>OLGD01000016.1_pt1 | contig 315934 bp, 257 predicted proteins | sample 1605311 | NCBI WGS metagenome assembly OLGD01 (sample SAMEA3888917, study PRJEB22519) | human gut metagenome | biome: human gut; feature: human-associated habitat; material: faeces | place: Denmark | collected 2010
AATCGGGCTGTGTTAACAGCCGTTCGATTCTCCGTTGGGTGTAAAAAAACGACTGTCTTCACAGTTGTTTTGGTGCTCCCGTATAGCAGCGAGCCTGCCGAGCGTACGGGAATCGGGCTGTGTTAACAGCCGTTCGATTCTCCGTTGGGTGTAAAAAAACGACTGAATTATTCAGTCGTTTTGGTACTCCCGACGGGAATCGAACCCATAACTAACCCTTAGGAGGATATTGCTGCTCCTAATGTAGGGTTTGCAAAATACCTAAAATGCATATTTTGCGTAAATTTCGCCGTTTGCTCGCCGTATTTTGCGTAATTTTCACGCCGTTTAATAACTTTTATAGCGTTCAAAAAACCAAGGCAACCAAAAAGGTCACCAAATTTGGTGACCTAAGGTTTATACAAATTCTTATTAAATATGATAGCCTAATGCCTCTAAAGAAAAAATCATAAAATATTGCAAAGCTTCTGGTAAGGATATTTTTTCTTTTTCCATTACAATAGCAACCAAGCGTTCCTTGTCATTGCTTAACTTCAATTCTACGACGGGGTTTTCAAGCGTTTGCCATTCTCGGTCAGGATTATCGTGTCCCCATAATGATACCGCCATTCCCGCCCAACCAGTACTAAGAATTGTTACACAGTTCTTTTGTGTAATGGATGAAAGAATTGCTTTTGCAGGAGTTAAATTTTTCTCCTTCATAATTGTGCAAATCATGTCTTGAGCAATTTCGTCATCAGAGTAATTGATAGAAAGCGTAGGCGCTTTTCGTTTTTTGGGAGCATCAGACAAAAATACTTCCTTGAAAACTTCTAATTTTGTTTCATCATCAGCGTCTGGTAAATATGTTTGCTCGTAATCCTTCCAGTCAGCAACAATGACGCTTTCCACCATGTTAGTAAATAAGCCTAGTTTTTCTTGGTAAGCAATACGATTTTCTAATAGCAATTTCCCTAATTCTAAACTTGCAGAAGATGCTTTAATTAACTCAGTCCATTTATAAAATCCTGATAATTTTGCTATAACGTGCTGGGCATTCATCAAAGTAAATGAGCCTTCTTCGTCTATGTCAAAATTCATCACAATATCATCAATATCATGAAAAAAGCGAGGACTATACTCATAGAAACCCTCGTCTTCGTTGTACACTTTCGTGTTGTAGTCTTTTAATAGACTTTTAGCCTGTTGTTTAAAAAATTCGATAGTAATCATAATAATATTCTCCTTAAATATTCAGTTTATTGCCTATAAAAAATGCGTTCGTAAACTTTGTAAGACAATAAACCTTTCAATAAAGATTATATTATCTAGAAAATGGCTGATATAAAATCTTTGCACGAACGAGCACGCTTGCCATAGCGTTATAGTTATTATAGCACAGGAATAAACAAATGTCAATAGGAAATAATAGCAAAACAATAAATCCCTAAAACATTATATTGCTAATATATTAGCGATTTTAGCCAAAAAACAAGCAGAATTGCTTATATATTAGCACTTTTAATTTTAAAAATTTAGCACGCTTTCGCTGGGCTCCTGAAAACCTTTACGGTATACTTTGCTTAACAATAATATATGGAGGCAAAAATGGCAAGTATATACGGATTTACATTAAAGAACAGAAAGACTTTTCAAGGGCTCGACTGGCAAGGAAACCAAGGCGACCTACACTATAAAGGCAAAAAAGTTGCTTGGTATAACGACAGCGGGAACGGCGGTTCGTGCGATATTGTCTACTACGATTACGCTTACGCGCCTATCCTGGAAGAAACGATTAAACGCTACTTCAAGGAACGACCGATAATTACGGAGTACGGCGAGTTAGACGGCGACGAAGATTTATTCATGGCGGAACTTCTACAACTGATGGATGACGAAAAGGAATACAAAAAGGCCGTTAAAAAAGGCTACTCCTGCCTTGTCACGTATACTGACGCAAAAATGCACTTCTCCTACAGCATGATGTGTAACGAAGACACCGCGCAAAAAATGAGCAATTGCACGGATATCACGGAACTAAAAATATACCGCTCCGAAAAAGATTTTATAATAGAATAAACCTTCACCGCCACGGATACAACCTTGGCTGTTTTTTATTGCAATTTTTATAAAGGTGACAGACATTGTCATATTTACTATGCTAAAATATGGATGTCCAATAAATTTGACAAATGTTTTTCTCTACCTTGCTATAATAAATATGGAGGCTATTATGAAAGAAAAAAGGAAAGGAAAATACGGTTACGTAGAATTTGTTGATAAGCGCAAGTTGCGCTATGATGGATACGACGATAATATAGAACCAGAATTTAGAAAACCTACACCAGCAGAACGCGAGGAAATTATATTGAATTTTATACGCGCGCATAGCGGAAAATCCATACGAGTTTGGTGGTTAGCCGAAAAACTAGGAGTATCCGATAGAACCATTCAAAACATATTAAAAAAGTTTGAAGAAAAGGGTTTAATAAGCCGAACCCCGCTATTTACCGATACGGGCAAACAGCGAGGAAATATCCTAACCTATTTAGGAGAACAAACACCTATAAAGAAAACAGATTTAACTTTAAAGAAATTATACGATCCTGATAACCCTTGTGGCTTTCGTGATTGGGACTGGGAATATTATAAATTTATTCCTGGCTACTATGATGAAAATTTTACTAGACAAGACGCCAAAGACCGTCGTAGTTTAATTAAAAGCATGAAAGAGGACATAGCAAAAAAACGAGAAAATTTTCTTAAACAAGACTAGATAATTTTTAAGAACCGCTTTCATTAAAAAATAATCATTAGAAAAAAGCTTGTATTTTACAGGCTTTTTTGTTTTTTTAAAAAATTTTTTTCAAAAAAACCTTAACTAGATGGGTGAAATTCAGTATTAAGAGGTGAAGGGAAAAATAAAGTTTTTTGAAAATATGACAGGATTTTTTCGTTTCTTTGTCCTTATAAGTAGGAGGAAAAAATAATTTTTTCACAAAAACCTTAATTTTTTGGTTTTCTGCTCCTTAATTAATGAAGAATTGTTTTTCTTTTGACAAAAAAGACAACAGGTTTAATCGGCTCAAAAATGTGATGATTAAAACTTGTATTTTTAACAAACTAGGATATCAATAGCGAAAGTCGACGCGCTATTCATATAAAAATAAAATATTCAGGAGGTATTTTATGTAAAAATTTTTCAACTAGGCCACGGACTTTTGACAATTTAGTGGCTATTAAGTGTAGGACTAGTCTAAAAATTATCAAGGAGGTACTAATGGAGCAAACTGAACATTACTTAAAACTCAACAGCAACCTGGTAGAAATACCAAACTTATCCCCACGGGCGAAATTGCTATACGGGTATATCGTTTCCCTAACGCAGCAAAACGGCTATTGTTTTTCCACAAATGCTTTCTTTATGAAAAAATTAAGCGTTTGTGAGCGTACGGTTACGAGAACGATTACGGAATTGAAAAAATTCAACCTTATTGTTTGCAAATGGGGACAGGCCAAAAACGGTAGACGCGGACGACTTATTTTTTTGATTTCTAACTCGCCAAATTTGTCTACCACACCCAGTCAAAATTGTCTGCCAAACACAGACAAACCTGTCTGCCATAATAATAAAAGGAATATGAAAAGTAATATTTCTTACGAAAGCAAATTTGGCATCAAATGGGATTAGGAGGAAAAATGAAAACGATTGAATTACAACCAGACGAATACTTGGGCGAAGACGGTCTTGCTTATTGCAAAAACTGCCACACCCCTCGGGTATGCCGTATTGAAGGTAGGTATTTCCCCGTCAACTGTAAATGTCGTCAAGAGGCTTATGAAAAAGCCGAATACGAGCGCAAACTACAGGAGCGGAAAGCCAAGGCTGAAGAATACCGTCGTAACAGCGCGCTGGGAAAGCATTTTAGGAACTGCACTTTTAAAACGGCTATGATTATACCTAGCAACAAAGCCGTCTACCAGATGTGTCAGAACTATTGCACGCACGCAGATAAGATGTATGATGCGGGTGTCGGCGCTTACCTTTACGACGTCCCCGGTGTGGGTAAAACCCACCTTACCGCTTGTATGGGCAACGCCCTGGCGGACAAACTGTACACCGTGCTGTTTACCAGTTTTGTGGAGATTGAAAGTAAACTGAAAGAAGGCTTTGGTAACAACTCGGCGCAGTCCGCCGTACTCCGTAGAGCCGAAACGGTTGACTTTCTATTCCTAGACGATATCGGTACGGAAAACATCAAGGCTGGCACGGGTTGGCTACAAACGATAGCGTTTGACCTTATCAACACTCGCATTAACGCTAAAAAGCCGACTATCTATTCTAGCAACTACCGCATCAGCGCACTTATGGCAAATTGCAACTATGAAGAACGAACGGCGCACCGTATTAAAGGCTCGTGCCTATTCGAACAACAGTTAGACTGCGAAAACATGCGTGATCTCGTACGCAAACAAAACGAGGAAAAACTATTAAAATTTATCAACGGAGGAATTTGATATGAAACATCATAAAACTTTAGTAAACGAGGCGTTTAAAAAGCACCCGTACTTGAAATGCCTTAAACCCTACGCCTGCTATCCATTAAACTGGCTTATGGAAAAGAACGGCAACCTTTACAAACAACTAAGTGAGTGTAAGGACAAGCCTCTTGACGAGGTGCTTTCGCTTGTCAACGAATATAGTAAAATCAACTATTGCCTGCACCAGTTCGATTACTGGCCCAGCATAGAAGGTTTTCCCTATTCCGAAAGTATTGAGGCGGATGCGTACGGACTTTTTACTAGTTTAAGCGAAGAGGCTCTTACACGAATTCGTGAAGACCTTGACAAGCTAAGCGCCTACGAAGAACGAGGCGACGCCAGTCTACTGCTTGGCAACTGCTTTTGCTGATTATGCGTGCGTGTACCCCCAGGGGGAGGTCAAATCTCTACGCGAATCGACCTATAAGCGGGGCGGCAGTCATACGCAAGTTTTCGCGTAATCAAAAATCAAAGCGCAAAATCAAAATTGCTTTTCAAAATTCGCTCGAAGTGGCGAAAATAGCAATTTTTACGACTAGACCATTGAAAAATGCTAAAAATACGCCACTTTGCTCGGTTTTGATTTTTGATTTTAATTCAAACGAAAATCAAAATTTATTCAAAAATTCAAAAATTTCAAAGATACGAAGATACAAAGATACAAAGAACGACGCAACGAAGAAACAAAGATTCAAAGAAAAGGAGAAAAATTTATGAGTAGTAAGGAGCATTAGATGACGATACCTAGAATGAGAACGATAACCGAAACCATCGCCGAAATTAAGGCAATTGACCCTATGACGGCGGTAACCCCTAACTGTATTAGAACCCTTTGCAAAAGCGGTAAAATACGGTGTGTCTTCACGGGAAAGAAACTTCTCGTGGATTTAGACGATTTATTCAAATATTTTAGCGGTTCGCAAGGCTAAATCGCTAGACTTTTCTAAATTTTTACGGCTTCCTTTTGTTAAGGGGATTGCTATGTCCCCTTAATGAAAACACCGTAGGAGGTAATTAAATGGCAAGCATAAGCAAGCGTCCTAGTAAAAGCGGCATGACGTACCGAATACAGGTCAAAATCAAGGACAAAGGTAGCGGAGAAATTAAAGTTCACTCCACCACCTGGAAACCGCCCGTAGGACTTACGCCCAAGCAAATGGAACGAGAAGTCGTGATATTTGCAAGCGAATACGAGAACGCGATTAAAGCCCTAGAAACGGCGTCAGGAGAGCCGACACAATCGGCTGAAACCACTTTCTCGGAATACGCACTCTGGTGGCTAAAAAGGCGAAAAAACGAAGTCGCAGCAAGTTACTTCGTCAACTGTGAAAGCACCATAGAACTAACCAACAAGCATATTGGCGGTTATAAACTAAAAGAACTTACACCGAATATCATACAGCAATATTACGACAAACTAGACCGTATGGAAAAGACTGTGACCGTCGTTACGGCAAAGCCTGCTCTTCGGGAGCGAATGAACCAAACGGGTATCGGCTATATGAAACTTCGATACGAGAAAAACTTCAGTAGTTGCTCCCTGTCCAACGCACTGGCAGGCAAACAAATCAGTTACGAGTACGCCAAACGGCTAGCTGAAACGCTAGGCGAGAAAACGGAAAACCTATTCAATGTCACGCATACGACGCAAAAGTACGCTTACGAAACGATAAGCAAGATTAAGCGCACCATACGAGCGGTTCTCGCTACGGCGAAAAAACAACGGCTGATAGCCGACAACTACGCTAGCGCCGACTACATAACCTTCCCCAAGCGACCGCCACGCGATATTGACTATATGGATGACGAAGACGCTAAAAAGTTTTACAAGGTGGCGGACGAGTTCCCAGACATTCGATACAAGACGGCCATGCTTACCCTTCTTCTAACGGGTATGCGCCGTGGCGAACTGTGTGGACTGGAATGGTCGGATATTGACTTCGACAACGCTACGATAACCATAGCAAGGTCGCTCACCGCCGTCCGCAAGGTTGGGCTAGTATTAAAAGACCCGAAGACGGAAAGCAGTAAGCGCGTAATCGCCATATCGGATAAACTGATAACCGTACTAACCGAATACAAGGCTTGGTACGAAGAATACCGAGAAATGCATGGCGACAAGTGGGAAAACAGCAACCGATTGTTTATCGGCGAATACGGTGGAAACATTTATCCTGGCACGATAAACACGTGGATGAAACGGATATGCCAGACGGCAGGACTTGAAGAACGAACCGTCCATAGCCTTAGACACACGAACATCACTATGCAAATCGCTGCTGGAGTTCCCATCGTAACGGTCGCAGGTCGAGCGGGTCACGCGCGAACCAGCACGACCACCGACATATATAGCCACTTTCTAAAAACAGCCGACCGTTCCGCCGCCCAAAAACTGGAAGAGATATTCGAATGAAAACGATAAGGTCGAGAATAACGAGTTCTCGGCCTTATTTTATTGAAATCGAATAAAAATTTATGAGATATCAAAAAAACTTACGAAAAAGCAAAGGTTTAGCCTTGCAAAAAATATTTGTACGTGGTATAATGAAAAAGATAAAAATTGGAGGTAAAATCGTGGCTATCAGTTATAAAAAGCTATGGAAGCTATTAATTGACAGAAACATTAAAAAAGGCGAGTTACAACATCTTGCAAACGTTAGCTCTTCTTCTATCGCAAAACTAGGCAAAAACGAAAACGTTAACACGGATATCCTAGTTCGAATATGCAAAGCGCTAAATTGTAGTTTAGAAGAAATAATGGAATTAACAGAAACGGACGAAAAAAAGGAGTGATTATGATTGAAGTAAATGAAAAGCCGCTGAAAAGTTTTAGATTTATTGACTTGTTCGCTGGACTGGGTGGATTCAGATTAGCGTTAGAAAGTTTTGGAGCTGAATGCGTATATTCTTCGGAATGGGATAAAGCAGCTCAAGACGTATACGAAAAGAATTTTGGAGATCGTCCCGATGGAGATATTACAAAAGTTGATGAATCCACAATACCGCAACACGATATTATTTGCGCGGGTTTCCCTTGTCAAGCGTTTTCAATCAGCGGCAAACAACGCGGTTTTGAAGATAGCCGAGGAACATTATTCTTTGATGTTGCAAGAATTGCTAAAAAACATAAACCTAAAATTCTGTTCTTGGAAAACGTGAAAAATTTCGCCAGCCACGATAATGGCAATACTTTACGCGTTGTAAAAACGACTTTAGAAGAACTCGGTTATGATGTCTATTATAAGGTCTTAAACTCGGTAAAATACGGCGTACCTCAAAAACGTGAAAGAATATATATAGTCTGTTTTAGAAAGGATTTAGGAATTACTAAATTCGAATTCCCTAAACCATTTCCCTTAACTCGTCATGTCGAAGATATTTTAGAAAAGGAAAGCACGGTCAAGCCTCTTAATCAAGAAAAATACCCTGTAACTTATAACGGCGTTGTTGACGACACCTATTCTGATAAAATGATACGACTCGGCACTATTAATAAAGGTGGTCAAGGAGAACGTATTTACAGCACTAAAGGTATAGCTGCTACGCTCTCTGCTTATGGTGGCGGCGTATTTGCTAAAACTGGCGGCTATTTAGTTGATGGAGTTCCGAGGAAATTGTCGCCGCGTGAATGCGCTAGAGTGATGGGTTACCCGGATACTTATATAATGGCGGAGAACAAAAACCAAGCATATAAACAATTTGGCAATTCAGTTGTAATCGATGTACTTCAATACATCGTTGCTGAAATTTGCAAGGTAATTTAACCCTATTATAAACAAAACTATCGACAATTGTTTCCCCGAACAGGGGTTTTTGTCGTTGTAAAGGAGTTACAAATGAAAGCATGGCAAAGATTTGAAGACGACTGCTGCAAATACCTAAATAACACTTACGGCAGCGCACGCGTTCGTTTTATCGTAAACGGCGGAAGCGATTCTACTTCTTCCGATATAAAAGTCTACATTAACGGCATTAATATATTTAATATCGAGGTAAAATCTCCTGACGCTCAATCAGGACAATTTGTTGTTTTAAACGAAAACGGGAAATTAGTTTTTAGTCCACGTAATAAATCAGATATTGAAGAAGCTAAACCATTTTTAGAATACATGAATGCTCATTATGACCGTTACGCAACAGCAACTAGAGCGGGCGTTAATTTAGATATGGATTCAGCTGCGTGCAATGAATGGATTATCAACCATTACCTACAAAAGAATTCTCGTTATATGATAACTCACGACGGTTTTTCTTTTGTCATTTTCCCTATTGAAAAATATGGCAAATATTTTACGACAACCTGTAGATATCGAATTAAGAAAAGTGGTTCGGTAGATGTTCCTAGTGGAACAGCTTCTAGCATTGCAGCTCTTTTTAACGGTTTGCCTCGTTATGAAGGCAAAAAATTATTAGTTACATCCTCTAAATACTACGCGAAGGGCGACCGATTATCATTGGGCGAATATGATTATTTAGTTAGCGAAAAGTTCGCAGACGGATCATTGTATATACGCCGCTTGTCTAATACGCACAACGCTAATGTCATTTTTGTCATTTCATTAAATCGTGGACAAGATATTAAAGATATAACCGCATTTAAAAATTCATTATAAAAGGAGATAAATAATGGCGGCCTGGGAAAAAATTGAGCAAGAATGTTTCGAATATATAAAAGATAATTATTCTTCAGAAAAAGTATCGTTTGAACACAAAGGAGCGAGAGATTCAAGTGCTCCAGATATTGTCGCAACGTTGTCTAATGGCACGACCTTTAATATCGAAGTAAAATCTGCAACAGCGCAAAGCGGTCAATTTGTTGTATTTGATAAAAATGGTCAATTTGCTTTTAGCAAAGAAAACGTTTCTTCGGAAGCTTTGGCTGCTCCGTTTATCGAATATATGAACAATAATCACGATGCTTTGCAAAATCCCGGAGGACGAGGGATAAAGCTTGATATACCCACCGAAACAATGTTTAAATGGGTAATTGGTTATTATAACACAAAAAATGTTAAATTTTTTGCAACAAAATACAGAGGGAAAATTGTTATTTTCCCTACGGAAAGGCTGCAAAATTATTTTGAAATAAGCCGTAAATATCGCGTCAAACGGAGTGGCTCGGGAAACATTCCCAAAAAATGCGTTTCTGAAGTATCTTCATTGTTTGACGGCGAACATTACTATGATGGGAAGTATTTTGTACTAAAAAATCTTTTTCTTCAACTTCATCAAAAAACACAAGGAAAAGATCGTGTATATTATGTAAGTAAAAAACACGCAGAAGATGGGTATGTTATTACTTATTTAAGCAAAACTCAGAATCCCAACGTCATATTTTCTTTGAAGGCTAAAAAAGCTCAAAGCATAGAAGATTTAAAAGCATTTGAAGAGGCATTAAAAGTATGAAATTTTTCGACTTTTGCTCTGGTATAGGCGCTGGTAGACGCGGACTTGAATTAGCAGGAATGGAGTGCGTAGGTTATTCCGAAATCAGTCGTTCATCTGTCGCGTCATATAAATTGTTGCATGATACAACAAATGAAAAAAATTACGGCAACCTAACCAAAATCGATCCCGCCGTCTTACCCGACTTCGATTTGCTTATCGCAGGTTTTCCTTGTCAAACTTTTTCTGTAATAGGCAAAAAAGAAGGTTTCAATGACGCTCGTGGTCAACTTATATTCTATATAATCGACATTCTAAAAGCGAAAAATATAAAATACTTCATTTTAGAAAATGTAAAAGGCTTAACGACGCACGATGGTGGAAAAACGCTAAAAGTTATTTTAAAAGCATTAGAAGATGCGGGTTACTCTGTGAAACACACCGTACTCAATAGTATGAATTACGGCGTTCCGCAAATGCGTCAAAGAGTATATTTCGTCGGCATTCGTAAAGACCTCGCTATCCCAAACAAAAATTACGTATGGGATTTTCAACAAAAAGCAAAACCTATTCAAGAAATACTCGTTTCAGAAAATAATGAAATTTCAGAAACAGACCTAAAATATTTTATCGAATATTTAAACAATAAAACCAACCAAGGCAAAATTTCTTTGAACGAAATTTTAAAAAAAGAATACGTTGTCGTTGACACCAGACAATCAGATCTGAGGTTATATTACAACCGAATCCCCACGCTTAGAAGTTTTAGAGATGGGCTTTATTACGTAAGAAACGGTAAACTTCGTACTCTTACGGGTTACGAAGCAATGCTTATACAGGGTTTTTCACCTGAATACGCTCAAAAAGTCAAAGATGTCAAAGATCGAGATTTGCTACGTCAAACAGGAAATGCAATGACTGTTGGCGTTATAGAATCGATTGGTAAAAGCCTTATAAGTTATTTAAGCAGCAAAAAAGCAAAACCAGCTAATCATCCTAAAAATACCCTTGTTGGATTTGTAAAATCTATTAGTCAATTCGACTACTGCATCGAAAAGAATGTATATTACACTTACAAAAAAACATTAGCAACAAACCCGGAGGAAATAAAATACGTCGCTTTATATCAAACCAAAAGCGCTTTTGGGTTTGAACGAGCTGGAATTTTCTATTATGGTAAAGTAAAAAAAGTTTATTATGTAAAACGTTCTCAAATACATTTTAACATTAATGAGAAAAAGAAAGACGACGACTGTATTGCGTTTAGGGTCACCAAGTGGGAAACGTTGGATACACCTATTTTACCAGCTGGCAACTCAAAGGTTTTATTATTAACAACCGAACAAAAATTAAAATCGGCAAGTATTTACACCGATTTGTAGAGGATAATATGTATTATACCGAATTTAAAAGTTGGCTTGATGAGCAAAATGTGTCAACAAAAATACAAAAAGACTATGTTTCAAGGTTAAAAGCAATTCAAAGAGATTTATCGCCCTATTATGACATTTTAGAAGAATACAGAATAAACAAATGTCAAGAAATTTTACGTTTCTTCGACGATAAAGGTTTTTTGTTTAAGGTGTACTGTGAGGAAACTCAGCTCCCTATTGGCAAACCCTACCTTTCAGCATACAAACTAGCATTAAAAAAATACATTATGTTTTTAGAGATTTTTCTTGCAGAGAAATAATATGGCAGACGTTTACTCAAGTGAAAAAAGAACGGAAATTATGAAAACCGTTAAAAGTCGTAACACAAAGTCAACTGAACTGAAATTAATATCAATATTCAAAGAGCACCATATTGTTGGCTGGCGAAGAACATATCCGTTAATCGGAAAACCCGATTTCGTTTTTACGAAAAAACGAATAGTCGTATTCGTTGACGGTTGTTTTTGGCACGGACACAATTGTCGTAACGTTACCCCTTCTCAACATAAAGAGTACTGGGACGCTAAACGAGAATATAACATACAACACGACAAAATGGTAACTGAAATACTCCAAAAGAAGAATTGGACTGTTATCCGCATTTGGGAATGCGAGCTTAAAAAGAAAAATCGAGAAAAATTATTAGAAAAAATTAGCACTTTAACTTAGGAGAATCATTATGAATGCACGAGAGAAATGGAATAGAATAGTCGCTTTTCATAAGCAATATTTTAGAAGTCCCGAATCAAAAGTACAAGACGTATGGGAAAACGTCTTCGTGGAAATTTTGGGATATAGCCGCTTAGAAGGCGAAGTTGAACGCCATAGGAGCATTTATTTAGGTTCAACCGAAAGAGTTATACCCGACGTTATCGTAAAAAATAACGATAACGACCTTTTCGTCGTTGAATTAAAACAACACAATTTGCCGTTTTCCCCTGCTATGGAAGGACAATTGTTCAGCTACTTAAAGCAGTTACGCGACAATATAGGTGTTTTGGTGTGTGACAAGTTGTACGTTTATAATTACGAGTACGCAAAAAAAGACGAAGACCAATTAAAAATTGAAATTCCTTTTACCGAAGATAATGCAGACGGTATAAACTTCGTGGAAATTTTCAGAAAAGAATGTTTTACTCCTAAAAAAGTTAAAGATTTCGTGCTCGAAAAAAATCGTTTTATGCTTAACGTGAAAACCATATCACAAGAATTAACTTTGCCTTTAATTATGGAGTTGATTACGCAAAAATTTGCTGTAAAATATTCAAGCGAAGAAATTCAAACAGCGCTGAACAGTATTGAAATTTCATTAAAGGGACGTCACCCCGCTGTGCCGACGCAAAAAACACTAGTCCGTTCCGAACCTATAGAAAACACTTATCAACCTATAGATACCGTTTCTACCATTAGAAAGACTGATGCTATAATTGCTTTGCAAAACTCAGGTGTGTCCATCCCTAAAAATTGCACCTTCGCTTCGCTAAACAAGAACGGTCGATATTATTGGGCAAACCCAGACGTATCAGTTTTATTAAACAACTGGTGGATAATATTAAACGACGGTCAAAAAAGAGAACTGCATTGCTTTATGGTGCCAGGCTCTACATATTCGAAACAACAATTTAATATTCGAAGCGACCGTCCTCAAATAGATTTTGAAGTAATTTATGATATGGATGGCTTTATCGATAAGAGAAGTAAAATCAGCTTCGCCCCTTGGCGAGTTAAAACAATTAAATACTAAATAGGAGAAAAATATTGAACGATAAATTTATAGAATTTATACAACTACTCGATAATTTGATTAAGTTCCCTAATATGACTTTATCAGAAAAAGAAACGGAACTTATAAAGGAAATGCTTGCTCAAATAATTGAAAACAACCCGAATTACGGACCTCAGACAAAACAAGTGTTCAAGGCAATGCTTGACGCAGCAAAACACCCTATGGAATTGGCTGTAGAATTACAAGCATATATTGCAACTCATAATGTAATGTTATAAGATTAAGGCTACAAAGGAGAAAATTTTGAACGATACGTCTTGGATAAAACCACATTTAACAGAATATTTTTCACCACAACACAGCAATTTAAAGTGTGCGATGCTTCTTGATGAAAAAATTCGCTTATTTGGCGGTAAATTATACAAATATTATTCTTTTGAAGACTCCTACTCATTAAAAAACCTTTACGACAAAACTATACACTTTAGCAAGCCTGAAAAATTTAACGACCCGTTTGACTGTGCTCTGGGTTTTTCGCTCGACAAAGCCGTAGCGGCATTTTTACCTAGCGTCATAGACACGAAACTAGAGTTAAAAGGTGAAAATGGAGAACAAACCAAGCAATTAGTCAAACAATTAGTTCTCGGTGAAAAGCCCAGCGTTAAAGGCGATAAAACGGCTGAACTAATTAGTTTTTTCTTCTCTTTACCACAATTTGTTGACATAATAAAAAAATATCAAAATGGTGAATTTACCACAGAAGAAGAATTTAATGAGGGTTTAACAAAATTATTTTTAGAACCGCAGACATTAACGGATTTGATGGTTTTGCTTTCTAAACCGGGGAACGAGCATTTATTTGATAATTTTGGGGACAATATCGGCGTGCAAACCATAATGGACGCTTTTATTAAAAATCCTACGGAACTTGTAAAACTCCTTGCCCCCGACCAACAAACGCCCGAAATAGAAAAAGGCGTTTCCATTATTTCTTCGCTTTCAACAGAAAGCAGTATTTCTCAAAAACTTGTAAAACTTGCTGAAATTACTGGGGATACCAGCGGACGCGTTCAGAGAGAATTTGAACGAGTTAAAACAATTTTAACACCAATAATTGCAGTCACTAAAAAGAAAATAAACGATATGTTTGCTATTACCTGTTTTTCTGAAAACTCCGATTCTATTTTAATGTGGTCGCATTATGCTAATAAACACACGGGATTTTGCGTTGAATACGATTTAGCAAAATGCACGTCATTGTCCGCCAAAATGTTGCTCTTCCCTGTAATATATACAGAAGAACGTGCTACCATACCGATGAGCCTTATCGACTTTGAAGACCCAACACACCTTAAAACAGCCGACCTTGATAAATTTGCGCCTGATTTTGTTATTTCATTACTTACGAAGAGTAAAATTTGGGATTACGAAAACGAATGGCGAATAATCGAATTTCAGTCAAATTTAACTGATGGGCATTTATTACTGTCGGATATGATTTCAAAGGTTTATTTAGGTGCGAATATTTCCTCAGAAAACGAAACCGCTATAAGAAATGCACTTGGCAAAAATATTCCCATTGAAAAATACGAAATCGACACAGAAAATTATAAATTAATTTTATGTAGCGCAAATGAGGATTAAATATGTTTTTTAGTTTTTTTAAAAAAACTGCATTGCAGTTGGCAAAAATAGGTGGAAAAAAATTTTTAGCCGCACTTAAAAAATTTATCACAGATAGTCGACTCATTAATGAAATTCATGATCGTGCAGATAAAGACTTGTTTTTAGCGGCTGCTAGTTCCGAAGAATATCGTCATATTGCAGATATAAAAGAAAGAAATATTTATGATAAGTTTATTGAACTTTGCTTCAATCAACATTTAGAAGGTATCAATATCGAACAATTTGTGGAAACGAATTATTCTCATAAAACCCCTGAAGCGAAAAACTATATTAAATGCTTTTTTTATAATCTTAGTATGATAATATTTGAAGTGTTAAAAAGTCAAGTTTCGCCAGATTCCAAGATAATACTCAAAGGACAAGAAATTGGTTTTTCACAAATATTAACGAAATTAGCCCACATAGAAAATGAACTTACTAAAAACACAAATCCACCGACTACAGTTATAACCTATTGTGCTAATATGCAAAATAGTCGCTGGAATATTCAAAATTACGAGAAAGCTCTTGCTGATAAGCAAATTATAAACACCATATCACTTTCTTTAAGCAATTCTATTTTAGACCAACAAAATGGTGATACTTTTTGGGAAAACGAAAGAAAAGCATTAATTTGCAATTTTTCACGAAAAGTAATTCCATTACTCGAGGACGGTGGGTCGTTTAGTGTTTTTGGTCTTGCACCAATACCATTATTGATTTTGTATGGAAATTTATTCGCCAATAGACCCAATATTGATGTATATCAACTAAAGAAAAATCCATCTTCTTGGGAATGGGAAAATAATGACACCAAATTAAACATATTAACAACATGGCTTTCCAATTTTCCTCACGCTTCTGAGGCAGTAATTATGTTGTCGTTTAGCGGTAAAGTTAATTTTGCGAATGTTAATAATACAATTAATACTGCCTCTTTACCAACGGTAGAATTAAGTATTGAAAATCCTTACGACGATTTCTTGCGAAGCAAACAACAATTAGACGAATTCCTTATTGAATTTCGAAAGATTAAATCAAAACTTTTAGAGCTTGGGGTAAAACAAATACATTTATTTGCCGCAATCCCCATATCCTTTGCCATTAGTATAGGACAAGCATATAACCCCAACTACGATGCTAATCTCGTTACATATGATTACAAGCAAGGAATTTATACAAAAGCACTTACTATTGGAGAAACTGTATGAAATCATATTTAAGCGAATTATTCTTTGAAATTGCAGAAGAACTTGATTTGACTGAATCGCAAGAGAATGCAATAGAAAAAGCATATAATGCCGTAGCCGATTGGTTAAATCGAAATGATTCAAAATTAAAAAAATATAGTATTCATATATACCCTCAGGGCTCAATGAAATTGGGAACGGTTGTAAAACCTTTATCGCGTGATGATTACGACGTGGATATGGTTTGTTTATTGCGTCAAAACACTTATGGAATACAACCCGAGGATGTAAAAAAGTTGGTTGGCGATAGACTGAAAGAAAGTGATACATACAAACGCATGCTCCAACCAGAAGGAAAACGCTGTTGGACATTGGAATATGCAGAAAGCCTAAACTTCCATATGGATATTTTACCTGCTATTCCAAACGGAGAAGAAGCCATTAAGGCAACACATAAAGAACCGACACGATATATTTTTATTTTAACTAATCCGCACGGCTACGCGGAATGGTTTAAAAAACGCATTCAAAGGCCTATCGCGTTCAACGAGCGTGGAAATATAGAAAATATTCCTGACTATCCAAGAAAAACTCCATTGCAAAAAGTAATTCAACTTCTTAAACGTCATCGGGACGTTATGTTTAATAATAACCAAGAAGTTGCTCCAGCATCAATAATAATAACTACACTTGCTGCCAGAATTTACGACCACGAAATAGATATACTTACACTTTTTGAAAAAATCATTAAAGAAATCCCTAATAGAATTGAAAACAGGGATGGAACATATTGGGTGTCAAACCCCGTAAATTTAGGCGAAAATTTTGCCGACAAATGGAAAAACGATAAAAAGAAGCAAGAGGCCTTCTTTGATTGGGTTAAAAAAGTCAATTCGGATTTTACAAAATTGATGAAATGTCAAACTAGTGACGAATTGCTTTCTTGTTTATATTCGATGTTTGGTCAAAAAATCGTAGACTTAACAAACAATAGCCTTGGCGGATATAAAGCAATTGTACCTAAAATATTAAATGAATCAACTGAAATTATTCCCGTTGAGTTTTCTAGAGCCCTTGCTGTTCCCCATAGACGAAAACCCCCTTGGAAATTACCTCCTTGGAACATTGTACAAATTGAGGCTACTGCTCAAGGTAAATACTCAACTAGAAGAATCTCAAGCGGAGAACCCCTTGAAAAAGGATTGAAATTAACCTTTAAGGCCATACATGGTATCCAATCACCCTATATGGTAAAATGGCAAATTACAAATACTGGTTATGAAGCTCAAATGAACGATAGTTTACGTGGCGACTTTTATAATTGTGACCCAGAAACACGAAATATAAGAACAGAAGATACTGCATATTCTGGCATTCATTATGTTCAATGTTTTATCATAAAGAAAAAGAAGTGTGTAGCAAAAAGTAAAGAATTTATCGTAAAAATAAAATAACCTAAACGGCCGAGAAATCGGTCGTTTTTTTGCGGTTTTCAGCGAGTTATGCTGGACTTTAATTGCCGTTTACGGTATTGTTTGTTTAACGATACGGAGGTGCAATATGAAGATAAAAATCACCCACACGGAAGGAAACTGGCAATTTGGAACTATAGGCGGAATAAAATTCTACGTACAGGTGTTTGATAAGCCGAGTGGCTACGGAATCAACGACGGCAGAATAAGCAGATTATGGATAGACGGCATGGCAAACTACGACCGTGGCTGGGACAATACTCCCACAACACCTAAAGCCAAGCAACGGGTCAAAGAACTCCTAGAACACTTCGATAACCCACAACAAAACAAAGACTATGAAAGGGCAATTACCGAAGCAAAAGATAAAGGCGAACTGATAGGCGTGATAATCGCCTTCTCGCAGGATACAAGCCTACCGTGGGCAACCTTTAGAAAATACTACAACCAAGCGCACCTGCGAATGCTGACCGAATTTAAAGAAGAATAAACAACGCGCTACAATACAAAAACGACCGAGAAATCGGTCGTTTTTTGGTATGCCCGGCGAGAATCGAACTCACAATAGTGCCTTAGGAGGGCACGGTTATATCCATTTAACTACGGACACGTATTCAGTTTTTTACAGGATATAGCAATACCCACTTTGGTGCATTTCTTACACCCTGGTCACCAAATAGGTCACCATATTTTATTTTAGCCTACTGCCGTATCGCCAAAACGCACGGTTTTGAGCAGTTTTCGCATTGTTTTGCCCCGTTTTGATGGGTTCATATTAGGAATAGCAAACCCTTAGGAGGGGTTTATTATATCCATTTAACTACAGAAGCGTTTTATAAGTTGCAAAAAAGATTTTATCGTTTTGCAACTTGTTTGTCAAGGAATCGGCGGGCGAAAAAGCCCTTGCGTTTTCTTATTTCAGATAAATGGACGCGTTGGTTGCGGCAATCGCGCCGTCCGCCGCCGCCGTTGCGAGTTGGCGGATACGTTTGGTGCGGCAGTCGCCCGCGACGAACAATCCGTCGGTTCTGGTCGTGCCGTCTTCGCCCGCGACGATATATCCGTTTTTGTCGATGTCGACGAAGTCTTTGAAAGCGGAGTTGTCGGGGATTTGCCCTATCGCGATAAACACGGCTTTTACGGGCAGACGGAATTCCGATTTGTCGACGGTATTTTCAAAAACAAGCCCCGAAAGTTCGCCGCCGCCACTTAAAAACTCTTTCAGCGAAAGGTTGTGATAAATCGCGACGTTATCTTTTGTCATAAGGTTGTCTACGTGGGCTTTATCCGCAAAGAATCTGTCGAAAAGCGTGCAAACGTGGACTTTTTTGCAATAATTCGTCAAAAACAGCGCGTATTGCAAAGCGGTATTGGCGTCTCCGATGAGCGCGACCTCTTCGTCCTTGTAAAACGCTCCGTCGCACAGCGCGCAATAAGACACGCCGTGACCGATAAGTTCGTCTTCGCCGGGGACGCCGATATGTCTTGCGCTTGCGCCGGTTGCGATGATGACGGATTTCCCTTCGTGCGCGCCGTAGTCGGTAAGAACGGTGAAGACGTCGCCGTCTTTTTTAAGTCCGGTGACCTTTTCCAGCTCGAAATCCGCGCCGTGGTGCATAATCTGTTCAAACAGTCTTTCGGAGAGTTCCGCCCCCGAGATTGCGGTAATCGTGGGGAAGTTTTCGACGCGCGGCGAAAGCGAAATCTGACCGCCGACGGTTTCTTTTTCCAGCACAAGGACTGTTTTGCCGTTTCTTAAAGCGTTGAGGGCGGCAGTCATGCCTGCCGTCCCCGCGCCTATGATAATTACATCGTAAATCATAAATTATTTTGCGTTTTCAACGAATTTTTTAATGAAGCTCGCGTTTTCGTAGCGGTCGTAGCCCTGTCCGTTTGCGACGAGCATAGTGGGGGCTTTTTTGACGCCGTATTTTTGGGTAAGGTCTTTCTGATCTTCCGCGTCGATGACGGTGTATTTGATACCTGCTTTATCGAGCATCATTTTTGCCATTTTGCAGTTGGGGCAGGTTTTCGTTGTGAACAGCAGGATTTCGCCGTCGTTCTTTTTGAAGTTGGGATCGGCCTGCACTCTCACGTCCTGTTCGCCGCAGCAGGTATCGCTGACGATATGCTGGTTTACGCCGTGATACGCAGAGTTTGCGATGTCGTAAGTTTTCCTTTGCGAGAACTCTTGCAGTTTGCCGTCGTTCCAGTTCTGTACGGGACGATAGTAGCCGGTGATACGGCTGTAAACTTCGGCGGGTTGTCCGCATTTGGGGCACTTGAAGTGTTCGCCGGAGATATAGCCGTGCTCTTTGCAGATGCTGTACGTCGGCGAGATGGTGTAATACGGCAGTTTATAGTTTTCCGCGATGGTTCTGACAAGTTTTGCCGTGGATTTCCAGTCGGGAAGTTTTTCGCCGAGGAACGCGTGGAATACCGTGCCCGAAGTATACAGCGTCTGGAGTTCGTCCTGCACGTCGAGTGCCGAGAAGATATCCGCAGTGTATCCGACGGGAAGGTGCGAGCTGTTGGTGTAATACGGGATATTGTCGTTTTCGGAAGCGGTGATGATGTCGGGGAATTGCGCCTTATCGTGTTTTGCAAGACGATAGGAAGTGGATTCCGCCGGGGTTGCTTCGAGGTTGTACAAATCGCCGTACTGTTCCTGATAATCGGAAAGTCTTTCGCGCATATGGTTGAGGACTTCTTTTGCGAACTCCTGCGTTTCGACGTTCGTCAGGTCTTTTCTGAGCCATTTTGCGTTGAGCCCTGCCTCGTTCATGCCGACAAGACCAATTGTCGAGAAGTGGTTGCTGAACGTGCCGAGATAACGTTTGGTGTAAGGATAAAGCCCTTCTTCGAGGAGTTTGGTGATGACGTCGCGTTTGACTTTCAAGCTGCGCGCGGAGATGTCCATCATCTTGTCAAGGCGGCGATAGAAGTCCGCCTTATCGGTTGCGAGATACGCGATTCTGGGAAGGTTGATGGTCACGACGCCGATAGAGCCCGTGCTTTCGCCGCTGCCGAAGAAGCCGCCCGATTTCTTGCGAAGTTCGCGAAGGTCCAGGCGAAGTCTGCAACACATACTTCTGACGTCCGAAGGCTCCATATCGCTGTTGATGTAATTCGAGAAGTACGGGGTACCGTATTTCGAGGTCATTTCAAACAGGAGTTTGTTGTTTTCGGTTTCCGACCAGTCGAAGTCGCGGGTGATGGAATACGTGGGGATAGGATATTGGAAACCGCGGCCGTTGGCGTCGCCCTCGATCATGATTTCGATAAAGGCCTTATTGACCATATCCATTTCTTTTTTGCAATCCTTGTATTTGAAGTCGCACTCTTTGCCGCCGACGATTGCGTTGAGTTCCGCCAGATCGTTAGGAACCGTCCAGTCAAGCGTGATGTTGGTGAACGGAGCCTGCGTACCCCAACGGCTGGGCGTGTTGACGCCGTAAATGAAGGATTGTATGCACTGCTTTACTTCTTTATAAGAAAGGTTATCGACTTTGACAAACGGCGCAAGATACGTGTCGAATGAGGAAAAAGCCTGTGCGCCCGCCCATTCGTTTTGCATGATGCCCAAAAAGTTTACCATCTGGTTGCAAAGCGTGGAAAGATGCGCCGCGGGGCTTGACGTGATTTTGCCGCGGATTCCACCAAGACCTTCCTGAATAAGTTGTTTCAGCGACCAACCGGCGCAGTAACCGGTGAGCATCGACAAATCGTGGATGTGAATATCGGCGTTTTTGTGAGCGCGTGCGATTTCTTCGTCGTAAACTTCCGAAAGCCAGTAGTTTGCGGTGATTGCGCCGCTGTTGCTGAGAATAAGTCCGCCGACGGAATAAGTGACCGTGGAGTTTTCTTTCACGCGCCAGTCTTCAAGATGGACGTAATTGTTGACGACTTCCTTATAGTCAAGTATCGTCGACTTCATATTACGGATCTTTTCACGTTGTTTTCTGTAAAGAATGTATGCCTTCGCAACGTCGGTGTAGCCCGATTGTTCAAGGACGTGCTCGACGCTGTCCTGGATGTCTTCGACGTGGACGAGATTGTTTTCAATCTTGCTTTCGAAATCGGCGGTAACGCGGAGCGTCAACATGTCGATGATTGCGGGAACGTACTGCTTGTTCTGCGCCTCAAACGCTTTGGTAATGGCGACAGAGACTTTGTTAAGATCAAAATCGGTTATTTTACCGTCTCTTTTAATTACCTGATACATTTTCCTCATTTCCTTTATAATTTCTTTTGTTGACTACTTTATACTTAACGACATCGTCGTTTTGTTTTTATTTAGTGAAACTCTTTGCAATCCGTTGCGTCTTAAAAAGGCGCAAGATTTTGCCGTTTTATCGTTTTTGGGCACAAAAAGGGGAGTTTCCCGTGAAGATTCTTTAAAAAATCCAAGCGGATAACACCCTGACATATCGCTATTGCGAGTACATTCATAATAACACGCATAAATGCACGTGTCAATTGTTTTATATCAATATATTGATTTGTTTTTTTAACCGCACCACAAGATGTTGTGGTATCAGTCTATGCCGCGAATTTCAATTTTATCGACTTTTCCGTCGAAAATCGGCAATATTTCTTCCATTTCCTCCCTTGTCAGCCCGTGAAGTGTCTCGTCAATCAGATCGCCGCTGTCCTTAAATGCCTGAAGATAATATTTTTTCGCGCCCGAGATAAGGTCGGCGACGCCGTAAAACGAGTTTTTGTCGTTAAATTCGCGGACGACGGTCGTGCGGAATTCGTAATCGACGTGGTCTTCAAGAAGGTATTTCACGCTGCGTTTTATTTTTGCGGTGTCGTAATTTTTTATGCCGACGGACATGCCGTAATTTTCAGGGCTGTTTTTAATGTCCATCGCGACGTAGTCCACCGCCCCTTCTTCGACCGCGCGGATCAGCATATCGGGGTTCGTGCCGTTGGTGTCGAGTTTTACCTTGTACGAAAGCGACTTTACCTTTTTCATAAAGTCGATAAGGTCGGGGTTGAGCGTAGGCTCGCCGCCGGTGATACAAACGCCTTCCAGAATGCCCTGTCGCTTTTTAAGATACGCGAATATTTCGTCTTCGGGAATGACGGGTTGTCCCATCGGATTTTCGACAAGACTCGCGTTGTGACAAAACGGACAACGGAAATTGCACCCGCCCGTAAAAAGCGTGCATGCGGTAAGCCCCGGATAGTCCAGGAGCGTCAGTTTGTTAAGCCCGTGAATAATCATTCTTCTTTGCCCTTTTTTGTTTGTGATCGGATTACCGATATTTATTATAAGTATACCCCGAGCGCGCGCTTTTTCAAAGCGAAATACATCAAAAACAAACGGGCGCGGTCAATGAAAAATCGTTGACATATTTTTCTTACACGCGTATAATAAGCGTATCTAAATATATTTGGAGGATTTATTGTTTATGAAAAAGAACATTGGCAAAATTCTTGCCGTTATTCTTGTTGTTGCACTTCTTGCAACCGTACTTTGCGCCTGCAACGCCGAATCTTTCACGAAGAAACTCGAAAAGAAAGGCTACACCGTTTCCAGTGCTGAAACCGACAAAGAAGACGCTTCTATCGTTTGGTCTGTTTCCGCTGTGAAGAGCACCACCGAAGCCGTTACGATTTATAAATTCAAAACGACTGACGACGCGGAAAAATTTGAAAAAGATGCCCCCACCGGCAAAGTTGGCAAATATTCTCTCGTTGTTAAACGTACGGGCAAAATCGTTTATTACGGAACCGAACAAGGCGTAAAAGACGCAAAATAAGTATTATTGCTTAACAAAAAAAGAATCACCGAGCAATCGGTGATTTTTTTTGTGCTTTTCTCCTATAAATCGTCCGCATCTTGCGTGGGCGTTTCAAGCGGCTCGTACGTTTCAAAAGTCATAAGCGCGGGGAAACAGCCGTACATTCCAAGCGGATCGTACATATTCGGCGCAAAAGCCGCCTGATTGATTTCATTTTTACTTTTCAATGATTTCATAAACCCTCCGCCCTTTATTCTGTGCAAAACGGAAAACTCTATTCGCCTCGAAAAAGACAATTCCCGCCTTTTGTAGGCGGGATTAATAATTAAGCCCCACAAGTACAAGTATCTTGTGGGGACCCCGTGTGATTTTCTCGGCGGGTATCAAAATACCATCGCCCATAAAACGGCGAGAATGCGTCGCACAACTTCGCTTTTGAAATCACGTTATCGCAGGCGATAACGCTCACTCTTTTGCTCGTTTGCTCCTTCTCCCCACAAGTACAAAAGTATCTTGTGGGGTCCCCAAAATCCCTAAAAAGTCAGAATTTTGATGCCATTTAGCCCCACAAGTACACAGTATCTTGTGGGGACCCCGTGTGGTTTTCTCGGCGGGTTTTGAAAATTCCAGTGTACTTTGGCGTACACGAATTTTCAAGTTCCGCCGAAAAAGCAAAATATCGCAAAATTATGACTTTTTATCCTTTGGTGATGGTGTCGGTGTCGCCCAAGGCGGTCACATCTTCCACCGAAACTCCGCTGTCTTTGATATGCTCGATTTCGGGCGCGGCGTCGGGCGCGGCGTCGGGCGCGGCGTCGGGCGCGGCTTCCTTATGCGCTGCCGTGTTTGCGGACTTCCTGTAAATGACGAATTTCTGCCAGCAGAATTCCAGAACGCCGTTGATAAGCATTACGGTTGCTTCCGCAATAAGGCTTGCCCATTCCTTGCCGCCGAGCGCGGTTGACACGGCGTGAACGTACCAGGTCTGGAACGGATAAAACGGGACGTAAAACAAGAACGCGAGCGTCATTGCGACGGGAACGTTCTTTGCCGATTTGAACGTGAATTTGCGGTTTAACGTAAAGTTCCACAAAACCGACAGAGCAAGCGCGACGGTCGTTGCGACGAAGGTCGTCTTTTTCATTTCGGTGATGAAATTTATCGTGCCCCAGTCGAGTTTTGCGAACGCATAAGTCATTATCGTGAACGAAACGAACTGGATAATCCCCGCGCTTGCCGTGCAAAGTAAGTATTTGACGGCTTGCCAACGAGTGCCGTTTTTCTCGTTCATTGCCTTGAATTTCGCCTTTCTGTCTGCTTTTCTTTGTGCCTTTTCTTCGGGCGTGAGTTTTTGTTTTGCCATACTTTCTCCTTATTATAACGGGCGTCTGATTGCAGTGTCTTCCGCTTCGCCGCAGCAGTGAATGTGCATATTGTTCATTACTCTGAATGCGTCGGCGCGAATATGGAAGCTTCGCAAGCCGTTAAGACGGACTTTCAGTCGCATATACAGCATAAGACTTTTGCCGTTGTCGGGCGGGGGACATTGTGACACGAAGCAAGCGTACGCCGCTTTTGTTTTTTCAAAGTCTTTTTTGGTGATTTTGACGAATCTGTTGGGTTTACCGGTGAAATAGTACGCCAGAACCGTTGGTTTTGCAATTTGGGTTGCCCCGACGCTTTTCATCATATTGACGTTGCTGCACATAAAATACGCCTTTGACACCGCTTCTCCCACACGAAGATGGTCGGGGTGGCTTTCGGGGTACAGTTTGTGGTCGGGGCCGATCACGACGTCGGGCTTAATTTCTGCGATGACTTTTGCGATTTCGATGCGGAGCGCGACTTCGTCGTACATGCCGCCGTCCTCAAAAGGCAGAAATCTGACGTCCTTAACGCCCAGAATTTTCGCGGCTGCCAGTTGTTCGTCGCGGCGGATTTTAACAAGCGTTTCGGGCGACATGTTTTCGTCTTCCGTGCCGAACCGTCCGTCGGTGCAAACGAGATAATATACGTCCTTCCCTTCGCGCGCAAGCCTTGCGACGGTGCTGCCCACGGCAATTTCGATATCGTCGGGGTGCGGCGCAACGAACAAATACGTCTTGAATTTTTCGATTTTCGGAACGGGTGCGACCGTTTTTATGAGCAATCTGTTGAGTAACATAACTTTCTCCCTATACAATCTTACAATATTTTAACACACGATATTTGTTAAGTAAAGGCTTTTCAAAAAAATGTGGTTTTCAGATGAAACAAAACAAATAAAAAACGTCATACTGTCAATAAGACACTCTTGCTGTATAGATGAACATCTTTTTAATGAGAAATTGTCTGGTATCCTGGTTGAGTGTATTTTGGATAAGAAAATTTGCTTTTAATACCGTACAATGTTTATTCGGTTAATTTTATTATGAATTTTACATAAATAGTTTAAGCGTTTATAATCGGTCTTTGTCATTATTCGGTATTTATCCATAACTTGCCCACAGCGCGCACTGCGTTTATTTTCTTCCGTGCAACACACCTTAAAACGGCAAACGCCCCCCAGCTCCTTAAAACGGCGAGAATTTGATGTCTTTAAGCCCCACAAGTACAAAAGTATCTTGTGGGGACCCCGTGACGTTTCTTGGCAAGTTCTTACGAGGGCGCGTACTTTGGCGTACGTAACCGAGTAAGGTTTTGCCAAAAACTCAAAAAGGCGCGAATTACGTCGCAAATCTCGCTTTTGAAATCACGTTATCGGAGACGATAACGCTCACTCTTTTGCTCGTTTGCTCCTTCTCCCCACAAGTACAAAAGTATCTTGTGGGGTCCCCAAAACCCCTAAAAAGTCAGAATTTTGATGAGATTTTGACGTTTCTTTTGGGGTTCTGAAAATCCTAGTGTACTAATGCGTACACGGATTTTCGGGTTCCCGAAAAAACTCAAAAGATCGCAAAATTATGACTTTTTAATAAAATAAGGGCTGCACGGTGAACGTGCAGCCCTTTGTGTTGTTTTTTACTTATTACTTATTTGTTATACGTTTGCGGATTGATGATCTGGATTTCAAAAGCCTTTCCCTTTGTTTCGTCGGAAATAAGGTTTTCTTTTGTGATTTCCGGCGCTTCCGTCAGGTAGTTGACGTAGCCTTTGATCGAGAACGTCTTTCCGTAGACTTTTCCTTCGACAGTTGCGGTGCCGTACGTTACGCGGTCGCCGTCTTTCTTCGTGCCGATGATGACTTTAAGCGCAATGTCGTCAATAATTTCCGCATTTGCGCTTGTGCCGGCCGCAGCTATTTCCTCGACTTTCCATCTGTTTACCGTCTTATCGAAATACGGGACGTAGGTCTTTCCGAGGCGGTATGCCTGACGGAGCAACGAACCGGCTTTGCCGTCGAGATAATTGCTTTCCGTGTATGCCGTGCCGGCCGTCGGATTATTGAGTTCGTTTGCGATTGCTTCTTTAAGGCCGTTGAAACCATCGGTCGTATTGATAAGCACGAGTTTGCCGTTTTCAAGCGAGAACCCTTCATCGGAAAGATATTTCGCGTTGTTTTTCTTTACGGCGTTTTCAAGCTCTACATAAAGCACGTACGGGTACAGATATCTTCCGCCCGCGCTGTCTTTAACCACGGCATATTCTTTGTAGCCGTTTTCGTGCATTATTGCGGTCGTTGCCGTCGCTTTATTGTCAGCAAAGAACTTTTCGCCGTCGGTCATATATCTCTCGGGACGGAGCAACATAAGCTGTTTGCTGAGACCTTGCGCGTAAATTCCGCGAGCCGTCAACTTGTAAAGTTCGGTTTCGAATTCCTTATAAACCGCGACCGAGTCGTAAATCTTTTCTTTGAAGATTGAGTTGCCATATCCTGTGAAATATTTCATCGCAAGAGCGACCATGCTCACCGCGTCGATATTATTGTTGTTGTATTCAAACAAGTTGTTGAACGTCGTCGCAAGGAGTTTTTCGCCGCCGATAACGAGCGAGTTGTCAAGACCGTACGCATTCTTTTCGATGCCGATAAGACCGTACACTGCGGGAATTATGCCCTTTTCGGCGCTGAACACTAATCTCTCGATTATGTCTTTGATTGTGATGTCGCCTTCCGACGCTGCTTTGGCTTTGTGCGGCTCGTAATTTACGAACAAACCGTTGCCGTTTTTATTGATAAGGTAGTTGACAAGTTTCACGAAGTTGAGCCCTTTGACGTGCGCTTCGCCACTCGTCATCAGATGATCGATGGATTCATTGACTTTGGCGTAACTATAAGAAACATTGTATTTCGTATATTTGTCGCCGGTGTAGGTTGTCTGTTCTTCGGCGGTCAAAAGGACGTAGGCGTTAGTTGCCTCATCGAGACGGTAATTTCCGTTTTCGTCTTTTTCATAGACCGAGTACAGGACGCCGCCGACTTTGTCTGTGCCGTCCTCTGCATAGAAGCCCCATTTGCCGCCAACTTTCTTAAAGCCGTTGATACCGATTGCGCCGTTTTTACCGAGCGCGACGCACATATCGAGAATACCGGGGAGAACGCCTTTGTATTCTTCCATGATTTTCGCGTCAAGTTGCAGGTCGTAATCGGGGATGTCCGTTTCGCTGATATTGGCGGAATACAGTTGAAGTTTCGCAAACACCTTGTCGTTTGCGGTAATCGTTGCAACCGCGCGAGTGTTTTGGATATTTACGAAATCGAGCGTGCCTTTGATATTGAGTTTCAGCGTTTTGGGAACGGTGAGCGTGCTCGTTTCCTTGTCGTATGTCAGATCGTCGCCGCCGACTTTGAAAGTCAAGCCGTTGGGACTTGTGTAATCGTGTGCGACAAGGCTCAGAAGGTCTTCGCCGAAGTCGAAATCAAGACCTGCGTCGATATTCATTGCGCCGTATTCGTCTTTGTTTACAGCCGTCGTGGAAATCGCGTCTTTATCGTTGCCGATTTTAAGGTCGGTGATTGCAAGTTCGATACCGAAAGTCCTGTTGTTTTCACCTGCGGGCAGGTTAAGATCGATGAAGAATTTGCTCATCTTACCGATGCTGCCGTTTGCGCCCGCTTCCTTTTCAAAGCCCAACTTGATTGCGCCACCAAACAGCGGTGAGTTTACAAGTCTAATAATTTTACCATTTTCATCTTCCTTCGTCAGCGGATCAAGTGAAATTGTGGCGGAGAGTTTTTGCGATATGTCTTTCTTGATGTCTGCGTATCCTCTGTTCGGTTCTTGGAACTGACCGTTCTTCCAGATGTACCAGGTGGGTTGTTTGCTGAATAACATGCTTGCCAAAGGCTCCCCTCCTAAGTCCAGCGTAAGAATTCTTTGAAGATCTATGGTTTCTCCAAGACAGGAATATGCGGTGTTCCAATCTTTGAAAAACATTTTGACAATTCCCTCAACACTTATGAAATCGCCAATCGTTACATCCTTTTTTTCGTAAAGAGTATCGGCAAGGGTTTTCACAACGTGCGTGCCGTCTGCGGCTTTAACATATTCGCCGTTAACGAAGTTGTAACGAGTACGGTTTGCCGCATTGACAAGCGTGTCGCTGTACGGCATATACTCTTTCTTTACGAACGTGTTGATAAGCCCGGTGATAACTTCGTTAAGGTCAAAGTCGCCGCCGTTGAAAGCCTCGACAACGCTCTTTACGATGTTGTTTTTGAGCAGCCCTTCGATCTTAGTGAAAAGCTCGTCTTTGACGGTTTGTCCGTTTGCAGTCTTGTCAAGTTTCGTAAGGTCAACGCCGACTTTGTTCCCTGCGATCGTTGCGTAAAGGAAGTCTTTTTCGTAAATAAGGCGGAAAGAATCGACGCCGTTAATGCGCGCGGACACATCGATATAAGTTTCGTTGTCGGAAGTAAGAGCAACCGCTTTCGAATATCTCGTATATCCCGCCTGCGCAGAGTTTGCGGAATCGAACGGTACGAATTTCGCAACGCAGTTGCCGTTTTTGTCGACAACGTAGTTATTGCCTTCTTTCGTTACTCTGATTTCGCCTTCTTTGAGTTCGGTCGTGTTGGTGAATATCGTCACGTCATTGCCCGAAAGCACGTATGCGCCGTTTGCGTCATCGATATATTTGTCGGTGACGTTCTGACGGTCGAGAAAACCTTTCAGAGCAAGTTCGATCGGCATTATTTCGCCCGCGACGCCGCTGTCCTTTTTAAGGGTGATTGTCGCGCCGAGGCTCAAAGCGATGTTTTTGCCGTCGGCAAGTTCAAACGAAGTGCCGTTTGCGATTTCGTTTGCGCTTTGGAACATTGTGTTGACAAATGCGTTCATCGAGGCGCCTGCTTGGTTGCCGGTGCTTCCGCCGCCGCCGGTTCCGCCACCGCCGCCCGTTCCGCCGCCTTGGCTTCCGCCGCCGCTTCCTTTATTGCAGGCAGCCAGAACGCCGACGCACAAAACGAGAACGCAAACTATTGCGAGTACTCGCAAAAAATTCTTGTTTTTCATTTTTCGTCTCCTTTCGAGATTTAAATTGTACACGCACGCGAACGTGCGTATATCTCTACATCATATATTTTAATATTTATTAATTTTCTTGTCAAGGCTATGTCGTGATTTCCGCCCGACGCGCGCCGTTTCGGGGTTATCGGCAAATCGTTTTAAGGTAATTTTTAACCTAAACGTTACAAATGCGCCCGCGTGTAATATTTTGCGAAAAACCTTTACATATTGTCCTTACGTTTGTATAATAATCGTTAGGAGGAATTTTATGCACGATTCGCACGTTCACAGTATTTTTTCGGACGACGGCATGGAGGCGGTCGAAGACGTCGTTGCGACGGCGCTTTCTCGCGGTTGCGACTATGTCGCAATCACCGATCACGTCAACCGCGATTATCAGGTCATCGGATATGACAACCCGCAAATAAATATGTCGGCGTACGTCGCCGCAATGCAGGACTTCAAACGCCGCTTCAATAAGAAAAACTTCCGCCTTGCCATGGGCGCGGAGCTTGGTTTCCTGAAATCGGCAAACAATCTGTATATCAAAGACCTTGCCGATATCGACTTCGACGTCATTATCAACAGCGTTCACTGCGTGCTCGGCAGCGAGGTCTATTACGCGGAATATTTCAATAAGTGCCCCTATAAACACTTTGCCTATCTCGAATACCTGAAAGCCGTCCGGGAAAGCGTCGACGTGCCCTACCCCTACGACATCATCGGCCACATCGGCTATATCCAGAGAAACGCGCCGTATAAGGAGCCCGATATGTATTACGAGGAGTTTTCGGACGTCTTTGACGATATCCTCACCGCCATCATCGAAAAGGATAAGTGCCTGGAAGTCAACAGCAAAACTTATCGCGGCGGAAAAACCACAAGCGAGTTTTCTTTGCGACACCTTTCAATCCCCGACGTCGACGTCCTGAAACGATACTACGAACTCGGCGGAAGGAAAATTTCTTTCGGCAGCGACGCACACCGCACAAACAGCATCGCTTATAATTACGACAAAATCGCGGCGGCAATGAAAGAAATCGGCTTTGAAGGTTTCACCCGATACGTGAACCGCGAGCCGGAACTTGTGAAGTTTTGATAAACCAAAAACAATATGATGACAAAAAACCGTCGCTTTCCGACGGTTTTTTCGCGCTTCGCGATTTATAAAACGCTTTTCGTCACGTTGAACTTTACGCCGTAAGAGTTTGTGACTTCGTGATACTCCGCGTTTTCAAAAAGTCCGCTCGTGCGGGACACGACGTAATCCGCGCACTCAAAAAGGGGCTCCGAAAATCCTTTGTCGATATGATATATTTCGAGCGATCGGCGGGCGGGGGTTTTAACCTTTGTGTTTTTGATTATTGCAAATAATTTTTTCATTTTGTTCACCTCTTGATTGCATTATTGCATACAAAATATGACAATGTTTTGCATATTATTGAAAAATGTTTGAAATTTTTCATTTTTTTCGCAAGGTGAATTTTTGCAAAAAGAAACGCCCCGAAAATCGGGACGTTCCTTTGATTTAGGTGGAAAGATTACTGTCGTAATCCGATAATAAGCATCTTATTTGCCGACATTGACGCTGGCATTGCCGCTGACTTGTACAACGTATTTGCCATTTTCGTCTTCCGTTTCACCGGGGACGTATTTTGCAGCGCCGCTGATATCGACGTTCACATTCACGTTTACAGCGCCCGTCACGATGACAGCCGCCGTGCCGTTGATTGCAAAGTCGTTTTCCTCAAGGTTGGTTGCGTTTGCATTCGAGACAACGTTTGCAACGACGTTCACTTTTACGCTTTCGCCTGCCGCTACTACGTCAACGTAGACTTTCGCGCCGGTTTCGGTATCGCTGATTTTGCCAAGTTCGACTTTCACATTGACCTTGCATGCGTTGTCAACACCGACGTTAACTTCAACGACTACGCCGCCCTTTTCGTTTGCAAATGCGGTAACTTTTGCGCCGACGTTGTCGACTTCAACCCCTACGCCTGCACCAAACTTGAAGACCATCGTGTCTTTTTCTTTGTCATAAGTGCAGGTGCCTTTGATTTCTACAAGGTTGGCTTCGCCGTGTGCAACAACCGCTTCAAATGCATAATCTTCTTTGCCGTTGATGTCTGCGTCTTCCTTGGAAACTTCGCCGTCTTTGATTTTCTTTGCGTTGATGTAAATCGTCGATACGTCGGATACGTCTTTGCCTTCGGCGTCTTTATAAGTGACGGTCACGAGCATTTTGTAGTTATAGCCGTCTTTTTCGTTGGATGCTTCCACTTTGACGTCAACATTGTGATCTTTGATGTACGCCTTTGCGTTGTTTACGTATTCGTTAAGGTATTTTGCGATTTCGTTGGTTGCCAAGTTGATACCGCCGATGCCGTTAATGGTGAAATAAGGATCGACGTTTTTATTGCCTTCGCCTTCCGCCGAAGCAGTGCCCGCTGCCGAAGAGTTCATCGCGACTGCGATTGCCGTGCCGAGAGTTTCGGCGTTGTCTGCTTTTGCAGGTGCGGTTGACTTATCCTTATTGCAGGCGGTAAGTCCGACCGCAAGAGCCGCTACCATCGATACTACAAGAAGTATTGCCAGGATTTTCTTTTTCATATTGAGTAAAACCTCCGTGTTTTTCAAATTGTTTTCGCAAAGTAAACAATCGACGAGCGCGTTTTATTGGGATTTTCTGAAAATTTTTTATTTTTTTACTCCACGCAAGTACAAAAGTACCTTGCGTGGGTTTTATAACAAGGTGTCTTGCAATAAAAAAACCTTACCGTTTCCGATAAGGCTTGTTTTTATTTTTATATTGTTTATTAAATATTAAAAATACTGTTCGATGTTTGTTCGCTCGGGTTCAGAATATCGTTGATTAAACCGGTGATATAATTGTCGTACATCGTCTTGATTTTCGCAAAGTCGATGTTTTCAAGGGAGCTACGGATTTCCGCAACTTTTGCCTGCAAATCGGTCAGCCCCAAAATCTCGCACATACTTTCGATACTTTTAAGGCTTTCGATCATTTCGGCGTAAGAGCCCTTTGTAAAACTTTTTACGTAGTCGCTGCTGATATTTTGTCGCTTGATTTCTTCTTCCGCATATTTATAATAAACGTCAGAAAAAATGCTTTTGTCGCCGAGCCAGGATTCTTCCAGCAAACTCTTTCTTTTGGCAAAAGCGGCGGTTAATTGTTCAAAACTCATTGATGAAGTCGCGTTTTGCAAATATTTCTTCGCCCGGTCTGTAAGGTCTTCCTTTGAAATCGTCTTTATCGACAGCGAAAAGTCAAACGCCGCTCGAAGCCGTTTTGCAAAGCTTTCGGCGGTCTCGCCGGAAACAGAAACGGAAAGCCCGTCCGCGTCATCGACGAATTTGAGCGTCCGCGCGGCTTCGTTGATTTTTCTTGTCGCAACGTCAAATTTAAGCCCTTTCAATTCGCCCGAAAGATGCAGTATCATGTCGCCGTCCACGTTTTCGGCGCGCACCGTTTCCACGGTTTCCTCGCTGTTTAACGTGAGCGTGATTTTTGCGCCGTCGGTTTTTTCGTCCGCCGCCGCAGTCGCTTTGTCCGCGCCCGCAGAAACTTGCACGTAATAATAATTGCTTATCGGCGAATTATCTTTTTTCGGCGCGAATAAGACGCCGCAGGTGATCGCGATTGCCATAATCAGCACGCACGCCACAGCGGACGTCGCGATTCTGAACGCTTTGCTTGCGCCCGCTTTCTTTGTTTTCGCCACGGGTTTTTCGATATAGGAGGACTGCACGACGTTGTCGTAAACGCGCGGCGTAATACTTTCGATTTCGCTTTTTAATCTGTTTTTCAAATCTTTGTTGTTCACGCTTGCTCCTCCTTTAAGTATTTTCTGAGTTTTTTAAGGCTGTTGTTGTACGTCCAGAGTACCGTGCCCACGGGTTTTTTTACGATTTCAGCAATCTCGCGATGTTTGAATCCCGCCACGACGTACAGCATAACGATTTGCGCTTCGTCGGCGGTCAGCACCTTTTTCATCGCGTCGGTGACGGTGGTGTCGGCAAGGTCTTCGACGCTCTTTTCGCCGGACACGGGTTCCCACTCCGAAAAATCCGTCGCGGTCTCGTACTTCGCGCGCTTTATGTGGTTGAAGGCGATGTTTTTGCCGATCTCGATAAGAAACGCCGCCGGATTGCCCGATTTGTAACTTTGCACGCTTTGTCTGAAACGCACGTACGTATCCTGCATAAGGTCTTCGGCAACTTCCCTTCTCCTTACTATCGACAACAAATACGAAAACAAACCTTTTGTCGTGAGTTCGTAAAACTCCGCAAAAGCGGTTTCATCGCCAGATTCCTTGATGCGCGCTATTAAAATGTCAAGGCGTTTATTATCCAAACGGAATACCTCTTTTATTTAATAGGCATATTATACAAAGTCGGGAAGAATTTTGCAACCGATATAACCCTTGCAACAAATAAACAATCGAATCCCTTTTTTTATTTGACGATTTTTACATTTTTTCGGATTTTGTCAAAAAACGGCGGATTTTTCAGATTCCGCCGTGTTTTTTCCAAAAAGAAACCCCGGAAAAATCCGGGGGGTTCTTTCTTTTTGTGTTTGTCAGCCTTGGATTGCTCCGACGGGGCAGCCTTCTGCGCAAGCGCCACAATCGATGCATTCGTCGGGGTTGATTTCGTATTTACCGCCGTTTTCGGAAATAGCACCTACCGGGCAAGTGTCCGCGCACGCTCCGCAAGCGATGCATTCATCACTGATTTTGTGTGCCATAGTAACGTCTCCTTTTCTAATTTGTCTTATTTGGGTTTTCCCCTTTTCATTATATTACCACACCGCCGCGGAATTTGCAAGGGTTTTCAAATTTTACTTGACTTTTATTTAGACAAACGCGCGAAAACAATATATAATAAGGATTATGAAACCGTTGTACGACAAAATCTGCGAATACGTCGCAAAAAATCCCGCGCGCTTCCATATGCCCGCGCACTTCGGCACGGGCGATAATCCGCTTTTTTCAAGCGCGAAATACGACGTGACCGAACTCGATTTTTCAGACAATCTGCAAAATCCGACGGGCGCTATCCTTGAAAGCGAAAAGGAATGCGCGAAAACGTACGGCGCGAAAAACTGCTTTTATCTGACCTCGGGCAGCACGACGGGGGTTTTCATCGCAATGAGCGCGATACGATACCGCACCGACGAAATAATCGTTGCCCGCTCTTCGCATAAGTCGGTTTACGCGGCGGCAAGAACGCTCGGATTTAAGGTAAGATATATTCCGTCGTCTTTCGACAAAAACGGAATCCCTTTGCCCGTGACGGAAAAAGACGTCGAAACCGCGCTTGAACAATATCCGTCTGCGGGCGCGTGCGTCATAACGTCGCCGAATTACTTCGGCATGACGGCGGACGCAAAAAGAATATCCGCGCTTGTGAAAAAACGCGGCAAAATTCTTTTCGTAGACGAGGCGCACGGCGCGCATTTCCCGTTTTCAGAACGCTTTGAAAAAGGCTTTTCGGGATTTTCCGACATCTCCGTTACAAGCTTTCACAAAACCTTGCCCGTATATTCGGGCGGGGCGGCTTTATTTTGTAATAACGATACTTTAACGGACGATTTGTTGCGTTTACGTGCCGATTTGCACACAACAAGCCCGTGCTATCTTACCCTTGCAAGCATTGATTATTCCATTGACGAAAGAAGAATATCGGGCGAAGAAAAGTATGAAAAACTTTTTGAAAAGGTAAACTTATTAAAAGAAAAACTGCCTGGGAAAATAATTAAAAACGACGACTTCACAAGGCTTGTCGTAAGGTGCGGGGACAACGGGTTTTCGGCACTTAGGAGTAAAAACGTCGTGCCGGAAATGACCTTTTACGATTTGGCGGTCTTTATACTGTCTCCCGAAAACGAAGAAAGAATCGACGATATTTACGACGCCTTAAAAGACGTGAACTGCGAAAGCGCGCGTGAAATTCCGCCCTTGCCCGCGCCTGTTTTCAAAAAAGTAACGGGCGGCGGCGCGTATCTTCCGCTGCACGACGCGATTGGTCACGTGTCGTTAAGGGAAGTCGGGACGTATCCCCCGGGCATTCCCGTCGTTGCGTACGGCGAAGTAATTACCGAAAATATTGCCGATTTTTTGAAAGACCGCGACGTTTTTGGTTTTGTAAACGGCAGATTATATGTTACAATAGATAAGTAGAATAATCAACGGACATCATTATGAAAGGAAAATTTATCACTTTTGAAGGCGGCGAAGGCGTCGGAAAATCCACGCAGGTTCGTCTTCTTATGGAATATCTTGAAAAAACGTCGCAACCCGCCGTTCTCGTTCGTCAGCCCGGCGGCACTCCCATTTGCGAAAAAATTCGCGAAATACTTCTCTCGCCCGAAAGCGCGGATATGACGCCCGAGTGCGAGGCGTATCTTTACGCAGCGGCGCGCGCGCAACTTTTAAGGGAAGTCGTCATTCCCGCCCTTAACGAAGGAAAAATCGTGATTTGCGACAGGCACGTCGACAGTTCCGTCGCCTATCAGGGCGCGGGACGCGGACTCGGCACCGACGTCGTGAAAAACATAAACGCAAAAGCAATCGAGGGCTGTCCCGTCGACGCGACGGTTTTCATCGACCTGCCCCACGACAAAATGTTCAGAAGCCGCAAAAAGGCGGAAGAACTGGGCGACCGTTTCGAGGTGGAATCGGGCGATTTCCACGCCCGCGTTTATAAGGGCTTTTCCGACATCGCCGACGAAAATCCGGAAAGGGTGATCCGTATCGTCCCCTGTGACTGCAAAACCGACACGAGCAAGCGCATTATCGACGCCCTTCGCGAAAAAGGACTTATCAGATGATTGAGTTTCAGGACGCTCTGAAAAAGAGCCGCGCCTACAACTTAATAAAACACGATATCGACACGGGCAATTTGTCGCACGCTTATATGGTGATCTCGCCCGACGTTTTCGCCGTGCAGAATCTTTTCAGACTGATTGCGTGCGCGGTATATTGCAAGGACGCCTGCACAACCTGCCCCGTTTGCAAAAAAGTGCTGAACGGGAATCACGCCGACGTGAAATTCATCAACGAAGACGGCAAAAAAATCAAGGTCGAAGACGTCGCCGCCCTTATCGAAGATACCGAAACGAAACCGTTTGAGAGCGACAACAAACTGTACTTTGTAAATTCCGCGGACAAAATGAACCCCGCCGCGCAAAACAAGTTGCTGAAAACCCTGGAAGAACCGCAAAAAGCGGTGAGCATATTTCTGGGAGTCGGCAGCGAAAGCGCGATTCTGGACACGGTGAAGTCGAGAACGAAAAAAATAACCCTTGACAGGTTTTCCGCGGGCGACATAAAAGACGCGCTGATAAGTTCGGGCGTTGCCGTCGGAAACGCGACGATTGCCGCCGCCTGCGCCGACGGTATGCTGTGGCGCGCAAAGGAAATTTCGTCAAACTCCGCCTTTTCGGAAACGTTCGACCGCGCCATATTCATACTCAATAATCTGAAAAAAAGCAGCGATGTGGCGTCGTTTTTGAACGATAAAACCCTTGATAAGGATAATTTGCCCGTTTTTCTGGACGCGCTCTCAATAGTGCTTCGCGATATGATTGCGGCAAAAACCGACAAGAACCTTATCATGAGCAAACATAAGGAATGGGAAATCGAAACGCTGTCGAAAGGCTTTTCGCTTGACGCCCTTTCCAACATACTTTATCTTGTCAACGAAGAAAGAAAAAAATTGAGTTTTTACGTGGGAAGCACCGGCGTTGTCGAAAACCTGCTTCTCGGTATTTTGGAGGTTAAATATAAATGTCAGTAACGATAGTCGGCATAAAATTTAAGAACTCGTGCAAGGTGTACTATTTCAGCCCCGAGAAAATTTCGTTTTCGGAAGGCGACGCTGCGATTGTCGAAACGGCGCGCGGCACGGAATACGGCGAAGTCGTGCTCTCAAACCGCGAAGTCGACGACAAAGACGTCGTGCAACCTTTGAAACCCGTTTTAAGGAAAGCCACCGACGCCGACAAAAAACAGGTGGAAAAAAACCTTGCCATGCGCCCGGAAGCCATTCGCATCGCAAACGAGAAAATCGAAAAACACAACCTTAATATGAAGCTTGTGGACGTGGAATACACTTTTGACCGTCAGAAGATTATCTTTTACTTTACGGCGGCGGGACGAGTCGATTTCCGCGACCTTGTCAAAGACCTTGCGGGCGTGTTCAGAAACCGCATCGAACTTCGCCAGATTTATGAACGCGACGACGCGAAAATGCGCGGCGCGCTTGCCCCCTGCGGACGGCCGTGCTGCTGCAACACCTGTCTTCCCGACTTTGCGAAAGTTTCCATCAAAATGGCGAAACTGCAAGGACTGTCGCTTAACCCCACAAAAATCAGCGGCGTTTGCGGACGTCTTATGTGCTGCTTGAAATTCGAGAACGATTACTACGCCGAAATGTACAAAAAAATGCCCAAGGTCGGCAGTCGCGCAAAAACTCCCGATGGCGAAGGCGTCGTAGAAAGCAACGACATCTTAAAACAGCAGGTCAAGGTCAAAATCATGGACAAAGACGGCAGTTTCGACGTCAAAACCTATGACCTTAAAGACGTGTCGGCACGCGTGCATCAATCGGTGGAACCCGACGATTCTTCGGACGACGAGGAGCTCAAAAAACTTGAAGATTGATATATAAATATATCTTTTTTGGAATACAAGGTTTATCGACAAAATATTTTGTGTCGAACATGAGATATTTTTGTTGACAATTTTCTTTTATAAGTTTATATTACGGGCTATGAAATCAGAGAAATCGAAAAAATTTTTTAGTCGTGTCGGGTTTTACGGTCTTTTGCTATTCTTCGCACTGCTTCGCGCGGTGGCGTCGTACGTCTTTATTGTCCCGAACGCATTTGCCCCGGGCGGCGTAGGCGGTATCGCGAGTATCGTGTACAACGTCGTCAATCTGTACGACCATAAACTTGCGGAAGGCGTGTTCAACCCCGCCGTCACGATTTTCGTGCTGAATCTGCCGCTTGTTATCGCGTCGTTTTTCACGCTCAACAAACAATTTGCAATCAATACGACCGTCATCGTTTTGGGCTATTCGGGCTTTATGGCACTGTTTTCCGCACTTAAACTGCCCGTATTTCAAGGCTCGGGCATGGAAAGCAGTCTGACGATAATCTCGGCAATCGCGGGCGGCGTCATTACGGGCGTTGCGCTTGGCGGCTCACTTCTTACGAACAGCAGCGCGGGCGGCACGGATATCCTTGGGAAAATCGCAAACAAGAAAAAGCCCGAACTTAATACAAGCTGGTTTATTTTCCTGTTTGACAGCATCGTCGTTTTGCTGTCGGGTATCGTCGGTCTGCTGTCGGCAAAAGGCATGGACGCGAATACTACCTTCGTCAAAATCGCTTCCCCGATATTTTACTCGTTCATCACCCTGTTTTTGACAAGCGAGGTTGCGGACGTCATCACGACGGGTACGCAATCCAGCGTCGTGTTTAATATCATCACCGATAAGGCGGAAGAAGTCGGCGACGCAATCGTGCAAATCCTGCACCGCGGAGGCACGATAATCCACGCGGAAGGCATCTACACAAACTCCACCAGAAAAATCCTGGTCTGCGTCGTGAAGAAAAAACAATCCGCTCTGCTCAAACAAATCATAAAAGACGTCGATCCCAACGCGTTCACCTATATCAATAAGGCGAAAGAAGTCAGCGGATTCGGCTTCCGCAACAATCAATAACAGCGCGCAACGATATAAAAAACAAAAAGCACCGAAATATCGGTGCTTTAATTATTATTTGGCTTTCTTAAAAAGTTGCTATATTGTGTCATTGCGAAGTACCGCTTTGCGGTGCTGTGGCAATCTCCCGGAAGGGAACCGCTTTATTTAATAAGGTGTCCGTTCCCGGCGATTCCCACGCTTCGCTCGGAATGACATAGTACTTCGTACGGAATAATTCTCTCTAAAAAGTCAGAATTTTGATGAGATTTTGATGTTTCTTTTGGGGTTCTGAAAATCCTTGTGTACTAATGCGTACACGGATTTTCAGGTTCCCGAAAAAACTCAAAATGTCGCAAAATTATGACTTTTTAATAGGTTTCATTGTGGGGAACAACAACACATCCCTTATCGTCTCCGCACCCGTAACAAGCATTACAAGACGGTCGACGCCGACGCCTAATCCGCCCGTCGGGGGCATGCCGTATTCCATTGCGGTGAGATAATCTTCGTCGATGTCGTTGGCTTCTTCGTCGCCCTGTTTTTTGAGTTCCGCCTGAGCCTCGAATCTGCCGCGCTGGTCGATGGGATCGTTAAGTTCCGAAAAAGCGTTGGCGTATTCCCTGCCGTTTATGAACAACTCAAAACGCTGGGTGTAGCCGGGATGATCGGGATCGCGCTTTGCAAGCGGGCTGATTTCCACGGGGTGTCCGGTAAGGAACGTGGGCTGAACGAGTTTATCCTCGACGTAAGCCTCGATAAACAGATTGAGAATGTCGCCTTTTTTGTGGCGTTGTTCGTATTCGATGTGGTGTTCTTTCGCGACCGCCCTTGCTTCGTCCAGTGTTTCGATTTTGTCAAAGTCGACGCCTGCGTACTTTCTGACCGCCTCGACCATCGAAATTCTTTCAAAAGGTTTGTCAAGGTCCAAATCCACGCCGTCGAAGGTGATTTTGCCCGTACCGCAAACTTTGTTTGCGACGTATCTGAACATACCTTCGGTGATGTCCATCATGCCGTGAATGTCGGTGTATGCCTCGTAAAGTTCCAGCAAAGTGAACTCGGGATTATGGCGTTGATCCATACCTTCGTTTCTGAAAACTCTGCCGATTTCGTAAACTTTTTCAAACCCGCCGACGATAAGGCGTTTAAGATAAAGTTCCAGAGCAATACGAAGGTACATATCGATATCGAGCGTGTTGTGGTGCGTAATGAACGGCCTTGCGTTTGCGCCGCCCGCGATGTTGTGCAGAACGGGGGTTTCGACCTCGAGATAACCTTTTTCGTCCAAAAAGTTTCTGATTTCGCGAAGAACCATGCTGCGCTTCACGAAAACCGATTTTACTTCGGGATTGACGATAAGGTCAACGTAACGCTGACGATAACGAAGGTCGGTGTTGGTAAGTCCGTGGAATTTTTCGGGGAGCGGCAAAAGCGACTTTGAAAGAAGTTTCACCGACGAAACGTTGACGGTGGTTTCGCCCATGTGCGTCACGAAAACTTCGCCGGTAACGCCGATGATATCGCCGATGTCGTATTTTTTGAATTCCGCATAAGGCTCGTCGCCCAGAACGTCGCGCTTAAAGTAAAGCTGAATCTGTCCGTCGCCGTCAAGGATATGCGCGAAACTTGCCTTGCCCATAACGCGTTTGCTGACAAGTCTTCCGGCAAGCGACACGGTTTTGCCCTCGTATTTTTCAAAATTATCGACGATTTCTTTGGACATCGCCGTTTTATCGAAGCGGACTTCTTTGAAAGGATCTTTGCCCGCGTCCTGCAAATCGCGCAGTTTATCGCGGCGAACCTTGATAAGTTCGCTTAAATCTTCCTGTTGTTCGTTGTTTCGGACGTCGTTTTCTGCCATTTTGACCTCTTATGCGTTAATGCTTAAAATTTTGAATCTTGCTTCGCCGCCGGGGGTGGTAACGACGACTTCCTGTCCCTTTTTCTTGCCGATGAGCGCGCTGCCGAGAGGAGATTCGTTGCTGATAAGATTTTCTTCGATTTTCGCTTCCGAAACGCCAACGATTTTATATTCGAGCTTGTCCCCGAATTCCAGATCCTGAAGTTTTACGATGCAACCGACGCTGACGGTTTTGGTATCGATCGTGCTTTCGTCGATAATCGTGCAGTTGCTGAGCATTTCGTTGATTTCACGAATGCGCTTTTCAAGGAAACCCTGCTCTTCTTTGGCGGCGTCGTATTCCGCATTTTCGCTGAGATCGCCGAACTCACGGGCGATTTTGATTTTTTCCGCCATTTCTTTGCGACCTGTCGAACTGAGTTCGTCATATTCGCGTTTTAATTTGTCGTAGCCTTCCTTGGTTAAAAAAACTTCTTTTTCCATTTTTCTTCTCCATAAAAAATCAAAGGCATATAAAATATGCCAATGTCTATTGCCCTATTATACTTGCGACTTTTCGTTTTGTCAATGGTTTTGACCGCCTTACGGGCGCGCTATCGCGCCAAAATGCGCGAAAAAAGACGAAAAACGGCAAAAAATGAAAATTTTCGGGGCTTTGTTATCAATAAACTGACCGTCAGTACAAAATTGTACTTTAATACAAAAATCTCTTTACAACCGTATTATTTTAGTGATATAATCAAAATATATTAAAAGGAGATTTTATGGCACCATTGGAAACGTCACGCCGTCTGCGCAAAAAAAACAACACTCACAAAGCGTTGTTGCACGCGGCGAAAAAACTGTTTGAAGAAAAAGGTCTCGGGAACGTTACCATCGACGAAATATCGGAGGCGGCGGACGTATCGCGCAGCACTTTCTTCACTCACTTCAATTCGCTGGACGACCTTATGGAACAAATCGCGGCGGAAGAAATCAACGACCTTGTTTCGGTCTTTGAAGAATCCGAGCAGGAAGTTTCCATATCGGCGCTCATCGACAAACTCGTCGACGACACGATTCCTTACCCTTACCTTACGGGCAATCTTTTAATGCGCGGTATCCTGTGCAAAGGCGAAAGCAGTTTCTCGAAAATTTACGATATTGCGGCGGAGCGCATAAAAACGCACGCGGCATACGCGAAACTTCTGGAAACGTTCACCCCCGAGGAACTTTCGGCATATATCCTCGGCGCATATTTCGGAATTGTTTTTCAACGCTTCATCAAAAACAAACCCTTTGACGACGTTGAAATCAAACAGTCAATCGATAAATTTATTAACTACTTAAAACGTTAGGAGGACTTCACTATGAGCAGAAACGGTTACGCTTGCGAACAAGGCAAATGGCCGAAAGCGCAAGACATCTACAACGAGTTGCACGAACTCACGAGCAAACCCATCTATTGCGTATCGGACGCAGCGTATAAGGACATCGTCGAAAACTACTTCGACAAACAATGCGCGAAATCCAAAGCAATCACCACCGAGGCAAAACAATATATCCCCGGCGGCGTTCAGCACAACCTTGCTTTCAACAAACCCTTCCCCATGTGCATGGTAAAAGCCGAAGGCGCATACCTTTACGACGCGGACGGCAACAAATACTTCGACTTCCTGCAAGCGGGCGGCCCGACAATCCTCGGCAGCAACTTCCCCGAAGTTCAGGAACAGGCGATCGAACTTATCAAATCCTGCGGTCCCGTTACCGGTCTTTTCCACGAAGCGGAACTTCTGCTTGCAAAAGAGATCAATAAACATATGCCTGCGTGCGAAATGTTCCGTATGCTCGGCTCGGGTACTGAATCCGTCATGGCGGCAATCCGCGTATCCCGTTGCGCAACCAAAAACAAACGCATCATCAAAGTCGGCGGCGCATATCACGGCTGGTCCGACCAGATGGTCTATGGTCTGAAAATCCCCGGAAGCCGCAACCTTCTTGAAAGCCACGGCATTCCCAAAGGCTGCTACGGCTCCACCGACGAAGTCCGCCCCAACGACCTGAAAATGCTGGAAGGTATGCTCAGACGCAATAAACTTCGCGGCGGCACGGCTTGCGTCATCGTTGAACCCGTGGGCCCCGAAAGCGGCACTCGCCCCATTGACTTCGATTACAACCAGAAAGCCCTTGAACTTGCCCACAAATACGGCGCGCTCTTCATCTTTGACGAAGTCGTTACCGGTTTCCGTATGGGTCTTGGCGGAGCGCAAGGTTTCTTCAACGTCAAACCCGACCTTACCATCTTCGGCAAAATCATCGCCGGCGGTTATCCCGCAGCGGGCGGCGTAGGCGGCAAACGCGAATACATCTCCCTTATGGCGGCGGGCGTCGCGGGCCTTGGCAAAAAAGCGTACGTCGGCGGCACTCTCGCGGCGAACCCCTTGTCCGCATACGCAGGATATTGCTGCATCAAAGCCATCGAAAAATACAACGCTTGCGAAAAAGCGGGTATTGCGGGCGACAGACTTGCGGCAGGCCTTAAAGCCCTTGTCAAAAAACACAATCTTCCTTACGTCGTTTACAACCAGGGCAGCATCGTTCACCTTGAATGCACCGGCGCAATGAGCTTCGATTACAGCAGTTTCAGCTTCCTTAAATCCGCTTTGGGACTTCTCAAAAACAAGCCCGAAATGGAAGCCCGCGCAGAAGCCATGAAAGATATGGGCGCAGCGTACATGGCAAACGGTATCGTTACCCTTGCAGGAAGCCGTCTTTACACCTCCATGGCGGACACCGACGAAGTCATCGACGCCGCGCTTGAACGCTTTGACAAAGTTTTCTCTCTCGTAAAAGCACAAGGCACGCCCGAACTTCAACGCAGTTTCGAAAAACCCAAAAAGAAATAATCGTTAAAACTTGCGGGCGGTTTTTTCCGCCCGCTGTTTTTAATAAGGAGTCGTTATGAACGAAAAACTCAAAAACACAATGGTTGAGTACGCGCATAAGGTTTACGACGAAAATCTTTTCGGCGCGCACACCAACAACATCAGCGCAAGAGTGGACTCGGAAAGTATGCTTATCACCAAATCGGGGGTTAACTTCAAAGATTTGACCGTTGAAGATATCATTGAGGTAAAATTCAACGAAACCGACAAATGCCCTTCCGACACTCTGAAAGACGCGCTTTTGCACGTTAAACTGTACGGCGCGCGTCAGGACGTCGGCGCGATTATGATTACTTCGCCCGTGTTCGCACTGACCGTCGCAAATAAAAAAGTCACCATTCCGCCCGTTCTGGACGATATGGCGCAAATCGTCGGCCCTACCGCAAGAACCGCAAAAACCAACGACATCTTTGGCATTTCCAAGGCTCTTAAAGGCCGCGGAGCATGCCTGCTTTCGGACATCGGTATTCTTTCGACAGGCACAACGCTCAACGAAGCGTTCACCGCTTGTCTTGTCCTTGACAAAGCCGCCCATACCCTTATCATGGCGCAAGCCGTCGGCGGCTGCAAACCCGTCGGCAAAATCGGCGCGGTGCTGGAACACGTCGTGTATCGCAAAAAATACAGCAAGACGAATCAGGAAGCGCTTTTGAAAGCCGAGCGCGAATAGGAGGTTTATTATGGCATTTACCGAAAAAGAATTAAGACAAATGGTCAAAGACGCAGGCGTCAGAATGCTGGAAGAAAACCTCGTGCAAGGCACATGGGGCAACATCTCGATCCGCCTTGACGAAAAGCACGCGCTTGTCACCCCGTCGGGACTCGATTACGTCGTTATGACGCCCGATGACCTTCCCGTCGTCGATATCGAAACGCTTGAATGGACGGGCCCCCGGAAACCCACAAGCGAAAGGAAAATCCACGCCGCTATTCTTCGCGCGCGTCCCGAAATCAACGTCGTTCTGCACAGCCACCCCACCTGGGGCGCAACCTTTGCAAGCACGCACCTTTCATTGCCCGCTTTCAACGATAAAATGAAAAAGTATCTTCTGGGCGACGTCCGTTGTGCAAAGTACGGCCTTGCAGGAACCAAAAAACTTACGAAAAATACCGTCGCCGCAATGGAAGGCAGAAACGCCTGCTTCCTTGCAAACCACGGCGTTTTCGTGTGCGGGAAAACCCTGGAAGACGCTTTCGAAGCGTGCCGCGCTCTGGAAGAAGGCTGCAAAACCTATATCGAGCAAAAGACCGTCGAAAAGGCAAAAGCTGACAAATACACGACCGAACTTTCGCTGGAACTTTTCAAAAAGACTTATAAGAAATAATTCGACACAGCAGAAAGCCGCGGAATTTCCGCGGCTTTTTCGTTGCCTTTTTGTAGGTTTTTGTCGGCTTATTGTCCCTTGCCAATTTCCTTAAATCTTTTTTCAAGCGCGGCAAGTTCCTCCTTTGACCTTGTCGCTTTCAGGTAATCGACGTACTTTCTGGTGTCGGAAATTACCGTGGCGTTTGATAATTTGTCCGCTTCTTTTATTGTATAATTCTTCCCGATATTTTTCATCGCGTGACAATATACAAGCAGTTTTTTGACTTTTTCAATCGAAATATCGTTGTCAACTGCCATTTTTGCAAGTTCGCGCTCCGAATACTTGCTGAAAACCTTTTCTTTTGCGACTTCGTTTTCGTAAAATTCAAGGTGGCGTTCGCTGAAAACATCGTAAAGCGTTGCGGCGTTTGACGCGCCGCGGTTTTCAAAACCCGCGATGAAAAACACCGCCGCCGTCATCATAAACAATAAGCATTTTTTCATATCTCTGATAGCGTGTCGGAAAATTAAAAGAATATACTAATTAAAATAAAATTGCTTTTTTCAAAGAATAATGATAACATTAGCGTATGGACGAACAAAACGTAAAAAACGAAAAGAAAAAAGAACTTCTGAATATTTATTGGTTTTTGCTTATGGTGATGGCGGCGATAAGTCTTGTCAACCTGCTGGCGATTTCCACGGACAGCATGAAAGCCGCCGCAATCGTAAACGTCGTCCTACTTTTTGCAATCCCCCTGACCTTCGTCTTGGGATATATCGATTTCAGAAACTTCGCGCCGATGAGCGTCAAAAAAGAGTTTGCGTACGACGCGACGGCGGTCATCGCGCTTTTTATCTCGCTCATTCACTTCAACGTTCGGAACTACACTTTCATGCAGGACTACACCGACGAAAACACTTATATCATATGGGTGTCGGTGTTTGCGGCGTTGTACCTTGCAATCGCTTTCATTTGCCTAATTTTGACGTTTCTGAACTTCCACAGCAGAAAAAAACAAACGAAATATTACTACGCGACGGCGATTGCGTCGATTGTCAGCTGCGTGTTCCTTACCGCGTTCAACTACAACACGACGGTTACGATATTCTGGGCGCCGCTGAAACTTATGGGGATTCAGGACGGCTTCGTCGTTGACCTGGGGATAACCGTCCTTGCCCTTCGCGTTATCGTGGAATACGGCATTTTCATTTTCCACGCCGTACGCGAAAAGCAAAAAGGCGGGCTCCCCGAGGGTGAAGAAACCGAATACAAAAAATGCGTGTTTATTCCGTCGGTTATCGCCGTCGTCTTTATGCTTGTCAACGTGATTGTCCTGCCGATAATCAGCGGTATGCAGAACTTTTATCCTGATAAAAAGCAAGGGCTTTTCATCGCGTACGAAATTGTCGAAAGCCTTTCCGTCGCCGCCCTGCTTGCGTCGGGCATCGCAATCTGCTGCTTCAAAAAAAAGAGCGAAAAGTACGGCGAAATTTATTTAAGGCAAGGGCTTGCAAGCATAATCTTTGCGCTTGTTTACGCGATTATGGACTTTATCCCCGTGGGCACGCTTATCGGCGGAAACATTATAAAGGCGCAAATCGCGTCCGACGTTTTCCATTCGTCGATAAAAATCGGCGGGCTTGCCATTTACACCTTATACGTCGCACTGCGTAAGCCCCTGAACGAAACCCTGAAAAAACTTGACGAAGAATACGCCGAAAAACATTCTGCCGAAAATTACAGCATCTGATTTTTGCGGACGGGCAATCGTCCGCTTTTTTCCGGCAATAATATACCCCTTGAAAAGGCGCAAAAAAAAGGCACGCTGAACAGCGTGCCCTTTGTTTTGTTGAAGATTATTGTTTCTTCTGGTCGTCAAGATATGTGCCCTGCGCGTAATATGCAACCGTGAAGAGCTGTGCCGAAAGTTCGTTGCCGAATTCGGGCGCGCCTTCGATGGACAGATATCCTTTTTGCATATAAGGAATCATCTCGACCTTGCTCATGAGAATTTCAAGAGCGTGTTTGGGAGAGTCGAAGCGCATGCACACGAAAGGTTTGCAACGTTTGCATTCGCCGCGTCCCGAAACGGTCTGACCGTCCTTAACGCGGAGCCAGCCTTGGAGTTTTTCGTGACCGGTAACCGCAAATGCGTACACACGGTCGGGGCTGCCTTCCGTAAAGTGCTTGACGTCGGGATGTTCAACCCTGTTAAGTTGGCTGACGCCGACGGTAAGAAGGTTGATGTAAAGCAAGACCAAAAGTTCCTGATCTTCGGGTTTTTCGGGAACGTCGGTGGCTTGCAGAAGTCCCGCCATTCTGAGAAGCGTCATAAGGATGTTCACGAAAGTGGGAAGGTGTGCGAGCGCGCCCTTGATTTTGGGAAGCGGCATACCTTTTCCGGTGAAGAACAGAATGAACTTCTCGGGGGTTGAAAATTCCAGTTCGATATCAGGATGGGGATGGGTTTCACCGGTGTGAGTTTCCCACTTGCCGTCCTTGACAACGAAGTGCGTTGAAAGTTTTCCGGTCTTCTTGAATTCCGGCGACAAAACGCTGATCTGGAAAACGAAGTTTTTGCCCTTGAATTTCTTTACGAATTTCGGATCGTTTTCCGCAACGGTTTTTGCCAATGGAATCGCGGCGAAGAAGAAAATTCTCAATGCATACTTATCGCCTTGAGTCATTGCCATAATACTATACCTCGTCTACCCAGTTTGCGCCCTGCGGAGCAAGTTTGACGGCTGCGCCGGCTTTTGCGGATTCCGCTTTGACGGCAGAGCCTTTGACGCCTTCTTTTTCGAAGTCCTGATTGATGACCTCAAGAGCGTTTTTCACGATGCCTTCCGCATCGATTTCGTGCATAGCCATAAGGTCTTCGTGGAGACCGATTTTGCTGAACTTGTCTTGGAGACCGAGTTTTCTGAACGCGCAAGCCTTACCTGCTTCGATGACGACTTCCGCAACCGCGCTGCCGAGACCGCCGATAACGGTGTGGTCTTCCGCGGTGATGATACGACGAGTGTCGTTGACCGCAGCAAGGATTGCTTCCTTATCGATAGGTTTAATGGTGTGCATGTTCAGCACGCGAGCATTGATGTCGTGGTCGTATTTAAGGATCTTCGCAGCCTGAACAGCCTGATATACGCAGCTGCCGCACGCGATGATGGTGATGTCGTTACCTTCGTTAAGGAGAACGGCTTTGCCGACTTCGAAGTCGTAGTTGTCGTCCGCGTAAACGTTGGTGTCGAAACCACGGTTAATACGAATGTAGAAAGGACCTTCGGTGTTTGCAGCCGCTTCGACCGCTTTGCCCGTTTCGATACCATCGGCGGGACAGATAAGCGTCATGTTGACAAGCGAACGGATAACCGCGAAGTCTTCGATTGCGTGGTGGGTGGAGCCCGCCTGTCCGAACGACGTACCGCCGTGCGTGCCGATGATTTTCACGTTGACGTTCTGATAGCAGATGTCGGTGTGAATCTGGTCAAGCGCGCGGAGCGACGCGAAGACGGAGAAGGAAGACGCGAAAGGAATGAATCCGCATTTCGCAAGACCTGCCGCCATGCCGTACATGTTCTGTTCCGCAATACCGACGTTAATGGTTCTTTCGGGGAATTTTGCCGCGAAGTCGCCGATTTTCGTCGAGCCTTTAAGGTCGGCGGTAAGAGCGACGATTTTGGGGTTTTGTTCGCCGAGTTTTACAAGAGTTTTGCCGTAAATTTCGGCAGTTGCCATTGATGTGCTTTCAAGCGCAGTATATACTAATCCGCCAGCCATAATTAAATGCCCTCCTTTTCAGCCACAGCGATTCTGGATTTCTTGTATTCGTCCAGATCGTGCAAGCAGGTTTCATACATTTCGTCGTTGATGGCGCCGTAGTGCCATTTGAAGTTACCGGACGTAAGTTTCATGCCTACACCCTTGATAGAGTCGGAGATGATGCAAACGGGTTTGCCGTTCGGTGCTTTCTTTGCGTATTCGATAGCGTCGCAAATTTCGTCGAAACGATGTCCGTTGATGACTTTGGTGTCGAAACCGAAAGCGGTCATTTTGTCCGCAAGGGGTTCAAGCGCCATAACGTCTTCGGTGTTGCCGTCGATACTGAAATGGTTGCGGTCGATGATAACGACGCAGTTCGTGAGTTTGAAGTGCGAGATTGCCATGAACGCTTCCCAGCAGGAACCTTCGTCAAGTTCGCCGTCGCCGGTCATAACGTACGTGGTGTAGTTTTGTTTGTTAAGACGTGCCGCATAAGCCATGCCGAGAGCAAGCGAGGGGCCGTGTCCCAACGAACCGGTGGACGCGTCAAGACCTTTGACCTTATTGCTGTCAAGGTGCATTCCGAGACGGCTGCCGGTAAGGTTGAAGGTCTTGAGTTCTTCTTTGTCGACAAGACCGAGGTCGGCGAACATACCCGCAAGGAAAATGCCGATGTGTCCTTTGGACACGATGCATCTGTCGCGGTTAGGATCGTCGGGGTTCTTCGGGTCGAAATTCATATACTTGTAATAAAGAGCAGTGAGGACGTCGGCTGCGCTCATGCTGCCGCCGATATGCCCGCTGGAACAATGCGTGGTGTAAAGACAAAGTTTGCGCAGTTCGTCAGCCTTTTCTTCAAGTCTTATCCACTCTTGTTTAGTTAAAGCCATAATTGATTCCTCCTAAAATTATTTAATGAGTTGTGCCTGGGGATAGCGTTCACGCACTACTTTGTACGCTTCGTCCGCAACTTCCCAAGTGTATTGGATGTCCTCATTGCTGAGTGCATAGTTGATGAAGTGGTTGTGGTGGCTGGTGAAGAATACGCCGCGTTTTACGCACTCGCATACCCAGTCCTGATGGATAACGCGCGAAGGAAGGTCGTTCGCAAGGCGCAGATAGAACATACCCGGTTCGCCTGTGACGCGGAGGTCGAATCCGTTGTCTTTTGCGATTTCTTTAAGGCCGTCGGTAAGTTTCTTGCCTTTCTTTGCGTTTTCTTCGGTAGCGTTCAACGCTTTTGCCTTGCGAAGGGTTGCGATACCCGCCGCAAACGGTACTGCCGAAAGCCAGTAGCTGCCGGTGTACGCGATGTCGGACGTCGCGTTGAGAAGTTTCTTATTGCCGCAGAGGCACGATACGTTGTATCCGTTTGCGATTGCCTTGCAGAAGCAGGACAAGTCGGATTTAATGCCGTAATGGTAATCGGAACCGTTGATGTCGATACGGAAGCCCGCGCGTACGTCGTCGATAATAAGAACTACGCCGTATTTGTCGCAGATTTCGCGAATCTTCTGCCAGTATCCGGGGGCGGGCAGTTCGTTGTCCGCAAAGTTACCGTGTTGATAAGGTTGCGAAATGAAGCCTGCGATTTGTCCTTCGTACTGTTGGCAGAGAGCCTCGAATTGTTCGGGATGGTTCCACTCGATATAAAGGTTGTTGCAAACGTCTTCTTCGATGATGCCCGAATAGCCGAGTTTTTGCGTCCAGGGAGATACGCCGTGGTACCAGCCTTTCGTCAAAACCATTTTCTTGCGTCCGGTATAAGCACGCGCGATCATCATCGCAAACTGCGTGACGTCGTTGCCGTTCTTTGCGAAGAATGCCCAGTCGGCCATATTGATGGTCTTGCAAACTTCTTCCGCAAATTCGACGGTGATATCGCTGATAAGCGTGGTGCAGTCGCCCTTCTTTCTCTGAGCGGCGGCGGCAGCGTCGACGTCGGGATCGTTATAGCCCAGATAGTTAGGGCCGTAACCGCACATATAGTCGATGATTCTGTTGCCGTCGATATCGTATATGTACGCGCCTTGCGCGTGATCCATATATAAAGGATACGACGATACGGGAACCATACAGCCCTCGGAAGGTCCGAGATGTCCGTAAATGCCCGCGGGGATACAATTCAGAGCCCTTTTGAAAGTGGCCTGGCTTTTGGTAACGTCAATTATCTTTTTGGGTTCGTAAACGAGATTCATAATTTCCTCCTATCCGAGATATGCGCTGACGAGGTTGAGCATCTTTGCCATTTGTTCCAGCATATCGAGACGGCCTCTTACCTGGAAGTCGCCGCTGCCCATACCGCCGAAACTCGACGCGTTGCCGTTCAGCAAGTCGTGCGCGAATTCCATATTCGCAAAGAACATTTGTGCCGACCAGTCGTCGATTGCGCCCTTTGCTCCGTAAAGTTTGTGGTCTTTGACGGTGATGTTGAGTTGCGGACCGCCGGGGATACCCGCAGCAATCTTGCCGTCGCACATACGCTTTGCACAAAGTTTGCCGACCTTATCGCTGTTTGCGACTTCGCAGAGTGCGAACAACGCGGTGTACAGCGTGAGAGTCGTGTTGATTTTGAAATATTCGGGATCTTTCAGAAGTTCCGCCTTCTTGTCCGCCGCCGGTTGCAGGAAATACGAAAGTCTGTCGGCGAGTTTCGTGAATTGATTGAGAAGGAATCCTACTTTGAATACGTTGTAGAAAATAGGTATGACCGTCTTGGGTTTACCGTTAGCGTCCTTGGGCGGATCGATAAGGTTGTTGAAATGCTCCGCCGAAGTGAAGAAGAGTTGCAATCCGGCGTGTTTTTTGCCGCGATTGAAAGTGCACTTGCCGTGATCGAAATCTATGGTTGCGCTTCCTACGTCGGGCACGTTGAACTGTACGGAAAGTTTGGTATCCTTGATGATGTCGGCGGACTCTTTGTCCATTGCACATAAATCTTCAAGGTTCCTTAAGACAGCAAACAGATTTATTTTTGCCTTGGTGATGTTGTCCATAGGATATCCCCCTTTTTATAGAATTTAGTAATTTAATCTTACCATAAAACCGCGCCATTTTTCAATCCTTAATCGGATAAAAATATTATTTTTTACACTCGTCTTGTTTTGTATGGAAAAGAACGTGTGTTTTTAAGGCGATTTTTGACAAAACGGCGCGTTTGTATTTTCTTTTTTAATAAAATCGTATGCGCGTTTTTCCGTCTTTTGCCTTTTTCTTTTGCCGGGCGGCGGAAAACTGTTGCAAAGTGCGGCGATTTTTATTATACTTATTGTAATAAATCTTGGAGGAATTTTATGTCATTATTAAGCACTGCTTTTTTTGTAGATGACTATATCAAATATTTATTATGCAACCGCTTCCCCGGAAAAGGGCTTACGGAAGTGAAAGATATCGTCTATGACGAGGAACATCCCGACACGGGAAAACTCGATATTATTTACGACGAAAAACAACGCGGAAAACTTACGGAAGGAAAGTTCCCCGTGTTCTTTATGATTCACGGCGGTGGCTGGATCGAAGGCGACAAAAAAATGCGCCGCGGCTATTGCCAACATATGGCGCGCACGGGCGCTTTCACCGTCAATATCAGCTATGGTCTCGGCCCGAAATACCGCTTCCCCGACTACATGAAACAGGTCTACAAGGCTCTGCAATGGGTTGTCGCCAACGCTGACAAATACGGTCTTGACCTTGACAACTTCGTCATCTCCGGCGACAGCGCGGGCGGACACCTTTCCATGGTGACGATAAACTGCCAGAATCACCCCGAATATCGCGAACATCTGGGACTTCCCGACGTCGATATCAAAATCAAGGGCGCGATTCTCAACTGCCCCGCAATCGACTTCGAAGGCAAAATCATCAACCTGCCCGTTATCCGCACGATGACTTATCACTGCACCGGCATTAAACACTACAAAAAACTCAAATCGGAGTACGAATATTACAACGAATTGCAGGTATTTCTCGGCGTCGAGAAACCCTTCCCCCGTCTGTTCCTTAACAACGGCATTCAGGACGTCTTCACGAACGGCGGCAGCAAGAAACTGAGAAAAGCGCTGGAAGCAAAAGACATTCCTTACGAATACTTCTGCGCGTGGGAACCGCTCAACTCTTTCCACGACTACAACCTGAAAACGTGGATGCCCTCGGCGCGCATCGTCCTTAAAAAGGAAAAGGACTTCCTGTGGCGCGTATATCAGGATAAATAACGAAATTCCGCTTTGCGGCAAAAAACAAACCACCGATTTTTTTTCGGTGGTTTTCTTTTGTGCTTTTCGTGTTTTCGCGAATTTTATTAAATGCGGGATTCGATATATTTTACGACGTCGCCGATGGTATGAAGGTTTTTCACGTCTTCTTCTTCGATGGTGATGCCCCATTCGTTTTCGGCGTCCATCAGAAATTCCACGATGTCCAGACTGTCCGCGCCGATGTCTTTGATAATATCGGAATCTTCGGTGATTTTGCTTTTGTCGATGCCGAGTTGTTTTTCAAGCATGTCTTTAATTTTATCAAGTACCATTTCAAAGTCCTCCGTTTCGGAATATGTTTTATTTTACTAAATCTTTTTCGATAAGTCAATCGAGATCGACGAAAATAACGGGCTGGTCTTCCGCAACGACCGTGCCGACGTATCCCGCGAAAATGTTGAGCGGCGTTGCGACGACGCGCTTGCCCTCGTAAAACAAATCGCCCGACACGTCGTTTGACCTGACGCCCGAAAGCCCCTCGCTCGTGAGTTTGAGATAGGCTTCCTTTCTCGTCCATACCGCAAGAAAAGTTTCAAGGTCTTTGACTTCTTTCGCCTCGCCTTTCGTGAAAACGTTTTCGACGACTTTTTGATAAGCGCGGGGACGGAACTCCTCGATGTCGATTCCGACTTCCGTCTGCGCCATTGCGACGACGACAAGCGCGCCGCTGTGCGAAATCGAAAACCTTACGTCGGGATAATCCTTGAAATAAGGTTTGTCGTTGTGGTTTTTAAGCTCGGTAAGTTCGCCTTCGAGCTTGGTTTTTTTCATGGTTTCAAGATATTTCGTCAGGCATTCTTCCAGAAGTTCACGCCTGTCGTACTCACCGTATTTTGCAAAAATAATCATTTCTTTCTCCTTATATCAAAAATGCGGCACACTGCAAAAAGTGCAGTTTACCGCATAATTTTGGTTGTTTAACCTTGTTTTTGTTTTTCTTTCTTCTTGCGACGAACATGGTCGGGACGATAAATAATGCTCATTTTATCAACCGTTTTTATGAATATCGACGGCAGGAAGAAATTGTGCTTTTGCTTCAAAATTTTGTCGGCGGTTTTCATAATGCCCGCCCCGTCTTCACGGGTGAGCGGTGCGGAAAGATGCGACGGCCAGAACACGTCGTATCCGTCGATTTTCAAAAGTTTTTCTTGCGTTTCGCGGTATTCTTCGATTGACGTCGCGTGCGCCAGAAACATCAGCATAAGCGGGTTGAACGTGTCGCCCGAAAACATTATGCGGTCGCTCCTCGACAAGAAACACAAGCTGCCTTCCGTGTGTCCCGGCGTCTCAAAAACTTCAATCTTTTTGTCGCCAAGGTCAAACGTGAACCCTTCGCAAATCGGGATAAGTTCCGGCTCCTTTTCGACCTTTTTCATGACCGCGTCCTTAAACTTTATGCACTTGAAAAACATAAGATAGCGCATAATGATTATGTAAAACTTGCGGTACAAAAGGGTTGCTTCCTTTACAATGTCTTTGTCGCGACTACCGACGTATATTTTGTCGAACTGCTCTCGGCCGCCGGCATGGTCGACGTGTCCGTGCGACAACACCATATCGTAAGGTTTCCCTTCGACAAGCCTTTCGATGACCGCCTTATAGTCGCCTACGCCCGTGCCGCAATCTATGCAAAGCGCGCGCTCGCTGCCCACGATCACGAACATTGTCGAAAGGTTGTATTCGTTGATTTTATAGATTTTCGGCGCGACTTCCTGCACGTCATAATCTTTCAGTTGGGTTTTTAACGTTTTGTCGACGCTCATAATTTCACCTCGCGATATATTATATCAGTCTTTTTCTTAAAATACAAGGCTTAACGAATATCTTTTATTTATTCTTCGTCCAGCTGTTTCGGACGGTATTTGCCTTTTTCGTTGAGATAATAGACTTTGATACCGCCGTCCACGATATATTCGCCGAGCTCGTTTGTCCCTTCTTCGCCGATAAGCGTAAGTTTTTCTGCAGAAAACTCCTCCCCTACAAAGGTTGCCACGTACTCCTCTCCGTCTTTTGCGGCTGTCGTAAGGTCGATTTCCGAAAACAACATTACGTATCCCCCTTCCTCCGGCAAATTCGTTATATCGGGAACGATAATCATCTTTTCCGCCGTATCGGGAAGCGTGATTCTGCCGTTTGCGATTTTCTTGTCCGTCCTTTGTCCGTCAACGAAAACGATGTAGTCGCTTTCGTTTGCTGCGATTTTCAGTTTGTACGTTTTGAGCCCTGTGCTCTCACTCGTGCTGCCGATTACGACGATTTCTTCCGACACTCCGTCTGAAAACCCTTCGGCTGTCGCGACGATTTTCACTTTGTTTTCGCCCTGTTGAAGATGCGCGGAAATATCCGCCGTTGTATCGGTAACCGTCAGCACCTTTTCGCCGCCGACGTAAACGTCATACGCCGTTGCGCCGAGTACTTTCGTCCAGCTTACAACGCTTCCGCTTGCCGTGGGTACGGGTGACGAGAGCGCGCCCGTCTTAACAAAAGTCGCCGTTCCTTCCGCCGATTCATAATACCAGCCGTTTGCGTTTGCGACGACAGTTATCGCATATTCTTTTACCTCCGCGATGTACTCCGAAATATCGAATTTAGTTACGGTTACGTTTGTGGAAATTATCCTGCCGTCGATTTTTATCGTGTAATCGACCGCGTTTTCAACCTTTGTCCAACTGACGATTGTCCCGTTTACGGCAACCGTCGGCGCCTCGAGCGTCAGGTAATTGCGGTAATATATCGTCGTTACGTCGGAATAATCGTAATTCCCGTTCGAAAGTGCCTGCACTTTCACCGCGTATTCGCCCGCGCCGTGCTTTGCGACAAGTTCCGAAAGGTCAAAACTCGTTCCCGAAAATCTGTCGACCTTTTCAATTTCGGTTTCCATAAAAGTTACGACGACCGAGTATTCGTTTGCGCCTTCCGACTTTGCCCAGGACACCGTTTTGTTTTCAACCAAAAGCCGCGGACTTTCAATGGTTTTACGACATTCGTACGTTGTGGTCGCCCACTCGCTCGCGTCATATCCTTTCCCGCCCGTCGCGCGCACTTTTATCGTATAATCCGCAGGAACGGACACTTTATCTGTCAAATCATACTTGTTATCGGTTGTTTTTAATATTTCTCCGTTCACGTCGATTTCATATCCGCTTGCGTACGAAACGCTGTCGAATGATAAAATCACCTTCCCGTCGACGCTTGTTATCCCGACGTTTTCCGGGGTGCCGAGTTGCATCACGTTGTCGTAAGAAAGCGTTGAAAACTTGCTGTCGAAAGTCAAACGATTGTCGCCGTTTGCGCGCACTTTTATTTCGTAATTTATCGGCGAAGTCAGTACGTCGATAAGTTCGATTTCTGTTTTGGTCGCGGATTTTAAGACGGACACGCCGTTTATCACGACGTCATACGACACCGCTCCGTCAACCCCGGAAAACGACAGTTTCTTGTCGGCGGACATCGTAAGTTTTTCGGGCGCGGAAAGCGCGCGACCGATAACGAGCGTGGTTTCGTAAAAGTCGGACGTGCGCGTTTCGTCGGCGCAAATCGTCCTTATCTTTACCGAAAATTCGCTGCCGCTTTCGACGTTAATCAGCACCGTCGTTACGTCCTTTTCGACAACGGTCGCCGTTCCGTTTACAACGACTTCGTACCCGTTGTTGCCGGGGACGTTTTCAAAGGTCAGATAATAATTCCCGTCACGCTCTCTGACGGAAAGATTTTTCGGCGGCATCGTTTTGCCGTCGTTTGCAAAAGCAACGTCGCTTGCGCCAAACGGCGCAAAGACGGCGACAAGCAGCATAAACACCACCGCCGCGATTACTTTTTTCATTTTTTATTCCTCCTCATTATATATAATTTCGACCGAACTCGGCTTATAGCCGTCAAGCATGGCCGTGATCTTGATTTTTGCCGCGCTTGTGCCATTTTCCAGCACGTCGGATAACGCAAGCGACTTGTTTTCGTCAAGCTTGTCCGCGACGTTGACGCCGTTGATTTCGACAAGGAATTTCACGTCCTTTTCGTGGGAAACGGTCAGAACGCCGTTTTCGATTTTTGCAACGGGCGCGGAAAGCGTGCCTTTGAAGGTATATTCCGCCGCGAAGGACATTTCGCTTTCGGGGCGGTCGCCCGTCGCGCGGACGGAAAAAGCATATGGGCCGTTTTCTGTGAAAAGCGTATCGACGCGGATAAGTATGCTTCCGCCCGAAGTCTTCTTACCTAGTGGCGTTTCAACCTTTTGCCCGTTCATAAAGATTTCGTAACCGCTTGCCGCAAGCACCTGTTGGAAAACAAAATAAACCTTGCCTTCTTCGATGAGCATACCGACGTTTTTCGGCGTATCGTACGGACGGACGTAATTTATATTTATTGCGCTTTCGTTCTCGCCGAAGCCGTCGCCCTTAACTTTTACAAGCACGTTGTGCGCGCCGTCCGACACATTGTAATCCACAAGGGAAAACTTCCCTCCGGAAGTAGTATTAAACAAAAATTTGCCGTCGATGAAAACTTCGCAGCTTTCGGCGTTTTCACCTTTGACAACTGAAATACTTCTTCCGTCAAAAGATATTTCGGGCTTTGAAAGTCTTTTCAAAAACACCGCGTTTATTTTTGTGTTTTCGGATTTAATCGTATGTTTTAGGGTTTTATCGTAATGTTTCGTACCGTCAATCTCAAAATATGCAAAAACAAAGTTTTCGTCGTCGCTTGCGGAAACCGTGATTTTTTCGTCGAACGCCGCGCTTTCGGGCGCCGCGACCACGCACGCTTCGTCTGTCTTTTCAATTGTTATCGGATACTTCTTTTTTGAAAACTTAACGACGAAAACGCGATCGTTCGTTACCGTGAACGAGTATTCGCCGTTTGATGACACAAGGTTGTCTTTTTCGTAAATTCCGTCGAGTTCAAAATGTTCATTCGGGGTGACGGTAAGTTTTTTGGTTTCGCCGTACTCGTACTTTCCCGCGCCCGTAACCGTCCCGTAATTTTCGTCAAAGAAAGTAAGCACGTCGTACCGGCACTTCGTCCCGACGATTTCAATGCCGTCCACGGAAAAGCCTCCCACCGTATAGGAATTGAAAGAATATCCTTCCTTTGAAAACGTGATTACGTCGCCGCTTTTAAGATGAGAAATGTTGAAGCATCCGCTTGAATCAAGCGAATAATCTGTTTTTATGCCGTTGACAAGAATTGAAATCTCAAAAAATTCGGCGTCCGTTATTACGATACCGCCGACAGAAAAGTCGTTATTTGTCTGTGTCTTGGAACAAGCCGAAAACACAAGTGTTGCCACCGCGAACAACGCGAGCAGCAAAATTTTCTTTCTCCCCTTCATTTTCCCCTGCTTCTGATCGTTTTTCTGTCCGTAAACTTTAATTAGTTTACCGCGGCAGCAAAAAGCCGTCAAGGTTTTTTTGGGGAAAAACGATAATTTGACATATATTTTGTCTTTTTTTACGATATTTTGCTAATATTCCAAAATTTTTCCCGACACTTGTCTAAAAATTGTTGTAAAATCAGCGCGCGTTTTTTCAGTTGGGTAGTGGCACTAACCAACTGAACCGATTAAACGCAGTTAAAAGCGGTTTATTTTGAAACACGACAAAAAACAACCCTTCGGGCGAACCGAAGGGTTATTCTTTTTCAACAATTATCTTATGTCTTCAAGCAGGTTTTTGCCGGGTTTGAAAGCAACGGTCTTCTTTGCGGAGATTTCGATTGCTTCGCCGGTTTTGGGGTTGACGCCCATTCTTGCGGCGGTTTCTTTTGCTTTGAACGTACCGAAGCCGACAAGAGCGACGTCGTTGTTGTCTTTCAACGCTTCCGCAATGACTTGAAGAGCGGCGTCGACGGCTTCTTTTGCTGCCGCCTGTGAGATGTTTGCTTTCGCGGCGACTGCGCCGACAAATTCGTTTTTATTCATAGTTATCCTCCGTTATTGGCTAATTGCCTGAAAACAGTATAACCGAAATTTCGCCCCCGTGTCAACAGAAACGAGAAAATTTGGTTATCGGGCGGGTTTTCGGGGCGGTTTTATGCCAACAGATAGTAATACGAACGTTGGCATACTTTTAATAATACCCAAGATAAAGCGTTCCGAAACGCATAATTTCGGGAATTATCATATTTGCGAGCGAATAATATATCGTTTTTCCGTCGCGGCGCGCCGTAACGATGCCCGTGGAGCGCAGAATTTTGAGCTGATGCGACACTGTCGTCTGATTCATATCGAGCATTTCCGACAAATCCCCGACGCACATTTCGGAAATGCAGATTGCCGAAAGGATTTTTATGCGGGTACTGTCCGACAAAACCGAAAACAAATCCGAAAGTTCGGTAAGAACGGCGTTGTCGGGCAGATAATATCTGACCTTGACTTGCGTTTTATTATCGATAAGCGGCATGGCTTCCCCCTTTGTTCACACCGATTATACATTAAAAGAAAACCGCGGTTTTGGGTAAATTTATCTCATTTTGTCGCATATTGTATATTTAAGAGATTTTCAAAAGGGGGAAAATATGTTTGACGACAACTGGATTTTGTACCTGTTCATAATAATGGTGCTGTTCGGCCGCGACGGCGAAATCGCGGGAACGGAACTTATAGTACTGTTTGCTTCGACGCTTGCCGTGCTTATCGGCGAAAACGGGAATGGCTGCGGACTGTTTTCGGGGAATGCCAACAGATAATAATACGAACGTTACCAAGCATACGACAAATTCTTCGACCTGACGATTTTATAAATCGTTTGACACCGCCGTTCGTTTATTTTACAATAGATAAAAAGAGGTAACGTATGAAAGAAATTCAAGAAATCGCCGAAAGGCTGAAAGGTATCCGCGAAATGGAAGAAATTTCCACGGCGGAAATGGCGGAATGCGCGGGCATTTCGGAAAACGAATATATCGACTACGAATCGGGCAAAAAGGACTTCACCTTTACCCTGCTTTATAACTGCGCGAAAAAACTCGGCATCGACATCACGGAATTGCTGCTCGGAAAATCGCCGAACCTGTCGGAATATTCCATCGTGCGCGCGGGCTACGGCATGAAACTGAAACGTCGCGAAGGGTTTGAGTATCTGCACGTCGCGCAATATATGAAAAACCGCATTGCGGAGCCGTTTGTCGTTACCGCCCCGTATATCGAGGAAGAACAGGACAAGGAAATTCACCTTTCCAGCCATAAGGGACAGGAACTCGACTTTATCCTCGAGGGCAGCCTGAAATGCAACATAAACGGCAATATCGAAATTCTGCACGCAGGCGACTGCTTATATTACGACAGCGGAAACCCGCACGGAATGATTGCGACGGGCGGCGGAAAATGCGTGTTCCTTGCAATCGTCATGGCAAAATGATCAAAAGAGATAAGGGATGAAATATGAAAGGTACGGTTGCGATAATCGGCGCGAATCAAACGGGTTTGTTTGCCGCAAAGTTGTTTTCGGAACAAGGCTTTTCTGTTTTTGTATTTGAAAAAAACAGCCGTGAAAACGCGGCGTACGAATGGACGGACGATATTTCTCCGTCCGTTTTCAAAGAGGTCGGATTACCCTTTCCCCCAAACGATATTTTTACCCGCACAAGGAGTCTGACTTTCGTCCCGCCCGGGCACAACCCCGTCTTCGTCCCTAAGAACGAAGAAGAACCCGACATAAACGTGTCGCGGCGCGGACTTAACGAATGGCTTATTTCCCTTCTTTCGGAAGGTGTTGAATTATATTTCGACGCGTGCGTCACGCGCGCGATTACCGACGGCGACGTCGTTTACGGCGTAGAGTTCTCAAACGGCGAAACTTTTGAATGCGACCTTGTCGTCGACTGCGGCGGCGTGAACTCGCTTGTCAGACGTTCCTTACCGCAAATTTTCCAAATCCAAAACGAAGTGAACGCAAACGACAAGCTTTTTGTGAAAAGAGAATTTTTCGCGCGTCCCGAAAACTGTCCACCCCCCGAGCATCCCAAAAAAATATATCTTAAACACAAAAACGAAAACGGCATTTCCCGGTGCTTTTTGAAAAAGGACGACGAAACCTCGGACGTCCTTGTCGGCAGAATCGGCAGTCTTTCGGACGAAACCTACGAAAACGCCATTGCCGACTTAAAAGAAGACAATCCCGTCATCGGCAACAAAGTTTCCGGCGGCGACGCAATTTTTGAAATCCCCGTGCGCCGTCCCCTTTCAAATCTTGTTGCAAATGGTTACGTACTGCTCGGCGACAGCGCGTGCATGACAATCCCCATAATCGGAAGCGGAATTGGAAGCGGACTGAAAGCCGCAAAAATGCTTGCCGACGCCGTGACGAGTGCCGATAAAGCTCCTTTTTCAAAGAAAAATCTTTATCGCTATCAGTTGAAATTTATGCGTGAAATCGGCGGAAAACACGCCGCAATCGAACTTGTCAAAAACAAGCTGCTTTCAAGCCGCGGCGAAATTGACGATCTTGTGAAATCGGGCGTTATGGAGGGGTTGGCGTCGGTCGTGTCGGGCGGAAGCGCAAAGCGACTTGTCAAAAGTTTCCTTGCACTCTTTTTCAAGTATTTTTCACTGTGGAAAACCCTTTTCGGCGTCTCAATAAAAGCGGCGTGCGTCGTATCTCATGCCACGAAAATGCCGCCGCGCTTTGACGAAAAAGAATTTGAAAAGTGGCGGAAAAAGTACGATAAACCGTTTAATAAATAAAAATCGACGCGTAAACTTGCGTTTTATGCGGTACGGAGGAAATTATGAATAAAAACATCATCGTTGTCGGCGCAAACCAGACCGGGCTTGTTTTTGCCGCGTTTGCAAGAAACGCCGGCTTTGACGTCACCGTGTACGAGGCGAAAAAACAATGCGACGTCGCGTACGACTGGACCGACGATATGGTTGAAGAAACCTTTGAAGAAGTCGGCATGCCCCTTCCCCCGAAGGAGATTTACACGAGAAAAAGAAACTGGACGTTCGTGCCGCCCGAAAAAGGCGTGAATGTCCTTATGGATTTGCCCGACGACCAACTTGATATGGCGATATATCGTCGTCCGTTCAACGCGTGGCTTTTGTCGCGCGCAGAATGTGCCGGCGTGAAGGTGTTTTACGAAACCCCGGTAAAGCGCGCCATTGTCGAAAACGACGTCGTCCTTGGAGTGGAACTTGAAAACGGCGAAGTCGTGCCTGCGGGGCTTGTCGTCGATTGCGGCGGCGTAAATTCCGCTGTCAGAAAAAGCCTGCCAGAATCTTTGAAAATCACGAGAAACGTCGACAAAAACGACACTTTCATCGTAAGGCGCACTTTCTTCAATCGCCCCGAAAACACGGCGCGCCCGAAGTACACGAACCGCGCGTACCTTAAACATATCAACGAGCGCGGCATATCATGGTGCACGCTGTCCCACGACGAAAAACAAGCAGACGTCCTTATCGGCCGCGTCGGCGAAATGTCCGACAAAACCTACGAAAACGCCCTTGCCGATATCCGCCGCGACAACGAAATCGTGGGCGATAAAATCATCACGGGCGGACAACTTCTGCAAATCCCCGTACGCCACCCCTTGTCGCGTTTCGTCGCAAACGGATACGCCCTGCTCGGCGACAGCGCGTGTATGACCATTCCTATGCTGGGAAGCGGCATGGCAAGCGGTATGAAAGCCGGTAAAATGCTTTCGGACGTCATCTCTTCCCCCGTCACCGAAAACCCGTTTTCAGTTGAAAATCTTTATCGCTATCAGGCAAGGTTTATGAAAGAAATCGGCGGAAAGCACGCCGCCGTCGATATGATGAAAAACTGGCTTCTGAACAGCAAAAAAGGCGATGTCGACTTCCTGCTCGGCAAAGGCGTGGTTTCAAGGAAAGTTCTGATCGAAGCGAGCGCGGGGCATATGATCGTCATGTCGCCCGCGGAAATGGCGCAAGCCGCCGTAAAAGGTATTGCGAAACTTCCCCTTCTTTTAAATCTTGCCGTGCTTTTGCAAAAGATGAAGAAAGAATGTAAGACCGCGTCGAATATGCCCAAATATTACGACGAAGCCGCCTTTTCGAAATGGGAAGAAAAATACGAAAAACCTTTCAGAAAATAATTTTCGACAAAAAGAAAACCGCCGTGCATACGGCGGTTTTTGTTTGATTCGTTACTTGTTTTCGTCGGGCTTTTCGTCCGTTTTGTTGTCTTCGGGTTTTTCCGACGTGTCCGTTTCGGTTTGTTCGGCGGGCGCGGAGTTTTCGATTTTTTCAATCTTTTCCTTCAACTTTTCGTGAAGTTTTTTGATTTCGTCCGCAGCCGTTTTGTCGTCCGCACCGACTTCCGTTTTGTCGTCGGTTTTTTCTTCCGTCTTTGCCGCTTCCGCCGCTTTCATTTTTTCCATGCTTTTTTCGTTGCTGATTTTAATGATTTCTTCGGGCGTTTTACCTTCAAACAGCATATCGACTTCGTTTTGGAAAATGGTTTCTTTCGCAAACAGCACCTTGACCATATTGTCCAGAAGGTCTCTGTGTTCCGAAAGAATATTCCTTGCGGTGTCGTAGCACTCGTCGAGTATACTCTTCATTTCGGCGTCAACTTTCGCGGCGGTTTCGGGCGACATTGCCTGTTGATTGAAGTCGCGTCCCAAAAACACTTCGTGTTCGGGATTGCCGAGATATATCGTGCCGAGCGGGCTCATGCCCCATTCGGTAACCATCTTTCTTGCGATGGCGCTTGCGCGCTGAATATCGTTGCTTGCGCCCGTCGTGATGTCTTCGATGACGATTTCTTCGGCGACGCGTCCCGCAAGCATCATTGCGATTTCGTCCATCAACTTTCCGCGGGTAACGTGGTTGTCGTCGTTCACGGGACGGGTGATGGTATAGCCTGCCGCCTGTCCGCGCGGTATAATGGAAACCTCGTTGACTTCGTCGCAGTTTTTAAGGAGTTTCGCAACGATTGCGTGTCCGCTTTCGTGATACGCGGTGATGCGTTTGTCTCTTTCGCTGACGACGCGGCTCTTTTTCTGCGGGCCCGCGATGACCTTATTGATACCTTCGTTGATATCGCCCATCGTAATCACCTTTCTGTTGTCGCGCGCGCAAAGGATTGCCGCCTCGTTCAGAAGGTTTTCGATGTCCGCGCCGGTGAAGCCCGAAGTAAGACGGGCAAGCGTTTTGAAATCGATGTCGGGGGCAAGAGGTTTGTTCCTTGCGTGAACCTTGAATATTTCTTCCCTGCCGCGAACGTCGGGGACCTGTACGTAAATCTGACGGTCGAAACGGCCGGGGCGCAACAATGCGGGATCGAGAATATCCGCGCGGTTGGTTGCCGCCATAACGATAATGCCGTCGTTCTTTTCAAAGCCGTCCATCTGGACAAGCAACTGGTTGAGCGTTTGTTCGCGCTCATCGTGACCGCCACCCAAGCCCGTGCCGCGCTGTCTGCCGACCGCGTCGATTTCGTCGATGAAAACGATGCACGGCATATTGTGTTTCGCCTGGTCGAACAAGTCGCGCACACGAGACGCGCCGACGCCGACGAACATTTCGACAAAGTCACTGCCGCTTATGCTGAAAAACGGCACGTTCGCCTCGCCTGCGACCGCTTTTGCAAACAACGTCTTACCGGTGCCCGGAGGACCTACGAGCAAAACGCCCTTGGGAATTCTCGCGCCGATATCGACGAACTTTTTGGGGTTTTTAAGGAATTCCACGATTTCTTGCAGTTCTTCCTTTTCTTCTTCCGCGCCGGCGACGTCCGAAAAACGCACCTTAACCGACTGGGTAACGCGGGCTTTGGTCTTTCCGAAGTTCATCGCCTGCTGGTTTTGTCCCTGGCTCTGACGGTAAATAATGTACATCACGATACCGAGAAGCACAACCGACAGTATGGGCAAAAGCAAGCTGTAAAGAAGCGAGCGGCGCGCGGGATTGTCGTACGAAACCTTGGGGGACGTCCAACCCGTGTTGCCCTGACAGTCTTCGATCATGTCGTAAACCTGCTGAACGTTTCTGTCGGGAATATAACAAAACGCATCGTACTTATTCGGAAAATTCTTTTCGGCGATCTTGCTGTCGTTATATCTGACTTTCAGAACGTAGTCGCCGGTAATCTGAATATTAGCGACTTTGCCCGCCTTTATGTCTTCGACAAGCGACGTGTAGCTTATCTCGCCCGCGCCGTTGTCCGAGAGCATCGTCGCGACAAGCACGACAAGCACAAGACAAATCAGAAAAATTATTATTCCTTTTGTTCTTTTTTTCACTGTGTAATAGCCTCCGCTTCCGCAATAAAAACGTCTTATTATTTATCTTTATCACGAAGTTAGTACTATTATAACATAAACTCCCTAAAAATCAACTAAAATTAAAAACTCGGGTTTTGTTGATTTTTACGCGGGAAATAACGCTTTATATAGCGCAATCGCAATTTTAACGCTCGTTTTTTGCACTTTATCCCACGATACCGCCATAAGAGTTTTCAGCGGATCGTCCGACGGTTTTTCGACCGCGCCGAGAATGCCGACGTCGCCTGCGGGATTTTCGATTCCCGTTATCGCCCTTTTGGGGTTGACTCCGCCCGAAACCACTGCGACGAAAGGCTTTTCCGCCTCCTTTGACAAGCACGCGTCCACCGCGATTACGGGGCTTTCGGGGTGCGCGCATTTTATGAGTTTCAGAAAGTCCTGCACGTTTCTTCCGTTGACGCTTTTTCCCGTCGCGCCGTATACGAAACATCTTGCGTTCAGCCTGTTTTTCAAAATATCGCCGACAATCGGACCGACGCTGTCGCCGGCGATTTTGTCGCTTCCTATGCACAAAATTACGGGGGTTCCTTGTTTCATTTTTTCTCTCCTTTTCATAAGTATTGACAGGGCTTACAAAAATAAGCGCGTTTTTTTATTAAATATTGTTTGATTTCTGTGACAAATTTGGTATAATATTTATAAATATCGAGAAATATCGTAAAAAAGAGGGATTATGGTATGTTGAATGCTTTATGTACAGCGAGCATGAACGTCTCGGATATCGTCATTCTGGCGGTTCTGGCGGTCGGCATCGTCGCGGGTATTATCGCAGGCTTTGCAAAATTGCTCAACGGCACGATCGGCGGCATCATTGCGTTTATCGCGGCGATATGCCTTGGCATATTCCTTGCGGGGTATCTTGCCGGTGTTTCCGCGTTTGTTGACCTTCAAGCAAAAATCAGCGACTTTTTCGTAAGTAAATTCGACGTGGCGGGCTACAAGGCAAAGGTCTCCGACGGGGAACTTTTCCTGAACGTCAGCGGCAGCGCGTGGACAAGCGTATCGACGTTGTTCGAAGGCTCGTCAAAACTCAAAATCGCACTGCTTGTACAAACCGTTTGCGTCAAGCTTTTCAGCGGCGCGCTCACGGGCAGCGTTACCCTTGCGGCGTTTGCGGCAAACCTTATCGTGAAAGCCCTTTGCGCCCTTATCGTTTTCGTCGCATCGATTATCGTGCTTGAAATTTTGTTTTCGCTTCTTTCAAAACTTCTTTCAAAGATTGTCGAAAAACAAAAAGGCTTCCGCAGCGTCGACCGTATTATCGGGCTTGTGTTCTCGGCGGCATTCACCGTCGCTCTCGTTTTCGTCGCAATGTTCGTGATCGCGAAAATCGGCTCGGGCGCGCAGGCGGCAATCGACAATATCGAATCGGGTACCGTTGCGAAATGGTTTTATGAAAACAACCCGTTCCTTCTTCTGTAAATAAGACAAAATTTAACAAAAAATTAAGCAAGGCTTTTTAACCTTGCTTTTTTTATGTGTTTTGTTTTGAGGTTTATTTTGCGGTTTTCAGATAAATCAGCAGGACGGTAATATCCGCGGGGCTCACTCCCGAAATCCTGGACGCCTGTCCGAGCGTCGCGGGGCGGATTTTTGAAAGTTTCTGCCGCGCCTCGATCCTTAATCCGCTTAAAGCGTTGTAGTCGATATCTTCGGGCAAAATCTTTTCTTCCAAACGTCGTGCGTCCCTTATCGCGGCGTCTTCCTTTTCAAGATATCCCGCGTATTTTATCATGACTTCCGCCGAAAACAGCGCGCTTTTTGAAAACTCCGAAAACGCGTTTGTGACTTCCTTCAATACGTCAAAGGTGATGCCGGGGTGTTTCAACGCTTCTTTTACGGGCATTGTTTTTTCAACCTGCACACCCTCGTATCTTTCAAATATTCCGCCGTTTTCCTTTTTGATTTTGACGGTTTCGGAAAGCCTGACGATACGCTCGATTTCTTCCCTTCTTTCCTGCATTTTTTTGAGCCTTTCTTCCGTCGCAAGCCCAACGGCGTATCCTTTTTCGGTAAGGCGCAGGTCGGCGTTGTCCTGACGGAGCCTCAGACGATATTCCGCGCGCGCCGTCATCATACGATACGGCTCGTTCGTGCCTTTTGTGACAAGGTCGTCGATAAGCACGCCTATGTACGCTTCGTCGCGGTTTAAGGTGAAGGGCGGTTTTTCGTCGACGTACAACGCGGCGTTTATGCCTGCCATAAGCCCTTGCGCCGCCGCTTCTTCGTATCCGCTGCTGCCGTTGATTTGCCCGGCGGAATAAAGCCCTTTTATCCTTTTTATCTGCAACCACGACGAAAGTTCCAGGGGGTTTATGCAGTCGTATTCTATCGCGTACGCGTACCTTATAAACCGCGCGTGCGTAAGCCCTTTTATCGAGTGGTACATTTCTTCCTGCACATCTTTCGGCAGGCTTGACGACATGCCCTGAATATACATTAAATCACTGTCGCGGCCTTCGGGCTCCACGAATATCTGGTGTCTGGTTTTGTCGGGGAAACGCATTACCTTGTCCTCGATGGACGGGCAATATCTCGGGCCGATTCCGTGTATCGTGCCGTTGTAAAGCGGACTTCTTTTTATGTTTTTCCTGATTATTTCGTGAGTTTTTTCGTTGGTATAGGTGAGCCAGCACGGCATCTGAGAATAAAGATTTCCGTCGTTCATGAACGAAAACGTACCGATATCGCTTTCGCCTTCCTGCACTTCCATTTCGTCGTAGTCGATGCTGTCTTTCGCAATGCGCGCGGGCGTTCCCGTTTTGAAACGGCGGATATCTATGCCGAGACTTAACAAGTTGTCCGTAAGGTGCGTTGCGTTTTTGAACCCGACGGGACCGCTGCTTTTTGTTTCCGCGCCGATTATCGTGCGCCCGTTTAAGTACACGCCCGTCGCGATTACGACCGCTTTCCCCTCGATTTCGCCGTTTTCAAGGGTGGTTATGCCGTGCGCCACGCCGTCTTTCACCAAAATTTCCGTCGTTTCGTCGTACAACACGTCAAGGTTTTTCTGATTTTCCAAAACGCGCAGCATAATATCGTGATACAACGCCTTGTCCGCCTGACCGCGAAGACTGAATACGGCGGGACCTTTTCCGCGGTTGAGCATTTTTATCTGCAACAACGCCTCGTCCGCAGAAAGCCCCATTTGCCCGCCAAGCGCGTCCACTTCCCGCACGAGATGACCTTTCGCCGTGCCGCCGATTGCAGGATTGCACGGCATAAGCGCGACGCCTGCCTTTTCAAGCGTCGTAAGAAGGGTGCTTTTGCCCATGCGCGCCGCGGCAAGCGCGGCTTCGATGCCGGCGTGTCCCGCGCCGATTACAATTACGTCGTAAACCTTTTTCATTATTTACCCACGCAGAATTTATCGAATATGTCGTCGATGATTTTTTCGCTGACGGTTTCGCCCGTGATTTCGCCAAGCGCGGTGTAGCCTTCCGTCAGAACGGAAATTACGCAGTCGGTCGTAACGCCCGCTTTCAGCGCGTTAAGCCCTTCTTCGACCTTTTCTTTTGCCGTCGTTACCGACGACAGTTGTCTTTCGGACGTCAGCACTTCCGATTCCGACGTCTTTTCTTCATCGAAATATTTTGCGACGATTTTCAGAAGTTCGTCGATTCCGTCGCCCGTTTTCGCGCTGACGAAAATCTTGTTTCCTTCGTTTTTCGCATTGTTTATAAGGTCGCTTTTGTTGTAAACTTCCACGACTTTTTTGCCTAAAAGGGCGTTTTCAAGCGCCTTGTTTTCAGGCTTTCCTTGCGTTGCGTCCAGAACGCGAAGTACCAAACGAGCGTCTTTAACTATCGAAATCGAACGGTTAATGCCTTCTTTTTCAATTTCGTCGTTACTTTCCCTTATTCCCGCGGTGTCGCAAAGATTGATTTTTTTCCCGCTTAATTCAAAACTGTCCGAGATAAAGTCCCTTGTCGTTCCTTTTATCGACGAAACGATTGCGCGGTCGTACCCCAAAATCGCGTTCATCAGACTTGACTTGCCGACGTTCGTGTCGCCGACGAGAGCGACGTCCATGCCTTCTTTTATCATTTTGCCGTAGGCGCGGCTGTTTTGAAGCGCGGTAAGGGTTTTTACGATTTTTTCAAGTTCTTCTTCCGCCGACGGCAGTGTTTCGTCTTCCAGTTCCTCGGGATAATCCAGTACCGCGACAAGCCCCGTCAGGACGGTTTTCAGGTCGTTCTGAACGTCTTTCACTGCCTTGGACAATTTGCCGGTCATAAGGCGATATGCGGCTTTTACGGCGTCCGCGCTGTCGGCGTTTATCATATCTATGACGCCTTCCGCGTCGGACAAATCCATTTTTCCGTTCAGAAACGCGCGACGGGTGAATTCGCCCCGCTCCGCAAGGCGCGCGCCTTTCGACACGCACGCAGAAATCACGCCTTCCGCAATCCTTGTTCCGCCGTGTACGTGAAACTCCACGACGTCTTCGCCGGTGTAACTTTTCGGCGATTTGAAATAAACCATATAACCAAGGTCGGAAAAGTCTTTCGCGTTGATTTTTCCGAAGTACATAAAGTTTGGTTTAATTTCGCCATTTATCGCTTTCGTTTCAAAAACGGCGCGGGCAATCGGCAACGGGTTTCCGCTGAGTCTGATTACCGCTATGCCGCCCTTTCCCGCGGGCGTTGACAATGCCACGATTGTGTCCATACTAATTTGCTTTATAATAAAAATCTCGCCGTTTCTTGCGGCGAGAACATTCAGTGTTTATCACCCAAAAAACAAGTTTTTTCGGGAACGTGTTCCATTTTCCAAAAGAACAAAGTTATCTTTTAGGGGCTATATAATAAGGTTGCCCTTCTGGGAGATTGCCACGTCGCCTTGCTCCTCGCAATGACATAACGTGCTTCTCACGCAAAACCTTTTCTCTTATTACTCCCCTTAAATCGGCGAGAATTTGATGGATTTTTGACGTTTCTTGGCAAGTTCTTACGAGGGCGCGTACTTTGGCGTACGTAACCGAGTAAGGTTTTGCCAAAAACTCAAAAAGGCGCGAATTGTCGCCGATTTTAAAAGTGTTTTTTGGTATAGCCGAAGGATTTGAATTTCGGCGGCCCGTTCTTTTTCAGATTAAACTCCGTTGACGTTGACTCTTCAACGGGCTTTACGGGCGCGGATTCCTGACGAGAATCGTTGCGGTTGCCGCGACGGTCGCGGCTGTCGTTTCGTCTGTTTCTGTCGTTACGTCTGCCGTCGTTGCGTCTTCCGTCGTTTCGCCTGCCGTTTCTTTCTTCGTATCCTTCGCGCACGCCGCCTTCTTTCGGGACGATGACGATATGACGATTCATATCTTCTCCCTCGGATTCGGTCGTGGCGTATTTGCTGTTTTGAAGCGCGGTGTGGATCACGCGGCGTTCAAACGGGTTCATCGGTTCAAGCTCGACCTTTCTTCCCGTGCGGTACGCCTTGTATGCAAGGCGGTTTGCAAGGGATTCCAACGTTTCGATGCGTTTTTCGCGATAGTTTTCGGCGTTGATCGACACGCGGATAAAGTTGTGTCCGCTTTCGTTGACAAGAATGAGCGCAAGATACTGTATCGCGTCAAGCACTTCGCCGCGGTATCCGATAATGACGCCGCTGTCACTTCCCGTGATATTGACGACGATTTCTTCGTCTTTGACTTCGCAGTCGGCATAGCATCTCAGATTCATTCTTTCAAACAAGCCGTTCAGAAAGTCGATGACAATGTCCGCGGGTGTTTCCTTTCTTTGGACGGTTACGACCGCCTTGCTGAAAAGACCGCCTTCCTGCAAAACTTCTATTTCGGCGTTTTCTCTTTCGATGCCGAGTTCTTTCAAGCCTTCCTCGATGGCTTTTTCGACCGAGGACGCTTTGACTTCGATTTTTTCCATATGGACTCCTTATTATTTGAAGGTCGATTCAAGACGTTTTTCTTCGTTTCGCTTGTCGTTGACCTTTACGCACGCATTGTAAATAAGTTGGAAAACGGTGCTGAACAGGTTGCTTATTACCATATATATCGTGAACGCCGTGCTGTACAAAAGGGCGAACACCGCAAGCATAATGGGCATAAACCACTGCATCATTTTCATGTTTGCCTGCATTGCGTTTTGCATATCTTTGCCGCTGCCGTTAGCCGTCGGGGGCTGGGGCGGCTGGGTTTGTTTCATAAGTTTAGTGGACGCGAAAGTGATAAGTCCGGTGATTATGGGCAATAACATAAAGCCGTTCCAGCGGCTGCCGCTCTTCCCGTTTCTCTTGACCTCGTTGTACTTCGCGATAAGCGGGTTCATGACTTCTTCGTATTCGGTACGGTTGCCGTGCTCGATAGAAGCGGTGTCGATGCCGAGTTTTCCGATTCCGTTGCCGATAAACGTTTCGTAATCGGGGATAGGATTCTTCCAACTGTCGGGCATAAACACGTTGTTTACCCACATGAACTTGATTTCTTTTTTGTATTTGTCGTCAAAAAGGCTTATGACCGTGTTTTGCGCTGCCGTCGTTGCGGTTTCTTTTGCGACAATGGTTGCCGCCTCGTCCGCTTCCGTTTCGCTCTTTCCTTCGATGTTATGCAGTTTGTCGTATTCGGTCTTATAAACTGCCGCGTATTGTGTTTCGTAAGTCGAATAGTACGAGCTTGACAAATCCTTGTACATGTTGATGTTGTATTGCTTTACCATGCCGTTAAAGCCCGAAAACACCATGAAGAATATCACAAGCGAGATTATCGACGGAAGACAACTTCCAAGCATGCTGTACTTTTCCTTGCGGTAAAGTTCCATCTGCTTTTGCGAATACAACTCCTTATTTCCGGCGTACTGCTGCTGCAATTTTTCAAGTTGCGGCTTCATTCTTTCCATCGCGCGGTTGTTCTTCGTCATTACGACTTTCTGCCATACGTCGAAGGGCGACATCGCGAGCTTTAAGATGAGCGTGAAGCAGATTACCGCCACACCGTAGTTACCGATACCCTTGTTCAGCGCGTCGATAAGCCACATTACGCCTTCGGCAATTTTGTTCGCCGCAAGGCCCATCTCCATTATACTAACCATTTTGCGTTTCCTTTATAGTTTTCTGCCACGGGGTCGTAGCCGCCCTCGTGGAAAGGGGTGCATCGAAGTATCCTTTTCGCACCCATTACGCATCCCTTAAAGAATCCGTGTTTTTCAATTGCGGTCAAGGTATAAATCGAACACGTCGGCACGTATATGCACGGCCGCATAAGATTTATCGAAATAAAACGTTTGTAAAATCCAATTAAAATACGGGCGAGCGTTTTCATAATCATAAGGAATGGCCCAAAAGTCCGGCCTTTTTGAGGAGCGACCTCATCGAATCGGCAATGACGCTGCTTTTCTTGCCGTAGACTGTGCTTCTCGCCACGAATATTATGTTGTACCCGGGGGTTATCTCGGGTATCATAAGACGGACGCTTTCGCGCATCTGTCGTTTTACCCTGTTTCGCTGGACGCTGCCGCCGACCTTTTTCGAAACCGAAAATCCGACTTTGAGCGCCCCTTTCGTCTTTACTGTGTACAAAACGAAATCGTCGTTTGAAAAAACCGTGCCTTTCCTGTAAATGTAGTTGAAAGACGCGCGCTTTTTTAACTTATATTCCTTTTGCATTGTTCGGGGGAGCGTCTGCCCGCACAATTAGTTGTGCGGGGTAAGTTTTGCTCTGCCTTTGTTGCGGCGACGTTTCAGAACGTTGCGGCCTTGCTTGGTTTGCATTCTCTTCCTGAAACCATGTACCTTGGTTACGTGTCTTTTCTTGGGTTGGAATGTCCTTTTCATATATGCCTCCTTGATAGGGATTATTTCTTCGTTACTATTGTTATTATAATATAACAATGCCAGTCAATTATAAGGAAATTTTGTTCGCGTGTCAACCGATTTGACGCCTTTTGAATAAATGCCGTTTTCCGCCCCGATAACTTTTCGGTAAAAAGTATAAGGCGATTTTTTCCGTTCGGTTGCACGTAAAATAAAAACCTTTCCGCTTTCGGAAAACGAAACGACGATATTTCTTGTTTCATTCAAGATCTTTTTCACTTTTTTGAAAAATTAAACCGTACTTTGTACGGTTTAAAAATATTTCCGAAGATTATGTACCGTTTTTCCGTCAAAAAACAAACAACGGCTCTTTTGAATTAATACTTGTTCCCGCCCGGTTAAATTAACATCAGTTTCCGCCGCGTTATGAAAATTAGACACTTGTATAGTTTTTTGCCGATATTTATGCTTTTCCCTGTTTATACACTTTTATTTTTGTCCGAAATTACTCTTTTTGCAATATTCGACAATGAGAAAAGACTTGTTTCACATGCAACATAATACCAAACAAACGTGCCCTGTTTTCGTTTATCAAAACATCAAACAACTCTGCCCCGCAAACAACAATAAAACAAGCCCGTTTCTATAAGCCCTGCATTTACGACAAACAACTCGGCTTTAATAAACCGCCGTAGTCATTGCAGATAGTTTATTTGCCGTTTTTCGACATTTGTGTATTAACGGTTGTTTGTGCGATATGCGCCACATCCGTTCAAAGTCGGGTTTCGGAACAAACACACCGAAATCGCCGGCGCTCGTCCATAAACAAGCACTTATCAAAAATTATTGTTTGTACGATCAGACAACGCAAAATTATTCGACCTAAAACAGCCCGAATAAACATTATTTGCATTTTACCCCTTTTCACGTCCAAAATCATAATTATGTTAATAATACGCCTATCGTATTGCAACCGTCTTCGATTGCGGAAAAAGACTCAAAGCACAACAATCGTCCAAAAAAATGTACGTATCCACAAGTTGAAAATATTACCATTCTTCCCGAACATCTCTTCTCGTTGAAAAAAACAACGTCTCGCCTCTTAAAAAGACAACGACTTTGTTCAATCCGTGTCAGTCATTTTCCACGGCGCGTTTCGATGATTATTTTTTTTCAATCAAAATCATTTATGCGCCGACGAGTACGCCGCTACCGTTTGCGCCATAAAATCCACGCAATTAAAACAAGGCCAAACAACCCGCTGCGTTTTCTTAAACACAAGAACGTATCCGTCGCTATTTCGCAAACGATTTAACTTTTTCGTCATTCGCAAAGCGACGTTCAGAACACAAAAGCGTTTTCACAACAAACAATACACGCCCAAATTAAAAGATCAACCGTTTGAATCAGAGCGCACTCATTTTGACACAGGGTTTAACAACGGCAGCATTGCAATGCACGTCCGACCATAATCTTTTTCTTTCTCACAAAATCACATCCACTCAACAAAAAACAACCAACCGGAACAATCAATCAAATCAAACAATCAGAAAAAACAATCCCCGCAACCACTCAATCAAAAACATTCAAAAAACAAACCTTCAAAACAAACACGACAAACCATCTCATCAATCAATCGTAAAATCAATCACAAAAACAACCACAACAAACAATCCAAAATCTCTCAATCAGAAACACGCCCAAAACAAAACATAACAAACAAACACGACAAGTAATTACGATAAAATGCAATGTTTTTGAATATTAAAATATCGCAAACAGCAACGGCTTCCGAGCCAACCGCAAATACGCCTTTCATAAAAACTCAACGCAAATACACAAGACAAAACAACATAACCTATACTTTGAGGTAACAATACTACAAACACGAAAAAGTAAAACTCTTTATTTTTTGATAATTGGAAACTCGCAAGAAAATATATTTAATTTGGAGTAAATTCAAAACACAAGGAACGAATAACAATTTCAACAATAATGTATTGTCCGCACAAAAAACAAAATTATTACATTGTAATCAGATATTGACAATTCTTACTTTTATTCCGGACAAGCATGCCAAATATCAATAAAACGGCACTTTCCATAAAAAATACACCCTTTCGGAACACGGCAAAATAATAATAAAAAAGCCCGAAAACTCGGGCAAATAAAAACATTGCTATTTTGTTTTCTTTAGCTTGTCTTTTCGGCAATTATATACTGCCATAACTGTTTGCCTTGCAAGATCGGAATTATCAAAATCCAATACGTAATGCAGTTTTGCGCCGTCGTATGGAAACTCTTGTTCGCAATCTTCACCAAGAAGTTCGGTTGTTTCTTTCAAAATCTTAACAAAAACACAGTCGTCGCAAACAAGTAAAACGGGCAAGGCTTTATAATATACCATATATTCGCCAAACATTTTCTTGAAAGAAATATCCGGTAAATCAATTTGTTCGACAACGTATTTAATATAATTCAGATCGGTAGCCATAAAAACCTTCTTTTATGTTAATTTTCTCAAAGCTATTATATCAATCGGTTGACAATATGTCAATTTACTGGCAAAATGATTAAAAGATATCCACATTTTACAAAAGTGACGTTTCACGTGAAACAACGGGATATTTTGACTGTTTTGATGTGTATTGATTTTATATGTTTCACGTGAAACAATTAGTTGTCCACATTTGTTCCACGTGGAACAAAAGCCGTTGTTTAGGCGGGTTTTAGGCTGTTTTTCCTGGGTTTTTGGGCTATTTTTAATTGTTTTTATCGTTTTGTTTCGCGAATTTCCGTTCTTTCTCCGTGTAAATTTCATGGTACTATTTTGTGGATAACTTTCGGCTTTTTCGGACAAGGTATATATCCCGATTTTTTGGGAATAATTGCAATAAATTATATTAGGAAAAGGCGGTAATTATTATGAAATGTACGTCGTGTAATAAGTCATTTTCACCCGAAAAAATGTATGTTTGCAAGTCATGCGGCGCTTGCTTTTGCGAAGATTGCGTGAAAAACAACCAAAACTCATGCCTGAAATGCGGCACATCCCTTGATCGTTTGAATTAAGAAGTGCCGTTTTTCTTGGAAAAAACAGGCGTTTCACGTAAAACATTGTCGTTTTTGGCGCGATGTTTTGTTGTCTTTTTTATATGGTATTAAACGGTTTTTTTGTTTATTTTTCGCCGTGTTTTAGTATAAAAACCAGGATTAAAGTCTTTTGTATTGCGGATTTGATTATTCTTATCTTTTCGATATAGCAGCAGGGAATGTGGGTGATAATGTCTGTTATGATAATTTTACAATCGTTTTGTCTTGAATAATTTGCCGTTAAGACTTTTGTTTTTATTATTTTTTTCGGTATAACAAAAAACCGCCGTTTCGGGCGGTTTTTTATAAACGCGTTATCGTTTTACAAAACGTTTATTTAATTGAAAAGGCGTCTTGTTTGTCGCCATTCCGATGTTTTTATGTTTTTCTGCGAGTTGTTCCGACAGGGTTTGCGACGTGCTTAGACTTTGTCATGTAAAGGTTTTTTACCTTTAATTTATAAGTCTGCGCTGATTAAAAGCATTCTTTATGCCGATTAAATAATATGGGGCAAAAACGCTCTGATTTCTTCCTTTGCGCCTTCGAGGTCGTGGTCGAGATAATTCCCGCATTCCTGCCGCTTGGAGCCCGGAATTTCCGTCATTTCCAGACACTTTTCAAAGCACTCTTTCACAATAGGCTTTACTTCGTCAAGCGTGGTGTCGAGCATAAGCAGATAAAAGCCCGTGCGGCAGCCCATCGGCCCGAAATAAACAACCTTGTCTTTGACCGCGCTGTTTCTTATCACGGTTGCGAAAAGGTGCTCAACGGTATGCGCCGCGGCAGTCGTAAGGAAATCGCCCGCGTTCGGTTTTTTGAAACGAAGGTCGTAAGTATAGATATTGTGCTCCTCATGAGAAAGGTAAACCCCCTCCGGGTGGGCATCGTGATTTATAAGAAAAGATTTGATGGTTTCCATAGTTTTTGAATTTTATATATTATTATATAATATATAAAATTTTATCCTTTGTTTTTTTCGTGATTTTTCGGCTTTTTGCCTTTTTATTTTTCGCGCGCAATCGCGTCGATAACGTCGACGATTATTTTCGCGCAATCGCTTGTCCCTTGGTCTGCGATTTCGTTGAAGTCGGCGGGGCTTGTTTCGTCGGCGTTGTCGCTGACGATTTTAAGGCTCAGCGCAGGCACTCCGTTTTTGTTTGCGATAATGCAAATTCCCGCGCCTTCCATATCGCAGATTTCGGCGTCGAAATCTGCGATAAGTTTATCTTTAACTTCGCTTGACGAAATGAATTTGTCCCCGGAAGCGAGCCTTGCCGTCTTAATTTTTGGAAAATCCTTTTTCACCGCGGAAATAAGGGTTTTGTCGAAATAAAAGTACGGATCGGGATTTTCGTCGTAATGACCCGCTTTCACGTTGTCGATTGCCGACGTGTCGATTTCGTAATGCACGACTTTTTCGACAACCGCGACGTCCTTGCAGCCGAAGCGTTTCGTAAGCGTCCCGACGAAACCGAAGTTGAATATCGCCCGTACGTCGTATTTCGCGATTAAAAACTCGGTTGCTCCCGCAGCCGATATTTCGCCCATGCCGGACACCGCGACGTAAATCAGGGCGTTTTCGCGGCTGACAAGGTACGTGTCGTACGGCTTATTTTGAATTTTTTCGACTTTCCCGAAGGCTTCGAGCACGCCTTTGACTTCGCGTCCGATTGCGATAACCATTCCGAATTTTTTCATAACAGTCCTTTTTGTCGATATATTTTACATAAGTATACCATATCTTCCCGAAATTTCAAACAAATGATTTGTTAAATCGTCGCGGCGTATGGTATAATTTCGGATTGAAGAGGTATTTATGAAATTCGATAAGAGAAACGTTGCGCTCGCATCGCTTGTATTCGGCTGGATTTCGATTTTCTGGAACGTATACGATCAACTTATTCAATCAATAAACACGTATTCATTCGCTCTCGAGCCGTACGAAAGCGGGTGGATTCTTGCAATCGACAATATTGTCGGCCTTTTTGTTCTGCCTCTTTTCGGCCACTTTTCGGACAGATGCAAAAGCCGTTTCGGCAAGCGCACGCCGTATATTTACGTCGGCACGGCGATATCTCTTATCGGGCTGTGTCTTGTTGGCGTATTCGCGTCGGAAAGGCAACTTGCCCCGTATATCGTGTCGCTGACGGTGACGCTTGTCGCGATGGCGGCGTACAGAAGCGCGGGGCTTTCTCTCGTGCCCGATTTCGTATACGAACCCGACCGCGGCAGGGCAAACTCGATTGCGAACCTTGTGTCCGTCGCGTTCACCGCCGTTGGTATCGTGCTGGCGATGGCGTTCATGCCCCTTAAAGCCGCAAAAAACGCGCAATTTTTGCCGATTTGTCTTGCGGTTGTCGGCAGCAGTCTTATAACGGTTGCCGCATACTCGTTCACTTTCAGCGAAAAACGGGTGACGGACGACTTCAATCGTCGTTTGGAAGAATATAAACGCGACTACCCCGAAAAATACAAAAGCGAAACCGTTGTTGTGGAAGAACTTGACAAGCAGCAGATGAAGGGCAATCTTTTCAATAAGATTTTCATTCTTGCAAGCGTGTTCTTCTTTTATATCGCGTACAACGCGCTCGTGTCGAATTTCACCGTGTACAGCGACGTAATGCTCGGCTTCAAAATGCCGCAACTGCCGCTGGTATTCGTCATAATCGGCGCGCTGCCCGGGTTTATATTCGCTTCTCACGTCGCAAAGAAAATCGGCAGAAAGTACACGATAACGATCGGTCTTGCGCTTATGATGGTCGCGCTGCTTGCCGCGATGCCGTTTTCCAAAAAAGACTCGGGACTTGAACTGAAAATCCCTCTTGTTTTCTTCTTTATGGTCGAGGGCGTCGGCTACGGCTTTGCAATGGCTAATCTGTATCCGTTTTATCTGGAACTCAGCAAAGCCAAAAACATCGGGCAAAACACGGGTATCTTTGCGGGCTCTACAACCGCCGCAATGGTCGTCACTCCCATACTCGCCGGCTACGTAATCAAGGAAGTCGGCAAGAAAACGGGCAAGACGTACGTCATCGAACAAATCGTAAACGGCGTCAATACCGAGGTCGTGAAAGTCGGCGATTACAGCGTGCTGTTCCCGTACTGCGCCGTCGCGATACTCGTTGCGCTTGTCTGCATTCTTATCGTGAAATCCGACTACGCAACCGGCGGATTGCGCGACCACATGAAAAAATATTTCACAAAAAGGAAAACGAAAAAGAATGACTGAATCCTTTTTTACAACGCTTAAAACCGCGGCTGAATCCGTCGGCGTAAGCGTTACCGACAACCAATGCGAAAAACTTTACAAATTTTACGAAACTGTGGTTGAATACAACAAAAACGTCAATTTAACTGCCATTACTGACGAAAAAGAGTTTATCGTAAAACATATTGTCGACAGTATTTCCGCCGCAAAATTCATAAAAGAAAACGCCGCCGTCGTCGATATCGGGGCTGGCGCTGGATTCCCGTCGATACCACTTAAAATAATCCGTGACGATATTGCCGTAATTATGCTTGACGCGCTTTCAAAACGCGTGGATTTTTTAAACTTTGCCGTAAGCGAACTTTCCCTTAAAAACGCAAAAGCCAAACATTTAAGGGCGGAAGAAGCGGGCGAAAAACTTTTAAGGGGGAGTGCCGACGTCGTCGTCGCAAGAGCGGTCGGTCAGACGAATATCCTTCTGGAACTTTCAATCCCGCTCCTTAAAAAGCACGGCTTTTTTATAAATTATAAGGGCAAGGATTTGTCCGACGTGGAAACCGCAAAGACGGCGGAATCCGCGCTCAACGCGAAAAAAACCGAGGTTTTCAATTTCTGTCTTCCTTTTGACGTCGGCGAAAGAAACCTCGTCGTTTACGAAAAGATTGAAGACACGCCGAGAATTTATCCGAGAAAATTTGGCGCAATCAAGAAAAATCCGCTGTGAAAACAGCGTTTTTTTATTTTATCCGCTTTTTATTTTCTTATGTTTCACAAAAATAATGTTTCACAAATTTTTATAAATAATTGATTATTCGCCTTTTTAATGTTATACTGAAAAAAAATACTTTTACATACGAGGTGTTTTATGTCAAACAAAGGTATCGGTAAAGGTCTTGCTGCCTTGCTCGGCAATATGAAGGAAGAAGAAACGATTGCTGAAAAAAGCGAATCCGCCGTATCCCGCGAAATAATGAACGTCGATATTTCCCTTATCGACACCAACCCTTATCAGCCGCGTAAAGTTTTTGACAAAGCCGCTCTGGAAGAACTTGCGGCGTCGATTAAGACATTCGGCATTATCCAGCCTCTGATAGTTTTGAGAAGCGGCAACAGATACGTCATAATCGCGGGCGAAAGGCGTTTCCGCGCGGCGCGACTTGCCGGTCTTACCTCGGTGCCGTGCGTCGTAAGGGAACTTACCCCGCGCGAAATGAGGGAAATCGCCCTTATCGAAAACCTTCAACGTGAGGACTTGAACCCTGTCGAAGCGGCGGAAGGTATCGCGGAACTTATCAAATCGTGCGACCTGACGCAGGAAGAAGCGGCGGAACGTATCGGAATGAGCCGCCCCGTCGTAACCAACCTTTTAAGGCTCTTGTCGCTTGACAAAGAAGTTCTGGAACTCGTAAGGGCAGGCAGACTTTCGGGAAGCCACGCAAGATGTCTTGTCGTCGTTACCGACCCCGAAGTGCAGGTATATTACGCCAACAAAGCGTGCGACAACAAAATGTCGGTAAGGGATCTGGAACAGCAAATCCAGCTTTATCTCGGCAGAAAACTTATCCCGACCGGCGCAAGAAAAGAAAAGCAATCGAAGGAACTCAAAGGGTTTGTCAACGATATGAAACGAATCTTTAATACGAAGGTCACAATCCTTGGCGGCGAAGAAAAAGGACAAATCCGCATCAATTATTATTCCAACGACGATTTACAACGCATTTACGACTTAATCGACAGTTTAAGACGTTAATTTTTAAGATAAAGTATGGAAACCACCAGAATAACCTTGCCTAAAATTACCTTGATCGGGAAGTGCGGTTCGTCGAAAGACGGCAAAGATTTCGTCAGAGATTTATGGACGGAATTAAATAAAAACTTTTCGGAAATATCTTATCTTGCAAAGTGGGACGAGTCGGGCGCGCTTAAAGGCTTGTGGGGCGCTATGAGCGACGAATCACTGTCTTTTAAGCCGTGGGAAGGCGGATATGAAAACGGGCTTTATCTTGCGGGGGTCGAAGCCGTCGACGACGCCGTCGCGCCAAGCGGCTGGACAAAATGGGTGATTCCGTCTTTTGAATATATAAAGGCAAAAGTCGAATCGACCGAAACTTTCAAGGAACTTATCGGATACCTTATCGCAAACAAGATAAACCTTGTCGGAAGCGTGCAGAATTTCACCAATCCGAAAACCAACGAAAACTTCCTTATGTTTCCGATAAGAAAAGTCGAAGAAGAATAGTAACAAAAAGGTTAAAACAAAACACACTGCATTTTTTCGCAGTGTGTTTTTTTTTGTTTTGGAATAAGTTTTTGTCAGTTTATAATACGCACGGGCAGAATAAGATAAAGATATTCGTCTTCCTTCTTTTCCGTAGGTACGATGACGCCGGGCGCGGTCGAAGTCGTGAAGCAAAGTTTCACAAAATCGTCGCTTATCGCGCGCAGGCTGTCCGAAAGATATCTTGCGTTGAACCCTATGTTAAGGTCGTGTCCCAGAAGGTCTATATTGACGATTTCGTTGATACCGCTGATTTCGCTTTCCGCAGATATCGACATTCTCTTTTCGCGGATTTCAAGTTTTACGACGCTTTTCTTTTCGGTGCGGGTTGCAAGCGACGCGCGGTCGATTGCGGTGTCCAACGCCTTTTTATCGACAAACACGGTTGTTGTGAAGTCGGAAGGAATAATCTTATTGTAGTTGATATATTCTCCTTCGATAAGTCGCGTTACGATTTTGGTGTTTTCGAGATCGACCATGAAATAGTTTTTCTCGATGCTCACCTTTACGTTTTCGTCGCTGTCGTCAAGAAGTTTTGAAATTTCACTCATACTTCTTGCGGGGACAATTATTTTAATATCCGCTCCGCCGTATTCGATATCTTTTTTGCAATAGGCAAGGCGGTATCCGTCTGACGCGACGCCGATTATTTTATTGTCGGAAATTTCAATGCTGCAACCTTTAAGCGTTGGGCGGTTATCTTCGCTTGCGGTGCAGAATATAATTTTTTCGATAAGGTTTTTCAACTCTTTCTTTACAATATAAAAAGAGTTTTCGTCGTTGACGTTTTTGAAAGCGGGATATTCGTCGGCTTCCATTGTCTGGATATAGCCGTTATTTTCGCCGTAGGTAAGTTTAAGGGTGTTTTCCCCTGACGTATCGATAATAACGTCTTCCTTATCGATTTTTCTGACGTATTCCGTAAAATATTTTCCAAGGATAACAGTTTCTCCTTCGGTGAAAATATCCGCCTTTATTTTCTTTTCGATTGAAAGTTCAAGATCCGTTGCGGTAAGCGTCAAAGTATCTCCTTCCGCTTTCAGTTTAATACCGTTCAATATCGGCATTACTTTCTTTAATGGAAGGGCTTTTCCCACCTGTGTTAAAGCGTCTGATAAGTCAAGGCTGTCGCAAGAAAGTTTCATCGTTTTCTCCTTAATTATTTATTGTTATTTTATACTTGATGATGATTTTGTTAATAATGGTTGTGGAAAAGTTGAAGGTGAACGTTTCGCACAAGATATTGACAAAATCTGATTACTTCCAACAACAAGTTGTGGATTTTGATGTTAACAACTTTGTTGAAAACTTTTATATTTTATGAACATATCTACAATCAGCGTTTATAGAGCATGTCTTTTATGTCGTTGATTTGAATTTTTAGTTTTTGTGACGCGCCGCTATTCGATGAAATGAGGTCCGAAATTTTGTCGCGCGCGTGGATTATCGTCGCGTGATCGCGGCCGCCGAAAATACCGCCGATCGACACAAGGGGAACGGAAAGCATGTCGCAGATAAGATAAATCGCGATCATTCTTGGCTCCACAAATTCCTTGTTTTTCTTTTTGCCGATGACGTCGTTTTCTGAAACGCCGAAGTATTTGCATGTTGTTGAAAGCACGTCGTATGCGTCAAAGTGTTCCTTTTTCGTTTCGATATACCCGGAAAGAGCCTCTTTCGCAATCGCAAGCGACGCCGGCTGTCCCGAAAGTTGGGAATAAAACATAACCTTGTTCAGAAGCCCTTCAAGGTCGCGGATGTTGTTTTCCATATTGCTGGCAATAAACGACGCGACATCATCCGAAAGATAAAAGTTTTCGGCGTCGGCTTTCTTTTTGAGAATTGCGATTCTCGTTTCGATATCGGGCGGCTGAATGTCCGCAAGAAGTCCCCACTGGAAACGGGTGCGAAGCCTTTCTTCAAGGGGCGCGATTTCCTTTGGCGGACGATCCGACGAAATAATGATATGTTTATCGTTCTGATATAAATCGTTGAAGGTGTGGAACAACGCCTCCTGCGTGCCTTGTTTCGACGCGATAAACTGAATATCGTCAATCATAAGCACGTCGACGGAACGATATTTTTCACGGAAAGCGACGCTTGTTTTGGAATCTCTTATCGACTCCACATAGTCGGCGATATACTTGTCCGTCGTGATGTACATTATGCGTTTTTGAGGAAATTTCGCGTTTATGTAATTTCCGATTGCGTGCATAAGGTGGGTTTTTCCAAGCCCGACTCCGCCGTATATAAACAGGGGATTAAAACGACCGCCGGGATGCTCGGACACGGCTTGCGCCGCGGCGAATGCGATCTCGTTGGATTTCCCGACGACAAAGTTTGAAAAGGTATATTTTTTATTGAACGAAAAACCCGCGTCATCGGATTTTTCAACCTTTTTCACGACAAGTTCGTCCCCCAATGTATAGTCCTGCTGTTTCAGACAATCGGCTTTTTCGGATTCGATAATAATCTTAACGTCCGAGATAATGGGGTTGACTTCTTTCACCGCTTCGAGGATTGTTTCGCGGTAATTTTTCACGATTGTGTTTTTACTGCTCTGACTTCCCGTTTGCAGCACGAGAGTATGACCGATAAAACAAATCGGTTCCAGTTTTTCAATCCATACTTCGTAACTTATCGCCTGAAGTCTTGCTGATAATTTGATTTTGGTGTCGTTCCAAAGGGTATTGATATCAATCATAATAAATATATGATAACATTATTGACCGAAAAAAACAAACAAAATCGGTATATATTATAAAAATAAAGTATATTTATTTAAGAAAGTTTTTTGCGCTTATTTTATCTTTTTTCAGCGACGGTGCCGTTCTTTACGACGTACAGTTTTGACAAATTAAGGGGTTTAACGTCAAATTCCGTACACGTAATCACCGTTTGCGTGCGGTTTGCAAGTTCGATAAGTTTTTCGCGGCGCGCCACGTCAAGCTCGCTCAGAACGTCGTCCAGAAGTAAAATCGGGGCTTCGCCCGTTTCGTTTTTGAAAAGAGTGAGTTCCGCGATTTTGACCGAAAGCGACACGCTTCGCTGCTGTCCCTGCGACGCGAATTTTCTTGCGTCCACGTCGTTTAATATTATTTTAATATCGTCGCGGTGCGGACCTTGCGACGTATACATAAGGGCGCGGTCGCGCTCCACCGACGTCGAAAATGCGGAAAGTAAATTATTGTAAATTTCGTCGTAAGTGTCGCCTTTTATCGCGCACTCGTATTGCAGCGACAGAGTTTCTTTTCCGTCCGACAATTCAAAGTGGGAATCTTTTGCAAGGGTTGAAAGTTTCTTTACGTAATTTTTCCTTGCAAGAATCAGATTCGCGCCGACTTCCGCCATACCCTCGTCCCATATCGACAAAAGGGTTTTCAGGTTTTCGTTGCGGTTTTCGTTTTTGAGAAGGGTGTTTCTTTGTTGCAGAATTTTGTTGTATTTTGCAAGCGACTTAAAGTAAGTTTTCGATTGTTGCGAAAGGGAAATGTCCAAAAATCTCCGTCGTTCGTCGGGGCCTGCTTTCACGAAACGCATTTCGTCGGGGGAGAAGTACACGACGTTGACGATACCGATAAGTTCGGACAGTCTTTTCACGGGAAGATTGTCGATTTTTATTTTTTTCGCGCCTTTGTTTTCAATTACGATTTCGATGACGTGCGTGCGATATTTTTTTGCGATTTCCGCCTTGATATACGCGCGCTCGGCGTTGAACGAAATAAGCTCCTTTTCGCGGCTCGTACGGGGGGATTTGCCAAGCCCCAACAGATAAATCGCTTCCAACAGATTCGTCTTTCCGCTTGCGTTTTCGCCGGAAAGCACGTTGATGCCTTGTCCGAAAGTAACGGACGCCGCGTCGTAGTTTCTGAAATTTTTCAGTTGAAGCGATTTGATAAACATACGGTTATTATATCATATCGGAAAAGAAAGTAAAAGAATTTTTAGGAAGTATCGGAAAAACGCGCGGTTTCTTATCCGCGGCGGAAATGTAAAAAAAGACGTCCGCGCCGCAGGGGTTATCAGAACCGAAATAAGAAAAACGGATATATTCCCCCACGACAAATTGAATTTTGCCCTTAAAAGCCCCGAAAATCCCGTAAAAAAGGATAATTTATCAAAAAGACGCGAAAAACGTTTTGTAATTTATTGATAATATGTTATTATTATTATTATACTTATTACTTTATGCGTGCGCACGCATTGCGTACGCGGGAGAGCGTATGCGCGTGTTTTACACGGACGTCGTCGCGATAATCGACGAAGGCGTCGGAAATTCGACCTTGTCCCTGGCTCTTGACGAAATCATTTCGGAAGGCATGATAAAGGTACAAAAAACCGGCGAACCCAGAAGCGTCGTTTTTTACGACGACGAAGACGGAAAACAACATGCTTACATAAGCAATCTGTCGGGGCGCGCGCTTTTTTCACATTTTGAAAAACACGGTTTTATTTTCATATAAACGGAGGTATTATGGAACAACAAAATTTATCTTACGACCAGGGCGCGATACAGGTCCTCGAAGGGCTGGATCCCGTCCGTAAAAGACCGGGTATGTACATCGGCTCGACCGACGAAAGGGGCTTGCATCACCTTGTTACGGAAGTCGTCGACAACAGTATCGACGAGGCTCTTGCCGGATACTGCGACAAAATCATCGTTTCGATTGAAAAGGACGGCAGCTGCAAAGTCATCGATAACGGCCGCGGAATCCCCACGGGCATTATCCCGAAAGAGGGTAAATCCGCCGTTGAAGTCGTTCTGACGAAGTTGCACGCCGGCGGAAAATTCGGCGGCAGCGGCTATAAAATCTCGGGCGGACTGCACGGCGTCGGCGTATCCTGCGTGAACGCATTGTCCGAATGGTTGGAAGCCACCGTTTACCAGAACGGAAAAATATACAAACAAATTTTCAACAGGGGCATCGCGCAACGTCCGTTGCAGGAAGTCGGCACGACCGACCGCACCGGCACGACGATTCAGTTTTATCCCGATCCCGAAATTTTCGAGACGCTCGATTTCAATTACGACACGATGAAAATCCGCCTGCGCGAACTTGCGTATCTCAACCGCGGGTTGACCATTCAGCTTATCGACCGCCGCGAAGAGCCCGCACGCGACGAAACTTTCCATTACGAAGGCGGTATCGTCCAGTTTGTCGAAAGTCTGAATAAAAACAAAGAGACCGTTTTCCCGGAGGTCATTTATTTTGACGAAAGTTACGAAAACGGCGAGGTCGAAATCGCGATGCAGTACAACGACAGTTATTCGGAAACCATTTTCGCGTTCGCCAACAACATCAATACCGAAGAAGGCGGCACGCACCTGGAAGGTTTCAAAAACTCGCTCACCAAAATCATCAACGATTACGGCAAAAACAACAATATCTTAAAAGGCGACGAAAAACTTTCTGGCGACGACGTCAGGGAAGGCTTGACGGCGGTTATTTCCGTGAAACTCACCAACCCGCAGTTCGAAGGTCAGACCAAGACGAAACTCGGCAACAGCGAAATGCGTACGGTCGTCGCAAAGGCTATGGCCGAAGGGTTGGGCTCGTATCTCGAAGAACACCCCAAAGAAGCCAAAGATTTGATTATGAAAGGCGTTCTCGCCCAGAAGGCACGAGAAGCCGCAAGGAACGCGCGCGACCTTGCAAGGCGCAAATCCGCCCTTGAAAGCACCACGCTCCCCGGCAAACTTGCCGACTGTTCGGACAAAGATCCTTCTCTTTGCGAAATTTACCTTGTCGAGGGCGACTCCGCAGGCGGCAGCGCAAAGATGGGGCGCGACAGACGTTTTCAGGCAATACTGCCCCTCCGCGGTAAAATCCTGAACGTTGAAAAGGCAAGGCTCCATAAGGTCCTTGAAAACGAAGAAATAAAGACGATGATCACCGCGTTCGGCGCGGGCATCAAGGAAGATTTTGACGAAAGCAAGCTTCGTTACAACCGCATCATCTGTATGACGGATGCCGACGTTGACGGCAGCCATATCCGCATACTTATGCTCACGTTCTTCTTCCGTTTCATGCGCCCGCTCATCGAAAACGGCCACGTTTATATCGCGCAGCCCCCGCTTTACAAAGTCACGAAGGGCAAAACCGTCAAATATTGTTATTCCGACGACGAACTTAACGAATATCTCGATTCCATCGGAAGAAAGGGCAACGAAATTCAGCGTTACAAAGGACTTGGCGAAATGGACCCCGAACAACTTTGGGAAACCACGATGGATCCGAAATCCCGCACGCTGCTGCGCGTAAATATGGACGACGCGATCGCCGCGGACGAAATATTCACCGTTCTTATGGGCGAACAGCCCGAACTGCGCCGTCAGTTTATCGAAGACAACGCGACGCTCGTAACAGAACTTGACATTTAAGGAGAGATGAAAAATGATAATCAAAAATAACGATTCTCAGAAAGATAAAGATTTCGTCGAACATCTCGGGATGTCGAAAATCGTCAAAATCGACCTTGACCAGGAAATGAAAAAATCGTTCATCGCCTACGCAATGGCGGTCAACGTATCCCGTGCGATTCCCGACGTCAGGGACGGTCTGAAACCCGTACACCGCCGTATCCTTTACAGCATGAGCGAACTTAATCTGACCTGCGACAAGCCGTTCAGAAAGTGCGCGCTTATCGTCGGCGACGTTCTCGGCAAATATCACCCCCACGGCGACAGCTCGGTTTACGACGCTCTCGTAAGGCTTGCTCAGGACTTTTCGATCCGCTGCCCGCTTATCGACGGACACGGCAACTTCGGCTCGGTCGACGGCGACCCCGCGGCGGCTTATCGTTACACCGAAGCAAGGCTTTCCAAAATCGCCAACGAAATGATCCGCGACCTTGACAAACGCGTCGTGGACTTTTGCCCAAACTTCGACGACACGCGTGAACAGCCCGTCGTGCTTCCTTCGCGTTACCCCAACCTTCTCGTGAACGGTTCGGACGGTATCGCCGTCGGTATGGCGACGTCCATTCCCCCGCACAATCTCGGCGAAGTTATCGACGCCACCGTCGCTCTTATGGAAAATCCCGAACTGGAAGTCGAAGACCTTATGAAATTCGTTCCCGCGCCCGATTTTCCGTCGGCAGGCATAGTTCTCGGCCGTGCGTCCATTCGTCAGGCATACAAAACCGGTCGCGGCGGCTGCATAATCCGCGCCCGCACCGAAATCGAAGAAATGGCAAACGGCAGGACGAGAATCGTCGTTACCGAACTTCCGTATCAGGTCAACAAGGCGCGCCTTATCGAAAATATCGCCGACCAGGTCAAAGACAAGCGAATAGAGGGCATTTCGGACATTAAGGACGAATCCGACCGTCACGGACTCCGCGTCGTAATCGACATCAAAAAGGACGCGAACGCGCAGGTCGTTCTGAACACGCTTTTCAAACAAACCCAGATGCAAATCAGTTTCAGTATGATTATGCTTGTCCTTGCCGACAAAAAACCGCGCATTCTCAACCTGAAAGAAATCCTGACTTATTACATCAGACACCAGGAAGACGTCATCACCCGCCGTACGAGGTTCGACCTTGAAAAGGCGGAAGAAAGGGAACATATCTTAAAAGGTCTTGCAATCGCGCTTGCGAACATCGACGAGGTCATTAAGGTTATCAAAGAAAGCGCCGACAACGACTCCGCCGCGAAAGCCCTTATGGAAAGGTTCCTTCTCAGCGACAAGCAGGCGGCGGCAATCCTTGAAATGAGACTTCGCAGACTTACTTCTCTGGAAGTCGAAAAAATCAACGACGAACTTGCCCAAAAAGAAGTCGAAATCGCCAACTACAAGGAAATTCTTGCCGACATCAACAAGGTCAACGACATCGTCAAGAAAGAACTTTTAGAAGTCAAAGAAACGTACAATACGCCGCGTCGCAGCGAAGTGTCCTACGATTATTCCGAAATCAATATCGAAGACCTTATCGAAAAGGAAGACATCGTCGTTTCGATGACTCACGGCGGATACGTCAAACGTCAGCCCGTTGCGGAATATAAGAGTCAGCACAGGGGCGGCGTGGGCATCACCGCGCATAAGACGAAAGACGAGGACTTTGTGGAAAGCATCTTCACGACGTCCACCCACGACGACCTTATGTTCTTCACCAACTTCGGCAAGGTTTACGTCATCAAAGGGTATGAAATTCCCGAGGCGTCCAGGAACTCCCGCGGGCGCGCGGTCATCAATATTTTGCAACTCGACCCCGGCGAAAAGGTCGCGACGCTTCTTCCCGTGCCCGAACGCGGCGAAGGCTATCTGATGCTCGCAACCAAACAAGGACTTATCAAGAAAACGGCATTATCCGAGTTTGAAAGCATCAGAAAGACCGGTAAAAAGGCGATTCGGTTGGTTGACGGGGATGAACTCATCGCGGCAATGATCACGAAAGGCGATGAAGAACTTATCATTGCGTCGCACGAAGGCAAGTGTATCCGCTTCCGCGAGGCAGACGTCCGCGCAATGGGCAGAGACTGCCAGGGCGTACGCAGTATGAAACTGAACCCCGGCGACTACGCCGTCGATATGGCAATGGTCGAAGAAGACAAAGAAGTTCTGACAATCTCCGAAAACGGCTTCGGAAAACGCTCCTCGCCCGACGAATACCGCGTGCAAGGCCGTGCGGGTATGGGCGTCAAAGCGGGCGTGTTCAACGAGGAAACCGGAAAACTCGTGTGCCTGAAAATGATCAACGCCGACAACGATATTATGATTATCGCCGACAACGGCATCATTATCAGAGTCGCGGCGGACGAAATTCGCAAGATCGGCAGGGATACCAAGGGCGTAAAAGTCATGAACCTCAGGGAAGGCAGCAAGATTATGTCGATTGCGGTCGTCCCGCACGAAGAACCCGAAGAAGAAGTCGTGCTTGACGAAAACGGCAATCCCGTGACGACGACCGAAGACGTGACGGAAGTAACGTCCGCGACAGATTCCGAATTCCCCGTCGATAACGAAAGCTCGGAAGAAGCGGCGGAAGTCAACGCCGAAATCAACGCCGTAAACGAAACCGTTTTCGACGAAGAATAAGGCAAATCAAACAAAACAGAAAGCATCGCGAAAGCGGTGCTTTTTTATTTGGTGTTTACGAATTATATAAGGATATAGCGTTATCGACACGGCGAAAACCTTGTCGCGAACACGACTTTGCCGAAATTTTAAGTATCTTTTATGAAAAATTTTTAATAAAATTAAGGCTTATGCTTAAAAATGAAAGAAAATGGAGCAGGGACATGAAAAAGAGGATTTTGAAAGTTTTGGTAGTAACGATTATTGCGATATGTTCGTTTTCGCTTGTCGCCTGCAACAGTGAAAACGACAAAAGCGGCGGACTGAAAAAAACGACTGCCGTCGCGCCGACAGTTTACGACGTGAGCGAAAAAGAAAGCGCGGTGGAAAAGGCGGCAACCGTCGATTTGTCGGCACTTTCAAAAGACGTGAACGCGGACGGAGCGACCGTGCTTTCAAACGACGTAACGACGATTACGAGCGCGGGCAGTTATATATTGACGGGCGCGTACGCGGGGATAACCGTGAGCGTCGGCAACGGCGAAACGGTGCATCTGTTTCTGAACGACGCGACGATATCGGGCGGCGCGGGAATCGCGATTTCAAACACGAATAAAAAATCGACGCTTATAATCACCGCGTGCGAAAACACCGAAAACGAAGTGGCAAGTAAGGGTGACGACGTGAACGCGATCCACGTCAAAGGCACGCTGAAAATCAATGGCACGGGAACGATAAAAGTAAGCGCGAAAAAGAACGGTATCAAGGTTTCAAAAGGGCTTTCGATTGCGGATTCTACGATAAATTTGACCGCCGGAAACCACGCTTTGTCCGCAAGGTTTATCGAAACGGAAAACGCCAAAATAAACGTTTTATCCGCTGAAAAAGACGCGTTAAATGCGGAATGTGACGATGAAACGCAAGAGTTTACTTTGAACGAAGGATACGTTTCTCTTAAAAACAGCAAGATAATTGCAAGCGTTTCGGGCGACGGAATTCAGGCGGACACGTTCGTATATATCACGGGCGGAAGCGTGGATATTGAAACCTCGGCAACGTTTGTGAGTTACAGCGAAGAAAGCATGGCGGCATACGACCTTACCGAGGACGATTTCAGATATATCAAAAGCGGCGACACCTATAAAAAGGTTGCCGACGACGTAGCGACAAAGGGCGCGCGATACGCGATGATTCAAAGCGCGAAAGGCATCAAGTGCGGCGAAATCAAATATGAAATCGACGGCACGGAATACGCCGTCACAAAAAATTCGAATTACTTTATCGTCATTGACGGCGCACGCGTGAAAATCAATTCGTCCGATGACGCGATCCATACGAACTCCGGAAACGTGCTTATAAAAGGCGGCGCGTTTGACCTTACGACTCTCGACGACGGAATCCACGCCGACGAACTTGTGAAAATCGACGGCGGCGAAATCACTGTGAACGGCGCATACGAAGGAATCGAGGGCGCATACGTTGAAATAGGCGGCGGCACGATTTACATCACCGCAAGCGACGACGGCATAAACGCCGCAAGCGATGACGAAAGCGTGAACGAACATATTATTATCTCGGGCGGAACGATAACGGTCGACGCGTCGGGCGACGGCTTGGACAGCAACGGCACGATTTACGTCACGGGCGGCACGCTTATCGTATACGGCCCCACGACGGGAGCGGACACAGGGCTTGACGCAGACGGCGGAATCCTTATCGACGACGGCAACGTATTCGTCGCGACAACCAAAGAAATGATTGAAATCCCCGCGTCGAACTCAAAATCCAACGTGCTTGTGTACGGCGTAAACACGGTTCAGGCGGGCTCGGAAATCATTCTGACAAACGCGGACGGCGGCGAAATGGTCCGCATAACGCTCAAAAAACAGGCGCAGGCGATAATCCTGTCAACGCCCGAACTCGCAACCAACGGCACGTATAGTCTGCATGCGGACGAAAACCTTCTTGCAAGTTTTTCGGTGACCGAAACGATAACGGCAATCGGCGTGCGGTCGAACGGCGGACAGGGCGGACAACCCGGCGGTCAACCCGGCGGACAGGGCGGAAATCCCCCCACTCCACGAAATTAACACAGATCACAATCCATAATTCCTTAATCCTAAAACACATCAAAAGACAATACCACCGCGGTTGCGGTGGTATTGTCTTGCCCCGCGGCGCACACTGCGCTTTTGAAATCGCATTATCGGGGAGATAATGCTCACTCTTTTGCTTGTGTGCGCCTTTTTCTCCACGCAAGTACAAAAGTATCTTGCGTGGGTTTATAACAAGGTATCCCTTCCGGGAGATTGCCACGGCATCGCCGTTGGCAATGCCTCGCAATGACATAAAGTGCGTTGCACGGGATAGAATAAAGAAAGAACGAAAATTCTGCAAATAGATTCTGGTAAACAAACTCTTGTTATATTCCGTACGAAGTACTCTGTCATTGCGAGCGCAGCGTGGCAATCTCCCGGAAGGGGAACCTTGTAAAACAAACGCGGTATTTCTTTCAAAAAGGAACATAAACGAAAAAATTTTTTTCGGGCAAAAAGGACTTTGTGCGCGAAAAATATTGAAATAAACCTTTTCACTGTGTTATAATTACTTTATCTTTTAATAACGTTGGAGGAAATTATGGCAGATTTTGACTTCAAAGCCGCTTCCGAAAGTATGATGGACTTTATTAAGAAAGTCGAAACGGAAATCGGTCCTCGTCTCCCGGGTTCCGACGAAGAACGCGCCGGCGCCAAACTCATCAAAGAAGAATACGAAAAGAATATCGGAATTAAGCCCGTGTCCGAGCCGTTCAAGGTTGCACCCGAAAGCGGAATCGGCTCGATCCCGTACATCGGTATCGGCGGACTTATCGCGCTTATCGCGTTCTTTATTTACCCGATAGCGGGCGCGGTAATCGCTGCGCTTTGCTTCATATACTTCGCGCTTATGGGCGGTTTCTACACGCAGATTTTCGACTTCCTTTGGAAAAAGAAAGACACCGAAAACTTCTATACCGTGCAGGAGCCTTTGTCCGGCAAGACAGACTATACCATCGTGTTGTCCGCGCACTACGACAGCAGCTGGAACTGGAACCTTGCAAAGAAAAACCCCAAAACGTTCATTCCGAAAATCGTTTACGGCGTCGTAGGGCTCCTTTCGATTCTGGTGTTCGGATTCGTGTTGCAGTTTGCCGCGGACGGGACGTACGCTAATCCCTTGTGGACAAACGCCGCAACCATCACCACATGGAAATGGTACGCATACGTCGGATATATCCTTCCCATCGTCTGCATTCCGGGGCTTTACTTCATCACGCAATTCCTGTCGCACGACAAAACCATCGCGTCCCCCGGCTGTATGGATAACCTTACGGGCATCGGCTTGAATCAGGAAATCGCCAAACATTTCAGCGCGCATCCCGAAGATTTGCCCGAAAACTGCCGTTTTATCTGCGCCGCTATGGCTTGCGAAGAATCCGGTCTCCGCGGCTCGCGCGCGTTCGTGAAACACCATAAAGACGACGGTATGCTCAAAAATTGCTATCAGATCAACGTCGACAGCATCTCCGACGAAGACTACTTCGAGGTCATTCAGGGCGACGCCGCGCAAATGTGCAAATTCGATATGGAACTCGGCGATATGCTTTACGAATCCTTGCAGGAACTCGGACTTGTCAAAAAGACGGGCAGAATCTGGAATCCCGTCGGCGGTTGCGACAGCACCCCGTTCTGCCGTGCAGGCGTGAAAACCATCACCTTCGCCGCGCAAAACCCCATCGCCACCGATTATTACCACACTTCCAACGATAAGTCGGACCGCTTAAAGACCAGCGTTTTCGAGGGCGGTATCGAAGCGGTGTATAGGACTATCAAAAAGATCGGCGCAAAAGAAGACGCGAAACGTCAATAATTTGCGTGCTTTCGAGTTTTCGGCAGAACTTGCTCGGTTGCGTACGAAATAGTACGCGCGCTCGCAAAACCTGCCGAGAAACGTCAAAATCCCATCAAATTCTTGACGTTTCGTACAACATATATAAATTAATGCACCCCAAGTGGGTGCTTTTTTTGTGTTGTTTTCCCCATTCAGGGAGCCTGCGCGCCGCTAACCCTGAATTCCCCTTTCACGGCTTTTGAAAAGCGTGGTTTCCAAAAACCGAACAGCGGAGGATTTTCAGAACCTTAAAAGAAACATCAACGGGGTCCCCACGAGATACTTGTACTCGTGGGGCGGTAGACTATCGATTTCTTTCCGTTTTAACAAAAACATTAAAGCACCCCAAGTGGGTGCTTTTTTGTGTTGTTTTCCCCATTCAGGGAACTCTTGTTGCCTTCGGCAGTGATATTGCTTACGCAGTGATATTGCGTTGCAGTGATATTTGCCTTTAAGGCAAGTTGCGGATTTACCTTAACTTCGGCTGGAAGCCGAAATATAATTTTGGCGACAGCCAAAATATCACTTTGACGAAGTCAAAATATAACTTGCGAAGCAAATATAACCGCACATCGGAACCCGCGCGCCGCTAACCCTGAATTCCCCTTTCACGGTTTTTGAAAAGAGTGGTTTTCAAAAACCCGAGCAATGGTGGATTTTTATATTGTATATAAAAAATACATATCGCTTGCAAATATATTTTTGATATAGTATTATAATTATTAGTAAAAAATGCGATATTGTTTCGTTACGATATATCGGAGGAACTATGAAAGGCGGTTTTGGAAAATTTCTTACATTCATTTTAGGGCTTGTCGTGGGCGTATTGCTTGTCGGCGGTACGATTGCGGGCGTGGTGTACTACGCGGTGGCGGCGGTTTCCGTCAACGACGTGGAAAACTACACAAAGCAGGAATTCACTTTCATCGACAAGGACGCTGAAATCCGCAACAAATCCATACTTGACATTTACGATATGGTGAAAGGCGGCAACATCAAGGAGACGACGGTGTCCGACGCGAAGCGTATTTTCGGCATCGACATCATCAAAATCCTTGAAAACTCGCTTGAAATCACGGTGGACGACAAAAGTCGCGAAACGCTTGGCGCGTTAAAGGTCGCGGACGTTTTCAAAGACGATAATCTGAAAGTCGTGCTTAACTGCTTTACGCTTGGCGACGTTCTGAAAAAGACGGGTATCGACACAACCACGGGGCTTGCAAGCAAGCCGATTGTGCAGGAACATATTTCGGAGCCTGTCATCGACGGATTCAACGCGCTGCTTAAATCGTTGGAAATCAACGAAATGACCATTGCCGAAATGCAATATCTTCTCGGCGTGTCGTTTGGCGCGGGCGGCGTGCTGGACACTGTCGCAAACGTGAAAATCGGCGATCTCAATTCCGCGATAAACAACATTAAGTTTGAAGACGTTTTGCCCGATTTCGACCGTGACCTTTATACCGAATGGGATTACCAAAACAACACGGCGGTCTTGTACAGAAGATCGCGCGCGCAGTTCCCGCAGAAAACGCTCATCGCAGCAAACGGCACGAGCGAATACTTTGAGTACGTTTCAAACGACAAAAAAGTCAGCGGCGAAACTTATTATCTTCTTGACGCCGACGCGGGCACGATAAAAGTCAGCGACGCCGGCAACTGGAAACTCAAAGCAGGGGCGGAACTTCCCTACTTCAAAAACAGATACGATAAATCGGGCAATCAAAACCGTTTCGGCATCGCATACGTCGTGCCCGAAGACAGCCACGGTATGACGGTTACCGAAAGATACGACGCCGATTATTCGACGAAGAACGAAAGCGGTTTGTTCTATTATGAATACGATTTTGTAACAGCAACGGAAGCGGGCGTTGAATATTTTTACCGTGTAGGCGCGGCAGTCCGCACGAAGATTCAGGACGCAACCGGAACAGAACCCGCAAAATACGCCGAAATCATTGAATGGCGCGGATACGTCGAGACGACGAAAGCGGACTATTTCGCGGCAGAACCGTGGAAAACTTACGGTTACAGCAGAGACGGAAAGGTCACCGACGAAGAACTCCAAGAACACCCGTCAACCGATTCTTTGGCAAGATACGCTCTTATGCACGTCGGGAAGAGCGAGCCCGTCCTTAAAGCGCTTGCGGACGAAACTCTCAACACCCTTGACGGCGCGATCGGCGATATGAAACTCGGTCAGGTCATCGAGATTACCGACGACAGCGCGGACATTCTGAAAAAGCTGAAAGACAGCAAAATTTCCGAAATCGACAAAGACGTCAAGAACGTCAAAGTCGGCGATATTATGAAGGTTGTTTCCGTCACGACCGCAGAAAAAGCGACGGACGGCGAATATATCGCGCTTCCCGCACTTTCCGCGGGCAAAGAATACAAAGGCACGTTTATCACCGCAAAAGAAGGGGATAAAACCGTATATCTTGTGAAATATAAGGACGGACTTACAGGCTTTGGCGACAGATACAACATCACCGAAAAGGCAAGCAACGGCGTTGTCGTCGCGCTTGCAGACAAGACCATCGGCGAGTTGCAAACCGCAGGCATCGACGACCTTATAAACACCGCGCGACTTTCCGACGTCATGGACGTGGACGGCGACGTATTTGTTTTGGACTCGACTGCCGACGCGAAATTTATCCTTGACGAAGACGCACACGGCGAAAACGGATTTTTCCGTCTTGCGGCGGCGGGCGAAACGGCTGAATATAAGAGAGTGTACGAAGGCGACGGAAACGCTGTCGTCAAAAAACTTTCGACAATCGGCGTAAACAACATTGCCGCCCGTATGGACGACGTTGTCAACAGCACGCTCTTAAAGGAAGTCGTCAAAGTCAAAGAAAGATATAAATTAAAAGTCGCGACGGCGGCGGACATCGGCAACACAAGCGTCAGGAAGTATATCTCGCTTGCCGACGTTTACGCAGCCCCCGAATACGCGGGAACGTTCAACGTGGGTTACGTGGAGACCGATCCCGACACGGACATTAAATTCGTGCGCGCAAGAGGTACGATTGCGGCGGGTGTCACGCAGTACGTGATTGTCGATAAGGCAAGTTCGGGCGTGCTTGTCGGATTGCAGGACAAAACCATCGGTACGCTTTCGACGGGCGTCGACGAAGTCGTCAACGGAGCAACGCTTTCGGACGTTCTGGAAATCGACGGCAAAGTTTACGTCAAAGCGGCCGACTTCGACGCGGCGGTTGCATTAAGCCACGATAAAATCGGGCAGCACGTCGCATATTATAAGGACGGCAACCTGTTCCTGGAAGCGGGTTACGTCAGAAACAACAACGGCGATTACGTATATCTTGACCAAGAACAAGACGGTACGCCGGTCAATGACCATATCAAGTTCGGGACGCTTTACAACGAACACGGGGAAGAAGAAGCCGACGGAGCATACTTTAAGTACAACGGAAATCTTTATAAATTGTCCGATTATAAACGCTATAAGTTTGACGGCGAAACCGCGGCTGAATACTACGCTTGCATTTACGACGGCGAATCCGACAAAATCCTTTCAAAAATGGCAACGATGACCGTTAAGGACCTTGCCGACAGCGGCACGATGGACAAAATCGTGAAAGATATGCGTATCGGCGACGTGATGGAACTTAACGACACAAACAGCATTTTATACGGGCTCGGAAACAGCAAGATTTCTTCAATCGAAGCCGAAGTTTCCGACAAAATCAAAGTCGCAACCTTGCGTGAACTTAACGCCTGGGGCAATCTCGGAATGTCGGAAGCAACGCTTGACGCGATAAAAGCCGCAAACGGCGGCAAAGACCTGACGGCAAGCGAGTTCTTCAAAGGACTTAATGCCCGCTTTGTCGACGGAAAACTCGAAATATATTTCAAATTCAAATAATGGCGTATCATATCAGGAAATATAAAGAATCGGATCGCGACGACGTAAGGAAGATTTGCCACCTTACGGCGACCGCGCCCGCATACGTCAAAAATCCCGAACTTGTCGCAACGCTTTACGCCGACTATTATACCGAGTTCGAGCCCGACGGAATCTTTATTCTTGCGCGGGACGAAGACGACGTTGCGGTCGGATATATCCTGTCAAGTCTTGATTACAAAACCTTTGTGAAAACGTTCACCAAATACGTTATGCCGCGCGTCAGGAAACTTTCAAGGATTGAAGCGTTTACGCACTTTTTCGCATTCCGCCAAAGTTTGTATATGGACGCGAAAAAATATCCCGCGCACCTGCATATCGACATTTTGCCCGAGGCGCAACACCAAGGATACGGCGCGAAACTTATGGACGCCCTCATGGATTACCTTGCCGAAAAGGGCGTGAAAGGCGTGCATTTGGGGGTAGGCGGCGACAACGCGGGCGGAATTAGGTTTTACGAAAAGTACGGATTTACGATGATACACGACTTTGGAAAGATGGGAAAAGTCTTTGCCAAACAAATTAAAAAGTCATAATTTTGCGATATTTTGCTTTTTCGGCGGAACCCGAAAAATCGTGTACGCCAAAGTACACTGGATTTTTCAGAACCCGCCGAGAAAAACACAATCTCATCAAAATTCTGACTTTTTATGGGTAGGGGACCCCGCGGGATACTGTGTACCCGTGGGGAGAAGGCGCACACAAGCAAAAGAGTGAGCGTTATCGCTTGCGATAACGTGATTTCAAAAGCGAAGTTGTGCGACGCAATTCTCGCCGTTTTAGGAAAGGTAAACATCAAAAATTCTGACTTTTTAGGGGCAGGGGACCCCAAAAGATACTTTCGTACTTTTGGGGAAAAGGAGCACACGAGCAAAAGAGTGAGCATTATCGTCCCCGATAATGCGATTTCAAAAGTGAAGTGTGCGACGCGTGTGCGACTAGTTGACAACTCGCGTAATAATAAATATAATATACTAAACTCACAGGCGATGAGAAACAAGAGTAGCGCAGGACGCCATCAAGAGAGAAAACCCTTTTGGCTGCAAGGTTTTTTGGATAAATGCGGGAAAGTGCGGTTTTGAGCCTTACGGGAGGAAATGCCCGTGCGTGCGCGCAAACGTTATTGCGCTATCCTTGATTGAGGTGGAACAACGGAGTTAATTTCAGCCCGTCCTTAAAGGAAACTTTTCGGACGGATTTTTTATTAAAGGAAGGTAAAAATGTCGGGATATCTCAAAAGTTACGTGGCGGCGGCAATGGAAAAAGATCCTGCCGCGACAAGCAAAATTATGGTGCTGTTTACCTATCCCGGGGTAAAGGCGCTTATGTGGCATCGTCCCGCAAACTGGTGTTACAGACACAAAATGAAATTCCTTGCGCGGGTAATTTCGCAACACGTGCGGTTCTGGACGGGCATTGAAATTCACCCGGGCGCGACAATCGGCAAGGGAGTGTTCATCGACCACGGCGCGGGAGTCGTCATCGGCGAAACGGCGGAAGTCGGCAACAACGTTACGCTTTATCAGGGCGTAACGCTTGGCGGCACGGGAAAAGACGCGGGCAAACGACACCCCACGATTGAGGACAACGTCGTGATTGCGGCGGGCGCAAAAGTTCTCGGTCCGTTCACCGTCGGCAAGGGAAGTAAGATCGGCGCGGGCAGCGTAGTGCTGAAACCGGTGCCCGAAAACTGCACAGTCGTGGGCGTTCCCGGGCGCATCGTAAAGCAGGACGGAAAGCGCGTGGACAGCTTAAACCAGGTGGAACTTCCCGACCCCGTGCTGGAAGAACTTCGCCGCATAAACGCAAGGCTGACGCAAATCGAAAACCTTTCGGGCATCAACTGTTCGCGTTATTCGATTGCAAACGAAGAAAACACAAAATCAACCGAAACGACAGATTAAAGGAGAAAAAGTATGGTTAAAGTATACAATACGCTGACAAGAAGAAAGGAAGAACTTATTCCGCTTTCGGGCAACAGAATAAATATGTACGCGTGCGGCATCACCGTTTCGGGCGACGCTCACATCGGTCACGCATATCAGGCGCTCATTTACGACATCATCAGAAAGTACCTTGTGAAAAGGGGCTTTGACGTAACGTATGCGAGGAATTACACCGACGTCGACGATAAGATTATCGCAAAATCGAAAGAAACGGGAATCCCTGCCGACAAGTACGCGGCAATGATGATAAAACGCATCGACAAAGTTATGCGTGAGTTCGACGTGGACGATCCCGACATCTGGCTGAAAGCGACGTGCAATATCGACAACATCATTGACTTCATAAAGGGGCTGGAAGAAAAAGGGTATGCCTACGCAACGCCCGAAGGCGACGTGTATTTCTCCGTCGAAAAATTCCCGTCCTACGGCGCGCTCAGCAACAGAAAAACCGAAGAAGCGTTTTCCGGCGTCCGCATCGAAAACGAAGACAACAAGAAAAGCGCGCTGGACTTTGCGCTTTGGAAGTCCGCAAAAGAAGGCGAAATCTCGTGGGACAGCCCGTGGGGCAAAGGACGTCCCGGCTGGCATATCGAATGTTCGGCAATGAACCGCGCGGCTTTCGGCGATCAGATTGACATACACGGCGGCGGCCGCGACCTTATTTTCCCGCATCACGAAAACGAAATCGCGCAGACCGAGGCGCTTACCGGCAAAAAATTCGTGAAATACTGGATTCACAACGGGCTTATCAAGGTCAACGGACAAAAAATGAGCAAGTCTTTGGGCAACAGTCTGCTCCTGGAAGACTTGTTGAAAAAGTATTCGGCGGAAACGATAAAATTCGCGCTGTTGCAGACGAACTACCGCGCCGACATCAACGTCACGGACGATTTGTTCCCCACCGCCGAAAAACACCTTGTCGACTTTTACAGAGTTTTGGAAGAAGCCGAAAAATCCGGGCTTGAAAGCAGCAAAAAGACCGAAAAAATCGGAGAAGACTTTGTAAATTGCATGGACGACGACTTCAACACCGCGCTTGCGATAAGCAATCTTTTCGGATATTTCAAAAACATCAGAAAGAAGTTGAAAGACGGCGACGTAACCGCAATCGAAGACATCAACGCAATCCGTGAAAACTACGATATCCTGGGATTGTTCCGCGCGGACGCAAAAGAATTTTTGAAAAAATACGACAAAGCCGACGCCGAAGACAACGTGTCCGTCCCCGAAGAAATTTTCGCGCTTGCGGAAAAGAGAAAGGCGGCGAAAGCCGAAAAGAACTACGCTCTTGCCGACGAAATCAGGAAAGAAATCGCGGACAAAGGGTTTATTCTTGTCGACACGAAAGACGGATTCACGATAAAAAAGGCATAACAAAAAAGGTCGGGCGCGAAAACCGCGCCCGTTTTTATTAAGGAAAAATCATTGACTATATTAACTTATTAAGGTTATAATATAGTAATTAAATCGAAAAGGGATTTTTTATGGCTTATTACGAAAGACTGAACATCAAAGATATTTTTCAGGAAGAAGTGTTCACCGACGAAGTGATGCAGCGATATATGTCGGAAGACGCGTATCGCGCGCTGAAAGACGTTATCGCGCGCGGCGACGAACTTCCGAGGAGTCTTGCCGACGAAGTTGCCGCGGCAATGAAGACGTGGGCTGTCGAAAAGGGCGCGACTCATTTCACGCACTGGTTCCAGCCGATGACGGAATACACTGCGGAAAAGCACGACAGTTTCATTTCCGTCGACAAAGACGGAAAGGTACTGCTGGAATTTTCGGGCAAAAGTCTTTCAAAGGGCGAAGCGGACGCGTCGAGTTTCCCGTCGGGCGGAATCCGCGCCACGTTCGAGGCGCGCGGTTACACCGTATGGGATTGCAGTTCCCCGGCGTTTATCAAGCGTTCAAAGGGCGGCGCGGGCGTACTGTGCATACCGACGGCGTTTTGCGCCTACACCGGCGAGGCTCTTGACAAAAAAACCCCGCTCCTTCGCAGTATGAACGTTTTAAACCGCGAGGTTTTAAGGCTTTTAAGGATTCTCGGAGACAACGAAACCAAAAAAGTTACCCCCGTCGTCGGCGGCGAGCAGGAATATTTTTTGATTGACAAAAACCACTATATGCAGCGCGAAGACTTGAAGTACGCGGGACGTACTCTGTTCGGCGCGCCCCCCGCAAAAGGGCAGGAAAAGTCCGACCAGTATTACGCGACAATCCGTGACCGCGTCGCCTTTTTTATGGAAGATCTGAATCGCGAACTCTGGAAACTCGGCATCGCCGCAAAGACGGAGCATAACGAAGTCGCGCCCGCTCAGCACGAGCTTGCGCCGATTTTCACGTCCGCAAACATCGCGACCGACCAGAACCAGCTTATAATGGAAACGATGAAAAAGGTTGCGGAAAAGCACGACCTCGCGTGCCTTCTGCACGAAAAGCCTTTCAACGGCGTCAACGGCAGCGGCAAACACAACAACTGGTCGATAATGACGGACACGGGCGTGAACCTTTTAGAGCCCGGCAGCAATCCCGCCGAAAACCGCATATTTATGCTTATGATACTTGCGGTCATCGCGGGCGTGGACGAATATGCCGACCTTGTCAGAATGAGCGCGGCAAGCGCGGGAAACGACAACCGTCTGGGCGGAAACGAAGCACCCCCGTCGATAATTTCGGTTTTCGTCGGCAACGACCTTTACTCGGCGTTTGAAACGCTGAAAGAAGGCAAAACCGCCGTTACGAAAGTCAAAGAGTACATCAAAATGGGGCTGCCGTCTTTCCCGAAACTCAAAAAGGACAACACCGACAGAAACCGCACCTCGCCGTTTGCGTTCACGGGGAACAAGTTTGAATTCCGCATGGTCGGAAGCAGCGCGTCGCTTGCGACGTCCATAATCGTCCTTGACACGATAACAGCCGAAATGGTGCGCCGTATCGCCGACGAAATCGAAGAAAAGACAAAATCGGGCGAAGACCTCGACCACGCGTTGTCGGAAATCATCGTGTCTTATATCCGCGCGCACGGCCGCATTATCTATAACGGCAACAATTACAGCAAGGAATGGGTGGAAGAAGCGAAACGCCGCGGTCTTCATATGACGTCCAACAGCCTTGACGCGTTCAAATGTATGCTGGACAAGGATATTGTCAATCTTTATGAAAGGAACGGCGTTTTAAGCGAAAAGGAACTTACGAGCCGCTATGAAATCTTTGTCGAAAACTACGCAAAGACCGTCAATATCGAGGCTCTTGCAATGCGAAATATCGCAAGGAAACAAATTTTGCCCGCGGTCATGAGGACGGAAGGAAAACTTGCGGCATACCTGAAAGACGTAAGGGAAATAAATCAGAAATTCGGGGCGGCGGACGAAAGGCTGCTTGCCGAAACCGATAAACTTATCGACGAAACCGATCGTCGTACGACCGACCTTGAACACGCTCTTGCAAAGGCAAAGTCGATTGAGAATTTTGAAAAACAGGCAGAGTGTTATCGCGACAAAGTCCTTGTCGCAATGAACAGACTGCGTGAAAGCGTGGACAAGCTCGAACTTATCACCGAGAAGAAAGAATGGCCGTTCCCGTCTTACGGCGACATTCTATTCTATGAGTAAAAAACGATGTTAAACGTTGAAAACGACAATATAAAGCCCGAAAACGGCAACATAACGCCGTCGGAAGTCGACCTTAAAAGGGCGAACATCATCGCCGACACTTTTGTGGAAAAGGTTGAAACCGCCGCGCCTGTCAGGATTGCGACAAGCGTTGACGAAAAGAAAGGCGCGGTGAAAATCCGTGAGCTTTACGAAAAGATTCTGGGGCTTCCGGCAAGGACGGAACCCACCACCGTCGCGCCGCTTGCGGGACGATTCGGCATACCCGTTTACGGGGTGATTTTCGCGATCGCGCTTGCGTTTTATATAGTGGGCGTGCTTATCGACGACAAAGCCGTCACATACGGTTTTCTTGCGCTGTCAATGCTTGTTACCATTTTTGTCGGCGCAATGCTTTTCGTACAGGTTCTGACAAACAAAAACACGTTCAACGCGCTTTTCCCGAAGCGCACGTCGTACAACGTATTGTCGTCAATCGAGGCGAAAGCCCCTGCTGAAAACACGCTTGTCATCGGCAGCCACTACGACAGCGATATGGACAGGTCGGACGTCGTAATGTTCCTGAAAGACAAAAACCTGCCGAAATGGATTTCGCGCGCGTTCAAGGCGTTGTCGATCATCAGCATACCCGTACTTTTCGTGTTTGAAATTATCGCGATATGTCTGCCGCGCTTAAACGCCGGCGACAAAGCGGTGATGTTTTTATTCCCGACGATATTCTGCGGACTTGCGATATTTTATCTTGTCACGATGTTTTCATACAAAAAGCGCAACAGCAACATCGGACACGAAGGATTGCAAGCGGCGGGGGTATCCCTTGCGGTTGCGGACTATTTAAGGCTGCATCCCGAACTTATCCCCGACAATACGAAAGTCGTGCTTGCGTGCTTCGGCGCGAAAGAATGCGGCGCAAAGGGCGCGGAACAACTCATATTGCAACACTACGGCAGGGACGAATCACTGATAAATCCCGTCGTGATAAACTTTTCAAAAGTCGGCGATTGCGACAACGTCGTGATACAGGGCGACAGACAATACAAAAACATTTACGACCTGAAAATCAACAACGTGGCGTTCAAAGCGATCAAGGAAGTGTGCGACGACGTGGCGTTCAGGTACAGCGAAACGCTTTTCACCGACAGCACGCCGTTTGCGCGGCGCAAAATCCCCACGACTACGATCGAACTCAAAAAAGGCGACAACGAACTTTCGTCGGCATACGACAAAGCCTTCAAAAGCGCGCTTAACGTGACGGTCGATACGATGAAGTATATGCAGGAACGCCAGCAACTTTTCCGCGGCGAAAAGACGATAATGTGAACCGTCGCTAATTTTTCAAAACAAAACGAAATTTCCGCAACGAGATTGCGGGATTTTTTATTAAAAAACAAAAAACGACGAAAGATACGGCGGAAAAACGCCGAAAGGGGGAATATGGTTTGACTTTTATAAGATAATTCATTAAAATCTTATTAACTTGATAAGGTCGCGGACAAAAGGCGCAACGCAAAGTCTGCATAAAGGAGAAAGGTTAATGAAATCCGAACCCGTAAACGTTATTCCCGAAATCGAAACAAACCCCGTCGTATTTCAGCAGAAAGAACCCGAAAAGAAGTGGAAAACCGTCGTCAAAAAGTATGCGAATCGTTACTTCATCGACGCGTTTTCGGGAATGGCGCAAGGACTGTTCGTCACGCTTATCGCAGGGACGATATTTAAGCAGATCGGCAGTTGGTGCGGCGCGAATTCGGGCTTCGGCGCACTGCTTATTCTCATCGGAAACATCGCCTGCACGCTTATGGGCGCGGGCATCGGCGTAGGTATCGCCAAGAAACTGAAAGCGCCCGACCTTGTGGTTTTTGCGTGTGCGGTCGCGGGATTTTTGGGAGCGTTTTTGCCCGACAAAGTTTACAATCTTTTGTCCGACGGAAGTTTTTCGTTGAAAGCGGTGGCGGGCTCGATAACGGCGTTCAAAGTGGGCGCGCCCGGCAACCCCATCGGCTCGTACGTGTCGACTCTTATCGCTTTGGAAATTGTATTGTTGGTACAAGGCAAAACAAAACTTGATATCTTAATCGTACCTTTAACGGTTATGTTTGTGACGATAATCTCAATGTTTGTCGCATATCCCGCAATTTGGTTCATAAAAGTAATTCAGAAATTCATTGAAATTTCGGTGACGGCGCAACCCTTTATTATGGGCGTTGTGATATCCGTCGTGATGGGTATACTTTTGACGATGCCCACGTCTTCTGCGGCGATATGGATTGCGATTGCGTCGGGAAGTACGTCGGACGCGATGATGCTTGCGGGCGGCGCGGCTGTCGTCGGATGCGCGGCGCAAATGGTCGGCTTTGCCGTGATGTCGTTCAAAGAAAACGGCGTCGGCGGACTTATCTCGCAAGGTATCGGCACCAGCATGTTGCAGATCCCCAACATTATGAAACACCCGCTCATTTTCGTGCCGCCGATTATTGCTTCCGCAATCGTAGGTCCCATTGCGACGTGCGTGTTCAAACTTCGTTGTACCGCAGGAGGCGGCGGTATGGGCACAAGCGGTCTTGTCGGCGTGTTCGGCGCGGTCGAGGCGTCGAAAGGCGTTGTGTCGGACGCGAATATCGCGCTTGCCATAGTGTTTTTGATGTTCGTAATTCCCGCAGTCGTGTCGCTTTTACTTAGAATCCTTTTTGAAAAGAAAGGCTGGATCAAGGGCGAGTGGATGAAACTCGATGTTTAATATAGCAATCGTTCTTATTATTCACGCTTGCTATAAGAAAATCAACGATAAAAGACGTGCGAAAAGCGCGTCTTTTTATTTTTCCGAAAAAGTTTGAAAAATCCCGCGGAGTTTATATTTTCGTCAAATCCTTGCCTAAATTATAAAATAAGTATATACTTTGTATATCTTTAATATTTACGACTTTTTATCGGAGGCATTATGCTTTTATCGAAACTTGTGGGGGAACGCGTTAAGGAAGCCCCTGCGGACGTTACCATTTTAAGCCACGCGCTGCTTGCCCGCGCGGGGTATATCAAGCCGGTTGCAAACGGCATTTTCTCGCTTACTTCTCCCGCCCAGCTTATGGCGAAGAATATCGAAGACATTATCCGCGACGAAATGAACAAAATCGACGGACAGGAAGTGAAATTCCCCGTCGTTATGCCCAGGGAACTCTGGGAGCAGTCGGGAAGATATTCAAGCATCGGCAGCGAGATGGTGCGGTTTAAGGACAGAAGCGGCAAAGATATGCTTCTCGGAATGACGCACGAAGAAGCGGCGGTACACCTTGCAAAAAACACCGTTTCGAGCTATAATCAGCTTCCGTTCATGATTTATCAGATTCAGACGAAGTTCCGCGACGAGCCTCGTTGCCGCGGCGGACTTATCCGCGTCAGGGAATTCACGATGAAAGACGCGTACTCGTTCCACATGACTGAGGAGGACCTTGAAAAGCATTATTACAAGGAATACGACGCATACAACAACATATTCCGCCGTATCGGGCTGAAAAAATTCATCGCGGTCAAGTCGGACAGCGGTATGATGGGCGGCAGTATCGCTCACGAGTTTATGCTGCTGACAGAGGTCGGCGAAGACACGCTCGTGCTTTGCGACGAGTGCGGATACAAGTCGAATATGGAAGTCGCGACGGGCGTACGTCCCGAGGTCGATTTCGGCGCGGACGCGGAAAAGGAAGAAGTTTTCACCGGCGACGCCAAAGACATTGCGGAAGTTTCGGAGTTTTTGAAAGTTCAGCCTTATCAGACGATAAAGGCGGTCGTTTACGCCGTGAAGGGCGAAAAGACGGTTGTCGTCGCGTTTATCAGGGGCGATTTGGAAGTCAACGAAGCCAAACTCAAAAAAGCGATTATGAAAAACATCGTCCCGTGGGAAGCCGACGAAGAATCGGGGCTCGTCGCGGGAAATATCGGGCCAATCGGGCTTGACCTGAAAGACGGAATCGTCGTTTTCGATAAGTCTTTGGAAGGCGCGTACAATATGGTTACCGGCGCAAACAAACCGCTGTACCACGTGAAAGGCGTGAACGTCGCGCGCGATATTAAGCCCAAATCGTTCGTCGATATCGCAAAAGTGAAAGCAGGCGACAAATGCCCCGTTTGCGGAAAACCGCTGCACCTTGAAAACGGCATCGAAATCGGCAACATTTTCCAGCTCGGCACGAAATACACAAAGAGCATGGGCATGACCGTTCTTAACGAAAAAGGCGAAGCCGTCAACCCCATTATGGGCTGTTACGGTATCGGCGTAGGCCGTGCAATCGCCGCAATCGCGCAGGAAAGCAACGACAAAGCGGGACTTATTCTGCCAATCACTGTTGCGCCTTACAAGGTGCACATCTGCCCCTTACGTATCGACGACCAAAACGTCCGCGAAAAGGCTTTTGCGCTGTACGACGCGCTTATGAAAAAAGGCGTGAACGTGCTTCTTGACGACCGCGAAAACGTCTCAAACGGCGTGAAATTCGCCGACGCCGACCTTATGGGTATGCCTATCCGCGTCGTGGTAAGCCCCCGCGGACTTCAAAACGATGAAATCGAAGTCACCGACCGCGCGACGCTTTCGGCGGACAAAGTGAAATACGAAGACGCGCTTTCCTATATCGACGCCATGATGGCAAGAAAATACGAGGAACTGAAATAATATATGGTGAGCATCGGCAACAGCTGGGACGAGATTTTGAAGGACGAGTTTTCGGGAGAAAACTACCTTAAAATCCGCGAATTTCTGAAAGACGAGTATTCTCATCACGTCTGCTATCCGTCGATGTACGACATATTCAACGCGCTGAAATACACCGATTATTACGCCGTCAAAGCGGTGATAATCGGACAAGACCCTTATCATGAAGAAGGGCAGGCTCACGGGCTTTCCTTCTCGGTGAAAAAAGGAGTGGATATTCCGCCGTCGCTTGTCAATATTTACAAGGAGCTGAAAAGCGATCTGGGCATTTCGCCCGCGCCGCACGGCTGTCTTGAAAGTTGGGCAAAGCAGGGCGTGCTTCTTCTGAACTCGGTATTGACGGTGCGCGCGCACCTTGCCAACAGCCACAAAAATTGCGGCTGGCAGATTTTCACCGACGATATTATCAAAAAACTTAACGAGCGGGACACCCCGATAGTCTTTATTCTGTGGGGAGCAAACGCCCGTTCGAAAAAGCAATATATTGCAAATCCGATACATTACGTTATCGAAAGCGCACATCCAAGTCCGCTTTCTGCATACAACGGTTTTTTCGGCAGCAAGCCGTTTTCAAGGACGAACGAGTTTTTGGAAAAAAACGGTATCGCGCCGATCGAATGGGAAATTAAGGATTGATGAAAGAAAAAACAGGGCAGTTGTTCAAGGCTGTCGGCAAAAAAATTAAGAATCTTATGACTCCCGCGCGATATATCGTGCTCGGGTTTTTGGGCGTCATCGCCGTCGGGACGATTTTGCTGGTGCTTCCGTTTTCTTCGGCAAGCGGAAAGACAATCGGCTTTGTTCCCGCGTTGTTCACGTCGACGACCACGGTGTGCGTGACGGGGCTTACCGTCATAGATCCCGCAACTCAGCTGTCGATTTTCGGACAAATCGTCGTTTTGTTGCTCATACAAATCGGCGGTCTCGGGTTCATGACCACGACGACGTTCATGTTTATGCTTGTCGGCAAGAAAATCAGCCTGAAAGAGCGCATGACGATTCAGGAGTCGCTTGACCAGGACAGCCTGAAAGGCGTTGTGAAACTGACAAAACGAATCCTTGTGTTCACGTTCATTTTTGAAGGCTTCGGCACGCTTATGCTTATGACAAGGCTTGTCCCCGCACTCGGCGCGCGCGGCATATACGTTTCGTTGTTCACGGCGGTTTCGTCGTTCTGCAACGCGGGCCTCGACATAATGGGCAAAGACTACGGCGCGTTTTCCAGCATTTCGGCATTTTCGCACGATCCCGTCGTACTTATCACCGTAATGGTGCTTATCATATCGGGCGGGCTCGGCTTTTTGGTTTTCAACGACATATTAAGGAAAAAGAGAAACAGACCGCTTCGGCTTCACACGCGCGTTTCGCTTTCGATGACGGCGATTTTGCTTGTTGTCGGCGCGGCGATGATACTCGGTATCGAATGGAACAATCCCGGCACGCTTGGACCGATGGACTGGGGCGACAAAGTCCTTAACGCGTTTTTCCAGTCGACGACGGCAAGGACGGCGGGTTGGACGTCGATAAATCAGGCAAATCTCACGGACGGCGCAAAAGTTGCGACGATGGTGCTTATGTTCGTCGGCGCGTGTCCCGCATCGACGGGCGGCGGCGTAAAAACCACAACCATTTTCGTTATGATTATGTTGTTCGCGTCCGTATTCCGTGGCCGCGACGAAGTCGTTGTCGGCAAGGAAACAATCAACACAAGGACGATAAAACGCGCGGCGGTCGTTACGACGGCATGTTTCCTGGGATCTTTCGCGCAGGCTCTCATAATCTGGGCGACGGAGGCGGCGTACGGCGTGCAGTTGTCCGTCATCGACAGCATGTACGAGGCGTTCAGCGCGTTCGGCACGGTCGGCGTATCGGCAGGGCTCACGACATCGCTCCATACGCCCGCGCTCATTACGCTGTGTTTTTCGATGTTCATCGGTCGTCTCGGGCCGCTGACAATCGGCACCGCGCTTTTGAATACAAAAAAACAATCGGCAAATATCAAATACCCCGATGCCAAAATTCTTATCGGATAAGCGGAGGTTTATTTTATGAAAAACAAAAAATCGAAAAATCAACAATTTGCGGTAATCGGACTTGGCAGATTCGGCTCGACCGTCGCGAAAACCTTGTTTGAAAAAGGCGAGGAAGTCCTTGCCGTCGATATAAAAGAAGAGGTCATCACGGAAGCGCACGAGTACACCACGCACGCCGTCGTCGCCGACGTCACCGACGAACGCACTTTGCGCGCTCTCGGCATCGAAAACTTCGACGTCGTCATTATCGGCATCGCAAGCGACCTGGAAGCAAGCGTTTTGTGCGCGCTCACCTGCAAGGAAATCGGCGTCAAAAAGGTCATCGCAAAGGCCGAAAACCTTAAACATAAAATGGTTTTGGAACGCGTCGGCGCGGACGAGGTCGTCATTCCCGAAATGGAAATGGGCGAAAAAATGGGCGCACGCCTTGCCAACCCCTTGCTGCACGACATAATGACCATAAGCAGCAAATACAGCATTATCGAAATGGAACTTCCGTCAAGTTGGGCGGGAAGCTCCCTTGTGACGCTGGATATCCGCAAAAAATACGACGTCAACGTTCTTGCGGTTGAGCGCGACAACGACGTCATCGTCAACTTCGCCGCGGACGAGCCTTTGCTTGACGGCGATACGTTGCTTGTCGGCGGGAGCAGGGAGATGCTCGACTTACTTCAAAACCAATACAATTAAAACGGCGACAATTCGCGATATTTTGCTTTTTCGGCGGAACCCGAAAAATCGTGTACGCCAAGTACACTGGATTTTTCAGAACCCGCCGAGAAAACCACAATCTCATCAAATTCTCGCCGTTTTGGGAAAGAAAATTCTCATCAAAATTCTGCCGTTTTGGGGAAGATATCATTTAATCAAATTCTCGCCGTTTTATAGGGTTAGGGGACCCCAAAAGATACTTTGTACTTTTGGGGAAAAGGAGTATGCAAGCATAAGACAGGCGATTGTCGCTTGCGACGGTTGACTGGTCAACAACGAAGCATACGACGCGTGAGAATCCCCCGGAAGGGCACTATATTACAAAACCCACGCAAGATACTTTTGTACTTGCGTGGAGAAAAAGGCGCATACAAGCAAAAGAGTGAGCATTATTGCTTGCAATAATTTGATTTCAAAAGTGCAGTGTGCGACGCAACTTTGGCGATAGCCAAAATATCACTTCGGCTGAAAGCCGAAATATAACTTTGACGAAGTCAAAATATAACTGCGTAGCAATCTAAGCCCACGCAAGATACTTTTGTACTTGCGTGCAACAAAAAAAAACGCACCGTGGAAACGGTGCGTTTTTGATTGGTTTAATAATTAGTCTGCTTTGTAGGGAAGCAATGCCATAACGCGGGCGCGTTTGATTGCGTCGGACAAGAAGCGTTGATGTTTTGCACAGACGCCGGTCATACGACGGGGCATCATCTTGCCTTTTTCGGTGATGTATTTGCGAAGTTTGGCAACGTCTTTGTAGTCGATTTCGGTTGCCTTATCGACGCAGAATTGGCAGACTTTCTTTTTGGGAATTCTTTTGCCGCCCTGAACGGGGCGTTTTACTTCTTCACTCATTTTAATATACCTCTTAATTATTGAGCCCTATATACGGGCGAAAATCAGAAGGGCAGATTTTCGTCAACGGCTTTAAGGTCGTCGAACACGCCGTCGTTCGAGGCGGATTCGTCTTCGGCCTTGGTGCTGAGGAACTGAACCTCGTCGGCAACGATTTCGGTGACGTATCTGCGGCTTCCGTCGGGAGCGTCGTAACTGCGGGTCTGAACCGATCCGGATACGGCCGCTTTACTGCCTTTTTTCAAGTATTTGTTGCAATGTTCCGCCTGCGTTCTCCATACGACAACGGGAAGGAAGTCGGTATCTCTTACGCCGTCGCTGTTGGAAAATCTGCGCGACACGGCAAGCGTGAATCTGCAAACGGGAATGCCCGAGCCGGTGTTGGTGAGTTCGGGATTCTTTGTTAAATTACCGATTAAAAATACTTTGTTCATAAATGACCCCTTATGCGGTTATTTGCGGATAATCATCTGACGTACGATTGCGTCTGTGATTTTCATCTGACGATCGATTTCGGCGGGAGCGGATGCGTCTGCCGTAAAGTTCATCAAGACGTAGTAGCCTTCGTTCTTATCGTTGATGGGATATGCATATTTGCGGGTACCCCACTTGTCAATGCCGTCAACGGTGCCGCCGAGCTTTACGACGAGGTCCGAGAACCTGTCGACGAGAGCAGCCTTGTCTTCTTCCGAAACGTCATTGTCGATGATGTAAAGGATTTCATACTTGTTCATCTTTTTATACCTCCTTGTGGACTTTGTGGCCTGCTTAAACAGGCAAGGAAATTCGTCGATAATATATCAACGTGCAATTATTATAAATAATTTATTCGTTTATGTAAAGCGAAAATCGGCGAAAAAGTCAGCGATTTAACGATTTTTTCAGCGATTTTCTTATTTTTTGCAGGGTGTTGTCGACTTTTTTTGTGGAAACCGAAAGAGAGGCGGCGATTTCCCGATACGAGTCGCCGTCAAGATAAGCGTAAAAAATCCGCTGTTCTTCTTCCGACAAAACGCTTTCGATTTCCCGCATTAAAAGGGTTTCCCGCTCCTCTTCGATATAAACGGTTTCGGGATTGCCCGAGGCGATTTCGACGTCGTCAAGCGGCACGCTGTCGTTAAGCGCGCGATTTTTCCCGCTTGAAGATTTCCTGATTAACCCGATGATTCTTTTTCTGACGCAGATGTAGGCGAACGTTGTGAAACTCGCGCCGGCTTTTTCGTCGTAATTCATAATCGCGTTGAACAGCGCGACCATTCCTTCCTGCACAAGATCGTCGGTGTCGCCCGACGGCAAAAAGAAGCGGCGCACCGCCTTGTTGACCAGCGATTTATGACGATGCAACAGTTCGTTTACGGCGGCGGAGTCGTTTGACTGCGCACGTTTTGCAAGTTCCTCGTCGGGCAAAGTTTCGTATGTCATTTTCTGTCCTGTCGTACCTTTTCGTAAATCACGACGGCGGCGGCAACCGAGGCGTTCAGGCTGTTGATTTTTCCGCTCATCGGAATGGAAATTACGCCGTCGGCAAGTTCCTTTGAAAGGCGTTTTACGCCGCTGTCTTCGCCGCCGACAAGCAATGCGATTGCTCCGGTAAGATTTGCACGATACATAGGTTCACCGTCCATATCCGCGCAATAAACATACACATTTTGTGATTTAAGATAATTTATCGCGTCGTTGACGTTGGTAACTTTCGCGATTTTCACGTGTTCCGCCGCGCCTGCGGAGCACCTTAAAACGGTGTCGTTCACGGTAACGCCGCGGTGCTTTCCGATGACGATCCCGTGCACGCCCGCGCACTCCGCCGTACGGATAATACTGCCGAGATTGTGGGGGTCGGAAAGCTCGTCCAGAATCACGATAAAGGGCGGCTCGTCTTTCGATTTCGCAAAAGACAAAATGTCGTCCAAAGACGAATAAACAAACTCCGTCTGAGTAAGCGCGACTCCCTGATGTTTTGCGTTTTGCGTGATGCGGTCGAGCGCGGTTTTATCGACGACGGACACGACGATTTTCTTTTCTTTTGCAAGGGCGATTATGTTTTTTACGACGCCCGTCGTTTCGCCTCTTTGCACGTAAAGTTTTTCAACGGTTGCGTCGGAGCGCAACGCCTCATACACTGCGTTTTTTCCCGTAATTAACATGGTTTCTCCTTATTCGATTGAAAGCAATTCGTTCAGACGGTCGTGTTTTCCCGTGAGATACAGGTATCCGAGAAGAGCCTCGAATCCGCTTGCTTTTTTGTAGTCGCCGATACTTGCGTTTTTTGCCGACGACGAATAATGCGCGTTTCTTGCGCGCTTGTAAACCGCGACTTCTTCTTCCGAAAGACACGGCAGCAGTTTTTCGATTTTATCCGCCTGCGCTTCCGCCTTGATTTCCTTGGTTGCAAGTTTATGGAGCGCGCCCGATTTTTTGTCGGATGAAATGGCAAGCCGCGTTCTGACGTACAGTTGTTGTACGGAGTCGCCGACGAAAGCGAGAACAAGCGGATTCATCTCGTCCGCTTCGGCTTTTGTGATTATCGTCGTAAGAAAAGGAATGGTATCTTGCATAAGACCGATTATATCACATCGAAGTGGCTTTAACAAGAAAAAAATCGTATTGACCTTTTAACAAAACTAGTATAAAATATATTTACTATGAAAAACAAAAGATTTTTGAAAATAACGCTGATTGCCGCGGTTGTCGCGCTTCTTTGCGCCGCGCTTTGCGGATGCAGTCTTATACAAGGAATTTTACACCCGGAAGGGAAGTTTGCGCTGTCCGAAAGCGAGATAACGCTGAAAATCGGCGAAACGTACGACGTAACGCTCAGTAACGGGCGCACTGACGAGTTCACTTTGTCCACGTCGGACAAAACAAAGGTCGAAATATACGGGCGGACAAGTATAAAAGCCGTCGGGAAAACCAAAACCGCGGTCACGATTACCGCAACCAACGGCAAAGGCGACACGGCGGAACTTAAAGTAAACGTCGATTACGCCGACGTTTCAACGGTAAAAATAGGCGTTGAAAATCAATATCAGTTGTTGCAATCGGGCGAAACGCCGAAAAGCGTCGATTTTTCCGCAACGCTCAACGACGGCACGAACCCCGCCACCGTCTTTTCGTGGAAAATAACGAACGGCGCGGGCGAAGAAGTCGCGACGGCAAGCGGTAAAACCGCGTCGTATCTTCCCACGGCGGGCGAAATATATTTTGCCACCGTAACGGCGGACGGAAAATCCGCAACCGTCGGATTCTGCGCCGCCAAGGAACTTCTCGTATATCTTGACAAATATCGCGTCGGGACGGAAGAAAAAATTGTCGTGCGCGCAAGATATTTCGACAACTCCGGCAAAACCGCAAAGGCGTACGTTTACGACGAAGACGGGAATTTGATTTCCACGACGGATCTTGAAGCAATCCGTTCAAACGGCATGGGCGAGGTCAACGATACGATTGCCGCAATCGGAAAAGAAGGGAATTTCACCTTAAAAGTCGTTGTGGGCGAAGTAAGCCGCGAAGTTAATTTCGTCGTCAAGGACAACGTTGCCGCAAATCATATCGAAGTCGTCGCGAACGGAAAACTCAGCCAGACCACGGCGGAGTTGGTCACGTTCACGGCAACTCTTTCGCCCGCAAAAGCCGACGTCGAAAGCGTCAAATGGTACGTCAACGACAAGTATTATTCGACGGGCAAAACCTTTTCGTTTAAGCCGACGAAGTACGGCGAATATAAGGTAACGGCGGAAATAAACAAAATCACGAAAACAAAAACTATCGTATATCTTTCGGAACACGACGAAGCGTGGTACTACGCCTCGCACTTCCACGACTACGGCGGATACGCGCAAAACAGATATATAACGTCCAAGGAAGAACTTAAAAACCTTATCCTTTTCGTTCTGGAAAACAAAATCGCGGAAATCACGTTTTACGCGGGATACGCGACGCCCGAAACCGTGAAAAAAGACGTGTCCGACGTCAGGGATTGCGTTGAAGAGTCGGGCATTATCCCGGGATATTCGCTTGAAACGAGCGGCAACGAGTTCACGATAAAATTCAGGTTTTTCGCCGACGAGGCAGGTCTTATCGAGACGGTCAATTCGCCCGAGTACGACGCGCCCGACGGCTTTGGCGACGCCGTGCAAAATACGTATTCGAAACCCCATTACGACAACGTAAAGAAAGAGAGAAACTTTTATATCGACAGCGTGAAAGAAACGATGAGCGTGTCGACAAGCAATATGCTTTACAAGGCGGTGGCGTGGGGCTACAAGCCCGTGTTTATGGGTTCGCAAGCCGAAAATCTCAAACAAATATACGATAACGCGAAAGACGCGCTGTCTTATATCGTGTCCGACGAAATGAGCGAATACGAAAAAGTCCACGCAATCTACGACTACATAATCTACAACGTGCGCTACGACCACGACTGTGCAAACGCCGAAGACGCATATGTAAGCGGAAATCTCAGCCTTAACGAAAAAATGAAATATTACGGATATTACCTTGAAGGGATATTCCTTGATAAGTTTTATAAGAAAGATATGCACGCCGTCTGCGACGGGAAGTCGAAAGCGTTCGTTTTAATGTGCGGAATCGAGGGTATCACCGCCGTACGTATCAGCGGCGAAGCGTCAAGCGACGGAAAAAACTTCGGCGGACACGCCTGGAACAAAGTCCTGCTTGACCTTAACGGCACGGGGGACAAGGAATGGTATTTCGTCGACACGACCTGGGGCGACGTCGGCGACGACAGCAAGGAATTTTTGTCGCACGCCTACTTCCTGTTGTCCGACGACGAAGTGAAAAACACTCACGTTGAAAAGACGGGACACGGTTACCCGAAAGCGGAAGGAAAGTTCGATTATTACGCGCACGAAACTTATACGTCAAACGGCACGGAATACAATTACGTTATCGCAAACAGAAATCTTGCGGCACAGCAAATGGCGCGCGCGTTGAAAACGCTCCCGAAATCGACGATTGTGGAGTTTGAATTTGCGTTTTCATTAACGAAGGACGCGGCGAAGATTTACGCAAAAGAAGCGATGCAAAAGGCAGGGCGCGGGTTTGAATACAGCTATGCGATAATACGCTCAAACGTTCTGGTGATTATGATCGGCGCCGCTGCGTAATCAGCGCAAATAACAGTTCAACAATACAAAATCCCGCAATAAAACCTGCGATTTGGTAAAATCTTATGTTACCGCCGCAGGTTTTTTCAAGCGCGAAAAACAGCATTGCAAGCGTTGCCGCCGTAAAAATAACGTCGGAAAAGAACGCGAAAAACTTCTTTTTCACGACTTTCCGCAATCCGCGAAGCAGGGCGTAAAGCACGCCCGACGTCATTCCGCAAAGAATCATCGAAAGAAAGATAAAACTTTCGGAAATTATCGAGTGCGTCATTTGAAAATCTTTTTGATAAGTCCCGCTTTCGTGAGCGTTTCCGAAAACCTGATTTCTTTCACTCTGCCGGTTGCCGAAAGCCGTCCCGAGTCAAGGTTGATTTCGGTGACGGAAAGCCCTTCGCCCGTGATTGTCAACGTTTCCTTGTTTTGCATCAATACAATCGACTTGTCGCCCGACGAAATCACTTTTGAAACGGACGTAACGGTCAGGCGGTCGTTTTCGAGCGCGAGCGCTCCTCTTTTTTCGTTTTCCATAAAAACAATGTATGCATTGAGTTTTCATAAATTGACAAACTCTTATTACTTGTTTATAATAGTTGTATTATTTTAGTGAGGGACTTATGTTATTCGGAGTAATCGACATAGGCAGCACGTCCGTAAGGCTTATGATGACGGACGGCGAAAAGGTCGAAAAAAGGGTGAACACGACGCGTCTTGCCGAGAATATGGACGAGATGAACACGTTGCAACCCGTCAGTATCGAACGTACGGCTCAGGCCGTTGCGGAGTATTATTTCGTTGCGATGCAAAACGGCGCGGAAGACGTCTATGCCTACGCGACGGAAGCGGTGCGCTCCGCGAAAAACAAATACAGGTTCGTCGACAGAGTCAGGGAACTTTGCGGGCTTGAAATCGACATTCTGGACAAAAAGACCGAGGCGGAAATCGGGTTCTTGGGCGCAAGCACGAAAGGCAGATGCTGCGTTATCGACATGGGCGGCGCAAGCACCGAAATTTCGGTCGGCGACGGCGAAAACATATTATATTCCAAAAGTTTGCCGTACGGCATCGTAAGGCTTTCCGCAATCGAGCGCGAAAAAATCGAAATGACGCCGTTCATCAACGACTGTCTTATGGGATACGGCGAAATTCCGCCGTTTGACAACGTCATCGCAATCGGCGGCACGATATCCACGATGGCAGCGATGAAAAACCAACTTGACAATTACGATCCTAACGTCGTCAACGGCTCGGTGCTGACGCTTTCCGATATCGAAAACATGTATGACAAAATCAGCAAAATGACGATGGAAGAACGCCGCCACGTGAAAGGACTCCCCGAAAAGCGCGCAGACATCATCGCCCCGGGCATACTCATGTATTCGCTTATTCTGAAATATCTCGGCGCGGACAAACTCACCGTCAGCGAGGGCGACGGCGCGGAAGGCTATCTCATCAAACTCGGCGTATTGCCGCATGGGTTCAGGGCAATTTATCAGAAGATAATTTAATTTAAGGATATTTATGAAAAATCTTACAAGCAGCGAACTTCGCAAAATTTATCTCGACTACTACAAATCAAAGGGACACGCCGTTATTTCCAGCGCGTCGCTTATCCCCGAAAACGATCCGACGGTATTGTTCACGACGGCGGGCATGCACCCCCTCGTACCGTACCTTCTCGGCGAAAAACACCCTGCGGGCAACCGTCTGACCGACGTGCAAATCTGCGTCCGCACGGGCGATATCGAAGAAGTCGGCGATCCGACGCACTGCACGTTTTTTGAAATGCTGGGCAGATGGTCGCTTGGAGACTACTTCAAGGAATATGCAATTTCCTGCTCTTACGACTTTTTGCTGAACCGGCTGGAATTTGACAAAGACAAATTCGCGGTTACCGTTTTCAAGGGCGACGAAGATTGCCCCCGCGACGACGAAAGCGCGGAATTCTGGAAAAAGATGGGCGTCCCCGAAGACCGCATTTTCTTCCTTCCGAAAGAAAACAACTGGTGGGGTCCCGCCGGCGTTACCGGTCCTTGCGGTCCCGACACCGAAATGTTCATCGACACCGGAAAACCCAAATGTTCGGACGAATGTTCGCCCGCGTGCGACTGCGGCAAGTACGTCGAAATCGGTAACGACGTCTTTATGCAATACTTCAAAAACGCCGACGGCACCTTCTCGCCGCTTAAACAAAAGAACGTCGACGAGGGCATGGGGCTTGAACGTATGCTTTGCATTCTGAACGGATACAAATCGGTTTATGAAACCGACTTGTTCAAACCCGCGATCGCGCTCATCGAAAATCTTTCGGGACATAAGTACGACGAAAGCGAAACCGTAACGAAAGCGATGCGTATAATCGCCGACCATATCCGCACCTCGACCTTCCTTATCGGCGACGTGAAAGGCATTGTGCCAAGCAACGTCGACCAAGGCTATATTCTTAGGAGACTTATCCGTCGTGCGGTGCGTTTCGGACGCATTATCGACCTTCCCGAGCGTTCCCTTTCCAAAATTGCGGAACAGTATATTTCGCAATATCAGGACGTTTATCAGTATCTTTTGACCAATAAAGACAGGATTGTGTCGGAACTTGACAAGGAAGAAATCAGGTTCTCCAACACCCTGCAACAAGGTTTGAAGGAGTTTGAAAAGGTCATCACGCACATTCCCACAAAGACGATAAGCGGGAAAACCGCATTCCGTCTTTACGATACTTTCGGCTTCCCCATCGAGATGACGGAAGAACTCGCGCACGAAAACGGATTCGAAGTCGACGTACAAGGATACGAAGACGCGTTCAAGGAACATCAGAAAAAATCGCAGGCGGGCGCGGAACAGAAATTCCACGGCGGGCTTGCGGACAATTCCGAAGAAACCGCAAAACTCCACACAGCAACACACCTTTTACATTCCGCTCTTATGAAAGTTCTGGGCGGCGAGGCGCGTCAGCGCGGCAGCAATATCACCGCCGAAAGATTAAGGTTCGACTTCGGTTTCGACCGCGCAATGACGGCGGACGAAATAAAGGCGGTTGAAGACCTTGTCAACGAACAAATCAAAAAGAATATCCCCGTCGTGTGCGAAGAAATGACCGTTGACGAAGCGAAGGCGCAGGGCGCAATCGGTATCTTCGACAACAAGTACGGCGAAAAGGTAAAAGTTTATACCATCGGCGATTTCAGCAAGGAAATTTGCGGCGGACCGCATGCAAACAACACGGGCGACTTAAAATCTTTCAAAATCACGAAAGAGCAGTCGAGTTCGGCAGGAGTCAGGCGTATCAAAGCCGTCATCGGTCAATAAAACCGAAAAAAGAAAAACCAACCAAAAAATCAAAAAGAAAACACAAAACCAACGCGGTTTTGTGTTTTTTATTTTGCCGTTCAGCGGTTGTTTTCAAGGAATTTGTCGATATAGTTGCCGACGCTTAACGCGTGTTCCAGATATTTATCGGGCGAGGCGTCGTAAACGTAGGCGGCGTCCTTCGTTTCAAGCGTGGTTGTGCCGCGATAACTCGTTTTCGCAAGGCGGGGCAGCGTGTACTGCCAGTCGATGCTGCCGTCAAAGGGTATGAAGTGGGAATCCTTATCGGCGAAATTGTCGTGCAGATGCAGGGCGAAAACCCTGTCGCCGAAAAGTCCCAGCCAATCCTGAACGCACCAGTAGTGGTCGTGTCCGACGTCATAGCAAAGCCCGACGTAAGGCGACTTGAAATTTTCCAGAACGTAGGTGACGTGGTCTTTCGTGATGACGTTTTCAAATGCAAGTTTCACGTTTGCGTTTTCCGCAAATTTTACAAGGTCTTCGATACGATTCGTGCCGATTGTCGACACAAAAGGCGGAAAATCGCCGTGCGTCAGATGGCAGACAACCGTTTTCACGCCGTGTTTCGAGGCTGCCGCAATTTCGTCCTTAAAGCGGGAAATGCGTTCGTCCCCTTCCTTGCAGTCGATCCACATTTCGTTCAGGTGGTCGCAGCTTAAATGGAAGTTTTCAATGAAAAGCCCGGCGCGTTCGGCAAGGGTGGCGCGTTCGTCCGCGGATTCTTTGGCGTCGGGGCCGAGCCATATCATGACCGAGCCGAAGCCCTTCTCCCTGAACTTATCGAAGCGTTCCGCCATGCTAAGGTTCATTAAATTGTTTGACGTTAAACCGACCATATAAATACCATTACCTCGTTTGATAGGATTATAGCACCGATTTTAAAATATGTAAAGAGCGCGTTATTATCTTGTGTTCATAACGAATGACAAATAAACAAAAGTTTTGTATAATCGGACGTATGAGAATCGAGATTATCAACGGCTCCGTCGAGTACGACGGCAATACGGTGCTTTCCGAAATAAATTTTTCGGTGTCGGACAAGGAAAAAATCGCGCTTGTCGGCAGGAACGGCTCCGGGAAAACCAGCATATTGAAGTGCATTGGCGGGGAAGTGCCGCTTGTGTCCGGCACGGGCGACGAAAAATTCTCGTTTTCGATATCGGGCGCGCCGAAAATCGGATATCTTCAACAGGTGTCTTTGAACGACGAACTGACTCTCCGGCAGGAAATATTGTCGGCGTATAAGGACGTCGTCGGGCTTGAAAACAAATTGCAGAACCTTCTTGACAAAATGAGCGAAAACCCGTCGGACGAAAACGTCGGCGCGTATTCGCGCGCAATGGAAAGGTTTGAAAATATCGGCGGATACCTTTATAAAAAGGAATATCTGACGGCGGTGAGTAAATTCGGGTTTTCCGCCGAAGACCTTGACAAAAAACTTTCGTGCTTTTCGGGCGGGCAGCGCACAAAAATCGCGCTTATGAAACTGCTGCTTGAAAAACCCGACGTTTTACTTTTGGACGAACCCACGAACCACCTTGACATCGCCGCGGTGGAGTGGCTGGAAGGATACCTTAAAAACTATAAAAAGTCGGTCGTCATCGTGTCGCACGACCGTATGTTTCTGGACCGCATCGTCGGCGTCGTTTACGAAATCGAGTACGGCGTCACCACAAGATACAAGGGCAACTACACGGCGTTTTTGGCGCAAAAACAACAGGCGTACGACAAGGCGCTTAAAGACGCAAAATGGAAATCCGCCGAAATCGACAGGCTCCGAAAAATTGTCGAAAGATTCCGCTACAAGGCGACGAAAGCCGCAATGGCGCAGTCGAAACTGAAAGAAATCGAAAGGCTTGGTACTGTCGAAACCCCGCGCCGTTTCGATACCTCGACGTTTGCATCGTCTTTCCAGCCCGAGTACGAAAGCGTCAGGGACGCGCTGTTTGTGAAAGACCTTGTTTTCGGATACGATAAACCGTTGGGCGAAATATCGCTTGCCGTCGAAAGGGGACAGAAAATCGGCGTAATCGGCAGCAACGGCACGGGCAAATCTACGTTACTTAAAACGATAACGGGGCTTATTCCTCCGCTTTCGGGCGACGTCCGATTCGGCGTGAAAACGCGCGTCGGGTACTTCGACCAGACCATTGCCGCAACGAAAAGCGAGTTGAGCGTCCTTGAAGACTTCCGCGCGGAATTTCCGGAACTTAACGACGGGGAAATACGAAAAACGCTGGGCGGATTCTTGCTTTCGGGCGACGACGTTTTCAAGTGCGTCAAAGATTTGTCGGGCGGCGAAAAGGTGCGCCTTGCGCTTTCAAAAATATTCCGCCGTCGTCCCAACTTCCTGATTCTCGATGAGCCGACCAACCACATGGACATCATCGGCAAGGAAACTCTTGAAAAACTTCTGATGGACTTTTCGGGCACGGTCATCGTCGTGTCGCACGACAGGTATCTTATAAACCGCGTTGCAAAAAGCCTTATCGTGTTTGAAAACGGCGGGGTGAGATACTTCGACGGCACTTTCGACGAGTACGAAGAAAGAGAAAAAGAAACCGCGGAAGAAGTTGCAAAGGAAAAACCCGAAAAGACCAAAAAAACGGGCGGGGAACGCTACGTCGAAAGTAAGGAAGAAGCACGTCGCAAACACCGCGTCGAATTTTTGGAAAAAAAGATCACTGCGCTTGAAGAAGAATTAAGCCGGGCGCAGGCAAAACTCGACGACGAAACCGTCAACACCGACTACAAAAAAGTAATGGCGGTCGAAGAAGAAATAAAAACGATTGAAGAAAAACTTGAACCGCTGATAACCGAGTGGACGGAACTTTCGGAATAAAATAAGGGATAACGCAAAATGCGTTATCCCGTCTTTTTTTGGCGTTTATCTTTCAAAATCGTCGCATTAAAGTTTTGTTTTTGATGAGAAAGAGGTTTTTATTTTATTTCGACGACTTCGTAGCCTTCGTTTGTTACCGCGGCTTTCAACACGTCGTCATTTACGTCGGACGTAAGAGTTACAACCGCCGTTTTGTTTTCAAGCGACACTTCGACGTCTTTGACGCCGTCGACTTTTTGCAGGGCGGATTTCACGTGAGCCACGCAATGCGCGCACATCATACCTTCGATTTTCAATGTTTTTTTCATACTTTGTTCTCCTTTTTTAATTTCGGTGTTTTTGGTTTTTGAAATATCGTTCACGTCGATTTTCACGACTTTTTTCCTGTGTTTTACGGGCTTGTCAAGGTTGATAAGATTAAGTCTTAACGCGTTCAGCACGACGCATACGCTTGAAAGACTCATTGCCGCCGCGCCCCACATGGGATTCAGCGTAACGCCGAGCGGAGAGAACACGCCTGCGGCGATGGGAATACACACGACGTTGTAAATAAACGCCCAGAACAGGTTTTCGCGGATATTCAGAAGGGTGCGACGGGAAAGGCTTATCGCGCGCGGCACGTCCGAAAGTTCCGACTTCATCAGCACGACGTCCGCGCTGTCGATTGCGACGTCGGTGCCCGCGCCGATTGCAATGCCGACGTCCGCGCGGGTAAGGGCGGGGGCGTCGTTAATTCCGTCGCCGACCATGACGACCTTTCCGTACTTTTGAAGATTTGACAAAACGGCGTCTTTTTCGTCGGGAAGAACGTCCGGGATAACGCAGTCGACGTCGCAGGTTTTTGCAACCGCATTTGCGCTGAGCGCGTTGTCGCCCGTAAGCATGGTTACGAACAGACCTTGTTCTTTCATTCGTTTTATCGCGCCCGCGCTATCTGATTTCAGCTCGTCCGACACGGCGATGACGCCGATAATTTTATTGTTTTTCGCAACGTACAACGGGGTTTTGCCGTCCCGCGCGAACTTTTCGCCTGTCGGGAAAGCGTCGTTTGCCGCCGCGCCGATATCTTTCATAAGGGCGGCGTTTCCGATGACGATTTCGTCGCCGCTCACGATTCCTTTCACGCCGTGTCCCGAAAGGTTTTCAAACTTTTCCGGGGTGAAAACCGTTATGTTTTTTTCTTCCGAAAAGCGCACGATCGCCGTCGCAAGCGGGTGCGAACTGCCTTTTTCAAGGCTTGCGGAAAGCGCGATAATTTCTTCTTCAGACTCACCCGACAAAGCCGAAACGTCGGTGACGACAGGCGTGCCTTTCGTTATGGTGCCCGTCTTGTCCAGAACGACGATATCTGTTTTCCCCGCTTCTTCAAGGGCGGTTGCCGTCTTGAACAAAAGTCCGTTTTTCGCGCCTTTTCCGCTGCCGACCATAATGGCGACGGGGGTTGCAAGACCTAAGGCGCACGGGCAACTTATGACAAGCACGGATATTGCGTGCGTAAGGGAAGTCGCAAAGTTTTTCGTGACGGCAATCCACACGATAAAAGTAACGATTGCGACGCAAATGACGCTTGGCACGAATATTCCGGATACTTTATCTGCCGTTTTTGCAATCGGGGCTTTTGAAGCGGACGCGTCCTGCACAAGTTTGACGATGCGCCCGAGCGTGGAATCTCCGCCGACGGAAGTGGCTTTTGCGGTGATAAAGCCGTTGACGTTCGTCGTGCCGGAAATAACCTTGTCGCCGACGGATTTATCGACGGGCATACTTTCGCCCGTTACCGCCGATTCGTTGACGGAGCCGCTCCCCGACAATATTACGCCGTCCGCGGGAAAGTTCTCGCCGGGGCGTACGACAAACGCGTCGCCCGTCGAAAGTGAAGACAGCGGAATTTCTTTTTCTTCGCCGTCCTTAATAACCCTTGCGGTTTCGGGGGCAAGGTTCATCAACCCATTTATCGCGGACGTGGTTTTTCCTTTGCTGTAAATTTCCAGCGTTTTTCCAAGGGTGATAAGTACAAGTATCATCGCCGCCGACTCAAAGTACAAGGTGTGCGGAAGATGATGAAGATATGAGGTATTTACGCCTGCGCGGATCATAAGCGCGACGCTGTATACGAAAGAAATGCCGCTGCCCATCGACACAAGAGTATCCATATTCGGCGCGCGGTGGAAAATCGCCTTTGTGCCGCTCACGAAAAACTTTCCGTTGATGACAAGTATGACGAAAGAGAACACAAGTTCGTATATAGCGATACCCATCGGGTTGCCGTTCAGCGCGCCCATATCCCAGCCGAACATAACGCCGCCCATCGAAACGTACATAAGGGGGATAAGCAGGACGGCGGACACGGCAAGGCGGATTATCGAGCGGATAAGCGGATTGACTTTTTCCTTTTTTTGAGATTTGTCGTTAAAAAGAGCGGCCTTATACCCCGCGCCCGAAACGGCACGTTCGATTTTTTCGACAGTGGCAGGCTCGTCAAAGTCGACGACCATCTGATTTGTGAGAAGGTTCACGGCGACGTCTTTTACGCCGTCAAGTTCCCTTACGACCTTATCGACGCGCGCGGCGCACGCCGAGCAACTCATACCGTAAACGTTGAATTTAAGTTTTTCCATAATTTAACTATTTCAGTTTTTTAATGAGTTCAACCGCCTCGTCAAGGATTGAGGTGTTTCCGTCTTTCACGTTTTCGACGACGCAGGTTTTGAAATGGTCGGACAGAATTTCATACCCGAATGCCGACAGCGCGCTTTCGGCGGCGGACAACTGCACGAGTATGTCGCCGCAATAACGATTGTCGTTCAACATATTTTTTATGCCGTTTAACTGTCCGATTATGCGGTTTAACCTGTCGTTCAGGCATTTGAGAGATTTTTCGTCGCGCGGCGTGTGCTTCTTACGGCAGCAATCGACGCACGATATTTCGGCGCATTTTACGTTTTCCATTTTGCTATTCTCCGTTAATTTTCAATATACCCTAGGGGGGTATGTAAATATAGTATAAAACCATATTTTTTATTTGTCAAGAGCGGCGATATTTATTTTTTGCAAATACTATACAAAAAGTTGAATAACGAAACAAAAGGCGTTTCGGGCGGTTATATCGTTGACAAATATGTTTTTTGGATATATGATAAGGTATCTAATAATTTTTATTAGAACACGCACGCGTGCATACGCGATACATTACTTGAAGATAAGAGATACAATGAAAAATAATAAAAAAACACTTGGCACGCCGATCGACGGTTCGTTGCCCCTTGAAGTAAAAAATCTTTTCAAAAAGTACGGCAAAAAATCCGATTATGCCGTAAAAGACATCTCTTTTTCTTGTGCGGAAGGGGAAGTCGTCGGTATCCTTGGCGCAAACGGCGCAGGAAAATCCACCACTCTTAAATGTATCACGGGAATGATTCCGTTAAGTTCCGGCACGATAACCGTGTCGGGGTACGACGTATCGAAAAATCCCGTGGATGCAAAACGCAATTTTTCTTTTGTCACCGACAATCACACGGTGTTCACAAAAATGACGGGTATGCAATATCTTTCGTTCATGAGCGACGTTTACGGTGTGCCGTACGAAAAGCGCGACGAGAAAATCAAGGAGTTGGAAGGGGTATTCAAACTCGGCGACAGCATAAACAAACTTATTTCGGGATACTCCCACGGAATGAAACAGAAAATATGTATGATGGGTTCGCTCATTCACGAGCCGCGGCTGTGGCTTCTTGACGAGCCGATGCTCGGTCTCGATCCCCGCACGCAGAACGCCGTCATAAACTATATGCGCGAGTACGTGCAGACGGGCAAAACCATTTTGTTTTCGTCGCACAATCTCGACGTCGTGGAAAGGGTTTGCGACAGGGTGATTATAATTGCCGCGGGCGAACTCAAAAAAATCATCGTCACCGGAAAGGACAAATTCGACGGCGACGAACTTATCGAAAAGTATTACGATACTAATAAGGAAGACTGATGCTGGGCGTACTTCTGAAAAAACAGATGACCGAAAAGTTGTCTTATTTCAAGCGTGACAAAAAACGCATCGATATCGTCGGCGCGTTGCTTACGCTTGTGATGACGGCGTTTATTATGTACGTCGTTATCGAGGTGTTCGGCGCGTTTGTCGCGAAATATACCGAAATCAGGCTCAACGGCGTACGCGACGTGCGCGCGCGGCAATATGAAATAATGACGTTCGTGTATGAATTCGTTTTCGCGGTCGACGTTATCGGCGGCGTCGCCTCAATAAACCGCGCGATTTTTGAAAGCGACGACAGAATGATTATCCAGACTCTTCCCGTAAAGGCGTCGGACGTACTGTATTCAAAAATCATTTTCATTTACGCAAAACAGGTGTTGTCGGCGTTTGTGATTCTCGTGCCGTTCGTGGCGGTGTTCGCAAGCGTGACGAAGCAGGGCGCGGGATACGTGATCCTCGGGCTGCTTGCGGCGTTTATTATTCCCGTTATGTCGCTTTCGGTATCGAGCGTGCTTGCGATGCCGTATTATTACGTCAAAAAGTTTTTCTCGTCGAAGTACGTTTGCCTGCTTGTGATAGTAACGCTGGTGCTTTTCGCGCTGTTTTATTGCTATGCGACGGTGCTCGACTTCTTAAAAACCCTTATGTCAACGGGCGAAATCAAGTTTTTCTTTTCCGAAAAGACGATGACGACGATAATTTCGTTGACGAAAAACCTTGTCCCCGCAAACTTTATCGCGGCGTTCACACTGAAAACGGACGTCTGGAAAAACCTGGGGATAATCGTGGCGATAACCGTCGCGACGGGCGCAATCGGCATTCTCATAACGTCGCTTTTGTACAACAAGGCGATGAAAACGCGCGCGACGGCGGGCGCAATAATGATTTTTGCAAAAAAATCCGCGGCAAGAAAACTCCCGCCGTTTTTAAGTCTTTTGAAAAAGGAATTCAATCTCGTGCTGTTCACGCCCGATTACGCGGTGCAGTACTTCACGGTGGCGGCGATAATGCCGCTTATGGTATATTTTTGTATGGGCATTGGCAAAAACTTCCTGACGTCGCTCGTTTTCGTTCAGAGCGATTTCGAGCTGGCGATTTTGCTCACGGTGCTTTTCGGCGCGCTTACGAACACGTTCTGCGCGACGAACGTCAGCCGCGACGGGAAATCGTTTTATGTCGAAAAGACGTTGCCGCTTTCGATAAACGAGATTATGGGCGCGAAAATCGCACTCAGTTTTGCGGTGGCGGTCATATCCGTCGGCATTGCGGCGACGGTGCTTCTTGCAAAGAAATACGTGTCGGCGGGCGAAGGCGTATTCGTGTTTTTCGTCGGCGCGATGATGGCGTTGTCGCAGATACTGTACGCCACAAGAAAGGATTTGAACAGTCCGCAGTTTTCGCTGGAAGAAGACAACGTCGTGAGGGAAAGCAACAACAACGTGTCGATAATCGTCGTGCTGGGGCTTGTGTCCGCGATGATTCTTGGCGGAATACCCCTTTTCGTCAACGTATTGTCGAACGTCAGGGGCAAAGATATGCGCTGGTTTACTTACGTTTTCGTGAGCGTGTGCGCGGCGGCGGAGTTTGTCGGCTCGCTTTTATATTACCTTATCGGGATTAAAGCCCGCTTTGACAGGGTAACGGAGGGGGATTGATATGAAAAAGAAAATAATCGCGCTTATAATGATAATACCGATTGTGTTTCTGATCGCGCTGTTCTCCGTGGGAAAAGCGGCGGGCGTTTACGCGGACATTCCCGTGACGGGCATACAAATCACGACGCAGAACGAAGACGGGTTTATCGACGTGGACGTTGCCGATTACGACCCCATCGCGTTTTTGGCGCAGGTGCAGCCCGTCAACGCAAGGAATCAGAAATATTCGTTTGAAATATCGGGCGTCGGCGGCGACGAAGCCCCCGACGGATTTGAAATAATCGACGGAAAACTTCATATAGATAACGTAGGAAAGGTGAAAATCACGGCGATTTCCGCCGAAAAAGGATTTAAGGACAGCGTCATAGTTTCCGCATATTCCACGAAAGTGTTAAGAATTTATCCCAAAGTCAACGGTGATGAAATCACGAGCGACGTAGTTTCGATAGACGGCGGCGAAAACGTATTTTCCGCAGAACTGTACCCCGAAAACCTTTCGGGAGAAACAAGGATATTTGAAGAAATCGGCGACAATCACATTCTGAAACTCAACGCCGTCACGGGCGTGGCGCAGGCGCTGTTTTCGGGCGAGACGCAGGTTAGAATTACTTGTCCCGAAGGACGAGAAGGGCTTGAAAAGGTTTTGACCGTCAAGGTCAACGTCAATACCGACAGTACGGGCTTTGCGGTCAACGGAAAAAGCAGCGGCGCGAAAGTCACCGTGAAAAACAAAGCGACAACGGCAAAACTTTTCGTCGAAAGCAAAAACGACGCCCTTGAAATATCCGACCTTACTTTGCCCGAAGGCGTCACGGCAAGCGGAATCGAAAGGATTTCCGAAAACAAATTCGTATTGACCTTGTCTTTTGACAAAGAATTTTCGGACGAAGAAATTTCGGGAAAGGTCGGCGCAACGGACTTTTCTTTGGAGTTTACCGAATATAACCTTGACGTGCGTACGTCATATTATGACGGCGAAGGCGACGAAATCAAGCAAAAAAACAACACGAAAGTCACCTACGTCGCATATTCCGAAAGCGATGACGACGCGGACGTGAACTTTGAAATAAGCGACGACACAGACGTAATAACCCTTGAAAAACACGGGCGGTTTGCAACTATTACCGCAACGAAAAGGGGCTCTGCCAAAATCAAAATCACTGCCGAGCACGACGGAAAAGTCATCAAAGAAATCGAAAAGACAATCTGCGTCGTGCCCAACGTGTATTCGATGGAGTTTGCGGACAGCGCAAAAGAGTACGGCATCGAAAACATACTGACAATCGGCGGCAGAAAACCCGACGGAAAGCCGGACACAAGGACGATTTTCGTAAGGGTTGTCACGGAAGCGGGCGCCGAAACGTTCAAGGACGAGTTTATGAACGTCGCGTTTTCCGACGACAAAGAGTTTTTTACATGCAAGACGAAATCGGAAGAAAACGCCGACGCGATTTCTGCGGAAATCAGGGCAAAGGGTACGGGGCTTACCACGCTTAACGCACAGTTGACGGAATATAACCAATACTTCGGCACGAACATCTGCGCGAAAATCAGACTTCGCGCGGTCAAAGACGGCAGAAACGTCGGCAATTACGAGGAGCTTAAAAAGGCGACCGAAGCCGGCGGTATCGTCGTGCTGACAAGCGACGTGATGCTGGGCGTCAAAAACGACGGCACGGTTATGACCGAAGACGAACTCAAAAAAGACGTCAAAAAATTCACAACCACGTACGACAAAACGTATCTTGATAACATCGGCGAAAACGACGAAAACAAGAAAGTTCAATATCTTATCGAGTTCAAAAACCACGTTTACGGCAACGGTTTTGAAATCAACGCCGACAAGTTCACGCAGTGCAAGGACGCGACGGGGCTTCCGAAAATTTTCAAAGGGCCTTTGAATTTCGTCGCGATATCGTCCGCAAGCGTCAAAGGACAGGACAACATTTCTTTCCTTGTAAGGACGGACAAAGTGCTTATAAACAACGTCGTCTTAAAAGGTTGCAGCGACGATAGCCTTCTTGAAGAAGACGGACAGTTCAACTTGTCGAAACTCAACTACGTCGGCACGACGCTTGAAATCGCAAAAAGCGCAAAACTGTTGAACAGTCGCGTGTCGAACGGGCGCACCGTCGTCAGAATTTTTGCGGGCGGATCCACAATGGGAAGTCCCGTTGTTGGAGACAAATCGGTGTTTAACGTGCAAGATGAGAAGATAAACGTGCATATTGAAAGTTGCGTGCTTTCAAACGCGCGCGAATTCATATTGAAAATCGGCAGCAACCGCGCGCTGAAACAAACAAACGAAGTGCAAAGAAAACTTCTTGACGCAAACAACAACCCGTATTCGCCTTACGACGAGAGCAACAAGACGGACAAATACTTTAACGACAATTATCTTATCAACGACGTTACGCTTAAAAACTCGGTGCTCGAAACGTCGGGGTTGTTCTCGGTCGGTATGGAAACGCACTTTTCGGGCGAATTCTTGTTAGGCGGCACGATAACGACGTGGGAAGGATGCGCGGCGACTTCGTATGCGTCGGCGCTTCGCATTGTCGGCGACGTGAAAATGCTTGACTGGAAAAACCTTTCAAACGTTGACAGCAGCACGCTTATCGAAGTTACCGGCGATGCAAATCCGTGGCTTTCGATGAACGTTGCGGAAATGATGAAAGAAGTCGCAAAGGTAAAGGAGGAATGCCGCGATATAATCCTGAACGTCGGCGGGACGGAATACGTCCACGGCGGCATAGCGTTTTACGGCGGCGGATATAACTATTCGTACCTTGACCTAACAAGAGCGAACGACGAAACAAAGCAGTTCGGCGTGTACGACGTCAATATCTCGGTGCTTGAAAACAGTAAGGACGAGAATATCCGAAATCAGGGCAAAATGTTGCCACAGGCTGCGGGCGCGGGCGATTTCAGATTTTACCTTTATAATAATAAATCGAGCAGAAACCTGTCATGGCAGGAAAGCATAAAAAACCAAGGAAACCAAGGGATGAATATTATTCCCGTGGTAGCGGAGGATGTTGAATGAGCAAAAAAGGATTAAAAACAATGCTCGTGTGTATCGTGCTCTTAATCGGGCTTGTTACGCTGTTTGCATGCAACAAAAGCAACGTGGCTGACAAAGACGGACAAACGAAAGTGATTGTGAAAATCCAAGACGAAGACGGCAGCATTTACAAGGAAAACGTTGTGTTTTCCGACTTATTCACGCTCAGTCTTCAAAAAGAAGGATACACCGGAAGACTGTATCGCGACGCGGACTTTTTGAAGCCGCTTACAAAGGATTCCAAAGTCAAAAACGGCGATACGGTTTACGTCAAATGGACGATCAATAAATACACCGTAACATTTATGGACGGCGAAAAGGTGCTTGCAACCTTTACAAACGTCACGCACGGCGATACCGTAACCGCGCCCGAAGTCCCTGAAAAGGACGGCAAGACTTTTTCAAAATGGGACAAAGATTTTTCAAAGGTCACAAGCGACCTTACGATAAACGCGGTGTACGACGTCGACACGTTCACGGTGACGTTTAGGGACGGCGAAAAGGTGCTTGAAACCCAAACGGTGGAATATGAAGCCGCCGCGACCGCGCCCGATACCGCCAGGCTTTCGCCGCCCGAAGGCATGCATTTTGCAAAATGGGACAAAGACTTTTCAAAGGTGACGGAAAGTATTGAAGTTTCCGCCGTGTACGAACTTAACGAGTATACGGTTATTTTCAAAAACGGCGAAACGACACTCAAAACCGAAATGGTGAAACACGGCTTTGCCGCAACTGCGCCGAACGTGTACGATACCGCGACGAAAAAGTTCGTCGGATGGGACAAATCGTTTGACAACGTCACAAGCGACCTTATCGTCAACGCAAAGTTTGAAACGAAGAAGTTCACGCTGACGTTTATTAACTTTGACGGCACGACGGTTTACACGGCGGAGGTCGAGTACGGCGCGTCCATCAGTGACCATTTTGAAACGGCAGACAACGACGCGACGTACGACGCTACAATTTTGGATTACGACGGCTGGTACAAAGCGGACGGAACGAGAATCGACGAGCTCGATTTGCCGACAATGCCGGCTGAAAACTTTACGCTTACGCTGAAATTAAGGCTTATGGATTCCGCAATCGGCGATTTCAAGGTTAATACCCCCGCGGACTTCACGTTTACGGAAAGCAACACCGCCGAATTTAGTGTAATGCCGAACGAGGGCACCACTTTGCACGCGGGCGTTACTTATAAGTATATATGGACAATAAATAAAGATAACGTTTTTTATAAGACGGAAGAAACAACCGAATCGTCGCTCACCCTTCAAAACCTTGCGGCGGGCGAGTATCTGGCAAACGTCAAAATCGTCGCGTCAATTGAAAACTGCGGCTCTGTCGGAAAAGACTTTTCGGCAGACGAAACGCTTATCGTATCCCGCGCGGACATTTCGGACATTACGGTAACGGGCGTCACAATGACGTACGGCGATAAAACCGCCAAAATCGGAATAAGCGGACTTCGTGCGGACGACGTCGTAACATACGGCACCGACGGCACAACCTTCCCGCTTCAAAACGTCGATTTGTCGGCGCTCGACTACGGCGAACACGATTACTATGTAAGAGTGTATAGGAGCGACAACTACAACCCGTACACGTCGGGAAAAATCACGGTAACGATAAATAAAGCGGAAGTTTCCGCCACCATTACACCCGACGATGACACGTTGACATACGGCGACAATTTGCCGAGCCTTACCGCAGCCATAAACGGCGATACGTACACTATCGAAAGCGGCAAATACGAATTGCACCTGGGCATGACCTCGATAACGGGCGACGTTGCAAATAACGTCGGCACGTACAATATCGAAAACGTGGATATTTCGGTCTTACGCGAAAAGTATCCCGAAAAGAATTACGATATAAAACTCACAACCGTCGGCGCGATTACAATTAACCAAGCGAAGCTCACGGTAACCGTTTCGCTGGACAAAACCGAACTTACGTACGGTGAAGATTCGCCAATAATAAGTTATACTTTTAGCGGGTTGAAATCTTCGGACAAGGAAGATGACTTCACGATTACCAAAACGAAATTTGCAGAAAAACTCGATGCGGGTACGTATACGGCGGCCGTAACCATTTCGGGCGACAAGACGAAGTTTTACGAAATCAACGTGAACACGGCTGATTTCACCGTAAAACAAAAGGCAGCGACAATCACGATAAACGAAATTAAAGATATCGTTTACGGCGATAAAGTGCCAGATTTGTCTGCAAAAGTCGATGGCGTGCTTGACGGCGACAGTCTTTCATACGCGCTTGAAACCGACTATACCGTCGGCAAAAAACCCGGCAATTATTATAACGTGAAAGTCGTGTTTGACAAAAACGCCGAAGCAAACAAAAACTATGCAATCACCACAACCGTCACAACGTTCTACGTCGGCACAAAGGATCTTACGATAAAACTCAATAATACGCCGACCGTTGCAATCGGAAAAACATACACGGTCGAGGCAGAACACCTGGAAAAAATCGGACTTATTGCGGGCGACACCGTCACGGGATACGTCACGATAACAAAGGACGTCGCAGGCACATATAACGCAGACGCTTTCGACAAAACAAACCTTGTCGTTACGAACGCCGATTGCTACGTGATTTCGTACGAAATGAGCGTTACGTTTGTAGAGGTTACCTTCGCAATAGATTTCGCGGACGTTACGCTGACGTACGACGGACAACCGCACGGCGTTTTGGTCACAAAGACCGACGAAAGCAAAAACTACACGATAACTTACGGCACGACCGAAAACGATTGCACGCTTACTTCTTCGCCCGAATATACAAACGCAGGCACGTACAAGATATACTTTAAGGTTGTTGACAACGCCAACGGCGCGGAAGAAAAAGGAAGCGTTACGCTTACGATAAACAAGAAAGCGGTTGAAATTAAGGTTAACGACGTCACGATAACTTACGGCGAAACCCCCAAGTTTGAGTGCACCGTCACGGGGCTTGTAGAGGGCGAAAATCTTTCGGGCGAAGCGGTTTACAGCGGCGCAGGCACGGATGCCGGCGATTACGAAATTTCCGTTTCGGGACTTACCGCAAGCGATAACTATAACGTGTCTTTCGTCCCCGGCACACTCACGATAAACAAAAAGACTGCCGAAGTCGCTTGGAGTATTGCGGAAAGTTACGTTTACAACGACGGACAGACTTTGCCCACGGCAACGTACGAAGGCAAAACCGCAAACCTTATATTCACAAAAGACGGCAAGGCTTGCGAGTTCAAAAACGCGGGCACTTATACGGTAACTATTGCGGACGACAACAACTATGATTTGACCGGCAGCGAAACGACAAAAACAATCGTCATCAATAAGGCAAAATACACGGCGGCTCCCGAGCTTTCTCTTACCGGCACGTACGCTCCCGACAAAACGCTTGGAAATTACACGCTTTCGGAAGGATTTACTTGGGTTAACCCGGACGAAGTCCCCGTTTGCACAAAGACGGTGTACGAGGCGAAGTACAATAAGGACCCCGCAAACTACGAAGATTTTGAAACGAAGGTAACGCTCGACCTTCAAAAGGCGACGGTAACGCTCGCGCAAAATCTTTTCGAGTTCAATTATGACGGCGCGTCGTACGAAATCAGCACGACCGTGAGGTACAATAACATCGAAGTAACGGATCCTTACACCTTGAAGTTTGAAAAGAAAGAGTTTTCTGCGGCAGGCACGCACAGAACGCTTGTTACGATGGAAGCGGACAACTACGATTTGCCCAAAAACACTTACGTTTACGTAAAGGTCAAAGGCGTGAAAGTCGGCAACAACTATTACACAATCGAAGACGCACTTGACGTCGCGACAAGCGGACAAACGATTTTCGTCTTGAACGACACGGCGTTTGCAACGCAAGAAATTGCAGGCGTGCTTTACAACGACGTAAAATTCAAAACCGTCAAAACGGGCGTAACGCTGCTTCTGCCGTTTAACGAGAACGACACCGTCGGTCATATCGGCGCGGGCGAAGACGGAAGTGCCAACTACAAGGCAACCGCCGCGCTTACGGGAACTGCGAAACTTTATAAGACGCTCGTTATCCCCGAAGGCATTGAAGTTATCGTCAACGGAAAACTTATCGTCGGCGCACAAACCGGCAAAATCGATGCAGGGACAAACCAAAATGCCGTATCGGGCAACTATTGCGAAATAAGTTTAGGCGGCACCATAACGCTCAACAACGCAACGCTTGAAGTGTACGGGTATATCAAAGGAAACGGCGAAATTACCGCAAACAACACGACCGTGATTGAAAACCTGTATCTTTCGGGCTGGCTGGGCGGTTCCGAATCGGCTGCGCGTTATGTAGGCAATCGAGAAATCGGTGTAGGCGAAGCATTGGGTAACGAATTGAAAATAGATACCCCGAACATGTTTCCGTTCAGCCAATATGAATTAAGATCAATTCAGTCAAGAGTAATTATAAACAAAGGGAGCAAGTTGCAGGGACATACAAAAATTGCAACAGGAGAAGTTGATATTAAAATAGCTAAACTAAAAGCGCAGATTAATGAAGCATTACTTACTTTTATTTCTTCCGATGCAGGTAACGCGGCAAGCGGATTGTTCAGACTTGTCGGTAACAACAGCAAAATCGTAAAATCGATGAGCGGTGACAGAGTGAGATTCGATTTGCACGGTGAAGTAAATGATGGATACACGTCAATCAGTATAAAAGTAGTTAAGGCAACGGTTAAAATGGCTTCCGAAAAAGTTTTCTTCCCGATTGACGGTCGTACCGACATTACGCTCAAAAACGGCGCAACGTTTACGCAAAGCTATATGTTCAAAGCATTGCCGGGCGTAACGATTACCGTTGAAAGTGGCGGCATATATAACCTTAACGGAACACTCGTTATGTACGATAAATCGTTCACCGATATTTCGACTTACCCGTATCCGGGAGCAAGCCGCGGCGACGCGAAACTTATTGTAAACGGCACGATGAACGTCAACGGCGCACTCGGCGGAAACGTAACGTCGGATAACGCGGGTGTGGTCGCGGTCGGGGCAAACGCCACGATAAGCGGTGTTCACTCGGCGGAAGGCGAAGGAACTATGGCAAGGAGCGGAATATATATCGTATTTACGTTCAACGATATATGCGGCGTAACCAAATCGCAGGTGTTCGTAAATGCGGACAACTCGACGGTTGCGGCGGCGACAAACAAAACCTATAATTACAACAACGGAACGTGGCAATAACCGCGCCCGATCTCAAAAAACAGAGTATGCGTCCGAAAGGGCGCATATTTCTTTGAAAATCGCTTGCAACTTTTCCCCCGCGGTGATAATATATCGTGAGAAAATTCAAGGTGAACGAATGAAAAAACCGCTTAAAAAAATCCCGAAGACCGCGGAACTTATGTGGGTGCTGGGCATATTCCTTGTCGCGCTTGGCGTGACGATGAGCAAAAAAGCCGACCTCGGAGTTTCGATGATTGCCGCGCCGACGTTTATCGTGTACGAAGCGATAAGACCGTTGTGGGCTGTATCGGTGGGCACGGTTGAATATCTTGTGCAGGGCGCGATTCTCCTTATAATGTGCGCCGTCGTGCAACGGGTGAACTGGCGATACCTGCTGGCGTTTGCGGTGGCGGTGATATACGGCTACGTGATGGATATGTGGATGTTGGTTTTCAAAAACGTCGTGCTCACAGAAGCGTACTTAAAATGGATTATGCTTATCGCGGGCGACGTGATGACGGCGGCGGGCGTGGCGTGCTTTTTCAGGACGTATATGCCGCTTCAGGTGCACGAACTTTTCGTTGCGGAACTGTCCGACAGATATTCCCTGAAAATAAACAGGGTGAAACTCGTTTTCGACTTATCTTTTCTGCTGCTGTCCGTGGTGCTTGCTCTTACGATATTCAGGGACGCGAATACCTTTGACTGGAAAAATATCGCCACGACTAGTTATCATAGTCTGGGGCTTGGGACGATTGTCACGACGTTGATAAACGCCCCGATAATCGCGGTAATCGGGACAGGGCTGGACAAAGTTTTCGACTACACCCCGCTTTTCCCGAAACTTGAAAAGTTGATAGGCCGCAAAAAGAAAACGGACGCGCCGACCGAAACGGAACAAAATACCCCAAACAACGAACAAAACCCGCCATTGGACGAACAAACCGCAAACGACGAGAAAGAATAAAACCCAAAAAACCCTCGCAAACTCGCGAGGGTTTTTAATTTGAAAAGTCTTCCGAGAGTTAAAATCCCCCGAAAACGGGGAAATTTAGATGAGATTGTGTTTTTCTCGGCAGGTTCTGAAAATTCCTAGTGTACGCGTCGCACACTTCGCTTTTGAAATCACGTTATCGGGAGCGATAACGCTCACTCTTTTGCTTGTGTGCGCCTTTTCCCCAAAAGTACAAAAGTATCTTTTGGGGTCCCCTTTTCTCACGAATTTTCGGGTTCTGTCGAAAAGGCAAAATATCGCTAAATTTCCCCGTTTTCATCTTGACGTTTGTTTTCGATAATATTCAAAACTATGGTTATCGACGGCACGATTACCGCAAACAGGCAAAGTTCGACAACGGTATTGATTGCAACCACGCTTGACAAAAGCCACTTAAAATTTATGACAAGTCCGTCGTAGTTTTTGCCGTGCGCGAACGCCAGAAACATTGAAAGGAACAATATCGTGTTGGTGATAACGCCGCAAATCGTTGAAAAACAGCCGATTGCAAAGTTCACGGCGCGTTTTTGTTTTTCGGTGCGCGGTTTTGTCGATTTCGCCGCCGCCTTGCTCAGCCCTTTGTATACGAGCGCGCAGACAGTGCCGCACAATATGCGCGGAAGCACCGATACGAGCGGGTTTATCGCAACGGCGTACATGGGAATACTGCCCGAATAAATAAGCGCGATAAACAAACTTACAAGCCCGAATACGCCGCCCGAGATCGCGCCGAATTTCACGCCGTAAACCTGTCCGCAGACGAAGACGGGAATAAGCCCCAGCGCAAAACTTATCGGCAGCCCGAATTTTTGTATGATTTCCGCAAGAGCCTGCAACACGACGACAAGGGCAAGCGTTATCCCAAGCGTCGCGATTTCTTTGTTTTTCTTGTGATTTTCAACGTTGTCCATAAACGTTATTATACAAATATTTTCAAAAATGAAAAGCAAATGCGCTTATAATTTATTCAAACGTCGATGTGGAGTTCAACAAAAACGCTTTCAGCTTCTCGGTTTTGGGATTGTCGAAGATTTCATCGGGCGTGCCGTATTCGGCGACTTCGCCGTCCGCCATAAACACGACGCGGTCGGCAACCTTTCTTGCAAAGTCCATTTCGTGCGTTACGATAATCATTGTGCTGTCGCCTTTAAGCCCCTTTATGACTTTCAGGACTTCGCCCGTAAGTTCGGGATCGAGCGCGGACGTCGGTTCGTCAAAGCACAAGATATCGGGGGAGAGCGCAAGGGCTCTTGCGATTGCGACGCGCTGCTGTTGCCCGCCCGAAAGTTCGCAAGGGTATGCCGCGCATCTGTCCAGAAGCCCGACCTTTGAAAGAGTCTCTTTCGCGCGGGCGTCGATTGCCGAAAACTCGGCTTCTTTAAGTTGCTTTTTTTGCAAACTCAACGCTTTACCGCGCACTTTTTGTTGTTTTAACTCCTTAATTTGCTGTTTTATCTTGTCTTTTGCCAGTAGTTCCGCAGATATTTTCACGTTCTTCAAAACGTTCATGTGCGGGAACAAATTGAACTGCTGGAACACAAGCCCGAAGTGTAGCCGCTTTTTCCGAAGGTCGTTGTATTTTTCGTTTTTGTCGCTTGCGCCGTCGAAAAGAGTTTCGCCGTCAACGATGATTTGTCCGTCGTCGGCGGTCTCCAAAAAGTTTAAGCACCGAAGGAGCGTCGTTTTTCCGCTGCCCGAGGAGCCGATAATTACCACGACTTCGCCTTTGTCCATTTCAAAATTTATGCCTTTCAGCACTTCCTGCGCGCCGAACGATTTTTTCAGATTTTTAACTTCCAGAATTGCCATTTTTATACCTTATAATAGTCCAGCTTCTTTTCGATGTAGCGGAAAAGAAGAGTGAGCAGTCCGCTGAATACGAGATAAAATACGCCCGCATAGAAAAGCGGCCACAACACGACGTAATTGTTGACGATTTGCTCGCTGAATTTGATGAGTTCCACAACGCCGATGACGCGCGCAAGCGACGTGTCCTTGACAAGCGTGATTATTTCGTTGGACATCGGGGGCATAATGCGCTTCACGACCTGCGGCAGGGTTACGTAAAAGAATGCCTGCGATTTCTTCATGCCTAAGACCGCCGCCGCTTCCGTTTGTCCGCGCGGTATCGACTGGATCCCGCCGCGATAAATTTCCGAAAAGTAGCAGGCGTAGTTTATCACAAACGCCACGAGTACCGCCGTAAATCGCGATTGCATCGGATAATCGAACAAAAGTCCCGGCACGTAAAATACCACGATGATTTGAAGCATAAGCGGCGTGCCGCGGATAATCCATACGATAAGTTTTGAAAGATATTGAAGCGGTTTGAACTTCGACATCGAGCCGAAGCAGACGATAAGCCCCAAAGGCACGGACAGGACAAGCGTCAGAATAAACAGAAGACACGTTGTCCCGAACCCCGTGAAAAGTTGCCTCGTCACTTCCGAAAATGAAATTGTTGCTGCCGATAAAACCATATTTATAAGTCCGTAAAAAGGTAGATTTCGCCGTTTGCACGGCGAAATCGAAAAAGTAATTTTTTGTTTAATTATTTTATGCCGAGAATTTCCTTTGCGGCGTCTTCGCCTGCCGAGCCGTCTTCCGCCACGATGCGCGCTTTTTTCAAAGCGTCGTAGGAGTTGTATTTATCCTTGTCGGCTTTTCTGATGACGGCGCATTGTTTGTTTTCAAGGTAGTTCATCGTCAGAGACCATTGTTCGGCGCGAGCAGGGGTGACGGTCAGACCGTTCCATACGCAGTCGATGTTTGTCGATTGCATATCGGTTTCCTTGTTGCTCCAATCGATAAGTTTGAATTCAACCTTGATGTTTGTGCCGAGGTCACTGTTGATTTTTGCAAAGACCGCTTTTGCAAGGTCGGTGTCGAATCCGCCCGTCGTTTTGTCGCCCGAGCCGAGAGCCATGGGCGCGTTCAAGGTGAATCCGATGACGATTTTGCCTTTGTTTTTGATATAGTCAAGTTCCGTATTGTCCGCTTCGCCCGTGGGTTGGGTGTAGGTCAGGTCAAGAGTTGCGCCGTCGATGCCGTAGTTTTTGGCAATTTCCTTATATTTGGTGTCTTTGAGGTCGACAAGTGCCTTGTTTACAAGGTCGGTGAGCGCGTTGTATTTGCCGTCGGCTGCCTTTCTGAAAGCGATGCCGTAGTATTCCTTTTCAAATTCCACGTCGGCGATCGTCAGATTTTTCGCCATTGCGGAGTCGCGGTTTAAAAGATAGTTCGCCATCGTGTAGTCCATTATGCCAACGTCGGCGGTTTTGGCGTTGAGTTCCTTGAAAACGTCTGCCTGCGCCGAGAGCGCGGTGTAGCCGGGTTTTGTTTCCTTGTTGCAGGCTGCAAGCGCAAACGCCATCACGAAAACTATTGAAATAATCGAAACAATAACGGTGATTTTCTTTTTCATGTTTTTACCTCGGTTTAATGCGTTAGTAATTTAGCGTAATAAAGTGTTATGAATGGATAATACCATATAAAAAAGGTTTTGTAAAGCAAAAAACAAGCATTTTCAAAAAATTTTTTTGCTTATATAATAATATAAATAATTATATATGATAAAAACAAAATAATAAGCCGATTGCGAAGTTTTATAACAAGGATACCCTTCCGGGAGATTGCCACGCTGCGCTCGCAATGACATAAAGTGCGTTGCACGGGATAGCATAAAGAGCGTGCTTATATCACGATATTATTTTTGCAAACAAACCTATATTCCTTTCCGTACGAAGTACTATGTCATTGCGAAGCACCGCTTTGCGGTACTGTGGCAATCTCCCGGAAGGGACACAATGTGGAAAAGCAAATAAAAACGGACGCAGGGTTGCGTCCGTCTTGTGCGACATAACTCTTATTTGTGGTTGCCGTTAAGCAGCGCGAAGTTCTGTTTGTTCGCCTTATAAAGGTTTTTGAACACTTCAAAGCCCTTATCGTAAACCTCGGCTTTCAGCTTCAGATTGGGCTTAAACGTCTTTTTTGCGGGGATAAAGTCCTTAACTTTGTCAAACGAAGGAATAAGGTTAAGCCCGATTGCAACGCATACCGCCGCGCCGACCGCGCCCACGTTTTGCGGGCTGTCAACCGTTTCGATAGTGTGTCCCGTGATGTCGGCAAGGAGCTGGCAGGTAAAGTCGTTCAGCGCGCCGCCACCTACAAAACGAATGACGTCTGACGTTTTGACTTTCCTTTCGCTTGCTTCCAGCATCCAGCGTTTGTGATAGCATACGCCTTCCAGCACCGCGCGGATAAGTTCGGTTTTTCCGGTGTCAAGCGAAATGTTGAAGAACATACCGCGTGCGTTCGGATCCTCAAACGGGCAACGGTTGCCGTGCAGCCAGGGCGTGAAAATTACGCCGCCCGAGCCTGCGGGGATATCGTCGACGACGGTTGTCATATATTGATACAGGTTGAGATATTTGGATTCAAAATCTTCCGCGATGTGTTTTTTCTGAATGTAAATGCCGACCTCGTCCAAAGCGATATGGTCTTTCACCCATTCAAGACACTTGCCCGAGGTTTCAAGTTCCGCAAAGTAGTTGAATTTGCCGGGTTGCGCCGCGACGGTTGCCGCAATCATTGTGGTTACGTCCACGGCGGATTTGTCGGTAACGGTCGAAACCCAGCCCGAAGTGCCGCTGTAAATGTGAGTTTCGCCAAGTTCCGTGCTGCCCGCGCCGACGCCGATAAGAGAAGCGTCCATACCGCCGCCGAAGACTTTGATGCCTTTGACAAGCCCAAGTTCTTTCGCGGCTTTTTCGGTGATTTCGCCTGCGCAGTCGGACGACGCGATAAGTTTTGGTAGGTGGTCGTAATTCACGCCGCACATTTTGCACATTTTTTTGCTGATGCACTTGTTTTTAAGGTCAAGTAAAAGCGTGCCGAATGCGCTGTCGTACGTCATGACGAATTCGCCGGTTAGACGGCAGATGAGATACTCTTTTACGTCCAGCCATTTGTAAACGCGCTTAAAGTTTTCGGGCTCGTTATTTTTCACCCAGTTATATTTCCAGACGGGGTCTTTTACGCTGACGGGTGCCGCGCCCGTTATCATAAGCGCGGGTATAAGTTTGAAAATATTTGCGCCTGCGATTTGAAGCCCATAGGAAATGCCTTCCTTGATTTCCTTTCTCGCGCGCTGATCCATATAAGAAAAGGCTCTGCGGATTGCGACACCGTCTTTGTCGACAAGGACAAGCCCCTGTGCCTGCGAGCAGAAAGAAACGCCTGCGATTTTGTCGGGGGAAATGCCGGATTTTTCAAGTACGACGCGCGTTGTGGAGCACATTGCCGCCCACCATTCGTCGGGATCCTGTTCCGCGCCGCCGTCGTCGTAGACGTAAAGTTTGTAGCTTTCGGTTGCTGACGCCAGAATTCTGAAGTCTTTATCGATTTCGAAAATACAAGTTTTGATGCCTGTCGTGCCTACGTCGTAGGCCATAATATATTTTGACATAAGTATCACCCTAAAAAATTTTTATACAAAAATTATACCATAGTGTATTTTTAATGTAAACAACTTTTTTACAAAGAGATAAAAAAGTATAATAATATCAAATTTGTGTCAGAATGACACACAATGGCGTGCAAAACCGGCTCAAAAACGCAAAAAAATCGGCACAATTGTCAATATGACAGTTATACCGACAGTAAAAACGCAAGTGTGTTTTAATTATTCGATTGAAGTTGTTTGCGATAACAATCGTTTTCGATGGAGCAGCCGCCGCATTTCGTGCAGCCTTCCTGTTTTTTGAAGTCCAGATTGTATTTCACGAGAAGGCCTGACAAATGCGTCGCGATTTCGATAAGATCCTGCGTTTTGCATCTTGTCGAAATGTCGACGGGCGCGTTGTCAAGCGGACGAATGGGCATAACCGTCGGGAACACGCCGATTTTTGCCATCTTTTCACATTCCGCCATAATGTCTTCTTTCGGCTGGATTCCCGCAATCAGCACGGAAGATACCTGTCCCCATCCGAAAACTCCCACCGCTTTTTCAAACGCCTTATAATAATGCTCGTACGATATTTTCGATTTTCCCGGGCAAATCTTTTTCCTTAATTCGTCGTTTGCGACTTCCAGATTCATTATCGCGACGTCCGCGCCCGCATTTTTCAGCGCTGCGATTTTTTCAAGGTCGGACGGCGGGGCAAACTCGATTGCGATTTTCGCGTCCGAAAACGCACGGATTTTTTTGACAAGGTCAATCCAGTAATCCGCCATGACGTCCGGGTTTTTATAAGTACCGCCCGAAAAGTTGAGCATATTGTCTTTTGACAGTTCAAAAAGTTTTTTTATGGAATCTGCAAGGATGTCGGCGTCAAGCGGCGTTTCGCGCTCTTTCACGATACTGCAGAACCTGCATTTTTCGTTTTCCCTGTCATAACAGCAATTACTGTTCGGCCAGATCGTAACGCAACCCTTGGAGTGAAGCCTTGCAAAGTCATCCACGACCGTGCCGGTGTGTGGGAGCGCGCCGAAAAACGAAACGGGGAAACTGTTTTTTCCGTCCGTTATAAAAAAATTGCCGTCCTTTTCGTCCAGAAGATAGGGCGATTCGTGCGCGAAGTCGTCGGCGATACTGACGTTGCAATTCGTTTCCGAAAACCTTACGTTCAGGCTGTGCATTATTCCTTTTGTGAAAAAGTCGGGAAATTCCTTATATAATATGGCTTTTGCGTTGTCGCTTGCGCGCATACCTTTGGTCAGGAGTTCCGCCTTATAAAAAATTTGGTCGTTTATATTCATAGGTACCTCAATCGTATTTTATAATATCTTTTCTTTTTTCGCAACCTCAGCAGAAAAATCGTAATCCGAAAATCATAAAAAAATTCAAAAAACCCCCTTTATACGGCGGAATTTAGGTAATTTTAGGGTTTGAAAAATAAAATTAAGAAAAACAGTTCATTTTGATAGGCAAATTATCAACAAGATTTTATGAAAATGAGGAAATATGGGAGCGAAAGAAAGAAACAAAAATTACGTGCTTGAAAAGGCAAAAGAAGTTTTTTTGGAACGCGGGATCACGGGCGTTTCGATGGCGGACATCGCGGAAGAAGCCGATTTCGGCGTGGCGTCGGTGTATCGCTACTTCGGAAACAGGAAAGCGTTGATTATGGAATGCGCAGTGTCCATATGGCAGGACAAACGTGATAAATTGCGCGTCGTTTATGAAAAAAATCTGTCGGAAAGCGGATATGACCAGATCGTCGTGCTTACAAAGTATTTTTCGTGGCTTGTCGTGAACGAAAAGTCGTTTTCAAAGTTTTTGCTGTCGCTCGATTCGTTTCTGATGACGGAAGACGCGACGCGGGAAGAGAGAAAGGAATACGACGCAATCCTGCTTGAAATTTACAAAATGTTTGAGAGCGCGTATAAGACGGGACTTTCCGATAATACGGTCAGGGATATCGGCAGTTTTCAGGACTTTTATTTTGCGGCGACGCAGTCGCTTATCAGCTTGTCTCAAAGGCTCACGATGCGCGGCAACGTCGGCTTTGACGACGTATCGTTGCACGATAAGGTGAAACTTCTCGTGAGTATGTTCACAACGTATTTATCAAACGAAAAATGACTTTACCGCCCAAAATTTGACGATAAAACGCAAAAACCGCCGAAACGGCGGTTTTTTGTTTTAAGAAAAAAATTTTTCGGCGTTACAGCCCGATGAAAATCGACGAATTTCTGAGGCTCACGTCTTTGATTTTATCATTGATGCTTAACGCGTGTTTGTCAAGATTTTGTCCGTCGTCGTCGGATATTTTTTGTGCGCGGAACTCGGCAATGATTTTGCCCGAAACGTCAGCAATAATTTCGTTTTTGAGTTTTGCCTCGCTTGTCGAATTTCCGCATTCGGTAAGGAACGACAATGCCGTTTCGACGTCGGACAGAATGGTTAGTTCCCGCATGCCGCGGTATGCCCATTTGTAAAAAGGTTCGTAAACGTTGTTCAGCAAATACACGCACGAAATCGCGCTTTTTACAAATTCAAAAATCGCAAGTTGCGCCGCGCCCGTCTCTCTCCTTGCGATAAGGCGGGGGTAGTTGTATTGTCCGGATTGGCTCATAGAAAGCGCGTGCGCCGCGATTTTTTTCAGACGGACGTCCTCGGGGAAGCCTTTTTGCAAAACTTCGCGAATCCTTGAAAACTCGGCGCAGTTATTTATAAACATCTTGCCCGATACGGCGGTGCGTAGGGCGTATGGCGGGATTTTCAGCCAGTCGAAAGTTATTTTTGGCGCGGAACTTCTGCCGATAATACTTTCGTAAAAGTCTTTGCACGAAAAAACGCCGTGACGACTGCCGCCCGCGGGCGAAAATTTCAGACGGGAAAACCCGGAAAACTCGTTGGGAAGTTTGTTGTACGCGCGGGTTAAGTCGAACCCGTATTTTTCGTAATCCGCGTCGCTTAAAAAAATGCAGAATCCCGGCTCGAAGTCGTGATCTTTTGAAACGTCGTCGTCGAAAAACAGACACTCGCTGCCTTGACCGACAAGCCCTGCGGACAACGTCGGCAAAAGAAAGGCGAAGTCTTTTTCAAGCATCGGCATTCCGAATTTTTCAAAATATTTTTCCGACAACTCAACGCCTTTCATAAATACTCCTTGCGCGCGCCGAAAGGTCTTGTGCGTCGATAAATCTTCCTGCGTCGGAAAAGGCGGACGCGCATTTTTCGCATACAAAGGCGTAATATCCGTCGCGCGTTACGCCTTCGTCATTTAAGCACGACAGGGCGTTGTCAAGAGCCTTGTCGACGTTTTCGTCGTCAAAGGGATCTTTTCTGAGAAAAGTTGTCGAAAGGTTTGTGTACGTCACCGCTTCGTCCAATTTGTTCCCGCTCTTTTTCGCAATTTCAAGAGCCTTTTCAAAATACGATATTGCGGTGTCGTAATCGCCCAAATCGGCATATGACAGTGCTGAATTGTTGTATAAACCGCCGAATAGCGCATTATCCGCGTCAAGGTTTTTTGAAAAAACCTTGTATACTTCGTCGTAAATTTTAAGCGCGCCTTTCGCGTCGCCAAAGGCTTTTTTATTGGTTGCGACGTTCAGTAAAAACGTTGCGCCGCTTGTCGTTTCCGCCATATCCGTCTCGTCAATCAGCCGCAAAATCTCGGCGCTATATTTCTCGCTGTCTTCCTTGTTTCCCGTTTTTCTGAAAACCCCGGTGAGTTCGCTCGTCACGACGAGTTCGCCCCGTTTATCGTTCAAGGCTTTTGCCTCGTCAAGCCAGTATCTCAAAAGTTTTTCGGCGGACGCAAGATCGTTTTGTGACAAAAATTCGTCCTCCTTTTCGATAATGCGTTTGACGGGAATCATCCCGTGAGTTTCGGTTTCGGGATAATAAAACTCTTTGCCGCCGCACGTCGCGCAGGCAGGCTCCTTATAATCGAATTCGTCGATACCCATAGTTTCTCCTTTTGGCGCGACGGCGTGATTGTCGCGCGTTTGACCTGATTCAAGAATAACACAAAATTCACGTCTTGACAACGGACGGCGCAAAGGTTATATTATTACTATTGATATTTATAAATAACGTAAAGGCGGTATGTTGAAAAAATGATAAGAAGAATCGAGTCGGCGGACAGGGCGGATTATATAAAGTTCGCAAAAGAGTTTTATACGTCGGACGCCGTCACGCACGACGTTCCCGAAGAATACCTGACGCTGACCTTTGAAACGCTTGTCGAAGGCAACCCGTTTTCGGACGGCTATATGATTGAAAGCGACGGCGAAAACGTCGGATACGCTCTCGTTGCGAAAACGTTTTCGCAGGAAGCGGGCGGTATGGTTGCGTGGTTTGAAGAATTGTATCTTTCGGAAAAGGCGCGCGGAAAAGGACTCGGCACGCTTGCTTTAATGTACCTTGAAGGCAAGTACGTTTCGGAAGGATACAAGAGAATAAGGCTTGAATACACGGCGGAAAACGAGCGCGCGGCGAAACTTTATCGACATCTCGGGTTCAAGACGCTTGATTATCTGCAAATGCTGAAAGATTTCAAATAAAAAAAGAAAAGAAAAAAAGGAAAAATGGGAAAAATTATCGTAATCGGCGCGGGACAAGGCGGACTTGTCGCGGCAAAGCATCTTAAAAAGTTCGGGCACGACGTGGTTGTGTATGAGGCGGAAAGCCGCGAAAACGCGGCGCATCCCTGGCGCGACGATATAAGGCGCGCCGTTTTCGAAGAAGCGGGCTTAACGCCGATTCCCGTTTCCGACTGCGTCCAGAAAAACAAATGGAAATTCGTGTCGCCCGACGAAAAGTCGACGCTTAAAGTGCCGATGACGCCGCCGCTTGAAGAAATCGCAATCGACAGACGATATCTTCTTGAATACCTTCTGAAAGAATGCGAAGGCGTCGAAGTGCATTTTAACAGCCCTGTCGAAAACCTTATCACGGACGGCGATAAAGTCGCGGGAGTCAGGGTAAACGGCAAAGACGTCCGCGCGGATATGGTCATCGACGCGTCTGGTTACAACTCGAAATTCCGCCGGGAAGTCCCGAAAAAGTTCGGTATTCCGGAGCCGGAATCCGACGACAAATTTTGTGCATTTCGGGGATATTATCGCGCCGATCTCAACAAAAATCTGCCGAATCCGCCGTGCACGCTTTACATAAAACACCTTGGCGGTGTCGGCATCAGCTGGTGCAATCTGTCGCAGGACAACGTTGCGGACGTGCTTGTCGGGCGCATCGGTAGCCTTTCCGACGAAGAACTCGAAAGGGCGAAAACAAGCCTTCTTAAAAATCACGATTTCAACACCGGGGAGCCGATCGTGGAGCGGCGCGTTGATATTTCGTTGCGCTATCCCGCGGGCGTACTTGTCGCAGACGGATACGCAATCGTCGGCGACAGCGCGTATATGACGATGCCTATGATGGGCAGCGGTATCGAAAGCGCGATGAAAGCAGGCAGAATGCTTGCCGAAACAATCGGGACGGACTGCGACTTTTCGGCAAAGAGTCTGTATCCGTATCAACTCAAATTTTATAAGCAGTTCGGTTTTTTGTACGTTTTCGTGGACGTTCTGAAACGCTGGGCGCTCAACCTGCCCGATAAAGACGTGAACTGGGCGTTTTCAAGCGGTCTTGTTACCGATGACGATATGGCTCTTCTCAGCACCGATGAAAACGCAAAAGGGTTGTCTTTATTGACTATCCTTAAAAAAATCGGAATCCTTTTCAAAAACTTTTCGCTTGTCTGCCGCGCCGTGAAATATGCGGCGCGCGGGCTTAACGCGATGGCGGTCGCAAAACGTATCCCCAAAAACTACGACGCGGACAAGGTCAGAAAGTGGTCGGAAAAACTCGACAAAAAGGTCAGAGGAAAGAAAAAGAGATAAATCCGCCGTGAAAACGAAAGAAACAACAATCAAAATATTGTTCTCGGCAATCGTGTGTGCGCTGATATCGGCGACGATGTTTTCAATGAAACCGCCGCGCGCCGTTTCGTACGCCGAAACGGGAATTTGCCCGCACGAATACGACGACGATTGTGACGACGAATGCAATCTTTGTGGCGAAAAGCGCACGCCGAGGCATTATTTCGGCGAATGGACAGTCGTAAAAGAAGCCACCAACGACGAAGAAGGGCTGAAAGAGCGAACGTGCGTCAGGTGCAACGTAAAGCAGCAGGCGATTTTGCAAAAGACCGCCGTCCCCGAACCGCAAAAAGAAAAAATCCTTTCAAAATCGGATATCGCGGGGATTGTCGTAGGAAGCGTTTCGGCAGGGGGACTCGTCGCATTTATCGGGGCGACGTTGATAAAAAAGAGACGCAAAAAATAAGGCGCGCGAAAGTGCGTTTTTATTTTTAATAAAATGTTGAAAATCGTCGCCCGAAACGGTTGACAATATAATGGTTTAAGATTATATTTTTGTCGCTATGGAAAACGAAAACGAACCACTTGTCGTGCCGCCCGAAAGCGAACGGGAAAAAACCGAAGAAGGGCAAACGACAAGCGAAGAAAACGAAATAGTAAGCGTCGAAAACGCAGAAACGTCAGGCATCGCCGCAAAGATTTCCGCGACCGACAACGCGGAGGATTTGCCGAAAAAGAAAGGTCAGCGCGATATGACGGAAGGCGTCATCTGGAAACAAATTCTGGCGTTTGCGCTGCCGATACTTTTGTCCAACGTCATACAGCGGTTGTATAACGCGGTCGACTCTATCGTCGTAGGGCGGTTTGTCGGGCACGAAGCGCTTGCGGCGGTCGGCAGCAACAACAGTATAATCAACGTTTTCGTGTCGCTGTTTTTGGGAATATCCGTGGGCGCGGGCGTTGTCGTCGCGCAATACTACGGCGCAAAGGACGATGAAAAACTCAAAAAATCCGTGCAGACCTGTGCGTTTCTGGCGATTGTTTCTGGCATAGTGCTGACAATCGGCGGATACTTCCTTGCGGAGCCCATATTAAAACTCGTTCACACCCCCGAAAACGTAATGGCGCTGAGTCGCGAATATTTGCAGATTTATTTCTTGGGCGTTCTCGGCACGCTCGTATACAATATGGGGTCGGGCGTGATACTCGCGGTCGGTGACAGCAAGCGGCCGTTTTTGTACTTGTTGTTCGCGTGCTGCTTGAATATCGCGCTGGACGTAGTGTTCGTAAAGACGCTCGGCATGGGCGTTGCGGGCGCGGCGTGGGCGACTCTTATTTCGCAATACGTATCGGCGATTCTGGTCACATTAAGGCTTCTTCTGACAAAACAGAACTATAAACTGTCGTTTCGGCATTTTAAGATTGACAAGTCGATTCTCAAAAACATATTCAAAGTCGGTCTTCCTGCGGGGTTGCAGTCAAGCATGTACAGCGTCGGAAACCTGCTTATCCAGTCAAGTCTGAACACCTTCGGCTCGGTCGTTATGGCGGGCTGGGTTGCCGCAATGAAAGTTGACGATTTCACCTATGCCCCCATTTGTTCCTACGGCATGGCGATGAACAGTTTCGTCGGACAAAACGCCGGCGCAAAGCGCATGGACCGCGTGAAGAAAGGCTTTTACACCGCGCTTATTATGAGCGTCGTTACGGCGGTCGTAATCATTGTCCCCGTGCTGATTTTAAGGGGCGACGTCGTTCGCATATTCAATAAGGAAGCGGACGTCGTGAGCGTAGGCTCGGACATCATTCTGCACATCTGCCCGTTTTACGTGATTTTCGGCATGTGCGAAGTTTTCTCGGGCACGCTGAAAGGGCTTTCAAAGTCGCTGACGGCGTTTATAATCACGTTTGTCGGTATACTCTTGACAAGGATAATCTGGCTTTACACGGCGGTGCTTATGACGCACAATCTCACGGTATTGTTTATGATTTACCCGATAAGTTGGGTTGTGACCGCCGCGATATACTTCATATACCTTGCCGTCAAAAAATGGGACGGAATGCTCGATATGACCGCGGAAGACAGGTTTATCGAAAAACTCAGACACATCGGCAAAAAGAAAACCGCGTGAAAACACAAAAAGAAATATCGTTTTTTATAAAACATATAATATAACGAATATACAAACGGCGAAAAACCTAAAAATCTTAAAAACTTTTTGAAAACCCCTTGACAAACGTATAAAGGGGTTTTATAATTACAAACAGTTGAACAGTTATTCAAATGTTTGACAAAAGGAAAAAGAAAAATGAAAGAAACAAAAATCGAAAAAAACGAATTTTGCGAAGAAGTACACGCGCACGACGAAACGGTGCAGAAAGTCAAAGCAAGCCTTTCCGACGCCGATTTATTGTTTGACGTTGCGGAACTTTTCAAGATTTTCGGCGACAGCACCCGCGTCAATATCCTTGCGACGCTTTCAAAAAACGAACTGTGCGTATGCGACGTCGCGGCGGTACTTAATATGACGGTCAGCGCGGTATCGCATCAACTCAGGATTCTTCGCCACAACAAACTCGTGAAGGCGAGAAGAAGCGGCAAAGAAGTGTTTTATTCGCTTGCGGACAACCACGTCGTAAAGATTCTGGAACTTGCAATCGACCACGTAAAAGAGTAAAAAATCAAAGAGGTAATAAATATGAAAAAGACGGTAACCATTAAAGACATCGACTGTGCAAACTGCGCCGCAAAAATCGAGCGCGACGTGCAAAAAATCAACGGCGTTAAAAGCGCAAGCCTGAATTTCTTCGGACAGCGTCTGCAATTCGAATGTGACGAAGAAGATTACGAAAGAATCGCAAAAGAAATTGTGCATTGTGCAAAGAAAGTCGAACCTGATTGCGTAATCTTGGGTTTATAATACAAAAATGAAAGATAAAGATAAGAAAAAGTTAACAAAAAACCAAATAAGGCTCATACGTTTTTGCGTGTGCCTTGCTGCGTTTATCGTGCTTTACGCCGTCGGAAAGACCGTCGGTATGCCGTGGTACGTGGGACTTGCGACGTATCTTGTCGTGTACTTCGCGATAGGCTACGACGTGCTGTACCGCGCCGCGAGAAACATCGTGCACGGACAGGTTTTCGACGAAAACTTTTTAATGTGCGTGGCGACGGTCGGCGCGTTTGCAATCGGCGAATATCCCGAAGCCGCGGCGGTCATGCTTTTTTATCAGCTTGGCGAACTGTTTCAAGATTACGCCGTCGGAAAGAGCAGGAAATCCATTGCGTCTCTTATGGATATCCGCCCCGAAAAGGCTGTAATATTTAAGGACGGACAGGAAACCGAAGTCGCGCCCGAAGAAGTTAAAATCGGCGACGTTATCGTCGTGAAAGCCGGCGAAAAAATCCCCGTTGACGGCGTGGTGATAAAGGGCAGCGGCAGTCTTGATACGTCCGCGCTCACCGGCGAAAGCATGCCGCAAACCGTGTCTGAAAACAGCATCGTTTTAAGCGGTGCCATCAACCTTTCCAGCGTTTTGTATATCCGCGCCGAGAAAGAGTTTTACGACAGCACCGTCGCAAAAATTCTCGACATGGTGGAAAACGCTTCCGCAAAGAAAGCGAAAGCCGAAAACTTTATCACCAGATTTGCAAGATATTACACCCCCGCGGTCGTTATCACGGCGGTTGTACTTGCGATTCTGCCCCCGCTCGTCATCGATATGAGAAGCGGCGCGGTCTGGATCTCGTGGCTCAATCGCGCGCTTACGTTCCTTGTCATCAGTTGTCCGTGCGCGCTTGTCATCAGTGTTCCGATGTCGTTTTTCGGCGGTATCGGCTGCGCGTCCAAAAAAGGCATACTTTTCAAGGGAACGAGTTATCTGGAACTTATCGACAAGGCAAATATATTCGTGTTTGACAAAACCGGCACGTTGACGAAAGGTACTTTCGACGTCAAAAAGGTTATCCCCGCGGAAAACCGCGACGAAATACTGCGCGTTGCGTGCATCGCCGAAAGCGGCAGCCTGCACCCCATCGCAAAAAGCATTTACAAAGCGTACGGAAATGCCGTCGACAGTTCCGAATATCAAATCACGGAACGCTCGGGACGCGGTATGGAAGCGACGGGACCCGAAGGGCGCATACTTTGCGGCAGCGGCAGATTGCTTGTCGAAAACGGCGTTGCGATTATCCCCGTCGAAGAAGTCGGAAGCGTGGTGTACGTCGCAAAAGACGGTCAATATCTCGGCGCGATTCTGATTGCGGATACCGTCCGCGACGACGCGAAAGAAGTCATAAAAGAACTGAAAGCGCAGGGCGCAAAAACCGTCATGCTTACGGGCGATAACGAAAAATACGCCCGCGCGGTTGCCGAAGAAGTCGGCATCGACGATTTCAAATTCGGTCTTCTTCCCGCGGACAAAGTCGTCGAAATGGAAGCAATCATGGAAAATAAGGGCAAAAAAGACAAGGTTGTGTACGTCGGCGACGGCGTCAACGACGCCCCCGTTCTTATGCGCGCAGACGTCGGCGTTTCGATGGGCGGCGTAGGCAGCGACAGCGCGGTCGAAGCGTCGGATATGGTGCTTATGCACGACAACCTTACGGGGATTGTTTCGGCGCGGAAAATCAGCAAAAAAACCCTTAAACTCGCATACGAAAACATCGTGTTCATATTGCTTGTCAAAGCCGTCGTGCTTATTCTCGGCGCGCAGGGCTTGGCGAGTATGTGGCTTGCGGTGTTTGCGGACGTGGGTGTGGCGGTGTTGGCTACTCTCAACTCTATGCGCGCCCTTACTAGTAAAAAGTCATAATTTTGCGACCTTTTGAGTTTTTGGCAAAACCTTACTCGGTTACGTACGCCAAAGTACGCGCCCTCGTAAGAACTTGCCAAGAAACGTCAAAATCTCATCAAAATTCTGACTTTTTAGGGAATGAAATAATATACAAATTCTCGCCGTTTTAGGGAGAGTGAAGAGTCTGACTTTTTATGAGAAGTTAATTTTTTAACTAAATCTTAACTTCGGATTAAAGTAATCTTTAACTTGCGCGGTTATGATTAAGCCATAAAGTTTCATAACATAATTTTCTCCCATTATTGAGAAGGGGCGTCCAAAGAGGGCGCTCTTTTTCTTTTGGCGCGTGCGGGCAATAAAGTTGCCTTTTTTGTAATTGCATATTATAATAGACAGATATAAGAGGATTCGAAATCGACCGTATGTTTTTATTGCTTGCGTTAATTTATCTTATTTTCATATCGCTGGGGCTTCCCGATTCGCTTTTCGGCGCGGCGTGGCCGGTCATGCACGTTGATTTCAACGTGAACGAAAGTTTCGCAAGCATATATATGATAATCACCGCGGTCGGCTCGGGCGACGTAAGTTTTATTGCAGGGCCGCTCATCAGAAAATTCGGTACGGGCAAAGTAACGGTGGTGTCGATTTTGCTTACCGCCGTCGGCATGCTTGTCATCGGTTTTTCGGTGCATATCGCGATGGCGATTTGCGGTTCCATACTTATGGGGATTGGCGCGGGCGCAATCGACACGGGGCTCAACAACTATGTTTCGACGCATTATAAGGCGCGGCATATGAACTGGTTGCACGCGTTCTGGGGCGTGGGAGTTACGTTAAGTCCGATAATCATGGGCGCGTTTCTGGATATGAACAACAACTGGCGCGGCGGATACAGATGCGTGTCGTGCATACAGTTCGCGATATTCGCGGCCTCGCTTTTTTCGTTGCCGCTTTTTAAGAAGTACGAACACTCCGTGACGGTTGAAACGCTTGACGGGGCGGCGCCCGACGAAAGCGAAGAAGAAAACGAAAATACGACGAAAGAACAGGCGGAAGAAGACGGCGAAAAGCCGAAAAAGAAGAAGCCTGCAATTTTTGAAATATTGAAAATCAAGGGCGTGGCGTGGGCGGTTTTGTCGCTTGGCATGTACACTTCGATGGAATTTCTGATCGGCACGTGGGGCGCAAGTTACGCCGTCAACACAAAGGGCGTATCGCCCGCAGACGCCGCTCGCTGGGTGTCGCTGTATTTCGGCGGAATTATGGCAGGAAGGGTAATCAGCGGGTTTATCTCTTATAAATTTGACGATAAAGTCCTTATTCGGTTGGGAATTGTCGTCATGACAATCGGAATGATCGTGTTTGCGTTGCCCATCGGGAAATACTCGCTTGCGGGGCTTCTGCTCATCGGCACGGGCTTTGGTCCGGTGTTCCCGTCGACGATACACGCAGTACCGTTCAGGTTCGGCACGAAGTATTCCGCGGACATTACGGGAATACAGATGGGCGGCTCTTACGCAATCGGCTGGGCGGTGCAGCTCACGTTCGGATTCGTCGCGCAAAAGGTCGGCTTTTTGTTCATGCCGTACTTACTGCTTGCGTTTGCGGCGGCGCTGCTTATCGTAAGCGAAATCACGAACAAAGTCACCGCAAAACACAAAGTCGCGGCGGAGCAAATATCGTAAAAAATGAAACAGCGCGTTAAGAAATCGTTGATAATCGTTGCAATCGGCGTGGTGGTAAACGTCGCGCTTGCGCTCATCAAAATGTACGTCGGTCTTTCAAGCAACAGTCTTTGCATAATGCTTGACGCGATCAACAACTTTTTTGACATTTTGACGGCGATAGTGGCAGGGGTAGCGTTTTGCACGCTTCTTATCCCGCGCAGCGAAAAGGCGCCGTACGGCTACGGCAGGACGGAGTATCTTGCGGGGTTTATCGTCGCGGCGACTTCGGTCGTGGTCGGCGGGCTGTTTCTGATAAGGTCGCTTAACCGCATGGCGATGCCCGAGCCGGTATGGTTCGGTGTAAAAAGTTGCATATTGATATCGGTGACCGTGCCGGTAAAACTCGGATTGGGGCTTACCTACTATTTTGCCGACAAGAAGATGAAGTCGCCTGCGCTCAAAGCCTTGGCGATTGACAGTTTTATGGACGTCGGCATAACGGTGACTTCGGTGGTGTCGTTTGCGGTGTCTGCTCGCATCGACTACGCTGCGGACGCGATTGTCGGCATCGTCATAAGCATTGCGGTTATCGTATTTGCGATAAAGGCAGTCAGGGACAACATAAAGGCGGTTGTGTCGGGTGACGGCGCAAACGACGAGAAAGAAGCGATATACAAAGAGTGCGAAAAGGTCGGCGTGACCGTTGTGAAAACCGAACTTCACGATTACGGTTACGGCGCAAAAATCGGCGTCGTTATCGTGAAAAACGGCGACGAAAACGTATTTTCCGACATTTCCCGAAAAGTTCGCGAAAAAACAGGCGCGGAAATTAAATTTATCATTGAAACAAACGGCGAAAACGCCGAAGAACAAAACAACTGAGGTGAAGATATGAGAAAGAAGAAATTCGACGAAACGAACGACGTTTCTTTCAGCGTGGAAACAACCGAATTCGGCACGCGTGAAAAGAGAAAGAAAGAGAAAAAGGTCCTTTCGCCCGAAGAAAAGAAAAAGCGTACGATAAAAGCGCTGATTATCACGGCAAGCGTCGTGCTTGTCCTTGCGATATTCTTTGGCGGTTGCGCGATAAGTTCGGCTGTCGGCACGAAGTCGCTTATCAAGCAAGGGCAGAGTTTTGACAAAGTCGAATATACCGAGCATTCGCAACTTGTTCCGACGTTTGACGAAAGCCTCGGATACTACGTATTTACGAAGGAAGACGGCCGCGACTTCAAGGTGTTGCAGTTCACCGACGTCCATATCGGCGGCGGCGCGTTTTCTCACAAAAAGGACGCGTGGGCAATGAACGCCGTCGCGACGATGATAAGAAAAGAGCAACCCGACTTTGTCGTGGTCACGGGCGATATCGCGTACCCCGTACCTTTCCAGTCGGGCACGTTCAACAACAAAAACGCCACGATGATTTTCGCGGAAATGATGGAAACCCTCGGCGTGTACTGGACGTTCGCGTTCGGCAACCACGACACCGAATATTACAGCCGTTATTCGCGCGTGGATATCTGCAACTATTATAAGGAAAGAAATTTCAAGTATTGCTTGTTCGACGCGGGCGTTTGCGACGAAAAGGACTATATTGGCGACGACGCAATGGGCTTCGGCAATAATATGTTTGTAGTCAAAAATTCGAACGGCAGCATCAATCAGGCGCTTGTAACGTTCGACAGCCACAGCTACATCGACGGCGACTACTTCGGCGCGGCGTGGAAATACGACAATATCCACCAGTGCCAGGTCGATTGGTATACCCGCGAAATGGCGAAGTTGAGAAAAGCAAACGGCGATAAAGCCGTCAACAACCTTGTGTTCTTCCACATTCCGCTGCGCGAATATCGCGACGCCTGGGCGAACGTCATCGACAAACTCGGCGACGGTAAAACACCGAACGTCGGCGATAAATTTGTATCCGACCGCGGCACGACCGAGTTTATCTACGGCACGATGGGCGAAAACAACAAAACCAAAAACGGTCAACGCACATACGGCGTCTTTTGCGGAATGCGTACGGACGAACTGTTTGAGGCAGGGCTTGAAAACGATATGCAGGGCGTCTTCTGCGGTCACGACCACTACAACAACTTCTCCGTAAACTACACGCCGAAGGGCGCAACCCGCTCCATTCGTCTGACGTACGGCATGTCCATCGACTACCTCGCTTACCCGGGAATTTACAGGAGACACGGTCAACGCGGCTGCACGGTCATCTCGCTTAAAGGCGACAAGCCCGACGAAATCTCCTTCGACTGCGCCCCCATGAACTACTATGATGACTACGGCGTGCGTCCCGAAAAACCCGAAAGGAAGAAATAACTTTTCCCTCAATTCCAGACTACAAAAAGGCTTGCCACGCGGCAAGCCTTTTTCATTGCGTTGTTCGGCGTGCCGATGTCATAAAAACGTTTGTTTTTGTCTGGCATACAACAAAAACAGAAAATTTTTCATAAGCCCGTTGACAAACGGAAAGGGTGCCGATTTATAATTTATAATATACGCGCGAAGATTTTCGTCTGGGGGCGATATTTTAACAAACGAAAAAACAATCGTGGAGTGTGTGATAACAAGTCGCGCGTTTTCGCGACATCGTTTCGGGAAAGGCAAGGGGGTATTATGCATAAAGAAAGCAAACTCGCAAAAAACAAGGCGTTCGGAATCTTTCTGATGATTCTCGGAGTGTTCGGTTTTTTGATTATCATACACAGGCTGTGCTGTTACAAGTTCGAATATGACGAAAAATTCAGCCCTGTCGATTACGGAAAATTTAATATCCTGTCTTTCTTCACAATTCAATCCAACGTGTTCGTATACGTGTATCTTATTTGCGCGGGGCTTGCGTCTCTCGGCGTCAAGGGGGCAAAGAAGGTTGCGTACAATCCGCTTGTCGGCGCAATGGCAACGACGTATATCCTTGTTACCGGGCTCGTATACACCGCGGGCATTCCCATGGGATTTACTCCGCCGTTCAAGTGGGGCGATTCCTATCACGCGATGAGCAGTTTCATTCAGGTGTATTTCCATATGATTATACCGCCGATTATGCTGATACTGTGGTTTTTCCCGTTCACGGACAGGCGCACGAATCATAAGACGGTTTGGACGTTTGCGATATATCCGTTTGTGTATTCGCTCTTTTCCATAATCCGGGGCGCGGTGGGAAAAATGCACTTTTATCCTTATCCGTTTTATCGTCCCGAATTTATATGGTCGATATTCTCAAAAGGCGACGTCAATTATCCGCTTGCGTATTTTCTGATGTTTATCGTGCTTATGGCGGGAATGTTGCTGTTTGTCGGCATAGGCAGGCTTATGATGTTCATAAACGATAAAATGACAAGTAAAACGTTTTGCCGTGGCGACGAGTGCACGGTGAGCGAACAAAGCGACGCGGACGCCGGTTAAGTATTCTGGTATTCGGTTGTTGACTTTGGGGCGAAATGGTGATATTATATCGTTGCAAAAAAGGAGAAAATATGAAAGCGGCAATTATAGGACTGGGCGTTATCGGAAAGGTTCATTACGACGTTTTGAAAAGACAGGGTGAAGACATAGTTGCACTTTGCGACATAGATGCGGCGAAGTTGAACGGCTACGACAACGTCAAAAAATATTTCGACTACAAGAAGATGCTGGATGAAGAGAAAATCGACGTCGTGCATATTTGCACGCCGCACTATCTGCACGCCGATATGACGATATACGCGCTTGAAAGAAACGTGAACGTTTTATGCGAAAAACCGCTGTGCATTAGGAAAGAAGACGTCGCGCGGATTATCGACGCGGAAAATAAGTCCGAGGCGATGCTCGGCGTATGCCTGCAAAACAGATATAATAAATCCAGTCAATTTGTCAAAAGGTATTTTCAAGACAAAAAAGTCGATTTCGCTTTCGGCAACGTGTTGTGGCATCGCGACAAGGCGTATTATGCGTCGGGAGAATGGCGGGGTAAGAAAGAAACCGAAGGAGGCGGAGTGCTTATCAATCAGGCAATACATACGCTTGATCTGATGCAATGGATTTGCGGTGAGCCGACGAGCGTTTGCGCCAACACGTACAATTATTCGCTTAAAGACGTCATCGAGGTGGAAGACACCGCCGTCGCGCTGTTCAAAGGCGACACGGATTTTGAGTTTTTTGCCACTAATACCGCAAAAACAGATTTACCGGTCGAAATACGTTTCATTGCAGGCGGCGATATCGTTACGCTTTATCCCGATAAGGTGCTTATCAACGGCGACGTCGCCGATATCGAAAACGAAATCGAATGGAAAGGGAAACGCTCCTACGGCAACGGACACGAGAAACTTATCGGTCATTTTTACGATTGCGTCGCGAAAAAAGAAAAATTTCCTATTGACGGCAGCGAAGCGGCAAAAAGCGCGAAGGAAGTCCTTTCCGCGTATGAAAGCGACGGAAAATTCGTTGAAATATAAAAGAAAAATCGTTATTCAGGAAAAAACCGTAAAAACAGCCCGAGCGGGCTGTTTTTTATTGCAAATTTTGGCAATTAAGGTTGTAAACTTATCGATGCGTAAAATTGCTTCGGCGTTATGCCGAACTCGTTTTTGAACGCGCGGAAAAAGTGTGTATAATCCGAGAAACCGCATTTTGCAAACACTTCGGTTATCGGGAAGCCTTCTTCGATAAATTGTTTTGACAAGACCAGCCGTTTTTTAAGGATATATCGGTGGGGGGAAGTGTTGGTGTATTCCTTGAAAATGTGCGCGAAGTAGTATTTGTCCACGAACAACGCAGACGCGATTGCATCCAGGGAAAGATCTTGCGAGATATGTTCGGAAATATAATCAATGGCTTTTGTCACGCAGGGATTTGCTTTTCCCAATATGGTGAAATCGTCGCGGTTTTGCAAGAAATACTGTCCCAGCAACACAAGCAAAGTCTTTATGCGCTCCTCGTTTTCGATGTCCGCGCCGAAGTCGCCGGTTTGTGAAACGGAAAAACCGTCCAGAATATGGCGGGTTTTGTCCGAAACCGCACTGTTGCGGATAAGAAAAGCGTTGTGATCGTGCGCCTGCAAAAAACAGGTGTTCAGGTCGGTTTTTGAGGTTGAGATGCGTTTCAAATATCGTTGATTAAGCCACACAACAAAGCGTTCGTACGTCATGGCGGAGTCTTTGATGTCAAGCTGATGAAGTTTGTTGGGAGGAATCAACAGCACGTCGCCCGGGCGCAGGGAATACTTGCAATCTTCCACGATGTACGACGCAGAACCCTGCAAAAAGAAATAGATTTCCGAAAAATCGTGAGAATGCATTTCCACCGTTTTGAAATCCTTGTCTTTTTTGTGATGCACCTCGTAAGTCGAGTTGCTCATTTGTTGATTTTCGTATTTTGTTCCGCTCATATCTTAACAATACTCCAAAACCGCAAGATATGCAAGTAAAAAAGCAAAAAATAAAATTTACTATGCAAAAGTTGTGTGATAAAATAATTTTAATAAGGAGAAAGGAAAATGGGATTTTTTGATGAAAATCTTTTGCTGACCGGCGACACCGCGCGCGGAATTTACAAAAGCATTGCGGATTTGCCGATTATCGACTATCACTGTCATCTCAACGAAGCGGATATTAAAAACGACAAGAAGTTTTCCGACATAGGGGAACTGTGGCTTTCGGGCGACCATTACAAGTGGCGCGCGATGCGTCTTTCAGGCATTGACGAAAGTTATATCACGGGCGACCGCTCTTACGAAGAAAAGTTTTTGAAATACGCAAAGATTATGCCAAAACTTTTCGGCAATCCGCTTTATTACTGGACGCATATGGAGCTTAAACAAATTTTCGGCATTTCGGAGCCTTTGAACGAAGACAGCGCAAGTCGTATTTATGAAAAAGCAAACGAAATTCTGCAAGGGCTCAGCGTGCAAAAACTGCTTGAAAAATTCAGGGTGGAGTATATCGCAACCACCGACGATCCGTTTTCCGATTTATCTTGCCACGGCGATATAAACGGGGTGAAGGTGCGCCCGACGTTCCGTCCCGACAGATGTTTTTCGGAAGGCGTCGACAAGGTGCAACTTGAAAAGAGATTGGATTATTTCGTTTCCACAGGCTGCAAAATCGCAGACCACGGATTCGATGATTTTTCCGACACGCAAAATATCGAATGGCTGATTGAAAAATGCTTTGAAAAGGGAGTCGTTTTGCAGCTGCATTTCGGCACTTTCCGAAACGTCAATACCGCGGCGTTTAACAAAATCGGGAAAGACAGCGGGTTTGACGTTTTCAGGGCAAGCGTTGACACCGACGCGCTTGCACGACTTCTTGACAAAATGTACACAAAACTTGGGGCTTTGCCAAAAATCATACTTTATCCGCTTAACGACGAATGTTTAAGGGCTGTTTGTGCGATTTCTGGCGCATTTCCCAACGTTATTGTCGGTGCGGCGTGGTGGTTTAACGACACCGTGTCGGGCATAAAAAGACAACTTGAAACCGTGTCGGAATATGCGGTTCTCGGCACGAATCTCGGCATGCTTACCGACAGCAGATCGTTCAGTTCGTACGTGCGGTTTGATTTTTACCGAAGGATACTTTCATCGTTTATCGCAGATAAGGTCGACCACGGCGAGTATGACGAAAAGTCCGCGCTCGCGCTTGCAAAAGATATTGCATACAACAACGTAAAGGAGGTTTTGGGACTGTGAAAATGACCTTCCGCTGGTATGGAGAAAACGATTGCATACCGCTGAATTACATAAAACAAATACAGGGAATGAGCGGGGTTGTGACCGCCGTTTACGACACGCCCGTCGGAGAAGTCTGGAAAGAAGAAAAACTTGAAAGGCTCAAAAATCTTGCAAACGATGCGGGGCTTGATATGGAAGTTATCGAGTCCGTCCCCGTGCACGAAGACATAAAACTCGGCAAACCTACGAGAGACAAGTATATCGAAGCGTACAAGCAAAATATCATCAACTGCGGAAAAGTCGGCGTCAGGTGCATTTGTTATAATTTTATGCCCGTGTTCGACTGGCTAAGGACAGACCTTTATTTCAAGCATAAAGACGGCTCGACGTCGCTTGCTTACGATCACGAAAAATTGCTTGCGCTCGATCCCAAAAACCTGCATTTGCCGGGCTGGGACGAAAGTTATTCATTGGTAGAACTCAATAAACTTCTGGACGAATACAAGGGAATCACGCACGAGAAACTGTTTGAAAACCTTGTGTATTTTCTGAATGCGATTATGCCTGCCTGCGACGAAGCGGGCGTTGATATGGCGATACATCCCGACGATCCGCCGTGGGATATGTTCGGTTTGCCCAGAATTATTTGCAAAGAAGAAGACTACGATAAGTTGTTTAAGGCGGTACCGAATAAGCACAACGGAATAACGTTCTGCACGGGAAGCCTGGGTGCGGGCAGGTTCAACGATCTTCCGAAAATGGCGGCAAAATATGCAAACAGGATTTATTTTGCGCACCTTCGTCAGCTGAGATACGACGGAGAAATAAATTTTTACGAAAACGGACATCAGACCGACTGCGGAAACGTCGACGTGTACGCGATAGTCAAGGCGCTTGTCGAAAACGGGTTTGACGGATACGTTCGTCCCGACCACGGCAGAAACGTGTGGGGCGAAGACGCAAAGCCCGGATACGGACTGTTTGACAGAGCGATGGGCGCGTGTTATCTCACGGGACTGTTCGAGGCGGTTGAAAAGGATATAAAAGGAGAGAAAAAATGAAAGTTCCTTTCAAAGTAGATTTAAGTGACAAAATTGTTGCAATAACGGGCGCGGGCGGCGTGATTTGCTCGGAATTTGCCCGTGCGCTTGCGGAGTGCGGCGCAAAAGTCGCGCTTCTGGACGTAAACTTCGACGCGGCGAAAAAAGTCGCGGACGAGATTGGCGAAAACGCGTTTGCCGTCAGGTGCAACTGCCTTGACAAAGACGAAATCCGAAAAGCCAAAGAAGAAGTTGTCAAAAAGTTCGGACAAGTCAACTTCCTTATCAACGGCGCAGGCGGAAATAATCCCAAAGCGACCACCGACAACGAAGTTATGACGGCGGATCTTGAAGGCGCGAAAGACTTTTTCGCCCTTGAAGAAAGCGGGCTTAAATTCGTGTTTGACCTTAATATTACGTCGGCGTTTCTGGTGACGCAGGTGTTTGCAAAAGACATGGTCAAAACAGGCGGAAACATCATCAATATTTCGTCGATGAATGCGTTCAGACCGCTCACCAAAATACCTGCATACAGCGCGGCGAAAGCGGGCGTATCCAATTTTACCGAATGGCTTTCCGTGCATTTTGCGCCGTGTAATATTCGTTGCAACGCAATCGCGCCGGGATTTTTCGTGACAAATCAGAACAGGGCGCTTTTGTTCAATGCGGACGGCACACCGACGGCAAGAACGGGCAAGATTCTGAACGCAACGCCGATGAAAAAATTCGGCGAAATAAGCGACCTTATCGGGTGTCTGTTGTGGCTTGCCGACGACAAAGCAAGCGGATTCGTAACGGGTGCGGTTATCCCCGTTGACGGCGGATTCTCAGCATACAGCGGAGTGTAATATGAAACAAGTAATTCCCGTTGTCGTCATAAACGACGAAAAAGAAACGATAGAAATTCTCTCGAAATTGAGAGAAGGCGGCATAAACTGTGCGGAAATCACCTTCCGTACGGCGTGCGCGAAAGAAGCAATCGCAATCGGCACGAAAGCCTTTGAAGATATGAATATCGGCGCGGGTACGGTTATCAACGCCGAGCAGGCAAAAAGCGCGGTACAGGCGGGCGCAAAGTTCATCGTGTCCCCGGGGTTTTCCGACGAAGTGGCTCGCTATTGTACAGACGAGAAGATTCCGTATTATCCGGGGTGTGTGACTCCCACCGAGATTATGCGCGCGCTCTCGTACGGGCTGAACGTCGTTAAGTTTTTCCCGGCGGGCGTATATGGCGGTCTGAAAGCGATGAAAGCATTGTCGGCGCCGTTCCCGCAGGTCAGATTTATACCGACGGGCGGTGTGGATTTGAGCAATTTGAAAGAATACCTTGATTTCGATAAGGTGTACGCCGTCGGCGGCTCTTTTATGATGAAAGGCGATATCGTAAAAAATTGTAAGGAGATTGTAAAGATATGCGAGTTGTGACGTTTGGAGAAATAATGCTTCGTCTGGCACCCGAAAACTATTTGCGGTTCGTACAGGCGGACAGGCTTGAAGCGACTTTCGGCGGTGCGGAAGCGAACGTTGCCGTGTCGCTTGCAAATTTCGGCGACGACGTTTCGTTTGTGAGCAAACTTCCGTCCCACGAGATAGGACAAAGCGCGATAAATTCCCTTCGCAAATTCGGCGTCGGCACGTCGTTTGTCGCAAGGGGCGGCGAGCGAGTCGGCATTTATTACTGCGAAAAGGGCGCGAGCCAACGCCCGAGCAAAGTCATATACGACAGGGCGGGCAGCGCAATCGCAACCGCAACCGACGACGACTTCGACTGGGACAAAATTTTTGACGGCGCAAAATGGTTCCACTTTACGGGAATCACGCCCGCGCTTTCCGACACGCTTGCAGGCATTGTCTTGAAGGCTGTCAGAATCGCAAAAGAAAAAGGAATAACCGTGTCGTGCGACCTGAATTTCCGTAAAAAACTTTGGAGCAAGGGAAAAGCGAAAGAAGTTATGAGCGAGATTTGCAAGTACGTCGACGTGTGTATAGCAAACGAAGAAGACGCAAAAGACGTGTTCGGAATCGAGGCGGAAAACACCGATATCGAAAGCGGCAAACTCAACGAACAAGGTTACGTTTCGGTTGCGAGACAACTTGTCGATAAGTTCGGCTTTAAGGCGGTTGCAATCACGTTAAGAGAAAGCATAAGCGCAAACGACAATAATTGGTCGGGAATGCTGTACACGGACGGCAAAGCGGTTTTCAGCAGAAAATACGCAATGCATATCGTGGACAGAGTCGGCGGCGGAGACAGCTTCGGCGCAGGGCTGATTCATTCGTTGCTTGCAGGCAAAAACGCGAGTGACGCGATTGAATTTGCAGTTGCCGCAAGTTGTCTGAAACACTCAATCGAGGGCGATTACAACATGGTCTCAAAAGAAGAAGTCGAAGCACTCTCAAACGGAAACGCAAGCGGAAGAGTGCAAAGATAAAAAGGATACTATTATGAATGAAATTACAATATCAGGGTTTTATGATGAAATAAGCAGTGCGTTAAGCACTCAAATCGCTGTTTTGCACGAACTCGGCGAAACTTATATGTGCCCGAGAAACGTGGACGGCAAGAACATTGCGGACTATACGTTTGAAGAATTCAAGGAAAAGATTTTCCCCGTGTTGAAAAAGGAAGGCGTGAAGTTTTCGTCCATCGGTTCGCCGATAGGAAAAGTCGGCATAGACGACGAAGAAGGTTTTGAGAAACAAAAGAAACAACTTGCGGAACTCGTGAAAATCGCAAAACTTACGGGGTGCGAATACATCAGGGTATTCTCCTTCTTTTACGGCGACAAAAATCCGAAAGATTGCACGGAGAAAGTAATTGCCCGCCTCAAAGAAATGCTGAAAATCGTCAAAGGCAGCGGCGTGAAACTTCTGCACGAAAACGAGAAAAAAGTTTACGGCGACGTGCCCGAAAGAGTTCTGGAAATTTACAACGCGATTAACGACGAAGATTTCGTTTTGTGTTTTGACGCAAGCAACTACGTCCAGTGCGACGTCAATCCGAAAACGGCGTTCGATATGCTGAAAGATTACGTCGTTTATTATCATATCAAAGATTGCTCGAAATACAAGGTCGAAGTCCCCGTCGGCACGGGCGAAGGGTGCTATCCGTACATTCTGGGCGAACTGAAAAAGCGGGGCTATCACGGCTTTATGACGCTTGAACCGCATACTTTCAAATACGCGATATTCAAGCCGATTGTCAATTTCGTCCCGTTTGCGGCACTGGCGATGAAAGATTATTTCAAGGCGTTCAGACTTATCGACAAGAAAATGCACAGAAACTATTTTGCGTGCGCGACAAGAAAACAAGTTTTCTTGTGGCAATACTACAATTTGAAAAAACTACTTAAAGAGGTGAAATAATGGATAAGAAAGAAATCAGATACGGCATTGTAGGAATTGGTAAACAAGGCACGTTATACACAAAGATATTTACCAAACTCAGCGGACTTGTAAAAGGTGCAAAGCTTACGGCGGTGTGCGACATTTTACCTGAACGTCGCAAGTACGCCGAAGAAAACCTCAAAGGCGTTAAAGTCTTTGATAACTATCAGGATATGTTTGCGTCGGGACTTATCGACGTCGTTATGGTCGAAACCCCGCACTATTTCCACCCGCAAATCGCAATCGACGCGATGAAAGCAGGGCTGAACGTGCTTTGCGACAAGCCTGCGGGCGTTTACACAAAACAAGTCAGAGAAATGAACGAAGAAGCGAAAAAGCATCCGGAACTGCTCTTTGGAATGATGTTCAATCAGCGCACGAATCCGTTGTACATAAAAGCCAAAGAGATTATCGACAGCGGACGTCTCGGAAAACTCACGCGTATCGTATGGATAATAACAAACTGGTATCGTCCGCGTGCGTATTATGCACAAGGCGGCTGGCGCGGCACGTGGTGGGGTGAAGGCGGCGGCGTACTTCTCAATCAATGTCCTCACCAGCTCGATTTATTCACCTGGCTTGCGGGGCTTCCCGTCAGCGTAACGGCAACGGCGTCGACCGTCGGTCGCGATATCAGCGTTGAAAACGACGTGACGGCTTATTGCAAGTTCGCAAACGGCGCAACGGGTGTGTTTATCACCTCGACTCACGACGCGCCCGGCACGAATCGCCTTGAAATCACCGGGGAAGGCGGAAAAATCGTCATTGAAAAAGGCAAACTCGTCTTCACCGAAAACGAAGAAATGGAGCCGGCTTTTTCGGAACATAACACCGTGTTTATGGGCAAGCCGAAAACAAAAAAATACAAGTATCGCGGAATCGGGCATTATCTTGCCGTCACGAAATATCCGCCTCAGCACGTCGGCATAATCAAAAACTATACCGATTATCTTCTCAAAAAGACGGACAAATTCACGGCTCCCGGCGAACAGGGTATCGTCGGACTTACTTTCTCCAATGCAATCCACCTTGCAAGCTGGACGCATAAGGAAGTACAGATTCCGTTTGATGAAGATCTGTATATCAGCGAGCTTGAAAAACGCAAGGAAGCCGAAAAAGAAAACGGTAAAAAATAATCAAAATACACAAAAAAGGGAGTTATTATGAGCGATATTTCAAACGTCGCACAGGCGACGGAACAAAGTTTCATTTCGCGCACGAGCGGGCTCAAAAGCAAGGATTATATCGGGTACGCGATGGGCGACACGGCGTGTTGTCTCGTTTTCGGGCTGGTCACGTCGTTCTTGCAAAAATTTTACACCGACATTTTCAGTTTAAGCCCGTTGTTCATCATGCTTATGTTCATCGGCGCGAGAGTCTGGGACGCAATCAACGATCCCGTTATGGGAAGATTGTGCGACACAATCAAACTTTCCAAATGGGGAAGATATCGTCCGTGGTTCTTATGGGCAGCGGGTCCGTTGATTATTTCGACGGTGCTGATGTTCATCAAATGGCCGGGGCTTACGGGCGAAGAAAACTACGTTGGCACCTGCATTTATGCAACGGTTACATACGTGATGTTCGGCATGAGTTACACGATGCTCCAGATTCCGTACGGCGGACTTGCGTCGGTCGTTACGACAGACGAGAAAGAGCGCACGAAACTTTCGGTGTTCCGTTCAATCGGGGCGGGCGTCGGAAGTATCCCTGCGGTGCTTATCGCGTCGTTTTGTTACAAAAAAATCGGCGTCAACGAACAGACGGGCAGAGTTATTTCCGAGATGCAGTACAAGCCGGTAATAATCGGCGTCGTAATCGTGTCACTGGTTGCGCTTGTTATGCTTATCCTTGCTTTTATGATGAACAAGGAAAGAGTCATCGCTCAGCCCAAAGAAAAAGTCGCAAAAGGCGAGACGAAACAAATCGTAACAGGCCTGTTCAAAAACAGGGCGTTTCTGGCGGTCAGCGTGGCAAGTATGCTGTTGCTTGCAGGACAAATGTTCACGCAAAGTTTTTATTTGTACCTGTTCGACGACTATTTCGGAAAGCCTTGGATGAACCTTGTTTCTACTGCCTGCACGTACGCACCCATGGTCATATTCATGTTCTTCACCCCGAAACTCGTCAGAAAATTCGGCAAAAAAGAACTTTGCGGAATAGGTATGATTATCGCGGCGGTTGCAAACCTCGGAATGTTTGCTTTGCGCTCGGTTAACCCGAACATTTTGGCGTATCTGTTCCTGGTGCTTTGCTTTGCAAGCGGATGCGGACTTACTTTCATCATTTTGCAGGTCTGGTCAATGGCAACCGACGCAATCGACGATATCGAGGTCAAAACGGGACGTCGTGACGACGGCACCGCCTATGCGTTCTTTATGTTTTTCAGAAAGCTCGGGCAGGTCATCGCGGCAATCGCCGTAAACGGCGCGCTTCTCGGCATGCATTACGACTATACGAAAGGTGCGGTTCAAACCACGAAAAACCTTGAAATAATGTACGATATGGCAACCATTATCCCGGCGGTGCTTTTTGGAATTATGGCTGTCGTGTTGCTTGTATGGTATCCGCTTTCCAAAAAGAAAGTTGCCGATCTTCAAATTGCAAAAGAAGAACATCTCAAAAACGCATTCGAAAGCAACGCGATTGCAATCGACAATACAAGAGGCATAGAAACCCTTGGAGAATCGTGCGCGCAACTTGAAGAAGAAGCCGAAGAAACGACTGATACAAAAATAGATTAAATTGCACAAAACGGCATTTACAATGATAATAGTGAGGAATAAAGTATGAAATACGGCATACAATTGTTTTCTTTAAGAAAGTATCTGAAAGACGAAAAAGGATACGAACAAGTGTTTAAGCGCACGAAAGAAACGGGCGCGCAAGTGGTGCAGCTGTCCGGCGGAAAACCCGTCGCACCCGAATATATCAGGTCGCTTTCGGACAAGTACGACCTGCCGGTCTGCATAACTCACGATAAATTCGACAGGCTTGAAAACGACCTTGACGCGCTTATCGCCGAGCACAGGATTTACGGTTGCAATCGTATGGGCGTCGGCATGATGCCCAAAAAGTTCCGCACCGGAAAACTTGAAGATCTGGACAAATTTATCTCCTTTCTTAATTCCACCGCGCAGAAGCTTGCGGGAGAGGGTATGACGATTGCTTATCATAATCACTGGTTTGAATTCGACGAAATCGACGGCAAGGTTATATACGACTATATGATTGAGCATACCGATCCGCGCGTGGAGTTTATTCCCGATACGTACTGGATAAGATTTGCAGGAAAGGACATTGAAGAGTATCTTGAAAAGTTGAAAGGCAGGGTGAATACGCTCCATCTCAAAGACTACAAAAACAAAATTTTCAGAGCGGTGGGGAAGGGCACGCTCGATTTTAAGAGCATACTCGAAACAGCCGAAAAATGCGGGGTTCAGAACGCCGTCGTAGAGCTTGATTTTTCACCGAATCCGTATAAGAGCGTCGAGTTTTCGATGAATACGTTAAAGAGGATTGCAGATGCAAACTAAAACGATAGCAACGCCTTGCGGCAACGTTATCGGCGAAATTACGCCGTACGGATTGCGGTTCAGGGGTATAAAATACGCAACAGCCGGACGCTTTGAAATGCCTGCCGAAGTCAGGTCTTTCGGCGGTGATTTCGACGCGACAAAACAAGGCGTATGCTGTCCGCAAATGCGCGCGTTCTGGAACGAAGAACACAGATTTTATTATCAGGAGTTCAGGAAAGGAAAAGAGTTTACTTACAGCGAAGATTGCCTTATCCTTGACGTTCACGCGCCCGACAACGCCAAAAACTGTCCCGTGATCGTGTTTATTCACGGCGGAAGTTTCACGGGCGGAAGCATAAACGAAATGCAGTTCAACGGCTCGGCGTACACGAAGCGTGGCGTGATTTTCATTGCGATAAATTATCGTCTCAACGTGTTCGGCTTTTTTGCCGATGGTGTGCATTGCAAAGGCAATCTCGGATTGTACGACCAATACACCGCGATCGAGTGGATCAGACACAACGTCAGGGCTTTCGGCGGCGATCCCGACAACATTACTCTTATGGGGCAAAGCGCAGGCGCGATGAGCATACAAACGTTGATTTGCTCGGACTATCTCAAAGGCAAAGTCAAGGGCGCAATTATGTTGTCCGGCGGCGGAAAACGCACGGCGATACTCCCGTTGTCAAAGCCGAACGCGCGATATTGGAAAAAACTCGTGAAAGCAAGCGGAGCAAGCTCTTTTGACGAGTTCAAAACACTGCCCGTCGAGCAGGTCTGGACGGCGTGGAAAACAAAACATACGCTCGGGAAAGCGCTTTATACAAAGCCCGTGATCGACAACGAATTGGTCAAAAACGCAAAGTACGACACAGACGTCCCGATAATCTTCGGAACAGTCAAAAAGGACTTATTACCGCCCGTGCTCAATCATATGGCAAGAGCGTTTGCAAGAAAACAAAAAAGAAAAAATACGCCGTGTTACGTTTTTTCGCTCACGCGGCTGTTGCCACCCGATAACGCCTCATTCCATTCCTGCGATCTTTGGTATGCGCTCGGCTCGCTCGGGGATTCTTTACGTCCTTTTACGCAAGCCGATTACGACTTGTCCGACGAAATGGTTGACAGATTTTCCGCTTTTGCCAAATCGCAAAATCCTAACGTCGACGGCAAACCGCAATGGAACGTCTATTCATCAAAACCCGATATCAAAGTTTTCAAATAAATTAAAATAAGCATTTCAAGTGCGAACGCCAACCATTCGGTTGGGTTCTCGCCCATAAATTGTCCCATACAACAAAAACAGCACATCATCTTGATGTGCTTTTTTTAAAATATGGGGACCCCAAAAGATACTTTGTACTTTTGGTGATAAGGAGTATGCAAGCAAAAGAGTGAGCATTATCGCGAGCGATAATGTGACTTCAAAAGCGAAGTGTGCGACGCGGGGACAACAGGGCTCGTCAACAGCGAAGCGGAAATGCTTGCATTTCGAAGCGAGCGTGCAGTGTGACCGGGGCACAGGGGCGCAATGATTTGCGCAAAGGCGGATAACCCGCCTTATTCGAGCCCGATGTTGTTTTCCGACACATAAAAAAAGCACAACACATAATGTTGCGCGTTTTTTAATGTGGTGGGGACAACAGGGCTCGTCAACAGCGAAGCGGAAATGCTTGCATTTCGAAGCGAGCGTGCAGTGTGACCGGGGCACAGGGGCGCAATGATTTGCGCAAAGGCGGATAACCCGCCTTATTCGAGCCCGATGTTGTTTTCCGACACATAAAAAAAGCACAACACATAATGTTGCGCGTTTTTTAATGTGGTGGGGACAACAGGGCTCGAACCTGTGACCCCGTGCTTGTAAGGCACGTGCTCTCCCAGCTGAGCTATACCCCCAACTTGTGGTGACCCCTACGGGGTTCGAACCCATGTTACCGCCGTGAAAGGGCGATGTCTTAACCACTTGACCAAGGGGCCACGAAATTAGGCGATTTGTTTCACAAATGTTTTGTTTCGGCGTTTTGCGTTTACGCGAAGACGGCGTAAAGAAACAAACCTTTCGTAACGTTAAAGGATAGCTCAGTTTTCAAGGAACGTGTGTTTTTAATTTATCCCATCGTCGGTAAGCCACTGCGTGTCTTTCCGCCTATGGGGATGTATATATCGTAAATTGCAAATGCTTCGCATTTTCTCGTTTTTATTAAAAACGCTTTTGAAAGTGAACTTTCAACGTGTTTTCAATAAACCCGACACCTTGCGGTGTTGCAATTTACGTTGTGTACATTTGGTAGCGGCGGTCGGATTCGAACCAACGACCTGCCGGGTATGAACCGGCCGCTATAACCATCTAAGCTACGCCGCCAAGTTGGTTGCGGGGGTGGGACTTGAACCACACGACCTTCGGGTTATGAGCCCGATGAGCTACCGACTGCTCTACCCCGCGCCGTTTGCATAAAAATCAAATGCTTAATTAGTTTATCTTATAATTGAATGTTTGTCAAACAAAAATAAGAAAAAAGGAATAAAAAATTCGTGAAAGACCGCGCAAAGGGGCGAAAAACGTGCAAAAAGGGGAGAATAGTTGCCAAAAACGGTCAAAACATATACAATAAAAGCATGAAAAAGGTGATTTCTGTCGCGCTTGTCGCGATACTTATTGTAACAACCGCGCTGACTTTTACGGGCTGCATATTCAATACCGGCGCAGAGAAAGAAGTTTACGGGGTGTACGGAGTCGACCGTATGTTTTACAATTCGTACGACGGAAAAACGTATAATTACGCCGACAAATTCGACTACTATCTTCTTGTATTGTATAAGGGTGGCGAAAGCGAAAAGACGGGCAAGGTAATCTTAAAACCCGTCGGCGGCGAAGAAACCTCGTACGACGTTCACTTCACGCTGGAATTCGACGCGGAAAAAAGCAAGGTCGTGAAGAAGGTAATCATCAAGGATTTCCGACTGCCGACGTATGGTGACTCGACGGGCACGCTGTCTTTTGCAGAGCCCGCGGAAGCAAGTTTCATGCTGTATCCGAAGCGCGAAGACCTGACATATAGAATGACTCCGTCGAAAATCGAAGACGGCAAATGGAAGTTCAGCAAAAACCTTTTGGAATTTAACAAAATTTCTATGAGGACGACTGACAAGAAAATCGAACGCGCAAAGAGTAAACAAACTAATTCCCGCGAAAAACGCGGCAGTACCTCAGATTGACCAAAAACCGCTTAACCGCGGTTTTTTAATAAAGGAGAATTATGAACGTAAAAAGAACGATTGCGATTATCCTTATATTGTTGATAATTGTCGTGGCGGTGTTCGCGCTTTCGGGCTGCAACATCACGAACGACGGCTCGGAAGACGAACTCAAAGGCATTTACGGCGTAACGACGATGTATTATAAGTCGTATGAAGGAAAGAAGTACAACGTGTCCGGGCAATACGAATATTTTCTGCTGGTCTTGAACGGCGACGAAGGGAGAACGGGCAAGGTCATAATGAAGCGCGACGGCGACGCAGAATTTTCATACGATATCACTTATACGCCGAAGTTCAACTCGGACGGCAAAACGATATGGAGCATTACCGTCAACGATTTCCGTCTGCCGGAATACGAGGACGAAACGGGCGCGGTGCGCTATTCCGATCCGTCCCAAAGGGAGTTCCGTTTTTATCCGATGCACGAAACGTTCACGTTCAGCCTTACGCTTTCACAAATGGGCGACGATAACCGGGTGAAATTCAACAAAAACTACTTTGCGCTGCACAAGATTTCAAAAAAGACAACCGAAGCGAAAATCAAGTCCGCAAAAGAGCAGCAACAAAGGACGCGGGAAGCGCGTTCGCACGAGGTTGACGAGGAGAGAACTTTCGGCACGTACGGCGTGAACGAAATGTATTATATTTCGAAAGACGGCAAAAAACACAACGTTTCGGGCGAGTTCGAGTACTTCATCATTGCGTTGAACGAAAGCGACGGCAAAACCGGGCAGGTCATAATGAAGCGTGACGGAAAGGAAGAAGAAAAGTACGACGTCACGTTCACGATGACATACGGCGAAGATTCATCGGGTGATATTTACGTGCAATACGTGAAGATTTCGGGGTTCAGGCTTCCCGAGTATGACGAAACGGGCGGGGTGACTTTCGGCGCGCCGCAGGATGTAACTTTCGTTCACGATATCACGAAAAAGGTAACGCTGACATATAAGGACGAGACGGGCAACAACGTTATGACTTTCGAAAGAACGTACGTAAACGTATCGAATATCAGTATCGAACAAACGAAATCGCAGCAAAGACAATCGCAGGAAGCCCGCGGACAATAAACAAAAAAACGTAATAAAAAAAGACTTGCAACCGTCTGCTGCAAGTCTTTTCTTTTTGATTTGATTTTTTCAGTCGATTTTGTCGGCGTTCGAGTTGTTGTCGTCGGACGAAGAATTGTCGTCGGACGAATCCGTGCTGTCTTCAAGGGCGTACAGTTTCATTTCCTTGAAGTCGAACCAGTAAATCTTGTCTTGAAGGGCGATTGTTACGAAGTCGATGACCGCGATAACCCACCAGCCGCAGAAGATAAGAAGAACGACGGAAAGAACCGCGCCGATCGTATCTTTTTTCACGATGCTTTTCGAAAGGCGATAAAGATTCGTGGGGATTGCCCAAAGGAAATTGAGAAGGAACTTAACCCATTTGCCGAGCCCTTCGTATGATTTGATATAATTTTTTGCGAATTCTTGCATGCTAACCTCCGCTAACGAATTTTCGAAAGAAATAATACTACCTTGAAAATCAAAAGTCAATAATTATGGCAAATTTATTTGGTCGTTAGAAGAGGATATTGCGAAAAAGTCGTAATTATTCGTTTCGACGTCGGGAAGAGACGACTTTTGTTTTTTCGTCGGCCACTCGGCAATAAGGATAGCCGCCGTCATTCCGATTATCGAAAGGGCGAGATACCAGGTGAATTTGTCGCCGCCCAGAATCACCGCAAACACCGCGCCCAGCGTGCTTTCAAACGACAAAACAAGCGAAACTTTCGACGCGTCGATTGTCTTTTGCGCGCGCGTCTGAACGATATAAGCAAACGCTGTATTCAACACGCACAGGGTGAAAAGCGGAAGGATAATGGATTTAGGGAAAGAGCAATTCAGCATTGCTTTGCCGTCGACGATAAATCCGACGACGAAAAACAAAACGGCGGCGGTCAGCATTTGTACAAAGGTCAGCGCGCCTGCGGGCGTGGACTTCGTCGCTTTGTCAAGGACAAGATAATGGACGGCAAACCCCAAAGCGCAGAAAAACGCGAGAAGGTCGCCGAAGTTCAGTTTCGACAAGCCGCCGAAAGCCAGACACGCAATGCTTGCGAAGCCCAGAAAGCCCGCGACGAATGCGCGGATCGGCGGACGTTTTTTGTGCGCCGCCCAAATAAAAAACGGCACCATCACGACGTAAAGCCCCGTCATCAAAGACGTGTTTGTCGCTGACGTGTAAACCATTGAATAAGTCTGACAGCCAAAGCTGAAAACAATAAGCGTTCCTGCCAAAACGCCACTTAAACACTGCTTTATATTAAGTTTAACTACCTGTTTGAAAAATATAATGAAAGTTATGAGCGCGGCGACGGAAAAACGCAACACGTTCAGAAGCGACGGCGAAACATACGGCAACACCTGTTTCGTGAATACAAAGCCCAAGCCCCAGACGATGGTGACCAAAGCAAGCAAGAAATATAAAAACAAGTTTTTACGCTTTTGCACTTTTCTACCTTCTCCGACGGGCTGCCTCGCCAAGGAGCGTTAAGAAAACCATTACGATTATATCATATTATAAAAAAAACACAACTTTTTTGTCGGGGGACGCGGTTTTTTTTGTGCAATCTGTTGAAAGCCGCCGCTTTATTTGATAATATATAGTTATGCCAACAGATAACAATACGAACTTAGGTTTTACGCCGTGTTTTTGACTAATACTGCGTTACGCTCACGGCTTATACGGTAAAGTATTAAGCCGCTCGCGTGCCTTGTCTTATCCTAAAAACACGACGGAAAACTTGTTCACAACCGAAAACGCCGAGATTTCAGATGATTTTTGGAAAAGGCGAACGCGGTTGTACTCTTCGTACTACAAGCGAGCATTTTTCATAAAAGCGTTGAAATATCGGCGTTTTGGCAACGTTCATATTATTATCTGTTGGCATAATAAATTATCCTTAAAAGAGGTAAAATTATGGAAATCAAAAAGTGTTGGTACAAGGAAATGACCGTTTACCAGATCTGGCCCAGAAGTTTCAAGGACGGCAACGGCGACGGCATCGGCGACCTGAAAGGCGTGCTGGAAAAGCTTGATTATCTGAAATGGCTGGGGATCGACGCCATCTGGTTTTCGCCCGTTTACAAAAGTCCGCAATGCGACTTCGGATACGACATTGCCGATTATCGCAACATTGCGCCCGAATACGGCACCCTTGACGACTTCAAGGCGGTGTTGAAAGGATGCAAGGAAAGGGGCATAAAAGTCATAATGGACCTTGTCGTCAACCACACGTCGACCGAACACGAATGGTTCCAGAAATCCCGCATGGGCGGCGACGACAACCCGTATAAGGATTATTATTTCTGGCGCAAAGGCACGGGAAAGGACGGGAAAGGTTATCCCAACAACTGGACGTCATCGTTCCCCGGCCCTGCCTGGACGTGGGATGACGAAAGGAAAGAATATTATCTGCACCTGTTCGCCGTCGGACAGCCCGACCTGAATCACGATAATCCGAAAGTAAGACAGGAAGTCATCGACATTTACAAATACTGGCTCGATATGGGCGTGGACGGTTTCCGCGAAGACGTCATCACTTATATCAGCAAGGAAAAAGGGCTGCCGAACGGCAATCCGCTTTCACCCGTCATGCGCGGCGTTACGCACTATAACAGGGGACCGCACCTTCACGAATATCTGCAACAGTTCAAAAACGAAGGCTGGGGCAAATACGACTGCATGACCGTCGGCGAAGCGCCCGGAATGACGCCCGATATCGCCCTCGAATTCATAAAAGAAGGCGACAAACAAGACCTTAATATGATGTTCCATTTCCAGCATATGGAAGCGGACTGCATCGGCAACGCTTGCGTGCACACGGGATTCAAACTCAAAAAACTCAAAAAAGTCATGTCGACGTGGCAGGACAAAATGTACGGCGTCGCGTGGAACGCAAACTATATGGAAAACCACGATCAACCCCGTTCGGTTTCCCGTTTCGGCGACGAAAAGAGATATCACGACTTGTCGGCGAAAGTGCTTGCAAACTCGTATTTCTTCCTGTCGGGCACGCCGTTTGTGTATCAGGGACAGGAAATCGGCATGACTAGCATATACCTTAAAAACATGCGCGATTACGTGGACGTTGCGGCGTTTTGCACGCACGACATAATGAAAAAACTCGGTCTTCCCGAAAAGCTCGCGATGAAAATGCTTGCATACGGCAGCCGCGACAATGCCCGCACCCCCGTACAATGGACGGACGGCAAGTGCGCCGGGTTCACGACGGCAGACCGCGCCTGGTTCCATATCAACAAAAACTATAAGGATATCAACGTCGAAAGTCAGATTGACGACGAAAACAGCGTCCTTAACTACTATCGCGAACTTATCAGGATAAGAAAAGAAAACCCGATTATAATCTACGGCGACTACAAGTTGCATTATAAAAACAGCAAAAACCTGTGGGTTTACGAAAGGAATTACGAAGGGAAACGTATGCTTGTCGTGCTGAATTTCTCGGACAAAGCGGTCAGGTTCAAGGCGCCCGAAGGCTTCGACCTTGAAAAGGGCAAGTTACTTATCGGAAACTACAAGGACAACAAAGTGGTAAACAACGGCTTTGTTACCCGTCCGTGGGAAGCAAGGACGTATATCTTCGGATAAACGGCAAAAAAACGAAAAACAGGGGGCTTTTCGGAGTCCCCGTTTGTATTTTTAAGATTATTTTGAAAAAAAGTTGGAAATTTTCAGGAGATAATCCGTATATAAAGTAGAGTCATGTTGAAAGAAAAGGTAGCGCGCGCTATCAGACAACTTAAAAAGGGCAAAACCGAGTATTTTGACGAGATTTACGATTTGACAAGGGCGTCGGTGTATTACGTGATACGCGGCGTGTTGAAGGACAACTATCTTGTCGAGGACGCAATGCAGGAAACGTACGTCGCTTTTCTGAACTCGATTGCGAAAATCGATGATGAGCAAAACCCGCTTTCGTACCTTTTGCAAATCGCAAAGAACAAGGCGCTGGACGAGGCGCGGCGAATGACAAGGGCTGCGGGCGCAAATATCGACGACGTCGAAATCGCGACAAGCGACGTGACCGTTTCGGATCTTCCGCTTCTCGAACACGCAAGGCAGAATTTAAGCGACGACGAATTCCGCATACTGGAACTCACGACGATTTACGGATACCGCCGCGTCGAGGTCGCAAAAATGCTTGGCGAACCCATATCCACGATAAACTGGAAATATAACAAGTTAATCAAAAAAGTCAAAACGTTTTACGGCGAGGTTTATAATGAAAAATAAAAACAAGATTATAAACGAATTATACGAAAAGTCCCCCGACATTAGAGAGAGAATCAGGAAAGACGTCGATTTTTCGCAGTTTGAAAAGAAGAACGCGCCCGCCGCAAAATCGTCAAACGGGTTCAAGTGGGCGACGGCAGTCTTGTCCGTTGCGCTTATCGCGATGATTGCGGTACTTGCGCCGATTATCGCAAAAACGTCCAAGCCCGATAAATCCGGGAAAACCCCCGGCGTTTCGTACGCGTCGGACTACGTCGTGTTTATCGACGTCAACCCGTCCGTAAGGCTCGACGTGTCGGGTGGGGACGTCGTTACCGCGCAAAAAGGCATGAACAAAGACGGCGTGGTTTTACTTTATAAGGAAAACCTTGTCGGCAAAAATATCGACGAAGCGGCAACTTATCTTATTGAAAAAATGGACGAGGCGGGGCTTGTGAAGGATAAAGGCGAAGTCAGAATTTCCGTCGCCGACAAAAAAACGGGCAAGCGCATCGACGAAAAACAGCGTCACGCCTTAGAAGTCGTCAACAACTTGTTCCAAAACAAAAACAAGGACGTTTCCGCAATGATTTTAAGCGATAATGAAATCGACGCCATCGAGGATTATTACGACAACAACAACGTCGGCGAGTACGAAAAGCAGATGATTGAAGAGTTCAAGGCGAAATTACTTCTTGCAATCGACAAAAAAATCGGGCGCATTGACGAACTTCTTAATACATTGAAACCGTGGGAAAAAGACGAGCGCAAGGTGAAAAAGATTGACCAAAACGACGCGGAAAAAGCCGCGCTTGAAGCAATCAAGGTTTATTGCGCCGACTATAAGGTGAATTACTACGAGGTCGCCAACGACGAAATCGCCGAATTTTACGAGGACCTTGTCGAAAAAAAGAAAGACCTTCTTGAATGTATCGACGACATCAACAATCCCGACGGCGACGACTCCTACGGAGAGATCCTGTCCGACCTTCTGGAAATCGTCAAGGAAGAACTTTTTGAACAAGAAGATTAAGAATTTTCAAAAACGTTAGAATTTTTTAAGGGTTTGTCCGTATATTAAGTAGAATAAACAGGAGGTAATCCCTTATGAAAAAGAAAATAATATCAATAGTATGTGCGCTCGCTCTTATCGGAACGATGACGGCTGCGCTCACGGCGTGCGACGTCAAAGGCGGCGGTAACGCGGCGAAAGTCAAAGTCAACGCAAACGACGTATACGCGCTTTCCGCGCTGACCGGTGCGGAATATCTTGATCAGACCGAAAGCGGCGCAACCGGCGCGGCGGAAACAACCCGCCCCGGCGTCATAACCGACGCGGACGTAAGCGGCATCAAAGACTGTCTGAATATGTTTGACGACGTTATTTCGGGTGGCGGCATCACGCAAACCGTTGAAAAGAACGAAGACGTTGAAGGGCTTTATAAAGATTATCCTTTCGTCATGACGGTCACCGTCGGCAACACCGGCATCACCGCAAAAATGTATTATAAGGAAGTCAACACCGTCACCGAAACCGAAATCGACGACGGCGTGGAAGAAACCGAAGTGTCCACGACTTTGTCCGGCGTGATGGTCTTTGACGGCAAAGAGTTTGAAGTAAGCGGCAAGAAAGAAATCGAAACCGAAGGCGACGAAAAAGAAACTTCCATCGAATTCACCACCAAAAGCACGACGAATCCCTTGAACTACGTCAAAATCAAACAATCCGTAGAAGTTGAAAACGGCGCTCAGGAAGTCGAATACGAATACGAAATCTACGAAAACGGCGAGAAGGCGCGCGAATTCAAGCTTGAAGTCGAAGACGAAAACGGCAAAACCGAAGTCACTTTCAAAATGGAAATCGAAAACGCCCCCGAAGAAACCGAATATAAAATCATCAAAGGCGACGTGGACGGAAAATTCAAGATTAAATACGAAAAGGGCAAAGAAAAAGGCTTTATCACCGTTGAAGCGGTTGAAGGCGGCTATAAACTCACCTACAACAACGGCTACTTCGAAGTCATTTAATAAAACATAAGTCATTTAATAAAACATAATTTTCCTTATCATTTATCCCTAAAACAAAAACAAAACCCTGCACCGCAGGGTTTTGTTTTTCAATGCAAGTTAGATTTTGGTTGACGCCAAAGAAAAGGTGAATCCATAACTTGCCCGATGGGCAAATTTCATCGTCGGGGCGATTTCAGTCGGTTGGAAAACGGATTTCACAAATTCGCCGACGGCGAATTTATTTCATTGTAGCGCCCGCGTTACATCTTGTCGGGGGCGGCGATGCCCAGAAGCGTCAAGCCCGTTTTGATGACTTGTTTCGTCGCTTTGGTGAGCAGGAGCATTGCGTTTCTTTGCGGTTCTGCCGCGTCGATAATGCGGTGCTCGAAGTAGAATTTGTTGTATGCCTGACATACCGCCATCACCGCGCGCGAGATATAGCACGGCTCGTACTTTTCGGCGGCGTCTTTGACGGCGTCGGGGAATGCCGCGATCGCTTTCACGACGGCGTTCGCTTCCGCATTGTCAAGGGCGGAGTAATCGACGTCATTTGTAATTTCCGCACGGCTTAAAACGCTTGTGCAGCGCGCGTGAGTATATTGTACGTACGGTCCCGTTTCGCCCTCGAACGACAGCACGCGGTCGTAACTGAAAACGACGTCTTTTATGCGGTTGTTGTAAAGGGCGGAGAACACCACCGCGCCAACGCCGATATCTTCGGCAACCGTCGCTTTGTCGTCAAGACCTTTCGATTTTTCGTCCAGAATTGCGCGGGCTTTTTCCACGGTTTTGTTGAGGACGTCTTCCAAGAACACGACCTTTCCTTCGCGGGTGCTCATTGCGCCGTCTTCCATCGAAACCATGCCGAAAGCGACGTGCTCCAAATCTTTGTACCAGTCGTAACCCATAAGTTCAACGACCTTAAACCACTGCTTAAAGTGCAGATTCTGCTGATAAGCCACAACGTACAGGCATTTATAAAAGTCGTAAGTTTTCTTGCGATAAAACGCCGCGGCAAGGTCGCGCGTGGCGTAAAGCGTCGCGCCGTCCGCCTTTAAGATCAAGCACGGCGGCATATTGTATGCGGACAAATCCACAACCTTTGCGCCCTCGCTGTCTTTGAGCAATCCTTTTGCGTTAAGCTCGTCGATGACGGGCTGCATTTTGTCGTTGTAAAAGCTTTCGCCGGCGTAACTGTCGAAGGTGACTTTCAGACGTTTGTACGTCCTGTTGACTTCCTTCATCGTGATGTCTTTGAACCAGTTGAACAGGGCAAGCGCGTCTTTGTCGCCGTCCTCGATAAGTTTGAAGTAATGTCTTGCCTCGTCGTTCAGCGAGTCGTCCTTTTCGGCTTCTTTGTGGAAGCGGACGTAAATATCGAGAAGGGCGCGGATACCGCGTTTTTCGATGTCGTCTTTGTCGCCCCAGAGTTTGTATGCGACGATAAGTTTGCCAAACTGCGTGCCCCAGTCGCCAAGGTGATTTATGCCGACCGCGCGGTAGCCCAAGAAGTTGAACGTGCGATAAAGCGCCGCGCCGATGACCGTCGTCATAAGATGGCCGATGTGGAAAGGCTTTGCGATGTTTATGGAAGAATAGTCGATGCAGACGGTTTTACCCGCGCCGACGTCGGACGCGCCGTACTTGTCGCCTTCCGCGGCGACTTTATCCAGAATTATTTTGTTGTACGCGCTTTTGTTAAGGTAAAAGTTGAGATATCCGTTTTTCGCCTCGACCTTATCGACAAATTTCGCAAGCGACGCAAGATAAAAGAAAGCGTCGGCGCGTTTTTTCGGCTCGGACTGACTGACGTCGTCAAAAAGTTTTTCAAACGGCTTTCCGAGTGAGGAAAACTCCGCGCGGAAATCGTCCTTTTCGTTTTCGGGCAAAAGGAAGGACAAAGAAGATTTGCTTTTTACCGACTCTCGCACGGCGGAAATCCTTTCGTGAATGCGGTTTATGCGTTTGAGTTTTGCGACGATATCGCATGCAAGGTCTTCGGCGATTTTGTCGGGGGCTTTCCTTAACACCCTTGCGAAACGGAAGCACGGCAAGGAATAATCGCCGTTGCCGCTTTCTTTGGGCACCGCAATAAGGGATTCGACGTCCTGCCGGTCGACGCCGTCGATGTTGATAAGTTGCGAAATCTCGTGTTTGTAATCCATAAGTTGCCTTTTTATTTGCTTTTATGCTTAAATAGTTTAAGTTATTTTATCATAGCAATTATATTTTGTAAACCAAAGTGCCGCCTTTCTCTTTACTACAAAATAAAAATGTTGTATTATATTTTCGACAAAAACAAGAGGTGTGATATGAAATTAGGCGTAGTCGGGCTTCCCAACGTCGGGAAAAGCACGTTGTTCAACGCAATTACAAACGCAGGCGCGATGAGCGCGAATTATCCTTTTTGCACGATAGAGCCGAACGTGGGCGTCGTCGCGGTGCCGGACGAAAGGCTTGAAAAACTCGCGGCGCTTTACAACAGCAAGAAAATCACCCCCGCAACCGTGGAATTCGTGGATATCGCGGGGCTTGTCAAGGGCGCGTCGAAAGGCGAAGGTCTTGGCAATAAATTCCTGTCGCACATCAGGGAAGTGGACGCGATCGTGCACGTCGTAAGGTGCTTCGACGACGAAAACGTAACGCACGTTTCCGGTAAGGTCGATCCCGTTGACGATATCGAAACCATAAATCTGGAACTTATTTTCGCCGATATGGAAACGGTGGAACGCCGCATCGCAAAAGCGCAATCTATGGCAAAGGGCGGCGACAAAAAGTTTATCGAAGAGGCAAATCTTTTAACCCGCATTTATAAATGGCTTGAAAGCGGCAAACCCGTAAGGACGATGGAACTGTCCGACGACGAAAAGGAACTTGTGAAATCCTTCTTCCTGCTCACCGACAAACCCGTCATTTACTGCGCGAACGTGTCCGAAGACCAGACCGGCGGAAACGAATATACGAAAGCCGTCGAAGAATACGCAAAGGCGGAAGGCAGCGAAGTCGTCGTGATTTCCGCAAAGATCGAGGAAGAACTTGCAAGCCTTTCCGACGACGAAAGAAAAGCCTTCCTTGACGATTTGGGAATCGAAGAAGGCGCGCTTCCGAAACTTATCACGGCGTGCTATAAACTCCTTGGTCTTATCAGTTATCTGACCGCCGGCGAAAAGGAAGTCAGGGCGTGGACGATCGAGCGCGGAACGAAAGCGCCGCAAGCGGCAGGAAAAATCCATTCCGACTTTGAAAAGGGGTTTATCCGTGCGGAAATAGTAGATTATCCTACGCTTTTGGAACTTGGCAGTTTCAACGCCGCCAAAGAAAAAGGCAAGGTGAGAAGCGAAGGAAAGGACTACGTAATGCAACCCGACGACGTGGTTTTGTTCCGCTTTAACGTATAATTTTTTCAAAATCCGAAACAATGAAAATCAAGACGCTCCCGAGATTTCGGGGGCGTTTGGTTTTGAAAATGAAAAATCCGTTCGATTTTTGTTTACTTATTATATTTACTTTGCTATAATCTTTTATATATTTTTTCAAACGAGGTATTTCCTATATGAACATGCTCGAAGTCGAAGCAAAATGGAATAAAAAATGGGAAGAGGAAAAAACCTATAAGTTCGATCCGTCGAGAATCGACAAGAAGTATTACGTCCTTGAAATGTTTTCGTATCCGTCGGGCGCAAAGTTGCACGTCGGACACTGGTTCAACTACGGACCGTCGGACAGTTTCGCGCGCTTTAAGCGTATGCAGGGCTACGAAGTGTTCCAGCCGATGGGATTCGACGCGTTCGGTCTGCCTGCCGAAAACTACGCGATAAAAACGGGTATTCATCCCAAAGACAGCACCATGAAAAACATCGCGACGATGGAAAAACAGCTTAAAAACATCGGCGCGACATACGATTGGGATTACGAGGTCGTCACGTGCGATCCGAAGTATTATAAATGGACGCAATGGCTGTTTTTGCAAATGTATAAACACGACCTGGCGTACAGAAAGGAAGCGCCGGTCAACTGGTGCCCGTCCTGCCAGACCGTTCTTGCGAACGAGCAGGTCGTCGACGGTTGCTGCGAAAGATGCGGCACGACGGTTGTCCGTAAAAATCTGACGCAATGGTTCTTCCGCATCACGAAATACGCCGAAGAACTTTTGAACGACATCGACAAACTCGACTGGCCCGAAAAAACCAAACTTATGCAAAAGCACTGGATCGGCAAATCCACGGGCGGCGAAATCGAGTTCAAAGTGAAAGACAAGGACGTCAGTTTCCGCGTGTTCACGACGCGCGCCGACACGATTTTCGGTATCACGTACGTCGTTCTCGCGCCCGAAAGCCCGCTTGTCGATAAGGTCGTCACGGAAGAAAACAAACAGATTGTCGAAGACTATAAATTGCAGTGCAGCAAAATTAACGAGATTGAACGTCTTTCGTCCTCGCGCGAAAAGACGGGCGTGTTCACGGGAAGTTACGCCATCAACCCGATAAACGGCAGGGAAGTCCCCATTCTCGTTGCCGACTACGTCCTTGCAAGTTACGGCACGGGCGCGGTTATGGGCGTTGCGGCGCACGACGACCGCGACTACGTTTTCGCGAAAAAGCACGGCTTGCCCATCGAAAGAGTAATAAGGAGCAAGGACGGCTCGCCCGACGATCTGCCTTATACCGACTACGGCATAATGTGCAACAGCGGCGAATTTGACGGTATGACCACCGAAGAAGGACGCATCGCCGTCATCAGAAAGCTTGAAAAAGAAGGGAAAGGGGAACTCAAAACCAACTATCGTCTGCGCGACTGGCTTATCTCGCGTCAGCGTTATTGGGGCGCGCCCATTCCCGTTATCCATTGTCCGCATTGCGGCGCTGTGCCCGTCCCCGAAAAGGATTTGCCCGTGGAACTTCCTTACAACGTCAACTTCACGCCCGACGGCGAAAGCCCGCTGAAAAAGTGCGACGAATTTATGAACGTGAAATGTCCCGTGTGCGGCGCGGACGCAAAACGCGATCCCGACACGCTCGACACCTTCGTATGCAGCAGCTGGTATTATCTGAGATACGTCGATCCGAAAAACGACAAGGAAGCGTTCAGCCGCGAAAAGGTTGACAAAATGCTTCCCGTCGATAAATACATCGGCGGCGCGGAGCACGCGTGCATGCATCTTTTGTACGCAAGATTTTTCACAAAAGCGTTGCGCGACATGGGATATCTCGACTTTGACGAACCGTTCAAGTCGCTTGTGCATCAGGGCACGATTTTAGGGCCCGACGGACAAAAAATGAGCAAGTCCCGCGGCAACGTAATTTCGCCCGACACTCTCATCGAAAAGTACGGCAGCGATGCTTTCCGACTTTACCTTATGTTCGGTTTTTCCTATGTCGAAGGCGGACCGTGGAACGATAAAGGGCTTGAAAGTATCCAGCGTTTCATGGACAGGGTTGAAAGGCTCGTGTGCCACAGCCGCACGTTCTCGTACAACAATAATCCTTTGACCGCTGCCGAAAAGAATATCGAATACGTCAGAAACAACACGATAAAATGCGTCACCGCCGACACCGAAAACTTTGCGTTCAACACGGCGATCGCGCGTATTATGGAATTTACGAACGCGCTTACCGATTACGAAAACAAAGTGTCCGACAAAAACGCCGTCTTTAAGGAGTGCGTCGAAGACCTTGTGAAAGTGCTTGCGCCGTTCGCGCCGCATTTCACGGAAGAACTTTGGGAAATTTTGGGTAACAAAACCACGATTTTCAATACCGAATTCCCGAAAGTCAACGAAAAAGCCCTTATTAAGGACGAACTCGAACTCGCGGTGCAGATCAACAGCCGCGTGAAAGCGAAAATCGTCGTACCGTCCGGCGCTGGCAAAGACGAAATCCAAAAAATCGCGATGGATTCCGATGAGGTCAAAGCCCTTCTCGACGGCGCGACCGTGAAAAAAGTTATCGTAATTCCCCATCGCCTTATCAACTTCGTAATATAGGAGAAAGATATGATTGACATTAACCTGATTCGCAGCAATCCCGACGCGGTGAAAGCGTCTTTGAAAAAGAAAGAATGCGACGTCGACTTTTCGGAACTTCTCTCGTGGGACGCCGAAAGACGCGCGCTTATTTCCGACGTCGAAAGTCTGAAAGCAAGAAAAAACAAGGTGTCGGCGGACATTCCCCGCTTGAAAAAAGAGGGCAAACCCGTTGACGCAATCTTTGACGAAATGAGAAAAATCGGCGAAGAAATCTCCGAAGACGACAAAAAAATCGACGATTTGCAGGAGAAAATCTTCAATTTCGTCGCGTGTCTTCCCAACCTTCCCGACGACGACCTCGTTGCGGGCGGCAAGGAAAACAACGCCGTACAAAAAGTCATCGGCAAAATGCCCGAATTCGACTTTGCGCCCAAAAACCACGTCGACCTTTGCACAAGCCTGAATCTCATTGACTACGAACGCGGCGTAAAACTGTCGGGCGGCGGATTCTGGATGTACCGCGGCATCGGCGCAAGGCTGGAATGGGCGCTTCTGAATTTCTTTATTTCGGAGCACCTGAAAGACGGTTACGAATTTATTCTTCCGCCGCTGCAACTCGGCTATAACTGCGGATTCGGCGCGGGACAGTTCCCCAAGTTCTCGGACGAAGTGTATTGGCTCGACGTCGACGAAGACCGAAAGAAAAACCGCTTTATGCTGCCGACTGCGGAGACCGCTCTCGTGAATATTTACTCGGGCGAAATCATCGACGAAAGCAAACTCCCGATGAAAATGTTCGCATACACCCCGTGTTTCAGAAAGGAAGCGGGAAGTTATCGAAGCGAAGAACGCGGCATGATCCGCGGACATCAGTTCAATAAGGTCGAAATGGTGCAATACACCCACCCCGATCACAGCGACGAAGCCTTTGAAGAACTTGTGAACAAGGCAAGCGGACTCGTCGAAAAGCTGGGGCTTTATCACCGCATATCGAAACTTGCCGCGGGCGATTGCTCGGCGTCGATGGCGCGCACGACCGATATCGAGGTTTGGATTCCGTCGATGGGCATTTTCAAGGAAGTTTCAAGCGTTTCGAACGCGCGCGACTATCAGGCAAGAAGAAACAACACCCGTTTCCGCGACGCCGCAACCGGCAAAACCCGTTTCGTGCATACGTTGAACGGCAGCGGACTTGCGACAAGTCGCATCCTTCCCGCGCTTGTGGAACAATATCAGAACGCCGACGGCTCGGTAACGGTGCCCGAAGTTTTAAGACCGTTTTTGGGCGGACTTGAAGTAATCAAATAATAAAAAACAAACAAAAACGCATTGAAAAACCGCCGTACACCGGCGGTTTTTTTGCGTTCTAGGTGAATTATACTTTCAAGTGCAACACTTAAAAATAAAAAGACAGTTCATAGAAAACACCGTCTTCTTTGTTTGAACAAGAACGACAAGTGTTGCACTTCATTTGACAAAAGGCATAATCTTATCGTATCATAAAGGAGCGATAAACTTAATCGATTTGGAAGAAAGACCTTTTACTTCGGTAACAGGTGCATTTTTCGCGTACATAGCTTTTTTCCAAATTGAGCATGTGGGTTTATCGCAAAAATCAGCGGGGATGCACTTGTTATATTTTTTGCTTATTTTTGATGCCCCGCAATAAACTTTGCGAGGTTTACTATGAAATCCACAAAAAAACGAATCATTATTGTTTTTGCCATTCTGACAATGGCACTTGTTTTATCGTGTGCTTTTGTTGCCTGCGACAAGACCGATACGCCAGATGCCCCAAAAAAAGAATTTACAATTACATTCGATACGCAGGGCGGTAGCGAAGTTAAGCCTATTACGATTGCGGAAGGGGCTACAATTACCCTTCCACGCAATCCGACAAAAGAAGGTTATATATTCGATGGATGGTATTTGAGTAACGCGCTTGTTGAGGAATTTAACATAACGAAAACAATCACGGGCGATATCACGTTGTACGCAAAGTGGATTGAGGATAACGGGAGTGAAGGTCTTGAATATTCGTTGAACAGCGATGGAAACGGCTATACAGTGACGAGCATCGGCACTTGCACCGATAAAGAACTTATTATTCCGTCCGAATATAAAGCAAAACCCGTGACGAGCATCGGCAACTATGCCTTCCGTTATTGCACCGGACTTACGAGCGTGACAATCGGGGGCAGTGTGACGAGCATTGGCAATGAGGCTTTCTATAATTGCACCGGGCTTACGAGCATAACAATCGAGGGCAGCGTGATAAGCATCGGCGATGATGCCTTCCGTGGTTGCACCGGGCTTACGAGCGTGACAATCCCCGACAGTGTGACGAGCATCGGCTGGCGTGCCTTCTATGATTGCATCGGGCTTACGAGCGTGACAATCCCTGACAGCGTGACGTGGATCGGCTCTTGGGCCTTCTCTAGTTGCACCGGGCTTACGAGCGTGACAATCGGTAACAGAGTGTGGAGCATCGGAGATGGCGCCTTCGATGGTTGCACCGGGCTTACGACAGTCAATTGGAACGCAACCAGATACACAAGTGTTGCACCGTATTCTCCTATATTCAAAGGTTGTTCTAATCTTGCAACAGTAAATATAGGGGACAATGTAAAAATCATTCCGTCGCATGTCTTCTGTTATTGCACCGGGCTTACGAGCGTGACAATCCCCGACAGCGTGACGAGCATCGGCGATGGTGCCTTCCGTGGTTGCACCGGACTTACGAGTGTGACAATCGGTAACAGTGTGATGAGCATCGGCGAGAATGCCTTCTATAATTGCACCGGACTTACTAGCGTGACAATCGGGGGCAGCGTGACGAGCATAGGCGATTGGGCCTTCGATGGTTGCACCGGACTTACGAGCATTACTTTTAACGGAACGATGGGGCAATGGTACGCCATATCTAAAGGCTATGATTGGAAAGACAGCGTGCCGAGTGCGTGTAAGGTTGTTTGCACGAACGGGACGGTCTCGATTTAGTAACGACAAAATAAACCCATAAAACATACCCCTCTGCGACTTGCGGAGGGGTTCGTTTTTTATCTGTTCTAAAAAACGTTATAAGTCGTATTTTTCAAAACTTTTCGCGCCATTTTTATATGAAAGCGCGGTGAGTCCTGCGCCCGAAATAATCCCAATAAACAAAATTACGAGTTTTGCCGCAAGGTGAGAGCCGTCCGTCGTCAGAAACACGTCTTTTACAACGGGCGCGTGTGCAAGCACGACGTCGATTGCGACAATTAAAAATCCGAGTGCGCTCGACAAGGCAAAATGTCTGCCGATTTTTTCGGGACTTTTATAATATGCCGTGAAAAACGACAGGTTGAATATGCCGAAATACAAAAACGCGATTCCGTAAAAAGCAAGCGACGGCATCGAGCCCGCCTGGTTTGCGGAAACGTTCAGAATCGTACAGCGAAGGACGGCAAAGGGAATCGTCGCGACAATCGTCAAAAGTTCGAAAATGCAGACGGTGAGTATCCTTGCGCCCACCAAATCGCGCTTTCTTACGGGCAGGTTAAGGCTGTATTCCAGGTCGTGATTTTCACGCGACGAAAGACACATAAAGAATATGCCGAGCGTGGTGTAAAAAAACGACACGAGATAAGGATAATTCGGAATAAGCAGCATGAAGGCAAACGACAAAAAAATGTAGTTCGTGGGGTGCGCCGCAAGGCGGAATTCCTTGTAAACAAGATTTTTCATAATTCCTCCTTTTCAAGATGCACCATAATGTCTTCAAGCGACGCGTCGGTTGTTTCAATATTCAAAACAGCGGCTTTATCGGCAGAAATCAACACGCTTAACCCGTCTTTCAGCCGTCTCACGCCGTGCGAGCACGCTGCGATATCGTCCGTGAAAGCGTCCTTTTTAACAAATGCGAGCTTGTATTTTTCCTTGAACGTATCGGTGGGTTCGCTTGCGAAAATCTTGCCGTTTCTGATGTAGGTAATGTCGTCGGCGCACTTGTCGAGATCGGACGTTACGTGCGTTGAAAAGAGTATGGTTTTCCCGTCGTCTTTAAGCGACAAGAACACGTCCAGAAGGTCCTCGCGCGAGACGGGATCGAGCCCCGACGTCGGCTCGTCCAGAATCAAGAGGTCGGCGTTGTGCGACAGGGCAAGCGCCAGCGAATACTTGACTTTCATTCCTTGCGACAACGCCTTTACGGTTTTGTTTTCGTCCAAGTTGAATTTTTCAAGATAGCCGCGATACGCCGCGTCGTCAAAGTTTTCGTAAAACCTTTTCGTGACGGCGGTTATCGTTTTCAGTTTTTTCGTGACGTAATAATCCGCGCCGCCCGAAACGTAGCCGACGCGGCTTTTGATTTCCTTTTCGTTTTCCGAAAAGTCCTTTCCGAAAAATTTTACCGTGCCGCCGTCTTTATGGACAAAACCCAGAAGACATTTGAGAGTGGTGGATTTTCCCGCGCCGTTTCTGCCGATAAATCCCATAATGCGTCCGCTCTCGACTGAAAAACTCACGTCGTCAAGGGTAAATGCGGGATAAATCTTTGTAAGGTGTTCAATTTCAAGAGTTTTCATTGTCGTTATTAAACACCTTGTCGACGTAACCCGAAACGTATTGTTTCGGAGGAATGGCGATACCGCGCGCGGGATCTCCGAAAAGAATAAGCGTGTCGCCGGGCACAATGCCGAAAACGTCGCGCGCTTCCTTTGGAATGACGATTTGTCCTTTCTCGCCGACTTTGACCGTCCAGGCGAATTTGCCGTCTTTTTGCGATTTCATAATTACCTCAAAAGTATGAAAAGTATGATTTGTATAACTTATTTTACGCCGCGCATTAAAAATTGTCAATAAAAAAATTAAAAACCCCGCTGGCGCGGGGTAAAAGGATTTTTATTTATCTGAATTTTTTGTTATCTGAAATTCACGACGTTTATCGGCTCTCCGTCAAGATAGGACACAAGGTTCATAACCGCGGTGTCCATAAGGCGTTTTCGGGATTCCTTCGACGCCCAGGCGATATGCGGCGTGATGATGCAGTTGTCCGCGCGAAGAAGCGGATTGTCGGGTTTTATCGGCTCTTCCGACACGACGTCGACTGCGGCAAACGAAACTTTGCCCGAGTCGAGCGCGTCTTTCAACGCATTCTCGTCGATGAGTCCGCCGCGCGAAGTATTGATGACGATTACGCCGTCTTTCATCATATCGAAGGCGTTTTTATCAAGCATTTTTTCGTTGTCTTTCGTGAGCGGGCAGTGCAGCGACACGATATCCGCGCGGGAGTACAATTCCGCAAGGTCGGCGTATTCGGCGATTTCGCTGTCCAACGACATTATTTTGTCGTAAACGATGACGTGCATGCCGAACGCGTTTGCGATCGTGCCGACGGTGCGCCCGATTCTGCCGTATCCGACAAGCCCCAGAGTCTTTCCTTTCAGCTCGGTAAGCGGATAGTTCCAGAAACAAAAGTCTTTTGAATTTGTCCAGAGGCCTTGTTTTACGGCGTCGCTGTGGTGTCCGACGTGGTGGCAACATTCCAGAATAAGCGCGAAAGTGAACTGCGCGACTGCCGCAGTGCCATAGGTAGGAACGTTGCAGACGGGGATACCGCGCTCGGCTGCGGCGACGGTATCGACGACGTTGAAGCCGGTTGCAAGCACCCCGATATATTCGATATTCGGGCAGGCGTCCAGAATTTCCTTTGTGATTTTCACCTTGTTCACGATGACCGCCTGATTATTGCCGATGCGTTTAACAACGGTGTCGAAGTCGTCGGGCGTTCTGTCGTACACGGTAAGCTCGCCGAGGTTTCTGAATCCGTCCCACGAAAGGTCGCCGGGGTTTTCGGTAAAACCGTCCAGAATAACGATTTTCATAAGTTCCTCCCTAAAAAAGTGCCTGAAGTGCCGGAATTTGCAAAAACTTTATTGCATTTTAATTGTACATTAAAAAGCGGTCGGTGTAAATACTCTTTTTCAAGAAAACGACAAAAACGGACGATTTTTTTGCAAAATTATAGGAAAAAATTGTCCTGTTGCAGGACTTTTTTGCCTTTTGAATAAACTTCCGTGACTTTTCCGCGCTCGTCGACGACGTTGAACGACGCGTCATATCCAACGGAAAGAGAGGGAATTTCAAGCCCCAAATACTTTCTCGGCGATTCGGTCGCGCAATAAACCGCCTTTTCAAGCGGCACGCCGTAGCGGACGATGATTTCAACCATCTTCGCGATGTTCGTCGTGCTTCCCGCAAGGGCGGATTTGTCTTTGAGATACGCCGCGGTGCCGTCGGCAATTACGGGCGTGTTTTCGCCAAGGATATATTCGCCGACGGGCGCGCCGCACGGGGCAAGGGCGTCCGACACAAGTATGATTTTTTCATATCCTTTGCACTTATAAATGAATTTGAAAAGGTTTTCGCCGATATGCACGTCGTCGGCGATGACTTCCGTATAAATATCGTCAAAGTACATCGCGCACTCGTTCAGCCCGAGATGTTTCGTGATTTTGCCGCCGACGCGGCGGAATCCGCTTGACGCGCAGTAAATATGAGTCGCTCCGTCAAGCCCGACGTTTTTGCAGGCGATAATCTGGTCGTCGATACTGTCGTCGTGTCCCGCCTGCGCCTTTATGCCGTTTCCGACGATTGCTTTTACGAGTGCGACCGCGTTTTTCGTTGCCGGACACAGCGTTACGATTTTAAGAACGTCCGCGTTCCGGCTGAAAAAACCCGCGTCCTTTTCGTCAAAGGAAGTCATTATGTTTTCAACGGGCTGCGCGCCTTTTTTCGCAATGCTTATGTACGGTCCTTCGATATGCGCGCCCAGAATTTCCGCGCCCGACGGCGACAATTTTCTCAGTTTTTCAAAGGCTTTGTCAAGCGCGGTAAGCGGGGTTGCGACAAAGGTCGGAAGGTATGCCCCGATACCGTTTGAAAGAAGGTAATTTCCGATTTTCGACAATGCGTTTTCGCTAAGTTCCGTGACGTCGTGAGTCACCGCGCCGTGCGTGTGAATATCGACGTATGGCAGTGTAACGTATCGCGGCGCAGATTTTTCGCGCGTCTTTGAAACCTTTGAAATTTTTCCGTTTTCAACGGTTATGTCGACGGCGTTATCGGCGATTTTTCCGTCAAAAATTAACTTTACGTTTTTAATTTCCATAATAAACCCCGTTTTTTGTCATAATTTGTAAAAATATATAGTTTCGGGCAGTTGCTCGAAATACAACGAAACAGCGGCTTTTTTGTTGAAATCGAGCGTCACGAGAGAGGTTGTTTCAAACTCGTATCTTCTGCCGTCCGAAAGGGAAAGCGCGCACGATTTTTCGTATTCTAAGGTGTCTTTCGGTTTCTTAAAAATTGCCGACAAAACGCCCGTCTTTTTTTCGACAAGATTGTCTGTTGTACCTTTTGAAATCTCTTTTCCGCAAAATTTCACCGGGAAAGTCGGCGGCACGAGAAAGGTGAGTTTTGCGGCGGAAAACGTCGCGTTTGAAAAATGCAGCGCAAGACGGTTTTCTTCTTCGCCGACGGATATTTTCACAAAATCCCCGTCGTATCCTGAAAAGTCGATATGCGCGGACTTTACCGAACACGACTTGGTTTTCACGTCCGAAAGCGCGTACTCCCCGTCGACGTCGAACCGCGCGGTCAGTTTCCCGTTTTTCACGCCGAACTTTTTTTCGGCCTTTACCGATTTTATAAACGGAACGAGCGACGTATGATTGAAAACTTCCGTTTCGTCAAAAGAAAGCCTGACGCCGTATCCGCTGTCAACGATTTTAATCATACCGATATTTTACCCTTTTTGGAGGCGGTAGTCAAGGCGCGAAATCACGTTTGAACGAGTCTCGTCATATATTGAAAAAAATCGTCGGGGGAAAAGGGTGGACAGATGCCGCGCGGAAGTCGATTTATCTCGGCTGAAAAAAAACTTTGAAACGATAAAAGAAAAATGCGACGACGTGTTTGCCGTCGTGAAAGCGAACGCGTACGGACACGGCGCGACGGAAGTCGCGAAAACTCTTGAAGAAAGCGGTTGCAAAAAATTTGCCGTGGCGTCGGTGTACGAGGCGGAAAGTTTAAGGAAAAACGGGATAAACGGCGAAATCGCGATACTCGGCTTTTGCGAGGATTTCGGGCTTGCCCGCGAAATTGCCGCCCGTCCGCTCGTGTACGACGAACACACCCTTTGTCTTGCAAAAAAGTACGACGCGGAAGTTTTCGTAAAAATCAATACGGGAATGAACAGGCTCGGGTTTTCGACAATCGGAGAAACGGCGTCCGCCGTGAAAAACTTGCGGGTTCTCGGGGTGTTCACCCATCTTTCGTCGGCAGACGGCGACGACGCAACCGACCGCCGTATTACCGAGGCGCAGATAAAAAACTTTATGGAAGCGGAACTTGTCGTCAAAAACGAAAAGGACGTCCCCTTTTATGCCGAAAACAGCGCGTCTCTCATAAAGTACGGCAGATTTTTCGACGGCGCGAGAATCGGAATCGCGCTGTACGGCGTAAATCCTGTCCCGGGCGACAAAACGCCGCTTTTGCCCGTGATGACTTTTCGCGCGGCGGTAATTGCGATAAACACGGTGAAAAAGGGAGATTTTATCGGGTACTCGCGCGGGTATCGGGCGAAAAAAGATATGCGCGTCGCGATAATATCGACAGGTTACGCCGACGGACTCCCGCGGGCGTTGTCGAACAAGGGAATGATTTTCTGCAACGGGCAATTTCTGAAAATCGTCGGAAAAGTTTCGATGGACAGCGTTGCCGTCGACGCGGGCGACGCAGACGTGAAAATTATGGACGAAGTCGTCGTTTTCGGCGACGAGATTAAGGTCACGGACGTCGCAAACCGCGCGGATACTCTGCCGTACGAGATTCTGACGGGCGTTTCGGAAAGGGTGAAAAGGGTTTATAAAAACCCGTAATGCCGAAGGCACAAAAAAAGCCCCGCAAAAGCGGGGCGTTTTTAACGGATTATTACTTTTATTACTTGTTGTTTTTGATGAAATCTTTAAGTTTTTTGGTTTCCATCTTCCAGTAAATCGTCTTAATCGGCGGGCAGATCGCAAACAGGAATCTTGCGAAGGTGAACAGTCCGCAGGGGTAAACGTATTTCTTCTTGCGTTCGATACCCTTTACCATTTTCTTTGCCACGTGGGCGGGGCTTTGTACGGGGAAGGGTTTCTTGAACTCCTTGGGATTTGCGGTTTTGAAGAAGTTCGTATTCGTTGCGACGGGATACAGGCAGGTCATCGTCACGTTTTCGGGAAGTTCCAGACGAAGACCTTGCTGGAAGCCTTGCGTGCCGAACTTCGACGCCGAATACACGCAGTAGCCGGGCATAGCCATCTGACCGATTGCGGAAACGGTGATGCAGAAGTGTCCGTCGCGGCCTTTTAAGAAATCAAGGTATTTGCCATAGGTATACATCGGCGAAATCGTATTGACCTGAAACATTCTGTTGACGCGATCCCAGTCGGCGTAGTTGTACTGTTCATAATAAGGGAAGCCTGCGTTTGCATAAAAAATGTCGATTGTGCCGAGTTTTTCTTTTGCGACCTCAAAGATTTTGTCGATGCCTTCCTTGTTGCCGACGTCGCATTGCATGGGGAAGACCTTGCTTTGGTCGAACGTGGAAATGACGTCCGTTTTAAGGTCGACGGCAAGGATTTTGTTGTTGCCTTGCACAAGAAGTTTCAATGTTTCGAGACCGATACCGCTGTTTGCGCCGGTCAGAACGATTTTTTTACCGGTAATCATAAACGTGCTCCATATTATTTTGATAATAACATAATAGCACAACGCCGAAAAAATGAAAAGCGTTTTGAAAAACGAAATTGTTGCGGGGCGTTAATTTCCCGCAAGATTGTTTGACTTTAATATAAAATATTTATATAATAAATAAAAATCGGAAAAGGGAGAAGAAAAGACGATATGCTGACCGTAAATTACGTTGACGATGACGATGAATTGATGAGAATTTACGACCGCGCGGGGGTGACGGGCGCAAACACGAGCGGTATCAACGCGGTGCTCTTCGACGACGACGAGGGCGTGGGCGTATGCAAAATGGTGCTTCGCGACGAAGGGATCCTTATTGTATCTTTCGACGTCGCAAAGGACAAGGCGGAAGATCCGTCTGTTTCCGACTTCTTTTTCAGGACGATTCTTTTTAAACTGTCGATGAGCGAAGTCAATATTCTTATTGCACCCGACGACAGGCTTGAAAAATTCGGATTCAAAAAACAAGGAGATCTGATGGTTGTTGCCGCGCGGGACGTAGTTTTCCCGTCGTCTTGCGGCGGAAATCACCAAATCGATAATTAACCGAATAAAATCGGCGTATAAAGCGTCGATTTTTCCATTAAGGAGCATATATGGAAGAATTTGCAAAACCAACCAACTTTATTGAAGACATCATTGACGCCGACCTTAAAAGCGGCAAGCATACGTTCATAGCGACGCGTTTCCCGCCCGAACCGAACGGGTATCTGCATATCGGCCACGCAAAAGCCGTCTGCATAAATTTCGGCATTAAGGAAAAATATCACGGCACGTGCAATCTGCGTTTCGACGACACCAACCCGTCGAAAGAAGACGTCGAATACGTCAACAGCATTCAGGAAGACATTAGGTGGCTGGGTTTTGAATGGGACGCGCTTTATTATGCATCCGATTACTTTGAAAAAATGTATTCGCTTGCGGAAGGGCTTATCGAAAAAGGGCTTGCGTACGTCTGCGATTTGTCCGCGGAAGAAATCAGCAAAACCCGCGGCACGCTTACCGAGCCCGGCGTAAACAGCCCGTACCGCGACAGAAGCGTGGAAGAAAACCTGCGACTTTTCAGGGAAATGCGCGCGGGAAAATACGACGACGGCGAAAAGGTTCTCCGCGCGAAAATCGACATGGCGGCGAACAATATCAATATGCGCGATCCCGTCATTTACCGTATCGTGAAAGCGCCGCACCACAGACAAGGCACAAAATGGGTGATTTATCCCATGTACGACTTCGCGCATCCTTTGGAAGACGCGATCGAGGGTATCACGCACAGCTGTTGCAGTCTTGAATTTGAGGATCATCGTCCCTTGTACGACTGGGTTGTCGAAAAGTGCGGATTCAACCCCCGCCCGAGACAAATCGAGTTTGCAAGGCTCAACCTTACCCACACGATTATGAGCAAGCGTTATCTTCGTCAACTTGTCGAAGACGGCGTGGTCGAAGGGTGGAACGATCCCCGTATGCCGACGTTAAGCGGTATGCGTGAAAGGGGATATCCCGCGGAAGCCATCCGCGATTTCTGCTCCCGCATCGGCGTGGCAAAGGCAAACAGCGTCGTCGATATCGCGCTTCTGGAACACTGCGTCCGCGAAAACCTTAACGAAAACGCAACGCGCGCAATGGCGGTTCTGAAACCGTTGAAACTCGTTATCGAAAACTATCCCGAGGGGGCGACGGAAACCGTCGAAATCGAAAACAATCCCAACAAAGAAGGCGCGGGCACGCACACCGCGACTTTCAGTCGCGAACTTTTCATCGAAGAAAGCGACTTTTCGCTGAATCCCCCCGCAAAATATTTCCGCTTAAAACCCGGCGGAATGGTAAGGCTCAAAGGCTCGTACATCGTCGAATACGCCGGTTGCGATGTCGACGAAAACGGCAACGTCAAAGAAGTGCGCTGCAAGTATATCGAAGACAGCAAATCGGGCGGCGCGAACGCGGGCATCAAGGTCAAGGGCGTAATACACTGGGTGAACGCAAACGACTGCGTCGACGTAACTGTAAATCGTTTCGATTATCTTATCAACGACGTCGAAGGCGACCTTATGGATCGCGTCAACAAAAATTCAAAGACGGTTGTCCGCGCGAAAGCCGAAAAATTCATCGTCGAAAATGCAAAGGCGTACGACCGCTTCCAGTTTATGAGACAGGGCTATTATATGGCGGTAAGCAATTTCGACAAATCCGCGCCCGTGTTCAACGAAGTAGTGGGGCTGAAAGACAGCTTCAACAAATAAGACAAAAAAAGAAAAACGCCGTCAACTTTTTTACGAAAAGCGTTGATATGTAAACTATTTTAGTTTATAATAGTTAAGAAGTATCTTGAAACCACGACGGTTTTTTCGTGATTTCGACCATTGTTTAAGGAGATAAATTATGGCAGTATGTAAAACTTGCGGTTCAGTAGTCCATCAGGGCGACTCGTTCTGCCCCGTTTGCGGACAAGGCCTGTTCAACCCCGAAGACGCGCTTATCTGTTCGGCTTGCGAAACGCCGAATGCGCCCGGGACGCGCTTTTGCAAACATTGCGGCGCGGTGCTTCTGAGAAAGCCCAAGACGGTTCAATGTCCCGTATGCGGCAGCGAAAACGCCGAAGACGCCTTATATTGCACGGCTTGCGGCAGCGAAATGCCCGGCGATTTCGAAAAAGAGTTCGAGGTGGAAAGCATCGAAAGACTGCAAGCGGTTTTGCCGCTCATCCACTCTTATGCCGAAAAGTTCAACGGCGAATTTGACAAACTTTCCGAAGAAGAATTGAAAAATTCCACGTACGTTTGCCCGGTATGCGGCAAGCGCAACAGCATTTCCGACGAAAAGTGTCGTCGTTGCGGCAGAGATAAGAACAGAAGTCTGTACCTTGCAAGCAAGCAACGTATTCCTTCGTTCGAAGACGCCGTCGAGGTGCCCGACGTACCGCACACTCCCGTGGTCGAGCCCGTATTCCCGGTGAAAGCGGACAAAAAGCCTGAGTTTATAAACGGTAAAAAGTCTGCCGACAGCAAACCCGTAAGGGGCGGCGGACAAGCCGGTTACGCAGGCGGCTATGCTTATTCGGGCGACGGATTTATGCAAAATTCGCCCATAGTACAGCCCCTTGCAATCGTTCCGTACGTCACGCAGGAACAGCCCTTGTGGCAGTATGCGTCCAAGGCGGATTATGAAAGAATGCGTCGTAATAACGCAAAAAAATAACGGGGGAATTATGGATAAAAAAACAGAAAACGTTAAAAACGAAAAAGTCGTATTTTACGCTCCGTTGCCGGTCAACAAACCGTATCCTATCATAAGGCCCAGCGAAAAAATCCAACTTCAACCCACGGTAAATCCCGTTGCGATCGTTCCTTACCTGTCTGCGGGCGAGGAAGAAGAAACCGTCGCGCAGTCCGCGGCGGAACAACAGACCGTTGCCGCAAGAAAGACGGAAAAACGCGCGTCGGCACGTGTGTCGGGCGTTCTTATGCTTATCATCGCCACGCTGTCGATAATTCTGTTCGGGTTGTCGTTCGCGGCGAAATATCCCATTGCGGGAGCGGAAAAATACATCAGCCTTAAATACTTTGCCGATATGTTCGACGTGATGCTCAAAACGCACGAATTTGCAAAGTTCGACATTGTTTTCGCGCCGTATCTTATCGCCGTCGCCTACGTTGCGATAATCGTCAACTTCATTTTGTCGATAATCGCGATTTCCACTGGAAAGAGAATAGGATTTACCCTTTGCGCGGTCATAGCGTTCCTGTGCTTTGTCGTCGCGGCGTTTTATGAGATGAAATTCTTCTCTCAGATCAAAAATCTGGGCAATCTGCTTTCGCGCGATTGCGGTTGGCCCTCGATAATGCTGATTATTATCGGCGGCGCAAACCTTGTGTTCGCATTCGTCTGCAACATAATTTGTCCTAAACACAGAATTCAGGAAACTGTCGAGTTTTAAGCGGAGGTTATATAATGAAAAGAAAAAACAAAAAAGTAGTTGCCGAATCTTTGCCCGTGAACGCGGAAGAAACCATTAAAAACGCCCGCGCGGAAATGAAGGACGAAGATTTTTCTGAACTCAGAATTCAAAAGTCCGAAGCAACGCCCATTCCGCAAGGGAAACCCGCGGCGGCTGCTCCCGCTCCGCAAAACGCGCAAAAAGTCCCGCCCGAGGTTGCAAATCCCGTCGAATATGCGGTGATGCGTCCCGTGGCAGGCGGTCTTCAACCCATAATTGCACCCCGCGGTCAGGTTCAGCTTAACCCCGTCGTAGTGCCTGTGGCGTTCGTGCCGTACGCAACGCAAAACCAACCCGTTTTGCAAATCGACAATAAACCCAAACAGCAACAACCGCTGCCCGAAGTCAAGGATCAACCCCTTGATAAAAAGGCGGCGCGCGCGGCAAAACGCCGCGATAAAAAGCCCGAGTTTGTCGGGGATGACCTTTCCGCAGAAAAAGCAATCAAGAAAACAAAAGCCAAAAACCGCGCGTTTGCGGCAATCCTTTTCGTTATCACCCTTGGATTCTTTGCGTTTGTCATTCTCAACCACTTCGCGGCAGAACTTAAAATCACAAGCCTTGCGCTTGCCCCCGGCGAGCCCGATATCATTGCCGGCTGGATGAACTTCAATACAAGCAACCTTATCGCACAAGTGCCGCTGTTCCTTTACACCGTGGTATGCGCGATTGCTCTTGCGACGCTTATCGTGGAATTCGTGGGGCTTTGCAACGGCCATGGATACCACATCTGGATTTCCGCGCTTATTCTGTTCGTATTGACGGTGGCGGGCGCAGTTATCTGTGCAACCGTTCCCGCATTCAAAGCGCTTAACGTTCCTTTGAACCCGATTGCGAAGGGCAGCTTCGTATGGCGTCTTGCGATGGTGTCGGTGGTATTTTTGATTTTCGCGCTTTGCTTCATTCCAAGGAAGCCCAAGTTCGATAACGACGACGATTTAAGCGATCTGATTTAACAAAAGACAAAGAAAAATCCCGCGGAGTCCGCGGGATTTTTGTTTGCGCTTTTTCGTTTTGTTCGTTTAATATTCTACGCCGGGGATTTCTTCCCATTCAAGGACTTCTTCCCACGTCTTATTATGTTCGATGCAATAAGAATACAACGCAATCGTACTTTGTCCGAATTTTTCAGCGAAAATCGAATTGCCCATTACCATATATAAGGGCACCAAATCTCCGCCTATAATTTCCACGTAATCTTTCTCAATTCCGTTCATTCTGTTATCTCCTTCGTATTATTATCTGTCGGAACAATTATTTATTAAAAATGTCGTTTCCTTTTGAGTCCACGCCGACGACGCACTCGAACCCTTCGACTTCGAGTTTCGTTACCGCTTCCGACAAAAGCTCCGGAAAAGCGATGACTTCCGCCGACTTAATCGCCGATTTATAAAACGTGCCCGCTCCGCCGATTGCGACGAAATAAACCGCGCCGTTTCGTTTTATCGCGTCCACTACCGCGCGCGTGCGCGCGCCTTTACCTATTATACCTTTAAGTCCCGCGTCCAGCATATCGGGCGTATAAACGTCCATACGTTTCGACGTCGTGGGGCCGCAACTGCCGTATGGTTCGCCGTCTTTTGCGGGCGTCGCGCCCGTGTAATAGACAAACGAATTCCGAAGGGGGAAAGGTAAAGGCTCATTGTCTTTCATAAGGGCGAAAATCTTTTTGTGAGCGGCGTCGCGCGCCGTGTAAATCGTGCCGCTTATCGACACGATATCGCCCGCATTCAGTGTTTTCAGTATTTCAATATCGCTTGTTTCGACCTTAATCATTTATCCCTCGATTATTCTATCGCCGTGGCGCGAGCAATGGCATTGTACGGTGACCGCGACGGGCAGTCCCGCAATGTGGGTGTTTTCCGTTTCGATAAACACGCGAAGGGCGGTAACGTCGCCGCGGAAGCCTTCCGCGCCGATGCCCAAAGCGTTGATTTTTTCAAGCATTTCCTTTTCAAGGGAAGAAAGATATTCGTCGGGGTTTTCTTTGTCCAAGTCGTTCAAAAGGGCGTGCTTGCTCATAATCGCCGCCTTTTCCATCGTGCCGCCGACGCCGACGCCCAAAATTACGGGCGGACACGGGCAACTGCCTGCGTCTTTCACCGTTTCCACAACCTTTTCGACCACGCCCTCGACGCCGTCCGCAGGAGTTAGCATAAAAAGCCGCGACATATTCTCGCTGCCGAATCCTTTCATCATGCAGGAAACTTTCACTTTGTCGCCTTTCACGACGCGCGTGTGGATAATCGCGGGGGTGTTGTCGCCCGAGTTTTTGCGGGAAAGCGGATGCACGGACGATTTGCGGAAGTTTTCATACGCTTGTCTTACGCCGTCGTTTACGGCGTCTTCGACGTATTTCCCGGAAAGAGCGACGTCCTGCCCGATTTCCAAGAATACGACGGCAAGCCCCGTATCCTGACATACCGGCGAGTTTGTATCCCGCGCGATTTCGGCGTTTTCGGTCAGGACTTTCAGCGCGAAACTTTCGCGTTCGTTTGCGCCTTTTGCCGCTTTCAGACGGCAATATACATTTTCGTCAAGGTGCGTTCCGATGTTCTCAAAAATTTCCCTGACCGCGTTTTCGATTTTTATCGTGTCGATTATCATACTTCACCTTTTTACCGATATAGTATAACATAATATCGCTTGTAAAGCAAAAAAAACCGTGATACAATATTAAACGAGGTTAATATGTCACTGAAAATAATGTCGATCGCCAGCGGCAGTCACGGGAACTGCACTTATATCTCGTCGGAAACGACGCATATCCTTGTGGACGCAGGGGTAAACTTGAAAAGAATTTCAGACGCGTTGAAGACAATCGGCGTGGGGATTACGGATTTGTCGGGAGTTGTCGTCACGCACGAGCACGACGACCATATTTCGGGGCTTTCCGCACTTTCAAACGCCGGCGTCAAGGTGTACGCGCACGAGCGGGTTATGCCGCATATCGCGCGCCGTATAGGGCCGATTCCGTTTGAAAACGTAGATTTTTTCGACGCTGGGTTTGAAATCGGCGATATTGCGGTTTATCCGTTCAGAATACCGCACGACACGGTATATCCGCTTGCGTATACGTTCGTGTCCGGCGGCGCAAGGGTTTCCGTCGCAACCGATATCGGTCATATAACCGAAGGAATTTTAAGTAATTTGAAGGGTAGTCAGGTAGTATTGCTGGAATCGAATCACGACGTGGAAATGCTGATGAAAGGCTCGTACGCACAACGGCTCAAAACGCGTATTTCGGGCGCAAACGGGCATATTTCCAACGATTGCGCCGCAAACGTCGCGACCGTCCTTGCACACAGCGGGCTGAAAACGCTGATTCTCGGACATATGTCCGAGGAAAACAACTGCCCGGAACTTGCTTTTTCGACGGTATTGTCCGCCCTTGACGCAAACGGATTTTCGGACAAAGTCCGCGTCGAACTTGCATATCAGAATAAATGCGGAGAACTTATCGAAGCCGATGAAAAATAAGAATTTCAAGTTTTCAAACACGGGTAACGCGTTTCTCGTTGCTTTTGCGACCTTTTACGTCCTGAGCCTTATTTACGAATTCTCTTTCCGTTTCACAAGCGGAATGAGCGGGGCGGCGGCGTGGTGTCAGTATCTTATCAACCCCGTTGCGTTCATAGGCTCGATGCTCGTTTACGCAAAGCGTAAAAACGTCGACGTCGTGTCCGCGACGAAACTCAACAAAAAAATTGGGCTGAAACAAATCGGCATACTTTCGCTGTTGTCGGTATGCTGCATTATGGCGTTTTTGCCCGTGTCGAACATATTTTTGGACATACTTTCAAGGCTCGGGTTCGATATGAGCCTTAATATCGTCGATACGACGGCATCGGTCGGCGCATACTTTTTGGGACTGTTACTGCTTGCGGTTCTTCCTGCGTTTGCCGAAGAGTTTCTGATGCGCGGCGTCGTCCTGAACGCGGCGTCGAGAAAGCGCGATTATTCCTATGCGATACTTATCACCGCGGGTATGTTCTCGCTTATGCACGGCAACCCGATACAGACGGTGCATCAGTTTTTGCTGGGCGCGGTGCTTGCCTACGTCGTGCTTGTGTCGAAGTCGCTGTGGGCTGGGATTTTCCTGCATTTCTTCAACAACTTTTTAAGCCTGACGCTGGAATACCCGTACGAAGCGATTATGAAAAATACGAGCTTGGGCTCGATGCACATCGGATATCGCTATCTCATCTGGATTGTGGCGATACTTTTAGGCGGCACGCTTGTCGTATATCTTCTGAAAAAGTTCACGAAAGTAAGCGCGCCGAAACGCATTGAAATTTTGCCGGATAACGCCGAAGTCATCGACGTTTACGAAAATAAGGACGGCGTTTATTCCACCGAAAAGACCTTGTCCGTTAAAGCACAAGAAAGCAAAAACGACTTTGCGGCGGCATTTAGGGATTTGTGCGGTATTTTCAAAAAAGGCGGATTAAAGGCTGCTTATAATAAGATAAACACCATAATCCGCGATATTACGCCCGAAGACGACGAAATGACCGAGATGTCGCGCGAGGACTTTTTCCCGTCGAATATCAAGCTTGTTTACGTCATTCTCGCAGTAATCTGGATTATCTCGCTGGTCAGCGGATTTTTGAATTGATGACAAAACGTTTCGCAAAAAACGGCATATACGCGTTCTCGATGCTCCTTATCGCAATCTTTCGTATTATGGTGTCGGAAGGGGTTTTGTCGGGGTTGTCCGTGCTCGGTTCCGACGCCGTGTGGAGCGTCGTCGTGCAAGTCGGATTTATGGGCGTCGTGCCGCTTTTACTATACGTAATATATCTTAAATTTTCCCGGGACAAGCACGCAATAAAGACAATCGCGGCGGAGTTCAAGTACGATTCGTTGCCCGCAAAAAAAAGTTGGGTTTATATTTTCCTGATTTCGATTTTCGCAACCTTTATAGTGACGTGTTTGTCAAACGTCTGGTACAATCTTATTTCGGTTATCGGCTACACTCCCGCGATTTCAAAACCGCTTGTTTACGAAAACGCAGGCGTGCTTATTGCGGATATCGCGCTCACGGCGATTCTTCCCGCGACGTTTGAAGAGTTCACGAACCGCGGACTTTGTTACGGCGCAAACGAAAACGCGCGGTTTCCGACTTTTGCGATAATTCTTTCGGCATTGATGTTCGCGCTGATGCATACGAACGTCACGCAGGTGTTTTACACGTTCTTCTTCGGGCTTATCACGGGCGCGCTCGTTTACGTCACGAAAAGTATATATCCCGCGATGTTTTGCCATTTCGTCAACAACTTTGTTGCGGTGATGCGCGATTACGGACGGCAAACGGGAAAAGGCTTCGATTTTCTGAACAAGGCGTACGGTTTTCTGCTTGGCACGACCAAAGGCGGAATAATCGCCACGATATTGTTTATACTCGTTGCGTTTTTGATGTTCGTACTGTTTTTGAAGACGTCGGTTATTGAGAGCGACAAAAGGATCGAAAAAGGCAAAGAAGTCGCGTTTTGCAAGGAAACGACCGCACGATTCGACAACGCGCCGCTGTATTTTGCGATAACGCTTAATGCGCTTATTACGATATTTACCTTTGTATGGGGGGTTATAAGATGAAAATCAACGTCGTGTGCGTGGGCAAGATAAAAGAAAAGTATTTTACGGACGCGATAAACGAATACGCAAAAAGAATTTCAAGGTTTGCGGAGTTTAAGGTTATCGAGTGCGCGGAATTCCCCGTGAAAAACCAAAGCGCGGCGGAAGTATTACAGTCTGTCGAAAAGGAAGGCGAGAAAATACTTGAATGTGTCAAAGGGTATGTCATATTGACAGCGATTGACGGGAAAATGCTGGACTCCGTGGAGATTTCGCGCTTAATGAGTGTCAAAATGACAGAGGGCGTTTCCGAGATAACTTTCGTCATCGGCGGCAGCAACGGCGTGAGCGACAAAGTGAAAAACCGCGCCGATTTCAAAATTTCTTTCGGGAAAGTGACTTATCCCCATCAGCTTATGCGCGTGATTTTGTCGGAGCAGATTTACCGTGCGTTTTCGATAATGAACAATCTGCCGTACCATAAATAACTTTTATTATTACTTCAAATCAGGTCAAACGAAAAAGTTTTTTCATATTATGTCGTATGATTTACGCGTACGACGATCTATTGAACGACCTTAAAACAAGAAAAAATTATTTTTCAATCGGACAAAGCGTGTTTTCGCGCGAAATTTTCGCATTTGTTAAAGGACGGGGGAATCCGCACTCGCTCATATTCGGCGGGATTCACGCAAGAGAGTGCGTTACCGCCGACGTCGTGATGCGGCTTTACGATAATTACGACGAAAGTTTGCCGGCGATATGTTTCGTGCCGCTTGTAAACCCGGACGGCGCGATGCTTGTGAAATATTCGCTTGACGGGGCGGAGTTTTCGTCGCGCGAATTTTTGAAACGGGTGAATAATAATTCAACGGATTTTTCAAAATGGAAAGCAAACGGGCGGGCGGTAGACCTCAACGTAAACTTCGACGCGGACTTCGGAAAAGGCGAAAGCAACGTATTTTATCCTGCGCCCGAAAATTACGTCGGTGAGCGTCCGTTTTCCGAGCCCGAAACGCTTGCCATGAAAAAATTGACTGAAAAATTCGGCTTCAAAGCGGTGATGTGTCTGCATACAAAGGGAAATCTTATCTATTATGGCTATAAAAAATTGAAATGTTATAAAAATTATGTTAAAATGATTGCAGCCGCAACCGGACTCCCCGCCGTGACAAGCGACGGCAGCGCGGGCGGCTACAAGGACTGGTTTTTGAAAAACGGCTTTGGATTTTCGATAACGGCGGAACTCGGCGACGATTGTCTTTTTCACCCGATTTCACGCTATTACACGGCGGAATTTGCGAAAATCCTTGAAAACACGCCGAAAATCCTTGCAAAGATCGGTGAAGAAATATGGATGAAAAGTTTATGCGCCGCGCAATCGAGCTCGCAAAACAGGCGGAAACTTTCGACGAAGTCCCCATCGGCGCGGTCATCGTCTTGAACGGAGAGATCGTCGCGGAAGGCAACAACAGAAAAGAACGGGACAATTCGGCAATTTCGCACGCGGAAATCGTCGCGCTCAAAAACGCCAACGAAAAACTCGGCTGGTATCTTTCGGACTGCGAAATGTACGTGACGCTCGAACCGTGCGCGATGTGCGCGGGCGCGCTTATAAACAGCAGACTGAAAGCGGTTTACTTCGGCGCGTACGACCAAAAAGCCGGTTGCTGCGGCACTCTTTACGACCTTCCGACGGACAAGCGGTTCAATCACAGACTCCACGTCGAAGGGGGCATCTTGAAAGACGAATGCGCCGCGCTCCTTTCGGAATATTTCAGAAAAAAACGCAAAAAAGACAGCGACATACAAGGTGAAAAATGATTATTATCGGTCTTGGCAACAAAGGACTTTCCTATAAAAACACATATCACAACATGGGTTTCGACGTCGTGAGCAAACTCGCGAAAGAGCTGGGCGTCAGGTTTTCGCATACCGAGTGCAAGGCAAAAACCGCCGTTACAAACGTGAACGGGAAACGCGTCGTCCTGGCAAAACCCGAAACGTATATGAACCTTTCCGGCGAGTCGGTCAGGGAACTTATGGGGAAATATAAGGAAACGGCGGACGGCATAATCGTGATTTACGACGATATCGACATCGCAATCGGCACGATCCGCGCAAGGAACGCGGGAAGCGCGGGCACGCACAACGGAATGCGGAATATCGTGGAATGCTTGAACGGCAACACTGCTTTCAAGCGTATCCGCATCGGCACGGGATTCGACCACGGCAACGTGCCCCTTTACAACGTCGTGTTGTCGAAAGTCAAGGGCGAAAACAAAACGCTTGTCGACGCCTCGACCGACTTTGTCGCAAACGAACTTTTGTCGTTTTTGAAAGACGGCGACTTTGACAAACTTATGAGAAACGTCAACGGATTTAAGCCCGAATGACGAAAAATATAAAAACGAAATGTACGACTTTTTGAGACTCGAAAACTTAAAAGGCGACTTCAAAAACCTTCTCGACGCAGTACGGGGTGGCAAAGCCACCACGGCGTTTTCGCTTGTCCAAGGAGCAAAAAACCACGTTACAAGTGCAATTCCGGGAGTTAAACTGCTGATTGTGCCGGATAGACTTGCCGCCGAAACCGCATACACTCGTCTGAAAGCGTACGTGAACGACCGCGTCGTGTTTATCCCCGACAAGGACGACGTACTCTTGAACAGAAAGGCGGGCTCGGTCGGACTCACGGGAAGAAGAATCGAGGCGTTGACGCGCCTCATACAAAACAAAGCGGAAATCGCGGTTATCCCCGCCGAGGCGCTTTTGCAGTATTATCCCAACGTCGATGCGTTCAGGGCGGCGCACGTTACCCTTATGAAAGAAGAAGAGTACGCGCCCGAAAAAGTCGCGAACAAACTTGTGTCGATGGGTTATACCCGCGTCGAAAGCATGTCCGACCGCGGCGAGTTTTCATTGCGCGGCGACGTTCTGGACGTATATCCCCTTGCAAGCGAATACCCGATAAGGATAAGTTATTTTGACGACCTTGTCGAAAGCATAAAATATTTCCGTCCGGAAACCATGGAAAGCGTGAAAGAAGTCGGACACGTCACGCTGTCGCCGGCAACCGACGTACTCATCACCCGCGACGAAGCCGACAAAATCATCGGAAAAATCAAAAAACACCGCACGACGAACGGCAAAGCGAACGACGTAATCGACGACGTCATCGGCAGGCTCGAACTTAATCCGACCGACAGAAACCTTGTGTGGATAACGCCGTTTATCGACGAAAGAAGCGTGATTTTCGATTATCTTCCGCGCGACGCGACGATTATCGTGGACGAGCCGAAACTTTTGTACGACAAGTTGGAACTTATCGAAAAGGAACACTCGTCAAGGGTAAAAAGCCTTGTCGAAAGCGGCGAAGTACTGCCGATTCATAAGGAGTCGATTTTAACGCGCGCATACGCGCTGACGTATATAAGGGTGATGAAGCGGCTTGCGTTCCAGCAGTTGACCGCGCTCAATCCCGTGTTCGAGTCAAACGCCGTATATACGCTCAAATCGCAGCAGCCCGCAAAGTATTATCTTGACCGCAACGTGCTTTACACCGACGTCAAAAATTTCAATGCGACGGGCTACAAGGTCATGCTTTGCTGCGGCGACGAAAACCGCGCGAAAAACGTGTCGAAATCGCTCAAAGAAAACGATATTTACGCAGAGTACGATGAAGATTTTTCACGCAGTAAAATCATTGCGACAAAAGCCCCGATACGCGTCGGATTTATATATCATCAGGCAAAACTCGTCGTCCTCGGAATGGACGAACTTTTTGGCAAAATCGGACAGAAAACAGAGTTAAGCAAACCAAAAACGGGGTTTATCCAGTTAAAAACGGGAGATTACGTTGTTCATGAGCAATACGGAATCGGCGTTTGCGAAGGCTCCGACCGCATCACTGTCAACGGGATAACGCGCGATTACGTCGTGCTTCGTTACCGCGACGGCGGAAAACTTTTCGTGCCGATCGACCAGATGGATATGCTGACGAAGTTTTCGGGCGGAGAAACGCCGAAACTCAATAAACTCGGCGGCGACGAATTCAAAAAAACCAAAGAAAAAGCGAAGGCGTCGATACGTAAACTTGCCTTCGATTTGCTGAAACTATATCAGGAACGCGAAAAGCAAAAAGGATATAAATATTCCCCCGATACGCCGTGGCAGCGCGAATTCGAGGAAAATTTCGAATACGACCTGACCGACGACCAGGATCGCGCCGTCCGCGAAATCAAGGACGATATGGAAAAAGGGCGCGTGATGGACAGGCTTGTCTGCGGCGACGTCGGCTACGGCAAAACGGAAGTGTCGTTCCGCGCGGCGTTCAAAACGGTCATGGACAACAAGCAGGTTGCGATTCTTGCCCCGACAACAATCCTTGCAAAACAGCATTTCAACACCTTAAACGCAAGGTTGCAGGGCTTCGGGATAAAGACGGTACTTTTATCAAGGCTTCAATCGGACAAGGAAATCGACCGCTCGCTCAAAGAAATCGAAGACGGCGTGGTAAGTATCGTCGTCGGCACGCACCGCATACTGTCGAAAGACGTCGCGTTCCACGATCTCGGGCTTTTAATCCTTGACGAAGAGCAGCGTTTCGGCGTGGAGCACAAAGAAAAACTGAAAACGGTGAAAAAGGACGTCAACGTTTTAACTCTCACCGCAACGCCGATCCCGAGAACTTTGAATCTTGCGCTGAGCGGAGTCCGCGACATAAGTCTTCTGGAAACCCCGCCGAAAAACCGTTTGCCCGTGCAAAACTACGTCGTCGAATACAGCGACGGGCTGTTGAAAGACGCCGTTATGCGCGAAGTGAGCCGCGGCGGACAGGTTTTTATCCTTTACAACTACGTCGAAACTATCGAGGCGTTTGCCGAAAAGGTCAGGAAACTCGTTGACGGCAAAGCAAGGGTGATGGTGGCGCACGGTCAGATGGGCGCGGGCGAACTTGACAGGCGAATGACGTCGTTTTATCAAAGGGAAGCGGACGTGCTTATCGCAACGACGATTATCGAAAACGGCATCGACCTTCCCGACGCGAACACGCTTTTCGTCATCGACGCCGACAGATTCGGGCTTTCGACTTTGTATCAGTTAAGGGGCAGAGTCGGCAGAAGCGGCGCGCTTGCCCACGCATATTTCACGACGCGGCTTAACAAAGTCCTGACCGACGACGCCGTAAAACGCCTTACCGCGCTTACCGAATACAGCGACTTCGGCAGCGGATTCAAAATATCGCTGCGCGACCTTGAAATAAGGGGCGCGGGAACTTTCCTCGGCGCGGAACAGCACGGCCATATCGAAAAGGTCGGCTATGAACTGTACAGCAAGATTCTGAAAGAAACCGTGGAAGAAATCAAAAACGGCGGCGTAAAGAAAGAAAACAACGTGCTTATCAAAATCGACGTTGACGCATACGTCCCCGAAGACTACGTGGGCGACGGCGACAAAATCAGGGTATACAAGCGCATTTCGGAAGTTACGAGCGTGAAAGAAAGGGACGAACTTATCGCGGCGCTGTCCGACGTATACGGCCCTGTGTCCGCGCCGCTTAAAAACCTTATCGACATCGCACTGTTAAAAAGCCTTGCGGGAGAATACAACGTCGAAAAAATAGTCGCGACGAAAAAAGGCGCGGCATTCGTGTTCCGCGACGCGAACGTTTTTAAGGAGCAAAACCTGCTTTCCGCCGTGGCGAAACTTACCGAAGACGTCGTGCTGACGGCGACCGTACCCCCGCAACTGTTGTTCAACACAAAGGGGCTTTCCGTCGAACAGGTTGTCGAAAAGATGATAAACTTTTTGCTGATCACGCAAAAATCGTGAAATTTCCCGCGTGAAAAACAAAAAAAACGATAAAAAGGAAAATATATAAAAACGTTTGCCTAATTTAAGGTAATCTTATATAATATGGTGTACGGTTTTTATTATTATATATAATTCCGCAAGGAGTCTATGATGAATATTAAGAAATTCTTGGCAGTTATACTTGTGACGATTATCGCGATTACCGTGTTTGCGGGTTGCGACGTTATCACGAAGAATGAGGAGCGCGACTACAACCAATCGCTTGCCACCGTGAAATACGCAGGGCTTACGTCCACCGTCACGAAGGGCGAGTTTAACGAGTCGTTCAACTCACTTGCCTACTATTACGTTTACTATTACGGATACACCGTCGACGAAGCGGCGACATCCATATTGGATTCGCTTGCCCAGCGCAAGCTGCTTATCCTTTACGTCCGTGACGAAATCGCAAAAAGTCAGGGTGTCGCAAACACCACCGCGGTTGCCGACCTTTTGAACGCCGTTGAGAAAAACGAAGCGGTAAAGAGCGCGAACGAATCCATGGCAAAGTGGTACGAACAGGTTTTTGAGGAACTCTGGAAAGAGGCAAACTCCAACGACGACACGACAGACGATACGACCGACGACGATAAGGTCGACGAAACCGACAAAATCGCCGCGCGTCCCACTCGTCCCGACAAGGCGGAAGCGGAAGTCGATTACAATGCGGAGTTAAAGCCCGAAGACGCCGAAATCAAATTCTTTGAAAAGGCGAAAAAAGATTTGTACACTGCAAAAGAATGGGAAGAACTCAACAAGGTCGAAGGTAAGGTCGATTACGTCGACAAGGCATTGAACGAACTCAAAAAACAACTTGCAGACAACTACAAGTCCTACGATTATTACCTTAACAGCGCGTACGAAACCCAACTTATCTCGAAGTATAAGAGAGAACTCAGCAAGGATTTCAACCCCGACGACGCCGCAATACAGGCTGAATACGAAAGATACGTTTCTCTCAACAAGGAAAAATTCAGCATCGAAACGGAAGCGAATTACAAAGCCGCAATCTCGTCGTCCTTGACAAACACCGTTTATCATCCGTCGACGGAACACGGCTACGGCTACGTTTTCAACATTTTGTTCAAGTTCAGCGACGAGCAATCGACCGAACTTAAAAACTTCACGGCGGGACAACCTGACAAAACAATCGTCGAAAAGTATCGCGCACAACTTGCAAACAAAATCGAGGTTATGAAGTCGAATCCCGATTACGATCCCGACGAAGTCTGCGAAGAGTGCGAAAAAGCACAAAAAGACAACAATGACCCCAACAAGTACTGCACGAAAGAAAAATGCAACGCCCGTCCTTACGAGGTCGATAGCGAAGGCAATATCAAGAAGTACAACGTAATGGACGTAATCAACGAACTTACGGCGAAACTCGACGCGGCAACTACGTTTGAGGCAAAACGCGAAATCGCGGCGCAGTACGTTTATATGGTAAACGACGACACCGGTATGTATAATACGAGCAGCAATAACGCCATCACTGCGGGCGGCAACGGATACCTTATCTCGCCCCACGAAACCGATAAAACTTACGTCGAAGAATTTTCGAAAAAGGGCAGAGAACTTGTAAATAACGGTCTCGGTTCGTACGGCTGGTGCATCACCGACTACGGCATTCACTTCATGTTCGTAAGTTACATTCCTTACGACACGACCGTTTCGGGCGTAGCGGACGACCTTATTCCCCCTGACTACATCGTTTACTATGGCCGCGAAGACGACGAAAACGACAAAAATAAAACGCTCCGTGACGTCATTGTCCAAGATCTTAAATCCAAAAATACCGAGGCACGTTATCAGATTGCCGCTCAGAACGCAATCGCAGCAAACAAAGACAACTCGATTTCAAGGAATAAGCAAGCCTGGGAAAAGACAGTGAAAGAACTCAAAAAATCGCTTGGCGTAAAAGACTAAGACAAAACAATCAAAAACCTTCGGGTAACCGAAGGTTTTTTTGTCGGGTTTTTTGAAAGAAAAAACAACCGCAGGATAATCTCAAAAATTAGTATTGTAAAACCAAGAAACTTATGATATTATATAATCAATAAAACAACTTTCGGAGTCATTATGCAAAACGAAAACAATTTTGAAAAACACGAAAAACTGAAAAAAAAGTTGAAGATCGCGGGATTTGTCCTGGTGATTGTCGGGGCTGTGCTGACACTGGCGGCGTTTATCGACTTTTTTATAACGGTCGGAAATCCCGACAAAGGAATGCCCAAACTCTTCTTCCTGGCGTTTATAGGGCTTCCCATGCTGGGTATCGGGGCAGGGCTTCTCACATTGGCGTTCCGCCGCGAAATTGCCACGTATTCCAAAAACGAAAGTGTGCCCGTCATTAACGAGGCAAGTTCGGAAATCGCGCCGGCAATACAAAACGTCGTGAAAGCGGCAAAAACCGAAAGCGGCGTCAGGTGCGAATGCGGCGCGTTGAACGACGCTGACGCGAAGTTCTGCAAGGCGTGCGGAAAGCCGCTTGCAAAAACCTGCGACAACTGCGGCGAAGCGAATTCCGCCGACAGCGCATACTGCAATAACTGCGGCAACAAGCTGTAATAAAAAGAGAAAAGGGGACTTGCAAAAGCAAGTCCTTTTTTTGCGCCGTGTTTTTGACTAATACTGCGTTTCGCCCACGGCTTATACGGTAAAGTATTAAGCCGCTCGCGTGCCTTGTCTTATTCTAAAAACACGACGGGAAACTTGTTCACAACCGAAAACGCCGAGATTTCAGATGATTTTTGGAAAAGGCGAACGCGGTTGTACTCTTCGTACTACAAGCGAGCATTTTTCATAAAAGCGTTGAAATATCGGCGTTTTGGCAACGTTCATATTATTATCTGTTGGCATCCTAAAAACACGACGGAAAAACCATATAAAACCCGATATTCGTCGGGAAAAATTTTTTCATATTCGTTGAATTCTCGATTTTTCAATGATATAATGATATAGGTAAAAATTGTGGTTTAACTGTTAAAATCACGCGATAAAAGCCTATTATTGCGAGAAATGGACAAAAAACAAAAATAAAAAAGACAGCCCGCGGGTTGTCTTTTTTATGCAAGGAAACAAGTTGTATTTAACGAGGTTCCGAATTACTGTTCCTGCGATTCCTGACGGAGCAGAGTTGCGTAGCGCAGCATATGTTTGCGAGAGGACACGCCGAGTTTTTCCAGAATGTTGTGGTTGTGGAATTTAAGCGTGCTTTCGCGGATATTAAGGACGTCGGCGATTTCGTTTGCGGACTTGCCGTCAATATACAAGTCGAAAATCTTTCTTTCCGTTTTCGTGAGTTCTTTCAGCCCGGCTTTGAACGCCTCGTAGTTGTCCGGATCGATTTCGTTTTTGCGGGAATACGCAAGCCTTTCGATTTCGGCTTGTCGCTTGTCGATTTCGGCGGTCTGGTTTTCGGTGACACTTGCAAGTTCCTCGTTCTGGCGTTTCAGCTTATCCGTTTCGAGATCGCGCAGTTTATCCTGTTCGGCAAGGTAGACGAACAAGTCGTCGATTTCGATAATGTCGGAGTTGTTTTCGGCGTGCTCCTGCTTGCGGATTTGTTCCAGATTTTTTATCACCGGCGCGACGAATTTTCGTGAGAAGACAACCGAAAGCACGACGGCGGCGAACACCAACAAGAAGCATACCAAAACGATTCTCGTTGCGTTGACCGCAATGGTTTTGTCAAAGCCGCTTTTCGGCTGCATTACCACAAGGGAGTATGCCGTATCGCATATCGAAATCGTTTTCGTGACGGCGACGAAATTTGTTTCGCCGCTAAGTTCGGTAAGGTTGTTTTTAATTATTTTCGGGGAAAGAGTGCCGCTCGGTTTCAGGGAATAGCCGCCGAGAACGCCCGTCCAAAAGATATTTTCGCAGTCGATTTTGCTGTCTTTTGAAGTTTTTGAAAAAGTGCAGGTCAGTTGATCCAACCTTGTCGGCTGGGCGAAGTAGTCCTTGAAGTAGGTGTTGGAGATTTCAAAGCCGCAGATTCCGTAAAAAGTGTTGTCCGCGCCGAAAATCGGGGTGATATAAGCCATCGCGTTGTCGCTTGTGCCGTCAAGCGCATAAACGTCGGACAGCAGCGGTCTTTTATCTTTTACGGATTTGCCGAAGATGTCTTTTATTTCCGCCACCGATTCGGTATTGAATTCCAACCGCCATTTACGATGCGGCATTATGCCGTTTTGCCTGCCGAGATCCGAGTTTCCTCTGTACATAAGCAACGTTTCGTCCGTGCGGTCGAGGGTACTGCGCTGGAAGTACAGCCCGGTTCTGGATTTGTCGGCGTTTGTAGCACCGGAGTTTACGGTTGCGTCCATCACAATGAACGCGCCCGAGGCGTCGGCTTTCAGCAGTTCTTCTCTGAGTTTCGGCAAAAGGGCTTTCTGCATGCCTTCGGTATGCGACAGGGAGTCGTTCAGCGCGTTGAAAGGAATCCCGTTTTCGGACAGATACGCGTCGATTATCGCCGAAGAGTCGGCGGCAAGCATTTCGCCCATCATCGAGATATCGTCAAAGTATTTTTCGATTTGTCTTGTATAAAACTCGTTCTGGAAAGTGAGGTTGTCGGAATATTTTTCGGTCGTCGTCGAGAACTGCCCGGCGAAAAATAATCCGCAGCTTACAAACACGCCGACGACAAGAACCAGCGCGAGCATATACAACAAAAGCTTGCGCCACATTGACTTTTTTCTGTTTTTGAAATCGGCGATTTTTAACATATTTCGGGATTTATCGCCGCGTTCAGGCGACGTTATAAAGCGCGGCTTTCATTTCCGCGACGATTTGTTCCGTGGTGCCGCCCGCCGCGTATAGCGAGGCAAGGTTTTTCTGGATTTTGCGGATTTCGTCGTACAGCGTGCGTACTTTGGAATAATAGCCGTCGAAATTCGGTTCTCTCACGAAAGTGCAGGTCGCGACGGTTTTCGTCAGTGCGGCGTAAAGGTTTTTGAAGGCGTCCGACTTAAAGGAATTTTCGCCGATTTTCGCAAAAGCCCCCGTTCTTACGGGCATATATCCGGTTGACAGGACGAAGTCCACGTTGCGCTGTTCCTCGGTGAACCACCGCGCGAATACGGTTGCCGCCTCGGCTTTTTTGTCGGTCGTTTTATAGGCGCAAAGCCCGACGCCCGCCTGCGTTGCGAATTTCTGTTTTCCCGCCTGTTGGGGCAGGGGTAAAACTTGCAGATTCATATCTTCCGACGTATTGTCGGGGTACGTGATTTTGTCGTTGGCGTAAAGCACGGAAGCCGAAGAGCCGATGCCGGCGCACGTTTGCGCGGTCATAATCTGCGTGTTGTAGTACATATCGGACACAACGATATGGCCTTTGGCAATCGACGTCGCGAACGCCTCGTAGGCTTTTATAAACGACGGGTTGTTTTCGTCGTACCAGCCGTCCTTGTAAGAAACGCCTTCGCCGTCGGATATTGCACAAAGTTCCGCAAGTTTTATGAGATAATCGATGGCGCAGAAGGGTTTTCCGCCCGACCAATCGTAATATTTTTCGGCGACGGTGAAGAAGCCGTCCCACGTTTCAAGGTCGGACACGGAAACGTCTTTTTCGGCGGCGAATCTTTCAAATACTCCGCCCGCGATAAACAGCATATAAGTCGATTTGGAAACGGGGAAAACCGAAAGGCGGTCGCCCAGCATGCCGTCGCTCAGAAAATCGGGGACGAAAGCGTCCAGTTCGGACGGCGTGAAATAATCTTTCCAGTTCAGAAGGTTGTCCGCCCCAAGACTTTGCGCGTCGCCCGAGTGACAGAAGAACAGGTCGGGCATATCCTTGGAGCCCGCTTTCCCCGCCTGCGCGTCTTTGAGTTTCTTTCCGATCTGGGCGGCGTTAGACATCAGTGTGACGTCAATGACGATTCCTTTTTCCTTGCCGACGGTTGCGTTGAATTTCTCCACAAAGTCGTTCATCGGGGAGTTGGCTTGCTCGCCGTAAACGTGCCACATCGTAAGAGTCGTGGGTTTTTTGGGATCGAGCAAGGATTTATTTTTGTTGCAAGCAACAAACGTAAACGGAATTGCAAGAAGCGCCGTGGCGGCGATCAACAAAGTGAGTATTCTTTTGGCATTACGTTTCATAGTGTTTTTCCGTTATTATCAGTCGGGGGAAATTGCCCCGATTTTTCAAAAAATCAAATTATTTTTGGGTTTTTCCCCACCTTTTGGCGGGTTGGGTGGGGGAAAAGCCGTCCTGATTTTGATATACTGTCTATACACTCGAAGGTGATTATCTGTATTATAGCATAATATGCGCGCGCAAGTCAATCCGCCTTTGAGACAATAAAACGCGAAATATGCGGAATTCACAACGGTTTTAAGTCGCGATTTTCGGCGATTTGGAATAAATCACTTAAATCAAAAAGGAGTAAGACTATGAAAAGAAAGTCATTTCTCGCAATTATGGTGCTGATGCTGGCAATTGTTCTGCTCACTGCCTGCAACAAGGACGGAAAGCACAACTTTGCGGAAGAATGGAGCAACAACGAGACTCATCATTGGCACGCGTGCACAGACAAGGGCTGCAAGGAAACCAAAGACAAAGCTGAGCACACCTGGGACGGCGGCAACGTGACTGTTGAGCCGACCACGGAACAAAAAGGCACAATGGTTTACACCTGCACGGTCTGCCGCAGAGAAAAGACCAAATCGATTGACGAACTTGTCGTCGGAACAGAATATACGATAACCTTTGACAGCAAAGGCGGCAGCGCGGTGCAACCCATCAAGGCAAGCGCAGGCGCGGCGATTACAGCCCCGACCGATCCCACCAAAGACGGTTTTGTTTTTGCAGGCTGGTATGAAAGCACGGACGGCGGCACGACGCTTTCCGACACGGCATTCAGTTTTTCATATATGCCGGCAAGAGTTTTCACGCTTTACGCAAAATGGGCGACTGCCGACATTAAGGGCAAGACATTCAAAAAAGTTGACGCAATCGTCGAGTGGGAGTCCGAAGCCGTCAAGCAAGCGCTTCTTGCAGAAATGGAAATGACGGAGGAGGAGTATGTTCAATTCGTTGCATCATCAAAGGTCACAGTTGAGTTTGCGGCTGACAAAAATACCGCGACGGTGACCTATGATCAAGGTCCGGGCGAAGTGGGCGGTCAAGGCAGCTTCGGTGTGTTGTATAAAATCAAAGGTACTGCCATCGTGTTCTACGACAGCCAAGAAGATATGGAAAAAGAAATCCCCGCGCACAAATACGGATTGCTTGCCGGCTCAACGTTTGAGTTGTCCGCAGATAAAACAACCATTATTCAGACTAATACTGAACCGGGTTTGGGCACATATAAATTTATTTTAAAGGTTGCCCAATAAACCGGCGTAAAAGGAACAAACACAAATAATAAAGGTTTTAAGTCGCAAGTATTCGGCGATTTGGAATAAATCATAAAAATCAAAAAGGAGCAAGACTATGAAAAGAAAATCAATCATAACAGTGCTGGCGTTGGTATTAGTGTTGGCGTTGTCGTTGTCGATATTCTCGGCATGCAACAAGAAGCACAAGTATTCAAGCGAGTGGAAGTTTGACGACAAAACCCACTGGCACGAATGCACCACGAAAAAGCACACCGACACGACGGAGAAACTCCCGCATGAGTTTAAGGAAGAAATTGTGAAAGCAGCAGACTACGGAGTGGTCGGCGAAAAGAAATTCACGTGCAAAGACTGCGGATATAGTTATACCGAAGACATCGACGCGCTTGGTGCGAAGGACAACGAAATCGTACTTGTTGCCGGCAAAACGCTTGGCAAGGAATACGACGGAGAAGTTGTTTCGATTACGAAAGACGATTTCGTAATTGAAGGCAATCGCGCACCCACAATTATGTTCAAGGTAAAAGGCGCGGACGACAATACGTACACTGCAACCGCCCCGAAGAAAGTCGGCGAATATACCGTGAAAGTCAGCGTAGCAGCCACGGCAGAGTGGAAATCCGCGACAAAAACTTTCGACTTTGCAATCACCCCCATGGTAATCAGCGTTGCTTGGGAGCCTACATACAATAATTCAAATATTTTTACGGGCGCACCCGCCGAATTGATTCCAGGCGAAGAAGCAACAATTACCGTTACAATGAGTAGCGCTAACGTCGGAGCAGAAGTCCAAAGCTTTGAAATCACAGGAAAAGACGCGGGCAATTACAGCCTTGCAAGAGAAGACGTCAACGTGGAAATCATCAAAGCAGACATTAACTTTGAAATCAGCAATGCGAGCGCATTTAATGAGTTGTTCTTTGTCGGCGCAACGAATATCCCCGATCCCACAACAAATTACGTTGAAATCGGCACCGGTTACGGCGAAAGGACTATCGAGTGGATAAGGCACCTTGGTGACGGCGCTTGGAGTCGCACCCTTACAAAAGACGAAGTAATAGGAACAGCAGGCGAATATCGCGTGCGTATTAAATATGCGGAAGGCGACAACTACAATTTCGGAGCCACCCAGTACGTCAGCTTCACTGTAAAGAAAGAAAGCGTGCTTACCATAAAAAATATAATCGGTCCTGATGGTAATCCTATCGCCGGCATAACCGATAGTGCGTTAGGAATTAAGTTTGGCGAAGATAGAATTAATATGCAGGCTCAGATAGACGGATTATGCGAATATTTGACAAACACAGACAATGCAGAGAAATACTTTATTATCAGAGTTCAGTGCGGAGAAACCGTCATTGCAAGATTTGAAAGAAGAGGCGTGCAGACCACGAGCGATTTAAGTTATGTGTACACGTATGGCGGTATGTCGTTCGATAATGACCGAGTGTCCGGTATGCATTTCGATTTGTTTGGCGCAAACGAGTACGTTAGCGCGGAAGGCAAATGGATTGGTGACGAAGATTTGGAAATTACGATAGAAATAACAGACTCCAAAGACCACCCCGTACTCAGCAAAGACTCTTTGCAGAACAGCTCATCGGTTGGAGGCGGTCAAATCGCGGTGTTTGAAGTGCAACTTCCCGAGGGAGATGACATTATTTGCACGTTCGACGTGAGTTGGTCGGGTTCGCCGAAGAATATCGAAATGGTATTGTACGATGCGGTTACCGGTTCCGAAACAAGCATTGTTGTTAATAAAGTCGGCGAAAACAAATTTACGTTCACGGAAACTTCCGGCAGAAAGAGTTTTTACTTGTACGTAGAAGAGTTGGAAGCGACCAATAATGCTTCGGGGTTTACGATAACGGCTTCCTTTACATCGCCGACAAGGCTTGAATTTTCCGATGGCGCAAATGAACTTTCGTCCGGAGAATTGACCTATGCGGCAGGCGAAGAAAAGAGATTTGTTATCAGTGCCGGTTCCATAATGAATGGAATGAAGTACACGTTTTCAAATATCCCCGAAGGCGCAACCGTAAAGGTTTATAGAGCAGACGGTACAGAGGTTACTTTGTCGGCGGACAATTCTTTCTCACTCCTGGCAGCGCCCGAAAGAGATTATACCATCGTTATCACAAACACCACCGACAACAATCTGAACGTTAATTTCAGCATAACAAAAGAAACGACGTCAGGCGGGATTGTAATTTCCTGATTGAAAGCATAGCAACAAAATAAAAACAACAAAAGATCGGATAAGCGGGGTAAAACCCGCTTGTCCGAAAAACATTTTACTTAAAGAAGAAAATAATTAAATTTACATATAAAAAAATAACAACGGTTTTAAGTCGCGATTTTCGGCGATTTGGAATAAATCACTTAAATCAAAAAGGAGAAAGACTATGAAAAGAAAATCAATCATTGCAGTGCTGGCATTGGTATTAGTGTTGACGTTGTCGTTGTCGATATTCTCGGCATGCAACAAGAATCACAAATATTCAAGCGAGTGGAAGTTTGACGAAAAAACCCACTGGCACGAATGCACCGCGAAAAAGCATACCGACACGACGGAGAAAACCCCGCACGTGTTCACGTGGACAGAAAAAACACCCGCAGGCTTTCATACGGACAAAGTCGAAAAGGGCGTATGTGAATGCGGATACGAAACCGAAAGGACAATTTCCGGCACCGCAACGCACACTTACGGCACGGAATGGACAAAAGACGAGTCGGGACACTGGCACGATTCGACCTGTGACGCAACGGCTCCCACGCATGACGCAATAAAAGGCAATTTCGCCGCGCATACCTTTGACGAAGGCGTAGAAACCAAACCGGCGGACTATGGCGTGGTCGGCGAAAAGAAATTCACCTGCACGGTATGCGAATATAGCTATACCCAAGAAATTCCCGCACTTGGCGCAAAAGACAACACTATTTCGTTTGCTAACGATTTAGTTGATGAAAAAACCTATGACGGGTTGGCGTTTATCATTGATCCCGCGAAGGTCAATCGTAAGGGCGACGGTGAAATCACCATTACTTACAAAGGCGAAAACGACACTGCGTTTTCCGAAACCGCCCCGATTAACGCCGGCGAATATACCGTGAAAGCAACCGTAAAAGGCACTGCGGAATGGAAAGGCGGAGAAATCACCACGACTATCATGATCAACAAACGCGAGATAACTTTGCCCGCAGACGTTTTTGAAAGAAAACTTGGAGAAAACCTTGAAAGCGGAAAGTTCGGTTTGACGTGCATAAACGTCGCGGCAGAAACGAACAACGTCGTAGAATGGGTGACGATTGGCGCTCCCGAAACATACTATGCGATTGGCATACGTACAATCAGCGCCACCGTCCTGACCGTGGACAACGACAACTTCGAGCTTAACAAAGGCGTATACGACACGGTCAAATTTACCGTTTGGAACGCTCCCGATTCCTTCTATGCCGGAATCAAAGACGTGTTCACCTTTCCTGGTAACAGTGATGTTATGATCAATACAATAATCGCTAATGGCACGGTGAAAAAAGGCGACCAAATTTTAGTCAACGAAATCGGCAAGATAATCACAGTGAATAAAATCGAAAAGGGCACAGGCACAACGGTGACAGAGGTTGAAACGGCAACCGCTGGTGAAGAAGTAGGCTTGCGTATTAGCGAAGGCGTAACGAAGGCTGAGCTTAATAGAGGATTTATGCTGTCCAAGCCCGATACGATTATCGGTTATAGCAAGGTCACGGTAACAATAAGAGTGCGCACAAAAGACGAGGGTGGTCAAAACACCCCAATTCAGTCGGGAATTAAACCGAATGTTGCCTTTGCCGACACGTTCGGTGAAGTAACCGGCGAAGTTACGTTCCCGGAAGGCACGACGTTACTTTCAGGTGGTGAAATACTTGAAGGCGTCACCATTAATTTCCAAGGCAAAAAAGTTCCCGCATTTGTCGGTCGCAGGTTCACACTTAGGGTGAGCGAAAAAACTATTGCCGAGTGCATAGTCACCGCAGTTCCTAATGCGACAAGAGTTAGGAGCGGTTTTATGTTAGGCGTCCCCGGCACCAATGTCATTGAGCCTATCGAGCTTGGCGAAAACACATTTGCGATCAACCTGAACAGAAGTGATCTCAGCGAAAAGCTTAAAAACGCCAAAGACACCGATACAATCGAAATAAAATTTATTAGTGGAGGAAAGGACATCGCAAAATACACTCGCACTCCCGGCACAGGCGCGGGGGCATACAATGAAGTTGGCGGAAGAATAGTCGGTTCATATCTCATCGTCGAGTTTTATAAAAACACTGGATCTGATCCCAAACTAACCGGTAATAACGGCGAATGGGTTTTTACAGGCGAGGATATATATATCGGACTTCAAGTTGAAGTTAAGCCCGCTTCGTGAACCTGAGCGACACTGCAACCATCGTAGCAAAATAACTTAAAAGTTATTATCTGATCAAATTACGGATAAGCGGGCGTAAAAACCCGCTTGTCCAAAAAAAACGACATATCGAAAAGCCGTCAGTCAGGACGGCTTGGGTATGTTGCCAAACAGAAAGGGTTTGTTCTGTTTGGCAACGTACTAAAAATCAGAAATTTATTTACTTATCGTGGAGACAATATGAAAGCATTAAAAGGCGTACTTATTACACTTGTCGTCATCATCGCCATCGTCGGCGTTACCGTCATCGGCGGGTACGTCTACGTCCGCACGACGTACGGCATAGACCTTTTCCGCACCGCGGGACAACTGAAAACGCTCACAAAAGACGTGGATGAAACCGCGCTTTGCCCGAATGCCTACGGCGAGCAGGATTTTGTCGAAATGAAAAGCGCAGTCAATGATAAAATCGACGGGCTTATCGTCTATGAAAAGGACAAAGGCTACAACGGCTATTCGGTCAATTTTGCTTCACTTGCGGGCAAAAGTATGACAGATCCGATTTTCCTCACCGAAAAGCATGTCGGGGCGATTGCCCAAACGGTCTTTTACGAGCAAACGGGCGGCAAAATCAAGTTGGGCGATAAGGAAGTGTCCGTAACCGTCGTGCAGATTGACTTTTCGGAAATCGCCGCAAACGGCAGCGCGGACTTCAACGTCGTGGCGAAAATCGACCTTATGCCGTTCAAAGCGGATATGGGCGGTTTCCCGTATAAATACTTCAAAAAATATATCCCCGACAACCTTTACGTTTCGTCCACCGTTCGCGTAGATAAGACGGAAGAAGACGGCTTTGCCTATACCGTAACGCACAAATCGCTTACGCTTAACAATCTTTCGGCTGATGATACGGCGGATTTGTTCAACACCCTGAACGCCGTGCTGAAAATAGGTACTGCCGAAAACCTGAACATGCAGATCGGCACGACGGCGGTAAACGCACTTATCGGCACGAAAGACGCCATCGGTTTTGCCTATTCCATGAAAGCAATCGGGGCAAAGAGTTTCGATTTCGGCACTGTTTCGGACATAGACTTGTTTATCGTATACTAAACGACTTAATGCAGCATATTTGCGATGTAAAGTCGCGTTTTATGCAAAATATCCCCCAAAAATCCAAACAAGGAGATAATATTATGACACAAACAAAGGCAAACAAATCAAAGATACTTATGCTTGTACTCGGTCTTGCGATGTGCCTTGCACTTATGCTCGGCATTGTGTCTGCAAGCCCGACGAGTACGGTCTATGCGGAAGGAGAAACGCTTACGCCGTATGACAGAATTTACATAAATAGCGAAGCATTAAACAGCGGTTGGTATTTGGACGAGTCTTACACTCAAAAAAAAGGCACCCCTACGTCGGATTACGTTGCCAAATACAAAGACGGCGTTTTGACTCTTAACAATTATCACGGCGGGGAAATAGGTACAAGCGCTCCCGCATCAGGATATTACAAAATTGACCTTATTGGAGAAAATACTATTAACGGTGGGCAACGAGGCGTATTTATCGATACATCACGTGAAGGACGAGTAACTATTACGTCTAGTGTAAACGGAAAATTGACGATAAACGCTTCAAGCAGCGTTTCTTCTGTATGGGGAATAGCCTGCGGAGCGTCGAATTCAGTAAAAACCACTGACGTTGTTATTGGAGGCAACGCACAAGTCACAATTAACGCAACGTCTAATGGAGAAAACCGTCAAGTTGATGGTATTCATGCAAGGAACGTAACAATCGAAGACAATGCAAGCGTTAATATTACAGCCAAAAACACAAACAATAGCACCGCAAGTCAATGGGTAGCAGGTATTTTTGCAGGAAATAATGTAACTATAAATACAAACGGCAATATCGATATTGACGTTAGCGTGGCGGGTGGCGATAGTGCTTATAGTTATGGTGTTCGAAACGGCAAGACTATGACTAAAGCAGGCAATATGACCATAAAATACAAGAAAGCAGGAAGCAATGGCTGGCCTATTACCGGTGGTGACGTAGATAATACAACCCACGCTGTAAACGTAAACGAAGATAGCGGAAATTGCTTTGCGTCCTATCGCTATGGCACACCGCGCTATGTGGCAGCAATAAACGGCACACTTGCAGGTCCGGGCGTACCTAAGGAAGCAAATAGAGGTAGCGGATATTTCCTTGCGGGTGACTTAGTCACTTTGAATGCGCCTTCTTTGCAAGTGAGCGAAACGGATACGACAAACATACCGTTTGACAAATGGTTTTCGTTTGCAAGTGACGCAGTTATAACCAACGCAACAAGTCAAAACGGAGCAAAACTTACCGTTCAAGATAAAAACGTTGAAGTAAGAGCAAATTATAATGCGTTTACCGCACAACCTGTTTTTGAAAGAGAAAGCGATACAAAAGGTACGGTGACCTTTACTCTTATTAGTAATGAGTTTAATACAAATCGTTGGCTAAAAATCAGACCGATAAACGATTTAACTATTTCAAAGGGTAACGTTGTGTCTGTTGACGGAACTACTTATAAAGCAACTCTTGAAGATAATGGGACTGTTTATGGAACTCCTGCCGGCGAATATGTGGTTGAGGTTGAGTATAATAACAAAACATTATACAGCGCGCCGTTCACCATTGACTACACCGAAAGGAAAGCAACCGTAGATAGCGTAACTATTTTTGGTGAGCAAGGCGAAGCGATTGCAAACACGGATATTACCGTTACTCTTACGGGATATACGTTTGAAACCGCTCTTTCGGGAGACTGGATAACAAATCTTCCCGACGGACTTGTTCAGTCTGTTACGAGAATAAGCGACACCGAGGCGAAAATCACCGTCAGCGGTACGCCTACTGCTCTTAGCGACCAGTTTGTAGAAATCACGATTCCAAAGGCAAATATCACGGGACTTGCAAGCGATTTGACTGCCGAAAGCAATTCGGACGCAAAATTTAATATCGTTGCTACGCTTACAGAAATTGCCATTCCGAAAGCAAAAACGAATCTAACTTATACGGCAGGAAGTCAAATAGGCGTGGAAGGTGGCGTCGGCTATACGCTAACAGGAAATAGCGGCGTTGACGCAAAAACTTATACCGCAATCGCAAAATTAGAGAGCGGATATAAGTGGAACGACGGCACGATAACCGACAAGGAAATCTCTTGGAGCATAGGTAAGAGAAACCCTATTGTAAGCGATTTTAACTTCTATGAACCGAGCAACCTTACGTATGACGGCAATGCCAAAACCGCAACCGTTAGTTTGATTGCCCACTATGGTGACGAAACAGGCTTTGCTATAACGGTTAAGTACAAAAAAGGCGGAGTGATTGTTTCAGATGTAAAAGACGCAGGCGAATATGAAGTGTATATCGACACAACCGCAACGGCGAACTTCAACTCAGCAACCGATATTCACGACGCTTCGTGGAAATTTACAATCGCAAAAGCAGAACAATCTGCACCGTCTGCATCGTTGTTCACAACCGTTGCTCCTACTACAACGACCACAACGGACGGCAAGATAACGGGTATAACAGCCGAAATGGAATACCGCAAAGTAGGCGATTCTGCTTGGACTTCGGGAACAGGTAGCGATGTTACAGGGCTTTCGTCCGGTAAATATCAAATAAGGTTTAAGGAAACGGACAACTACAATGCAGGAGCATTTGTCGAAGTGCAAGTTCCTGAAAGCGGCGTTTCTTCATACAATCTTACCGTAATAGGCGGAACAGGCGAAGGTGTGTTTATTCAAGGCGCAAGCGTGACTATCACCGCAAACGAGCCTACAATCGGAAAGAAATTTTCGGGTTGGACGATTGAGGGAATAAGCGGTCTTGATACAACTAAAACAAGCCTTACCTTTAATATGCCTGCAAATGCTGTAACCGCAACCGCAAATTACGAAGATATCGAGTACACTATTACCGTAAACGGCGGAACGGGTGGCGGAACGTATAAACAAGGCGATGAAGTAACCGTAACGGCAGAAGATAAAGAAGGTAAAGAGTTCGTTGGTTGGCAGGACGCAAGCGGAAAAATCGTCAGCACCCAAAAGGAATATACCTTTGAGGTAAAAGACGAAATGGTCCTTACCGCCGTATATCAGGACAAAGCACCGGGCGGCGGCACGATTGACGGCGAAATCGCACCCGCTCCCGATAAAAAAGGACTGTCCGGCGGACAGATTGCGGGCATCGTGATCGGAAGCGTTGCAGGCGTCGGAATCGTCGGGTTTGCAATATTCTGGTTTGTCGTGAAGAAGAAATCGTTTGCCGAGTTAATTTCCGCAATCAAAGCACTGTTCAACAAAAAGCAATAATATCAACAAAGCATTGTTCAACAAAAAACAATAAATCCAAACAACAAAAAACCGTCCGTATTTCGGACGGTTTTTCCTTGGAGTAAGCACAGAAGCGATGATGCGATGTTTTTGCCTTTGGCAAAAGCGATGTGCCTGCGGCGCGATGTGTGCCTTCGGCACGTTGCGGATAGCCGGGAGGGTTCGAAAGCGTAGCGTCTACGCTCAACAACCGCGCATTCGCGCTAATGCCTTGCATTTGACACTTTGTGTCCGGTTGTTGGCTATGTCCGCTGCGTTCGATTTCCGCAAATGCAAGCGCTTGCTTCTCTCTTCACTTGCGGTCAGCCGGGAGGGTTCGCCCCCCCTCCGTATACAAAAACAACCGCGGTTGCGGTTGTTTTTTGGTGTACCCGGGGGGAGTCGAAAGGAACGTCGTGACGCAATAGCGTAACGAAGATGCTTGCATCGAAAGCGTAGCGTCAGCCGGGAGGGTTCGACTGCGAAGCAGTGTGCGTTTTTGTTTAAACGCACAGACTCCTCCCCCTCCGTATACAAAAACAACCGCGGTTGCGGTTGTTTTTTGGTGTACCCGGGGGGAGTCGAAAGGAACGTCGTGACGCAATAGCGTAACGAAGATGCTTGCATCGAAAGCGTAGCGTCAGCCGGGAGGGTTCGACTGCGAAGCAGTGTGCGTTTTTGTTTAAACGCACGGACTCCTCCCCCTCCGTATACAAAAACAACCGCGGTTACGGTTGTTTTTTGGTGTACCCGGGGGGAGTCGAACCCTCGACACCCGGCGTCGGAGGCCGGTGCTCTATCCAACTGAGCTACGGATACGTCTATGACGGATTATAGCACAAAACGGGCGGATAGGGCAACTTTATTAAAACTTATCGGAAAAATTGCCAAAAAAAAGGACGGAATTTTTCCGTCCTTGTGGAATCGTCGGTTATTCGGAGCGCAGGCACTCGACAGGATCCTTGTTTGCCGCCATATGCGCCGGTACAAATCCCGCAAGCACCGCCAAAACGACGCTGATACCGAACATCATAAGCGGCTGCCACCAGGAAAGCGTCGCAAGGTGCTGTACGCTGAACAGCTTTGCAATGACCGCGTTTATCGGCAAAATCAGTATATACGATATCGCAATGCCCAGCACGCCCGACAGACAGCCGATAATGCCCGATTCCGCAATGAATACGCTCGACACGTCGAGTTTCCTTGCGCCGATACTTCTTAATACGCCGATTTCTTTCTTCCTTTCAATGACCGACGTATATATTATGATTGCAATCATTATCGACGAAACAATCAGGGATATCGCGGCAAAACCTATGAGTACGCCCGTTATGGTTGCGGTCATCGACTCCACGTATGCCATTATCATCGACAGGTTGTCGCTGTATTTTACGGGAGTTTCGCCGTTTGCTTGCCGAGTCGCGTTGTAGTTGTTAAGGAACGCAAGGATTTTCTCTTTGGAGTCGAACGAACTTGCATAGATTTTGATTTTCTTGGGCTTGTCGACGTCGGACACGCCGAGTTTCAGCATGAGAGAATCATAATCGCCGCTCGGATCGATTTCGCTGACCTTGACCTCTTCCGTTTCCGAGTTCAACGCCTTGACAAGCGGATGTTCCGACGCGCGCTCCGAAAGGTATCTGGACAGGGCGGCGGTGTAGCCGATGTTGCCGTTTATCGACGTAACGTTTGCGTCTTCGCGGGGACGTACCACGCCCACGACTTTCACGTTCACGGTGTTTTTTCTGCCGTCGGTCTCGCCGTCGATAAAGGTTTTTGCGCGTTGATTGTCCCTTGCGGCAATCTTTTCCCATTTTCCCGTTTCGGTGTTTTTGTGATAATAGTCGCAACCCGTGGCGATTTGGTATTGCAGGGGCTCTTTGCCGTTTTCACCGATAATATCGCTTATCGAAAATGTCGAGTTGCTGAAACTGTTTTCGCCGCCGGTCGAGCCGCCCAACGCGCTGCCGATATCTTCTTTCGATTTAAGCCCGAGCGCGAAGAGCGTATAGTCGTTAATTTGGTTTTTGCGGTCGACGACAAGCACGACTTCGTCGTAATTCGTCGGCCATTTGGAATTGCCCAGAAGTTCGTACTGCCGGTTCAGAAGCGTTGTGTTGTCGGTCATTTCGTCCCATACGGTGAGATAGGACGAGAACATTTCAAGTTGCTCCTTGAAGCCGGAGAGCACGGGAATATCCGCAATCGCGTCGACGAAAGGCTGCACTTTCATATACTTGTCTTCGTCGCCTTTCGAGTGAGTGTAGTCGCAGTAAACGTCGAAATCCGTGCCGTAGTTGTACTTGACGTAACCGATCGTTTCGTCAAAGTTGTCGTCAATATACAACTTTAATCGTGTCAAATCGTTCTTTGAAGTCAGTAAAGGGATATTATCAATGACATTGCCGATGACTTGTTGCGTATAAATCGTGTCGCCCGAAGGATATTTTTCGCGCTTTGCCGTGTCCGTTGTCAGAAGGGACAGAATCGCCGACAAGTCCGTGTTGCTTTCACTGATTTCGATGGGGTATTGCGACAGCGCGTTTTCTTCCATTTTTGAAATGAACGACCTTGCGCCCGTCGAAAGCGCAAGAACAAGCATTATGCCGATGATACCGATGCTCCCCGCAAACGACGTCAGAAACGTGCGGCCTTTTTTGCTTATCAGGTTTGTGAAAGACAGCGAAAACGCGGTGAGCGGCGACATCGACGCCTTTTTGCGCTTTTTCTTTTCAATGCGTTTCAGCGCGCGCTTGGCGTTTTTCGCACCCGACTGTTCGATGTCGGAAAGCGCTTTTTCTTCGGCGGCGGTTTTTGCGGCAAGGTCTGCCGCCTCGTCGCTAAGACACTCGTCAAGGGTGTACTCGTTCGTGTCACCGACGATGACGCCGTCCGACATATTGAGAATACGGGTTGCGTATTCGTCGGCAAGTTGCGAGTTGTGCGTGACCATGACGATAAGGTGATCTTTTGAAATTTCTTTCAGCAGTTCCATAACCTCGACGCCGCTTTCGCTGTCGAGCGCGCCCGTCGGTTCGTCCGCAAGAATGATTTCGGGATTGTTGACAATGGCGCGGGCAATCGCGACGCGCTGCATTTGTCCGCCCGAAAGTTGCGACGGATGTTTTCTAGCGTGCGCTTTCAGCCCGACTTTGTCAAGCGCTTCAAGCGCGCGGGCATGGCGTTCTTCTTTCGATACGCCCGCAAGCGTCATCGAAAGTTCCACGTTTTTCTGAACCGTCAGGTGCGGAATCAGATTGTAACTTTGGAAGACGAAGCCGATACGCTTGTTGCGATAATCGTTCCAGTCAAGGTCGTTGTATTCTTTCGTGGAGCGGCCGTCGATGATGACGTTGCCCGACGTGCATTTGTCCAGCCCGCCGATTATGTTCAGAAGGGTTGTTTTGCCACAGCCGGAATGGCCGAGTATTGCCACGAATTCTTGTTTGCGGAATTGGATCGTGATGCCTTTCAAAACGTTTACGACGTTGTTGTCCGTCTTAAAATCTTTTTTAATTTCTTCAAGTCTCAACATAAGAAACGCCTTCTACTTTATGATTTCAAAATAATAGATCTTAATATTAAAAATAAATTAAAATTGCAAAATTGTTAAGAGTATTTTTTAAAAAAACAGGAAAAGTTTTATCATTATTTACAAAAAAAAAGACAAAACGCGGGTTGTCTTTCCCTTAAACGCTTGAAAAACAGGGCGGCGAATGATATAATACCTATTATCTTTTGAAAATCCATAAGGAGAGATTATGAGTAAAAATCCAAAAGTCGACGCTTTCCTTCATAAGCTTTTCGGCACCACGCCGGGCGAGGGAATGCAGCCGAAAGAAGCGATTGCTTATTCCGTTGCCGGTTTCGGACAAAACTTCATTTGTACGATTATCGGCAGTTATCTTACCGTCTTCATGACGGACGCACTGGGCTTTGACCTTAACACGAAAATCGGCGTTATGTCGGGCGTTATGGCGGTTGCATGGCTTATGCTCGGCACACGTATCTTCGACGCTTTCAACGATCCCATTATGGGTAGCGTCGTCGACAGAACCCGTACGAAGTGGGGCAAGTGCCGTCCTTATCTCAAATGGATGGCGATTCCCATCGGCGTCGTTACCATTTTGTGCTTCCTGCCCTGGTATCCGAAAACGGGCGGCGGCTTTGCGGCTCTTTCGGTGATTTACGTTATCTGGTCGGTCGTGTATACGGTTGCGGACGTTCCTTACTGGGGACTCTCTTCCGCAATGACCAACAACACCGACTCCCGCGGAAAAATGCTGACAGTTGCGCGTCTTGCGTGCACGCTCGGCGCAGGTATCGTTACCGTTTTCGTGCCTATTATTACCTCGGGCGTCACTGCGGAATACAAGTATAACGAACTTGCGGTGCAAACCCCCGTCATCGTTTACCAGATCAACGACGTCAACGACAGCACGAAAAACGTTTACGTCTTTGATACGGAAATGCAAAAAGCATACTTCAACGACGGCGATATCAAGGAAGGCAACCTTACCGAAGCGGCGAAAGCGGCAGGCTTCAAATACGGCAGAACGGTTATCTACGACGATAAGGACAGCCCGAAATATCTTAATATCAAATTCAAGAAAAACGGCGATATCAAGAGCGTCGAAGTCAAGGAAGAATATTATAAGCAGAATTTCCGCTCCGCAAGCGGTCTTTTAAGGACGGAATGTGCGGACGCAAACCAGAAAGCCTTGCGTTATACTTACTTCATCGCGGCGATAGTGCTTGTCGTGCTTGCGATGCCGATGTTCTTCTATGGTTTCAAAAACACCAAAGAAAGATTCGGCGCGGCGGAAGACGACAATCCCCCGACGCTCGGACACAACCTCGGGTTGCTGTTCAAAAACAAACCTTTGTTGCTCCTTGTTCTTTCGGGTATCCTTGGCGGCGCGAGAATGGTTTATACATATACGGGCGGCTTGTACTTCTGTAAATACGCCTTGCAAAACGAAAGCGCATACAGCCTTTTGACGATGTTGGTCGTGCCGGGCGGTCTTGTGGCTTCGGTGCTTTGTCCGTGGCTTACCAACAAATTCGGCAAAAAATGGACGTTCATCGGCTCGCACATAATCGGCGCGGTCGCAATGATAATTATGTTCTTCATGTGGGATTTCAGTGCAGGCGCACTTCGTGCGGGCGGCATTTACGTCGCGGCAATCTGCCTTATCCTTATCGGTATCCCGCAGGGTATTTCCAACATTATGACCTACGCGATGATCGGCGATACGGTTGACTACCTTGAATGGAAGACGGGCGAGCGCGGCGAAGGTATCTGCTTTGCAATGCAAACCCTTATGAATAAAATCGGTATGGCAATCGGCGCGTTCATCGGTGTTCTCGCATACGGAATGAGCAACATTTCCCCGACCGACCCTGTCGGCAATATGGACGTCGCGGGACTTAACAAGTTGTGGATGATGCTTGTCTTGTCGGGCGTCGTGAGCTTCATCGCCTGCATTATTCCCATCTTCTTCTACAACCTTACCGAAAAGCGTCAGCGCGAAATGGTGAAGGAAATCGCCGAAAGAAAGGCGGCTGCGGATATTACGGCGGATCTCGATATTCCCGTAACTCCCGAAGCGTAATCTTTCGTAAAACGAGTTTTAACCCCGCTTATGCGGGGTTTTATTTTTGAAAAATGAAGCGCGCGCACTTTCGCCGCTTGACTATTTTTCCGCCGCGGTTTACAATATTTTACGAGGTGAATTGTATGTTATACGACAATATTCTGGAAACAATCGGGAAAACCCCGCTTGTGAAACTCAACAGCATAAGTTACGACGACGTGAACGTCTTTGGGAAGCTGGAATATTTCAATCCGTCGGGCAGCGTGAAAGACCGCGCCGCTTATAACATGATTCTGGAAGCGACGTCGTCGGGCGCAATCGACAAAGACACCGTTATTATCGAGCCGACTTCCGGCAATACCGGCATAGGACTTGCCATGGTATGCGCCGCTCTTAAAATGAAACTTATTCTCACAATGCCCGAAAATATGAGCGTCGAAAGAATAAAAGTTCTGAAAGCGTACGGCGCGGAAATCGTCCTTACGCCAAAGTCGGAAGGCATGCGCGGCAGTATCGAAATGGCGGAAAGGCTCAAAGCCCGTTACGGCCACGCTTTTATCCCGTCGCAGTTCACAAATCCCGCAAACCCCGCGGCGCACTTTATGCACACCGCAAAGGAAATCTTTGCCGACCTTAACAACGTCAGCTGGATTGTCGCGGGCATAGGCTCCGGCGGCACGATAATGGGCATTAAAAAATATATCGACACCTATAAAACTTCCACGCTTATTTGCGGGGTTGAGCCGAAAGGAAGCCCCTTGCTCACGCGCGGGAAAGCGGGACCTCATAAAATTCAGGGCATCGGCGCAAACTTCGTGCCGAAAATCCTTGATCCCGACGTTCTGGACGCAGTCGAGGACGTGTCGGACGAAGACGCCATGGAATGCGCCAGAAACCTTGCGAAAGAAGAAGGCATTTTCGTCGGTATTTCGTCGGGCGCGGCGATTCAGGCCGCAAAAAACCTTGCGTCGCATGGGGAAAAGGGCAACATCGTCGTTATCCTTCCCGACGGCGGTATGAAATATCTTTCGACGGAGTTGTGCGGTGAGTAAGAAAAGAGTTGTGCTTGGTATGAGCGGCGGCGTCGACAGCAGCGTTGCCGCGCTTCTCCTGAAACAGCAGGGCTACGACGTCGTCGGGCTGTTCATGAGGAACTGGGTTGAAGAAGACGAAAGCGGTTGCTGTACCGCTCTTGACGACTACGACGACGTGCGCGCCGTCGCGGGGAAACTCGACATACCTTATTACACCGTCGATTTGTCCAAGGAATACTGGGATAACGTTTTCAGGCAGTTTGTCGATTACTATAAACGCGGGCTCACGCCGAACCCCGACGTCCTGTGCAACAGGGAAATCAAATTCGGCCCGTTTGCAAAGTACGCCAAAGACCTTGACGCCGACTTTATCGCGACGGGGCATTACTGCAACGTGCTGAAAAAGGACGGCCGCACCTACCTTGCCCGCGCAAAGGACGAGAACAAGTGCCAGACGTACTTTTTGAATCAGGTTTCGGAAAAACAAATCGAAAACGTCATTTTCCCTGTCGGAAACCTTTTGAAACCCGAAGTCAGGAAAATTGCCGAAGAAAACGGACTTTCCACCGCCGAAAAGAAGGACAGCACGGGCGTTTGCTTCATCGGGGAGCGCAACTTCCGCGAATTCTTAAAAAAATATATCCCCATGCAGGAAGGGGATATCAAAACCCTTGACGGCAAAACCGTCGGCACTCACAGCGGCGTGTTTTATTACACCGTCGGACAAAGAAAAGGCTTCGGTCTTGGCGGCGCGGGCAACGGTGAGCCGTGGTACGTCGTCAAAAAAGACGTGGAAAACAATATCCTTTACGTCAATCAGGGAGAGTGCGATCTGCTGTTCACAAAGGAACTCACGACGCGCGGCTTCAACTTTATCACAAAAAAACCTGACGAGAAGGAGTTTCGGGTGCTTGCCCGTATCCGTCATCGTCAGCCCCTTGAAAACGCAACTGCGGTAATCGACGGCGACGACGTGCATTTATACTTCGACCGTCCGCAACGCGCCGTGGCGGCAGGACAGTATGCGGTGATGTATGAAGTGGGTTCTCCCATCTGCCTTGGCGGCGGCGAGATACGATAAAAAGTCATAATTTTGCGATATTTTGCTTTTTCGGCGGACCCGAAAAATCGTGTACGCCAAGTACACTGGATTTTCCAGAACCCGCCGAGAAAACCACAATCTCATCAAAATTCTGACTTTTTAGAGAGTTTTTAATCTTTCAAAATTCTCGCCGTTTTAGAGAGTTAATTCTGACTTTTTAGGGGAGTAATTAGAGAAAATATTATTTTGCGTGCGAAGTACTTATGTCATTGCGAGCGTAGCGTGGCAATCTCCCGGAAGGGCACCATATAACAAAACCCACGCAAGATACTTTTGTACTTGCGTGGAGAAAAAGGCGCACACAAGCAAAAGAGTGAGCGTTATCGCAAGCGATAACGTGATTTCAAAAGCGCAGTGTGCGACGCATCTCCCGGAAGGGAACCGCATTTGAACTTGTATTGAACAAAAAAGATAGTTTAAGGTATAAAAAAAACACCTTAAAGGAGGTTTTATGGATAAAATTGTCGTTTGTCCCGAGTGCGGGGCACAGATGACTTTGCAGGACGGACAAGTCGTGTTTTCCTGCGTCGATTGCGGCACCCGTCTTTATTGCATTAAGGGCGTCGTCATCACGAAGTCGCAGGCAAAAATATTATTGAAAAAACTTGTTGAAAAGAAACAGGCGGAAAAAGCAAGACAACTTGAAATCGAGCGAATCAGCGCGGAAAACGTGAACGAAACAGTGCGTCCCGAGCTGCCGATGCCGATGCAGCCCGTTGCGCCCGTGCAGGTAAAAATGCCCGAGCCCGAGCAAAAAATCAATATTGCGCCGCCCATTGCGCCTGCACCCAAGCCTGTTGAAAAACCCGCCCCGAAACCCGAAGAAAAGGCGGAAGCGGCACAAATCGGAAAGGTCAATCACACCGTAAAATCGGGGATGGCGTTTGCGATTTTCACGTACGTATTTTTCACGGCGTTTATGTTTGCGTGGTTTTATCCGCTGCACAAAATGTCGTTGTCGTTCGTCAACGCGTTGCCGAGCGTTGCAAACGACGAACTGCTTAAAACAATCGTCGGATACGTCTGGATTTATTTTGACCTGCTGGTATTTCTGGCGTGGGTATGCGCGTCGAGTTCGTTTATGTCGCTCGGATGCGTGCGCCGCAGAAAAATCGACACGGGGGCGGAACTTATCGCCTCGGCTTGCACGATACTGAATCTCCCCAACGTATTCCTTATGCTGGTTTTAAGCGCGAACCGCAAAAAAATCACAAAGTACAAACGCAGCGAATACGGCGTAAAATACAATATCCGCAAGGACTACGTCCCGACAATTGCCGTTCTGGAAACTTTGACGCTTGCAGCCGTCACGTATTTCCTTTACACTCTGGTAAACCCGTATTTCTTCGTGAACACGCCGGATTTCTCAAACTACGTGAAAATTATCATCGACGTTGCGTCAACAATGCTCATACCGTTTATGGCGGGCGTAATATCTTTGTCAAGGCTTATCAAGATTATGGCAAGACGTCGCTAACAAGACACAAAACAAAAAAAATCGTACGGGCTGCCGTACGTTTTTTTATGCTTTTTATATTAGTTTGTCGCCGCCCGTGGTCGAGATGACGTACAGAATATTGATTTCTTCGCCTGTCAGAGCGTCGATATAAATATAATATATTCCGCCCGATTCCACGATGAATTCGTAACAGAGCTTTTCGGAACTTGTCTTGTACGGAATGACGCAAAGTCTGCCGTCCGACGCGTTTTCAAAGCCGACTTTCGCCTTTGCGGACTCGCGGGAAACCGCGGGCGTCTGCGTTTTTCTTTCAACGTGGTTGAAGGCATAATTTACCGCGTCCATTCCAAGAACGTCGCCGTTATCCGCGGCAATTTTCACCTTCACAAGGTCGGGATAAAGTATCGTGCCGTCCGACAACACGGGCGCAAAATTGATATAAACCGTGCTGTCGTCGTTTGCGCTCCACACGTCCCGCATGTCGTGAAAACCGCATTTTTCAAGGAAAACTTTTGCCTTTTCGACGCAATCTTCAACCGACAAAACGGGGTTTGTAACGTCGCGGCTACCGCTCACGTTCAATAACATTCCGCCGCGCTTACTGACCTGCAAAGTCGTTCTCACGCCCAAAAGCATGCAGTCGAAATTGTACGTTTCGATGTCGCCGCCCCACTGACCGAGAAAGTTCAGATTTTGTATTTTGTCGCCGAAAATATCCGTGACGATGGCGGTTGCTTGCTCTTTTGTTACTTCGTTTTCGGGAAGACCTTTTATTACCTTATCGTTTCTGCCGTCGCTGAAAGGTCCGTCATAGATAAGTTGCGGGTATTCGACAGACGGGTCGTTTAATGCGGCGAAAACGTCGGATAAAACGTCCGATTTGTCATTTGTGCCGTTTACGAAAAGGTATCCTTCGGATATTTTGTCCTTGACTTTATTAAGTTCCTGCGACAGCGTTTTCAGCATTTCGTGAATTTTCCCGATTGCCGTGTTTTCTTCCGCCGTAATCTCTCCGCCCGATTCGAGTTTGTCTTTGAGATACGCCGAAAAGTCGCCCGTCTGGTTCAGAAATCGCATTGTGTTTTCAATGCTCACGTCCGAGCCCGAAAGGGCGGATAACGCGCAAACGGCAAGTTCCCCGGACTTCACGGCGTCCGACAAAAGAGAAAGTCTTGTGGTTTTCCCCCGTGCGACGGTCAGTTTTGCGAATTTTATTTCCAGGTCGTTCGTTTCGTCCAGCAGGGTATAATAAGATTGCTGGTAATGCGCTTCCAGCACGTTTTCGGTTTCGGCGCGCGCTTTCTTTTCTCTTCCGAAAAGCACGCCGAGAGTTATCACCCCCGCCGCCATTGCGACCATAATCACGCTTACCGCTATTGTTGTTTTTTTATTCATACGCACCTCATTTGGCAAAGTTGTGCTTGCCGATGGAAAGCATCACCGTTCTGGACCAGATCCATTTTGACGTGGCGGTTGACGGATTGTAATAATACAGACAGCCGTTTGTGGGATCCCAGCCGTTTAATGCGTCCTTAGCGGCTTTGATTGCGGTGGCGTTGGGCGAAAGATTGATTTGTCCGTCGTTGACTGCGGTAAATGCCCACGGTTGATAAATCACGCCGGCGATAGTGTTGGGGAAAGACGCGCTTTTCACGCGGTTCAACACGACTGCCGCGACCGCGACTTGTCCGACGTAAGGTTCGCCGCGCGCTTCGGCGTACACGCATTTTGCAAGAAGGTATTCGTCCGATGACGAGTATCCGCTTGACGAGCCTGTCGCGTTGCCGGTAGACAGACTGATTCCCATTGCGGCGGCGGTTTTTTTGCCGACGATACCATCTGCGGTCAACCCGTTTTTGCTTTGGAAATATTTCACCGCTTTCGTTGTCGCCGCGCCGTATATGCCGTCGACCGCGCCCGTATAATAGCCCCAGCGTTTGAGTTTCGTTTGTACGGTTTTCACCTGATTGCCCGTCGAGCCTTGTTTCAGCACGACCGCTTCGGTCACGGCGTCGTCTTTCGTCATTACGCCCGAAAACGCCAGAACCGCCGTGAGCATTGTCACAAATAGTACGAAAGCGCACAAGATTTTTTGCGAGTTTTTATTCATCTTCACCTCTGAATTTTTTGATTATTTCAACGATTTTCGATTTGTATCGAAAGTTTTCGCTGCCGTCGTCGGGGACGAAACACAACGGCGGAAAACACACGCACCACCAATTATTTCCCGTCCCTTCGCCAAGTTCCACGATAAGCGCGTCGTAAACGCCCGCGGGGAAAGATACGTCGTCGTATTTCCTATAAGGAAACTTTTCCTCAGAGAGCCGCACGGTCGCGCGGTAAGAAAAACCTTTGTCAAGAAGGACGTCGTCCGACGTCTTTTTCAGGGCGCCAAGATTGTTTCTTATCACTTTTTTTGCGTCGTCCGACGACTTGCAATCCGAAAGCAGCGGCGTAAGGTAATTTACGACGGCGTCGCGCACATCAAGCTTCACGCTCTGGTCGATTTCGGAATTGCTGTTCGCGCGAATATGTATCCGTACGCAGTCCTGTTTGCGATTTTTCGTATCGACGCAGCCCGAAAGGGAAATCATCAGAAGAAGAGTTACGATAACGATTTTTTTCATTGTTCACCCCGTATTGTTCTTGTCCGACATAATTCTTGCCCGTATTTGCGTTTCTATACTTGAACGGCGGCGGCGGATTGTGATATAATAAAAACGGAGGCAGTATGAAAGAATACGACGTATTGATAATAGGAGCGGGTCCTGCGGGGCTGACGGCGGGTATATATGCGGTGCGCGCGGGCGCCAAAGTCGGCATTGTCGAAAAGTCTGCGCCGGGCGGCAAGGCAAATCTTGCAAACGACCTTGAAAACTATATGGGCACCGACGGGATTTCGGGCAGCGACCTTATGATTAAATCGTTTTCGCAAGCCGAAAAGTACGGCGCGGAGTTTATCTTTGACGAGGTTACGGGCGTTTTCCCGGAAGAAAACAAGGCGGCACTTAAAGGCGGCGACGTAAAATACAAAAGTCTGATTCTAGCGGTCGGCACTTACGACAGAAAAACCGGCGTCGAAAACGAAAAAGATTTTATCGGGCGCGGCGTGTCGTACTGCGCGGTTTGCGACGGGAATTTCTTTAAGGGGAAAACCGTTGTCGTCGCGGGCGGCGGCAACACCGCTTTCAAGGACGCGCTGTACCTTGCGACGATTGCGAACAAGGTTTATATCGTGCACAGGCGCGAAGGTTTCCGCGCCGAAAAAATCCTGGTTGAACGGGCAAAAAACAACGAAAAAATCGATTTTGTGTTAAACGGCGTAATAGGCGCGTTTCACGGCAACGAAAAACTTGAATCCGTCGACGTGAAATTTAAGGACGGAGGCGTGAAAACGCTTGAAACCGACGGCGTATTCGTCGCGCTCGGCGCAGAACCCGAAACGGGCTTTATACCGTCGGAAATCAAAAAAGACGACAAAGGTTATATAGTTACCGACGATAAAATGCAAACGAGCGTCAAGGGGATTTTTGCCGCGGGCGACGTGCGCGAAAAAAACCTGCGCCAGATTGTCACAGCGTCGTCGGACGGCGCGATCGCGGGGCAGTTTGCTGCGGAATATGCGCTGGAAAATTATGACAATCGTCAACATATGTAAGATTTTATATAGACATATATCAATATTTGTATAATGAATTGATAAAAATCGTAAAAAACGTATCAATTTCGGTCGTTTAACCGACAAAAGAAAAAAAATAAAAAAATTTTGTAAAAAGTTGTATAAAACCACTTGACAAGTCAAAAATATCATTGTATTATGATGCCATAAATCAAGTGAAATTACATTTGATATTAAATCGCTCATAATTTTCCCCCTTATCATATAATTAGTGAGGTGGCTCGGATTCTTCCGAGCCACCTTGCTTTTACCGCGAAAATTTTATCCATTTCAACCCCCAAATAAATATCGCGTCGTTACGCATAATAGGCGTATGAAGAAGTTCATAAAAGTCATAATTTCCGCGGCGATTTTTGCGGTTTTTTCGTTGTCGGCGACGGGAATAATAAATTGTAACGCGCGCGTCGCGCGCGCGGAAGTTCTCGAAACGAAAATCGTAACGATAATGTATCACAGTGTGTTAAACGGAAGCAAAGGAAGATATATCGTCAGCGAAAAACAGTTCGAAAACGACCTTGTCGCGTTTAAAAACGAAGGGTTCGTTTCGGTAACTCCGAATGAAATCATCGCGTTTTCGGAAGGTCGCGGTATGCTTCCGGAAAAACCCGTGCTTATTACTTTCGACGACGGGCATTACAACAATTTATATTACGCCGTGCCGATTCTGAAAAAGCACGGATTCACGGCGGTCATCAACGTGGTCGGGGCATATTCGGAATATACGACGACATCGGGCGACTCCAAAAACCCCAACTATTCGCACATTACCTGGGACGAAATGGCGGACGCGGCAAAGGACGGCGTGATATATTTCGGCAATCACAGTTTCGGAATGCACAAGTTCAAGCCGCGTTACGGAATCGCGCAAAAACCGTACGAATCGGACGACGAATACGTGAAAATATTCGCCGCCGACACGATGAAACTGCACGACAAAATCAAGGAATACGCGGGCTACGACACGGCGGTTTACGCATATCCTTTCGGAAAATATTCCGCCCTTGCAAAAGATACCTTGAAAAAGCTCGGATATAAAATCACTTTGACTTGCAACGAGGGCGTAACGAGCGCAAGATTCGGCGATCCCGACAGCGTGATTTATATGAGGCGTATCAACCGCGAAGGAAGTTATTCCGCGCGCGACCTCATAAACGTCGTAAAAAAATACGATTGTAATTGATTTTCCGCCCGTCGTTTGATATACTTGAATACGGAGTATTTTATGGACAACGTATTTAATTTCAGAGATCTTGGCGGAATCCCCACGGCGGACGGCAGAAAAGTCACAAGCGGACTGTTTTTCAGAAGCGGTCTTTTGGATTTTGCAAACGACAACGATATCGCGTTTTTGAAAACCCTCGGCCTTTTGGAAGTTTTCGATTACCGCGACCGCGACGAGGTGGACAAAAACAAGGAATATATTTACGAACGCATCGGCGCAAAGCATTTACATTATCCCAACGACATCACAAAGGGCAAGGTTTTCAAGTTGCAGACGGGCGGAATGGAAAGAATGTTCATAAAAATCAAGCCCGCGGACGTGTGCGAGTTTTATTCGTACCTGCCTTTCGGAAACGACGGATACAAAAATATGCTGCTTGCGGTAAAGCGCGGCGAAGTGCCGTTTTTGCAACACTGCACGGCGGGGAAAGATCGTGCGGGGTGCGGCAGCGCGCTTCTTCTTGCGGTTTTGGGCGTGTCCTACGACGAAATCGTGAAAGACTACCTTAAAAGTTTGAAAATCCGGGACAACATCAGAAAAGTAATGTTCGACAAAATCCCGAAAATCGTGCACCCGTTCATAAAAAACAGTTACGAGCCGCTTTTCATCGTCGACAAAAGTTACCTTGACGCCGCGCGCGACGCGATTTTCAAAAAATACGGCAGTTTTGAAAACTACCTTTTGAAAGAATACGGATTAACTCAACTCGACGTGGACGAAATCCGCGCAAAATACACCGAATAAACAAAATATACCGAATGAAAAACAAAAGCGCCGAAAAAAATCGGTGCTTTGTTTTTGGGATGAAAAGTTGTTACAGGACGATCGATACCGTCATATAGGCGACGTAGGTTGCAAGGATAACGCCGCCTTGCACGCGTGAGAACTTTTTGGTGATAACCGCGGGCAGAATCGCAAGCAGAGTGAAGCCTATGCAGAAGGGCATATCTATGTAAAGCGAGTTGAATTCGATGGGCAGTCTGCCGCCCGAAATCATTGCACAAACCGGCAGGATTAAACAAATGTCGATGACGTTCGCGCCGATAATATTGCCGATGGACAAGTCGTGTTTTTTCTTGATAATCGACGTAACCGTCGTGACAAGTTCGGGCAGCGACGTGCCGATTGCGACAAGGGTGATCGCGACGATTCTTTCGGGGACGCCCATATATCCCGCGAGTTTGCTGCCGAAAGTTACGAGATGTTGCGCGCCGCCGACGATAAACGCCGTGCCGAGAATAAAGAAGATAATACTTTTTGCGATGTCTTTCGTCTTTTGTTTGTTGGCGGCCGCGGCGTCCGTAATTGCGTTTTCTTCGGTTGCGTTTCCGGACTCGGCGGGGTTGCCGTTCGCGCCAAGGGAAGCGGGATTCGTGCCGTTGTCGACAAGTTTATTCTTTGTCGCTTCTTTTTTTCCGACGATGATATTTTCCGCCATAAAGACGAGAAAAACAACCAGAAGAATAATTGACAAATATGCGTTCAAATAACCTTTCAGGCACATTAAGAACAAAATAACGATGGATAAAATCATTGTTATGCCCTTAAAGAGATATGCTTTCTTATCAAAAGCGTGCGGTAAAAACAAAAGCGACACCGCCATAATAAGCCCGATGTTCGCATTCACGCTGCCGACGGCGTTGCCGATTGCGATTGCCGCGTTGCCTTCGCCTGCGGCAATGGACGACGTGATAAGTTCGGGCAAAGTCGTGCCGATGCTCACGACCGTCGCGCCGATGATGAATTGCGGCACGCCCGATATTTCGGCAATCTTACTTGCGGAATCCACAAACCAGTCGCCGCCTTTGATGATAAGGACAAGCCCCACGAGAAACAAAAACACGGTAAGGCAGATATCGCCCGTGCGCGTTATTGCAAGAATTTCAGTCATTGTTCCCTCCGTTGTTTTTCATAAATAAAAAAGACCTTGTCACGGCGAATTGCCGTCCAAAGTCTCGTGAATTAAGGCAAACCGGACCGTCTGGTCAGCATGTCGGCATTGCCACTCAAAGAGTTACTACTCCCCTTGAACAAGGTTAATGTAGCACATCGAATGACAAAAGTCAACGTTTTTCGGAGTTTTTTATGGAATCGATTTTTGCCGACAAGGCTTTGTGTTTTTCCATAAATTCACGATACGCCGCCGCCGAAAAGGGGCTTTTCACGGTGTCGATTTCGCGTGGCGTCGGCGCGGCGATTTTCGCGTTTTGCGGTTTTTTCGGTACTCCGCCGTTGTCAATCTTGTAAAATTCGCCAAATTTTTTATACATTGAAACCCCATATCGTTAAAATTTGTTTATTTTCGTTTGCCATAATTTATTGTTTACTATATAATATTTTTATCTATGAATTTATATTCAAGGAGATTGTCATGAACAAAAAAATAATCGCCGTTATAGCACTTGTTCTCGTCCTTACGATCGGTCTTGTGGCGTGCAACGGCAAAACTTATAAGTCAAGCGGTGTTGCCGACGGCAACAAATACGCTTCGAGCCCCGTTGAAAACAACGGCAGTTTCGTCGTGAAACAGGGGGGCTACGTTTATTTCGTCAACGCATACGTCGGGGCGGACGCCGAAAACAAATTCGGCAAACAGGAAAAGTCCTGTCTGTACCGTGCGGAACTTGACGAAAACGGCAACATCATCGAGGGAAGCCGCGTCGCGCTTGTCAACAAAAACATTTATTCGACCAGCACGAAATCCGGCATTTACGTCAGGGGCAACTGGATTTACTTTGCGTCCCCCAACACCGACAAAACCAAGAGCGGCGAAGTCAATACGAAATACCTTGACTTTTTCCGCGTGAGTCTTGACGGCAAAAAGACGGAACTGTTATACACGATCGCAAATCGTTCCGCCGACTTCTTCGTTACGGACAACTCGCTTCTCGTCCTTGACGGCGGCGCGCTCAAAAAAATCGACCTCAACAAAAAGTCGCTCAACAAAATCAACAACAAGAAAAACTACGTCGAAGTACGCAGCAACGTTTCGTCGTTGCAACCCATCGTCGCAAACGGCGCGTTCTCCGGCATGGCGCTTATGGTATCGAATGCTGCCGACAGCGACAGCTGGAAGAAATTCAACACCTTTTCGGTCATTTATGCGGACGGCACGATTAAGGACGTCATCACCGACAACTCTTTCGGCGGCGACGCGGACAGCTATCTTTACAACGCGACCGTGTCCGTGAAAGACTACGTCGTGAAAGGCGACAAAATCACCGTCTATTACACCAAAACCGATAAGGATTCCAAGGTTCAGCTTTGTGCATATACGTTCGGCACGGACTTCTCGTTCGACAGCAAAAACGAAGTGCTTCTGATGAAAGACGCGTCTTCGTCCAACGTTGCGGCAGTAAAGGGCATCGACGAAAAGTCGGCGTTCGTCACCGTATCTTCCGCCCCTTATCTTAAATACGTGGAACAGGGCAAAGAACCCCGGAACGTCCCCGCAACCGCGACCGAATCCGACAGCCAACTCAAACGTCAGATCACAATCCGCGACGTCAGGAACGGCTACGTCTTCTATACCGACGCGTCGAGCGCAAAAGCGCTTTATCGCTATAATTACGCGTCCACCGAACTTACCACGGAAGAACTCGTTGCGGAATTCAACCTTTCTTCGTCCTGGTTCGCGCCCGTAATCTTAGGCGATTACATGTACTTCCTTGACGGCACGAAAGAATATACGTATCGCGTTAAATTGCAAATCGGCGATATCGTAAAGCCCGAAACCAAAGATATGGTTGTCGGCAAAATGACCGCGGACGACTACAAGGCGGTTTTCGAGTCGGAAAATGAATAAAAAACCAAGCCGTCCCGTAAGGGGCGGTTTCTTTTTAATTTTTAATTCGACAAAATTAGACAAAAATCGACAAAAACAAGTGAAAATCATTGAGTTTTTACTTGTTTTATTTGTTATAATCGCATTGCAACACGGAAAACGAAGTATTATTTTGGTTTCCGTCGAATAATTACATTTCAGGGGGTAACTTAAATGCACACAATCGTTATAGCGGACGATAACATCTCTTTCGCAGAAGAAATGCGAAATTATTTCACGGACAATACCGATTTCAAGGTGGTTGGCATCGCGCCCGACGGGGTTGAAGCGATAAAACTTGTCGAAAAACACAAGCCCGACTTTTTACTTCTCGATATCGTTATGCCCGAACTGGACGGATTCGGCGTGTTGAGCGCGCTTTCCGCTTTTGACGAAAAACCGAAAACAATAATGGTATCGGGGCTTGCAACCGACGGCTTTGTTACGAAATCGTTGCGCCTTGGAGCAAGTTACTTTATGGCAAAGCCCGTAAATTACGATAAACTTGCCGAATATATGCGCGAAATGCTTGCGCCCGCCGCAACCGTCGCCGCGCCGCGTGAAGAAACGCACAAAGTGTCTTCTCGCGTGAACAGGTCGTTGGACGAAAGAATCGCAAACATATTTATTTCGGTCGGCATTCCCGCCCATATCAAAGGCTATCAGTTTTTAAGGGAAGCAATCAAAATGGCGGTCGATACGCCCGATATCATCAACAACATCACCAAAAAACTGTATCCGTCGATTGCCGATAAATTCGACACGAGCAGCAGCAAGGTCGAGCGCGCGATACGACACGCAATCGAAGTCGCCTGGAATCGCGGCAAAATCGAAAATATCAACAGCATTTTCGGCATCAAGGTTTACACAGCAAACGATAAGCCTACGAACGGGGAATTTATCGCGCTTGTGGCGGACAAGATGATATTGGAAGGAGCGTGAGCGCAACAATTTCATTGTTGCGCGGTGAAATTGCCTTCGGCAGTGATATTGCTTTCGCAGTGATATGCCTTTGGCGCAATGCGTCGCGCGGCGTGATATTTGCCCTTCGGGCAAGTTATGGATAAAATCACCTTAACTTTGGCGACAGCCAAAATATCACTTGACGAAGTCAAATATAACTTTGACGCCGGTCAAAATTTAATTGCCGCAGGCAATATAACTCATAACGTCGCACACCGTTACAGCAACCGCTTTCTGCGGTTGTTTTTATTTTTCCTTAAAAACCGCCGAAAATAAGAAATATTCCGGTAACGGTTTTTGTCGCGCGCGTATAATAATGTAATAAATAAAAATACTTTTATATTATTTTACATAAGTCGCAAAATTGTAACATAAAACAGTTTACAAATAATCGTATTATGATTATAATAGCAACGAAAAAAACAAGCAATATTAAGTGAGGTGCTTTATGGCTTACAAAAAATGCCCAAGGTGTGAACTTAACTGGATAAAAGACGACGAAGATTTGTGCGACGTTTGCAAGGCGGAACTTAAAATCGGCGGTATGAGCCTTATCGAAGACGACGAGGATATTCTCGATACCGAAGAAAGAATTTGCCCCATCTGCAAAATCAACCCCATCGACGACGGTGAAGATATGTGCGCGACCTGCCGCGAAGAAATGAAGTCAAAGGCAGCCGATGCCGAAGAAAAGGAAGACGACGACAACGACGACAACGACGAAAGCTGGCGCGAGTACGTCGAAGACGACGCGGTCGAACAAATGGACGAGACCGACGAAATCATGCTGTCCGAGCTTGAACACGACGAGAGGAGGAAAGACGACGACCTCGAAGACGAAGACAGTTTCGACGACGACGAAACCAAGTACGATTACGGCGAAGGCGACGATATCCCCGACGACGATTTCGACGACGAGGAAGACGACGACGAAGAAGAAGACGAAGAAGAAGACGAGGAAGATGACTTTTAATCCGAAATAAAACAAAATAAAACATATTATGCCCGACGCGCATCGCGAAAGCAAAACGCGGCGGGCTTATTTTATCAAAAAACGGCAATACTTCTCTTATGAGAGAAGCGACAAACAATATATCCGTCGCCGTGGAGCGTGTGAAAAACCTGAAAGGAATCGACCTGAAACTCCTTATCAATCGGGGAAGAAACAGGTTTATCCGCGTCGACGGCGTGATCGAAGACCTATACCCAAACGTATTCACCGTGAAAACCGAAGACGCCCATACGAAAATACTGACGTTGACGTACGCAGACGTCATGATGAAAAACGTCAGATTCTTCCCGCGCGGAAAAAACGAAAAGGAAAGCAGACCGAAAACCTAAGTTCGTATTATTATCTGTTGGTATGCCAACAGATAGTAATACAAACGTTGCCAAAACGCCGATATTTCAACGCTTTTATGAAAAATGCTCGCTTGTAGTACGAAGAGTACAACCGCGTTCGCCTTTTCCAAAAATCATCTGAAATCTCGGCGTTTTCGGTTGTGAACAAGTTTTCCGTCGTGTTTTTAGGATAAGACAAGGCACGCGAGCGGCTTAATACTTTACCGTATAAGCCGTGAGCGTAACGCAGTATTAGTCAAAAACACGGCGTAAAACCTAAGTTCGTATTATTATCTGTTGGCATAATTTCGCTCCCGTCGATATATTATATATTGATTAGGCGGACGGCCTAAACGTATTTAAACTTATGGGGGCAGAAATGAACTTCGATTTTAATGAAATCAAAATGGACACCGTCGTGAAAACCGCCGAAAAAGAAGCGGCGGTAAGAACGTCGGTAAGCGAGAGCGAAAGCGGCGTCGTGACGAAAATCCTTGACGTTTCGGCAGACGGGAAGATAATCTCGCTGGATAATCAAAACGGTGCGGCGCGCGTTTTCGGACGCGTCAATTTCAAGGTGCTGTATCTTAACGGGGACGGCGAAACACGCGGGCTCGATTATTTTGCGGACTTTACGGAAGTTATCCAAAACGATAGTTTATCAGGCAGATTGTATGCACAAATTGCCGTTATTGACGTTGACACGTCGATAAGCGGCGGAATACGACTTAACGCCGTCGTGAAAATCACGCTGTATCGCGTTGCCGAAAACGACAAAAAATGTCTTGTGGGAGCAGACGACGACGTGTATGTCGAAAACACCGCGATGAAGTGCCAGCGGTTCATAACGTCGATGAACGCGCCGTTTACCGTGACCGATGAATACGACACGAAAACCGACGTCGCGAAAATACTTCTGACGCGTGCGGGAACTTACGTTGACGCCGCGACTGCCGGCATGGGCAACGTGCTTTTGTCGGGCGCAAGCGACGTTACCGTAACCTACCTTGCAAACGATAAGGTGTACGTCAAAGATTTTCATATTCCGTATTCCGAAGAGTTTGCGGCGGACGGCGTCGAAATCGGGCAAAAACTTTCGGCGGAAGTCGTCGTGAAAAACGCCAGGGTAGTAATTGCCGGCATCGAGGGTTCCAACGTTATCCGCGTCGAAGTCGAAAACGAAGCGTGCGTAAAGGCGTACGACGTCACCGACGAAAAAATCGTGAAAGACGTGTTCTGCATCGAAAACGAAATAAATATTACAAGGGCAAGCGTATCGACGGGCGTGTACGGAGGATTCGCGTTTTTCAAAGACGAACTTTCCGGAATTGCCGCGTTGTCAAACGATTTGCCCGCAGTCCTCGAAGTTATCGGCGTAACGAGCGCGGGGAACGGCATTGCGAAAGCGACCGCCGAAAACGGCAAAATCGTCATCGAGGGCGTATTTTCGGCAAACGTGCTGTACCGCGACGAAAACGGACTTTCGTCGGTATCCCTCGAAGTGCCGTATTCATTACCGTTTCTCAGCGAAAACGCAAACGCAACCGACGACGTATCGGCGCGCGGCGCGGTAATCAAGGCGCAGGCAAAACTGAAACGCGAAAGGGAAATCGAAGTAACGGCGGAACTCGGGTTTATGACCGAAAGTGTGAAGCGCGTCGATGCGGAATACATCGCGGAAGCGGAAGTCGGCGAGAAAATCGAAGTCAACAAATCGGCGGTCAGCGTATTCGTTGCCGACGAGGGCGACACTCTTTGGGACGCGGCGAAAGCATTGTCGGCGCGGCCGGACGATATTCAGTCGCAAAACCCCGACGCCCGCGCCCCGTTCAAGGAAGGGCAAAAACTCTTTTATTTCCGCGAGATAAGTTTCGAGTTTTAGTTGAAAGCAATGCCCGTTCGTGCTATCATATAAATATGGAAATATTCGAACGAGCAAAAGGAAAAATAAATCTGACCCTTGATATAACAGGTGAAAGCGGCGGCTTTCACCTTCTTGATATGCTCGTGGCGACGATAGACCTTTTTGACGACGTAAAAATCACTTACAGGGCGGACGACAAAATCGAGTGCGTTCAGGACGGCGAAATCGCCGACGAAAAAAACAGCGCGTACCGCGCCGCAAAACTTATGCAAGATACGTTCAAAACGCGCGGATTCACCGTCGAAATTACAAAACGGATTCCTTTGGCGGGCGGCTTGGGCGGCTCGTGCGCGGACGGTGTCGCGGTGGTGCGCGGCGTTGAAAAAATGCTGGGCATAAATCACGATTTTATCACGCCGGAGTTTTTGTTGAAAGTAGGTTCGGACGCGCCGTCGATGTACTTCGACGGAATTAAGCGCGTGCGCGGTATTGGCGATAAAGTTGACTTTATTGATATAAAATTGCCATATAAAGTAGGTTTTCTTGCAGAAAACGAAGTCGATACGACTGCTTGTTTCAAGATGTACGACGACATGAAACTTTGCGGCGGGAACAGTACGGAAAAGTTGATTAAGGAGTTTTCAAAAGGCAATGCGAACGTTACAAACATGCTGAAAAACGACCTGTTTCTTCCTGCCGTCAGGATAAATCCCGAGGTCAAAAATGGGTATGAAAGAATCCTGAAAACCGGCGCGGACGCCGTGTCGATGAGCGGCAGCGGCGGCACCGTATTCGGGCTGTTTTCGGGCGACGTCCCGGATTTCCTTGTCAAAACCGAGTTTTCTTACCGCGATTAAGACAAAAAATCGCGGTTTTTTATTGAAAAATATTGCCGGAATGCGCGCGTAAGGTATTGTATTTATTTTTAGTATTTGTTATAATAAGATGAACGATTAAAAGGAAAACCTTAATGCAAAATGCAAAAGAATTTTGAAGAGTATCCGAAATACCTGTTTCACGAAGGCACGAATATCGAAGCCGACAAGTTGTTTTGCCCGAAAAAAGCCGTAATTGACGGCAAAAAGGGCTGGATTTTCAGAGTATGGGCGCCAAATGCCCGCGACGTATCCCTGGTTGGCGATTTCAACGGCTGGGAAGTCGGCGCGACGCCGATGAAAAAAGACGACGGCGGAATATGGGAAGTCTTTGTCGAAGGACTTAAAGTTTACGACGCTTATAAATACGCCGTTACTTCAAAAAAAGGTAAAACCGTCTTAAAAGCCGATCCGTACGGTCTGCATTTCGAAACGACGCCCCGGACTGCGTCGAAACTTTACGATTTGTCCGGCTATAAATGGAAGGACGACGCGTGGTTGAAATCCCGCGAAGAAAAGAATATTTACGAAAGCCCGATGAACATTTACGAGGTTCATCTTGGCAGTTGGAAACGCCACGACGACGGCAACGTATACAGTTACGTCGACCTTGCGGACGAGCTTGTCGAATACGTCAAAAAAATGAATTATACCCACGTCGAATTCATGCCCGTGACGGAATATCCTTTCGACGGCAGTTGGGGATATCAGGTAACGGGGCTTTTCGCGCCGACGTCAAGGTACGGCACGCCGCACGACTTTATGTATCTTGTGGACAAATTCCATAAGGCGGGCATCGGCGTTATTCTGGACTGGGTTATCGCGCATTTCCCAAAGGACGAACACGGGCTTTCTTTGTTCGACGGCACGCCTTGTTACGAATATTCCGACCCGAGAAAGGGCGAACATTACGAATGGGGCACGAAGGTTTACGACTACGGCAAGCCCGAAGTCAGAAGTTTCCTGATATCCGCCGCCAACTTCTGGGCAACGAATTATCATATCGACGGAATTCGCGTGGACGCCGTCGCGAGCATGCTTTATCTCGATTATTGCAGAAAGGACGGGGAATGGTTGCCGAACAAATTCGGCGGAAATTACAATCTCGAAGCGAAAGAGTTTTTGCAGAAGATGAACGTCGCGTTGCTTTCCGCGCACAAGGGATTTTTCACGGTTGCGGAAGAAAGCACGGCGTATCCGATGATAACTATGCCGCCCGACATCGGCGGGCTGGGCTTCAATTTCAAGTGGAACATGGGTTGGATGAACGATACCTTGTCTTATATCGAGACCGATCCGTTTTTCAGGAAGGGAGTGCACAACAAACTGACGTTCGCGCTGACGTACGCATACAGCGAAAATTATATATTGCCGCTTTCTCATGACGAAGTCGTGCACGGAAAGCACAGTCTTATCGACAAAATCCCCGTAAGTTACGATGACAAATTCGAAGGGCTGAAAACGTATCTGGGCTTTATGATGACGCACCCCGGCAAAAAACTTTTGTTCATGGGCGGCGAATTCGGACAGTTTATCGAATGGCGTTTCGATCAGGGGCTCGATTGGTTGCTTCTTGCTTATCCGCGTCATAAAGGAATGCTTGAATACACGAAAGACCTTAACGCTTTTTACAAAAACACGCCCGCGCTCTGGTCGCAGGACAACAGATGGGAAGGTTTCAGGTGGGTATCCGTCGACGACAACACTCAAAACGTGATATCGTATCTTCGTTACGACAAATCGGGCGATTACGTCCTGGTTGTACTGAACTTCTCGCCTGTGCCGAGAAAGAGATATCTTATGGGCGTGCCGGAACTTACGTCGTATAAATGCGTCTTCTCGTCGACGATGAAAAAGTACGGCGGAAACAGCAGTTACAAGGCGAAATACAAAGCCGAAAAGAAGAGTATGCACGGGTTGCCTTTCGCAATCGCGGTGAATATTCCCGGTAACTCGATTACCATATATAAACCCGAAAACAATTAGGAGGAAATAATATGCGTCAGACAAGAAAAGAATGTGTCGCGATGCTGCTTGCAGGAGGTCAGGGCACAAGACTCGGCCTTCTCACCGGCGAGGTTGCAAAACCTGCCGTACCTTTCGGAGCGAAGTACAGAATTATCGACTTTCCTTTGTCGAATTGTGCAAACTCCGGCATCGATACGGTCGGTGTGCTTACGCAGTATCAACCCTTTGAACTTCACGAGTACATAGGAAACGGACAGCCGTGGGATCTGGACAGGATTACGGGCGGCGTTTACGTCCTTCCGCCGTTTATGCGCGCGAAAGCGGGTGAGTGGTACAAGGGAACCGCCAACGCGATTTATCAGAATATCGAGTTTATCGACAGATTTAATCCCGAATACGTGATTATTTTGTCGGGCGACCACATTTACAAGATGGATTATCACAAGATGATGGACCATCATAAGAAAACGGGCGCCGACTGCACGATCGCGGTCCGCACCGTCCCGATGGAAGAAGCGTCGCGTTTCGGCATTATGCAGACCAATAAAAAAGGCGAAATTATCGACTTCGAAGAAAAACCCAAAAAGCCCAAATCCAACAAGGCGTCGATGGGTATTTACGTTTTCACCTGGGAAGTTCTGAGAAAATACCTTGTCGAAGACGAAGCCGACCGCGAAAGCCAGAACGACTTTGGCAAAAACATTATCCCGAAGATGCTGTTTGACGGACAAAAAATGATCGCTTACGAATTCAACGATTACTGGAAAGACGTCGGTACGATTTCAAGTTTGTGGGAAGCGAATATGGATATTCTGAACCCCGCAAGCGGGCTTAATCTTGACGATAAGGAATGGCGCATTTTCGCGCGAAACAGCGCAGAGCCCCCGCAGTTCGTGTCTTCCGACGCAGTAATTAAAAACAGCGTCGTGTCGGAAGGTACTTTCGTACAGGGCGAAGTCAAAAATTCGGTCATATCGTACGGCTGCACGCTCGGTAAAAACTGCCGTATCGTTGACAGTATCCTTATGCCCGGCGCGGTTGTCGAGGACGACGCCGTCGTCGAATACGCAATCGTCGGCTGGAACGCAAAAGTCGGCAAAGGCGCGCACGTCGGCGAAATCAATACGCCGCACGCGGCAGGCGAATGGGAAATCGCGGTTGTCGGTCCCGAGGTTACCGTAAAAGCCGGCGCGGTCATCAAGGCCGGCGAAATGTTCGGAGGTGAAAACAATGATTAATAACGCAATGGGAATTTTAATCGCAAGCGACAGCGAAATCCACATGAACGAACTTACAATCAAGCGCACCAGCGCGAGCCTTCCGTACGGCGGCAGGTATCGTATGATCGACTTTGCGTTGTCAAACCTTGTCAACAGCGGCATCAGCACGATCGGTATCGTCACGCGCAACAACTACAACAGCCTTATGGACCACCTTCGCATGGGACGCGACTGGGACCTTAACCGCAAAAACAGCGGACTTACGTTGTTCCCGCCGTTTGCGTTCAACACCCTTCGCGACGTTTACAAAGGAAAGGTGGAAGCGATTTACACGCTGAAAGGCTACATGATGTCGCAAAAGAAGCTGGAATACGTCGTGCTCGGAAACGCCAACGTTATCTGCAATATCGACGTCGAGGAAATCGTCGACGAACATATCGCCCGCGGCGCGGACGTTACAATGCTGACGAAAAGAACCGACGAAATCAACCCGAGAAAACAAATCATCACGTCCGACAAATCGGGCAGGGTTACCGATATCCGCTTTGCGGTCATCGCCAGCAAATCGGCGGAACTCGTCAACACGCAGATTTACGTCATCAAAAAAGACCTGCTTATTAACCTTGTCGAAAACGCTTATGCAAGGGGATTGCAGGACTTTGAAAAAGACGTCCTTTTGAAACAAATCGACACGCTGAAAATTTACAGCCACGAAATCACAAGTTACGCCGCGATTATCGACGATATCCCGGGATACTATAAGCACAGTATGGAATTGCTGAACGCCGAAACCAGAAACGAGGTTTTCTATGGCGAAGGCACGATTTTCACGAAGGTCAAGGACAGCGTTCCTACCCGTTATCTTGACAACGCCAAGGTTGAAAATAGCCTTATCGCGGACGGTTGCGTCATTGACGGCACCGTTAAAAACAGCATCCTTTTCCGCGGAGTTCACGTTGAAAAGGGCGCGGTCGTCGAAAACTCCATCGTCATGGAAAAGGGCGTAATCGGCGAAAAAGCAAGCATTAAATATACGATTACCGACAAAAACGTCATCGTTCAACCCGAAAGACATCTTGCGGGCTATGAAACGTATCCCGTCGTAATCGTCAAAAACAAGATAGTTTAACATTTTTGCGTCTTTCGGCGCAGTGACAATAAGGAGAACGAAGTATGAAAATTTTATATGTTGCTTCCGAAGCGCGTCCGTTCGTGAAGACGGGCGGTCTCGGCGACGTGATGGGCGCACTGCCCAAAACGGTTGCTTCGATGAAAAACGATTGCCGCGTGATTATCCCCCTTTATGAGGAAATCCCGCAGGAATACCGCCAGACAATGCGCTTTGTCGGCTCGACCTACGTCGATCTCAGCTGGCGCAGACAGTATCTCGGCGTGTTCGAATATACGGTGGACAACGTCGTTTATTACTTTATCGACAACGAATACTACTTCAAAAGGAAAGGGCTTTACGGCCATTTCGACGACGGCGAAAGATTTGCGTTTTTCAGCAAAGCGGTTCTCGAAGCGTGCTCGGTAACGGGGTTCTATCCCGACGTCATTCACGCAAACGACTGGCATACCGCGCTCGTTCCCGTGTTTCTGGACATCTTTTACAGAAACGTCGAAGGACTTCGCAACACGAAAACGGTGTTCACCATTCATAATATCGAGTTTCAGGGAAAATACGACAAATACCTTGCCGGCGACATTCTGGGCATTCCCGAAAACTGGCGCAGCATAGTGGAGTGCGACAACGACGTCAACTACATGAAAGCGGGTATCGAACGCGCGAATATCGTTACCACGGTGTCGAAAACTTATGCCGAAGAAATCAAGGACCCGTATTATGCGTACGGGCTTGCGGGCATACTTAACGCGCGCGATTACAAAATTCGCGGCGTGGTGAACGGCATCGACGTCGACGTTTTCAACCCCGCAACTGACAAAAACCTTGTCGCGAATTACACCTTGAAAACCGTTGCGAAACGCGCCGAAAACAAGAAAGCGTTGTGCGAACTTATGGGCTTCAATTATTCCCCCGACCGTCCGCTTATGGTGCTTATCTCGCGCTTGACCGAACAAAAGGGTATCGACCTTGTCGCAACCGTCCTTGACGAAATGCTGCAAGCCGACATTCAGCTTGTCGTGCTCGGCAAAGGCGACTGGAAATACGAAACGATTCTGAAAAACGCCGAAAAAACGTACAACACGAAAATGCGCGCCATTATCAATTTCAGCCAGGAGCTTGCGTCCAAGTTGTACGGGGCGGCGGATATGTTCCTTATGCCCAGCAAGTTCGAGCCGTGCGGTTTGGGACAAATGATCGCAATGCGTTACGGCGCGGTTCCCATCGTCCGCGAAACGGGCGGATTAAAAGACACGGTGGAAGCGTTCAATCCCGTCACGCAAAAGGGCAACGGCTTCACTTTCAAGGCGTATCAGGCATACGATATGCTTGACGCGGTATGGCGTACTCTCGGCACTTATTTTGACAAAAACCTGTGGAAGAAAGTGCAAAGTAACGCGATGAAGTGCGATTTCAGTTGGAAACGCTCCGCGAAAGAATACCTTGACATCTACAAGGAAATAACAAAATAATCAAAAATTTTATTGGCATACATCAGGAGACTTTAATTTTATGGACTATTCAAAAATTACTTCCGCGGACTTGAAAAACCGCATTACGGACGCTGTCCAGAGGTTTTTCGGAGTAAAGCCCGAGGAGGCAAGCAACACCCAAATGTACAAAGCTGTGTGCATTGTCGTACGCGATATGCTCACGAATTCAAGGGTGGACTTCAAGCGCACCGCGCGCGAAATCAACGCAAAACACGTTTACTATATGTCGATGGAGTTCCTTCTCGGACGCTCTTTGAGAAACCATCTTTTCAATATGGGTATTGACAAAAAGATGGTGAAAGCCGTCAAAGATCTGGGCTTCGATATCGACACTCTTTACGCAATCGAGCCCGACGCAGGGCTTGGCAACGGCGGTCTCGGAAGACTTGCCGCGGCGTATCTCGACAGCCTTACGTCGCTTGGTTATATCGCGACGGGCTTTTCGATAATGTACGATTACGGCATTTTCAAACAGCGCATCGTCGACGGGGAACAAATCGAACTTCCCGACGAATGGCTGACAAACGGCTCGGTCTGGCTGCAACCCCGCGTCGAAGACACTTTCGAGGTGCGTTTCGGCGGCGTTGTCGATCAGGAATGGCACGACGGCAAGCTCATAATCAATCATCGCGATTACAACACCGTGCTTGCCGTGCCGTACGATATGAACATCAGCGGTATTCAAAGTGATACTGTCAACCGTCTGAGGCTTTGGTCGTCAAAGGCGTCCGCCGACTTCGATATGGCACTTTTCAGCAAGGGCGAATACGTCAAAGCGATGGAAAGCCGTATGATGGCGGAAAGCATTTCCAAGGTTTTGTACCCCGCGGACGACCATATCGAGGGCAAGTCGTTAAGGCTTAAACAGCAATATTTCTTCGTTTCGGCGTCGATACAATCCATTATCAAGCGACATTTGCAGACGAACCCGTCGCTTGACAACCTTGCCGACCACGCCGCGATTCATATCAACGACACGCACCCCACGCTTTGCATACCCGAACTTATGCGTATCCTTCTGGACGACTACGGGTACAGCTGGGAAAAGGCGTGGCAAATCACGACGGATACGATAAGTTACACCAACCACACCGTCATGGCGGAAGCGCTTGAAAAGTGGCCGCAACAGTTGTTCCAGTCATTGCTTCCGCGCATTTACCAGATCGTGTGCGAAATCAACCGCCGCTATTGCGAAGAACTTTGGGCGGAATATCCCGGCGACAACAATAAGGTTGCCGCAAACGCGATTCTGGAACACGGTCAGATTAAAATGGCGACGTTGTGTCTTGTCGCAGCGCATACGATAAACGGCGTTTCGGCGTTGCACAGCGAAATATTGAAACACGACATTTTCAAGGATTATTACGAACAGCACCCGTCGAAATTCACCAACGTTACGAACGGTATCACGCATCGTCGCTGGGTGCAGCAGGCAAATCCCGGACTTTCGGCGCTTTTGTGCGACACTATCGGCACTAGTTGGATAAAAGACGCGTCCAACCTTAAAAAGTTTGAAAATTACAAGTCGGACGCGGCAGTCCTTGAAAGATTGCAAAAAGTCAAACGCGAAAACAAGGAAAGACTTGCCGATTATATCAAGGCGAACAACAACGTCGTCGTCAATCCCGATTCGATTTTCGACATTCAGTCCAAACGTCTGCACGAGTATAAACGTCAGCTTCTGAATGCGATGAATATCCTTAATACCTATTACGACTTAAAGGATAATCCGAATCTGGATATCTGCCCGCGCACTTTCGTCTTCGGCGCAAAGGCGGCAAGCAGTTATTATATGGCGAAGCAAATCATCAGATTTATCTGTCAACTCGGCGAAGTCATCAATAACGATAAGTCGATAAACGATAAACTCAAAGTGGTATTTCTGGAAAACTATCGCGTGTCGCTTGCCGAAATTATGATGCCCGCTGCGGAAATTTCCGAACAAATCAGTATCGCCGGCAAAGAAGCGTCGGGCACGGGCAATATGAAGTTTATGATTAACGGCGCGGTAACAATCGGCACGATGGACGGCGCAAACGTTGAAATTCACGACGCGGTAGGCGACGAAAATATATTCATTTTCGGAATGTCGTCGGACGAGGTGCAGGACCTTTACAACAAAGGCTACGACAGCACGGCGTATTATATGAACGACGCGCGCATCAAACGCGTTATTGACGGTATGCGTCGCGGCGTCGGCGACGTTCAGTTCAACGCGATTGCCGACAACCTTATTCTCGGAAACGGCAGTATTGCCGATCCGTATATGTGCCTTGCCGACTTTGACAGTTACGTTAAAGCGCAAAAACGCGTCAACGACACTTACCTTAATAAAAAGGCGTTTAATAAGATGTCGCTTATGAATATCGCGAACGCGGGATTCTTCTCGGCTGACCGCGCGGTCAAAGAATACGCCGACAGAATCTGGACTGTAAAACCCATTCATAAACTGTAAGATGAATTTCAATTCAAGGAAAATCGAATGTAAATCGCCATACGGCGCGGTAAAATGCGGGGAAAAACTTTCCCTGCATTTTCCGATTGCGTCGTGGGTAAGCGTCGATAAAATGTACGTGTTCATAAGGCTCGGCGACGTGTCGACGCCAGTCGAAATGCGCTTTGAAAAATCCGAAAACGGTTTTTCGGTTTATACCGCCGATTACGTTTTCGACGCGGCGGGGATTTACTATTATCGCTTTGAAATGAGAAACCGCGACGGCGTATGGTATTATGGTCGCGGTGAAAACGGGGAAAGCGTATGCGGCGAGAATCTTCCGGAATGGCAGTTGACCGTATATAAATCGTCTTATAAAACCCCCGATTTTGCAAAAGGCAATATTATTTATCATATTTTCGTCGACAGGTTCAATCGCGCGGACGGCGTAAAAACAAAAAGGAAATACCGCCTGCACGAAAGTTTTTCGGAAAGTCCCGAGGTCGTGAGCGCAGACGGGAAATATTACGCCGACGACTTTTTTGGCGGAAACTTCAACGGCATTCGCGAAAAACTCGATTACCTTGAAGAACTTGGCGTCGGCATAATTTATCTTTCGCCGATTTTCAAGGCGTTTTCTAATCACCGCTACGACACCGGCGATTATTTGAAAGTCGACGAACTTCTGGGGACGGAAGACGACTTCAAACGCCTTTTGGACGCCGCGCACGAAAAAGGTATGAAAATTATCCTTGACGGCGTTTTCAACCACAGCGGGGCGGACAGTTTATACTTCAACAAATTCGGCACGTACGACTCGCTCGGGGCGTATCAAAGCAAATCGTCGCCTTATTACGACTGGTATTATTTCAAAAAATTTCCCGACGAATACGCTTGCTGGTGGGGCTGCGACAACGTGCCCGACCTGAACAAAAGCAATAAGGATTACCGCGCTCTCGTGTTCGGCAAAAACGGCGTCGTCGAAAAGTGGCAGAAACTCGGCGCGGACGGGTGGCGACTCGACGTCGTGGACGAACTGCCGATTGATTTCGTAAATCTGCTTATCAAAAAAATCAAATCGGTGAACAAGGACGCTCTTGTCATCGGCGAAGTCTGGGAAGACGCGTCGACGAAAGTAAGTTACGGCGAACTTCGGCCGTATCTTCTCGGCGATCAGCTGGACGGCACGATGAATTATCCGTTTATGAACGCGATTATCGCATACGTCCGCGACGGCGACGAAAAGTTTTTCAAAGACACCGTACAATCCATTCTTGAAAATTATCCGAAAGAAACGGTATATTGTCTGATGAACAGCTTGGGCACGCACGACACGGTAAGGATTATCAACGCGTTGTCGGACGTACGCGCGCACGGCTGGTCGAAAACGCACAAGCTCGGATACAAACTTCCCGACAGCGAATACGAAAAAGCAAAGAAAAAACTGTATCTCGCGTCTGTGTTGCAGTTCACGCTCCCCGGGATTCCGTCGATATTCTACGGCGACGAAGCGGGGCTTCAAGGGTTTGACGACCCGATAAACCGCCGTCCTTATCCGTGGGGCAGTGAAGACAAAGAAATCCTTGCTCATTACAAAAAACTCGGACGTATCCGCCGTGAAAACCGCGCGGTTTTTTCGGGCGGGTTCAATATGCGTGACGAAAACGGGCTTGTAGCATACGAGCGTACGAGCGGCGACGACGAAATTCTCATTGCCGTAAACGCGGGCGCGGACGACAAAACTCTTTTTATAAATAAAGAATATACAAGCCTTTATAATAATAAGGAATATAAAGACGTCGTGGACGTTCCCGGAGGCTCGTTCGTTATCTTGAAGAAAAAATAAAAATTTTTCAAAAAAATTGATAATCACTATCATTTTTTGTTGACATATCCGAAAAATGTGTTACACTAATGATAGTGATTATCGTTTTGAGGCAAAAATGAACTATTCCAAACAACGCGAAACAATATTAAAAGTTTTAAGGAGTACGCGCTCGCATCCGTCGGTGAACTGGATTTACGAAAACGTGAAAAAGGAAATCCCCGACGTCGGTCTCGCCACGGTTTACAGAAATCTGAAACAACTTGAAGCGGTGGGCGAAATAATGCGTATACAGGGCGACTTCCCCGAGGAGCGTTGGGACGGATTTGCACACAATCACGCGCACTTCGTCTGTACGAAATGCAAAAAAATCCTCGATATGGATATCGATGGAAACCTTAAACTTAAAATACTTTCGGCGTGTCCCGTGAAAGCCGACGACTTTTACGTCGTATATACGGGAACTTGCGACGAATGTAATAATAAAACAAATTAAAAATAAAACAATTCGGAGGAACTTAAAATGAAAAAATTTGTATGTCCTGTTTGCGGATATTCTGTAATAGCGGAAGCTGCGCCCGAGAAATGCCCCGTATGCGGCGTTCCCGGCTCAAAATTCAAGGTTGAAGAAGTCGACGCGGAAATGACCTGGGCGGCAGAACACGTCGTAGGCGTTGCAAAAGACGTCGATCCCGAAATCAAAAAAGGTCTTGTCGACAACTTTAACGGCGAATGCTGCGAAGTAGGTATGTATCTTGCGATGGCGCGCGTCGCTCACCGCGAAGGTTATCCCGAAATCGGTCTGTATTACGAAAAAGCCGCTTGGGAAGAAGCGGAACACGCCGCAAAATTTGCGGAACTTCTGGGCGAAGTCGTCACCGACAGCACCAAAAAGAATCTGGAACTTCGCATCGCGGCGGAAAACGGCGCAACCGCAGGCAAAACCGAACTTGCGGGCATGGCGAAAAAGCAAAACCTTGACGCAATTCACGACACCGTTCACGAAATGGCGCGCGACGAAGCCCGTCACGGCAAAGCCTTCCAGGGACTTTACAACCGTTACTTCAAAAAATAACACCGTGAAAGCGGAATAAAATACCTAACACCCTAAAAAAGGAAGTCGGATTTTTCCGACTTCTTTTTTTGTCTGGAAAGGCGAAAACACGCGGGTTATTCAAACGGGGTGATTATTTTTTTGAAAGATAAATCAAAATAAATTAAATTTATTTACATAGTTTATTTTGATATGTTATAATACGTATATATATTTTTTATATGGGAGAAGTTATGAGAAAGAAAAAATCACCCGAAGCGGTTGAAGCCGACGGGCAAAAAACTTTGAAACTCAATTATCCGCAAACTTTCAAAGTAGGGTTTGCATTTGCGATTATCATGCTGTTCTGGACAGCTTACGACTTTGTCGTGCCACTTCTTCTGGAACACGCATACGGGTTGTCCAACGCAATGCGCGGCTTCATTATGGGGCTTGACAACCTTTTGTCATTGTTTATGTTGCCGCTTTTCGGCAAAATTTCGGACAAAGCCAACGGAAAACTTGTCAAAAAATGGGGACGTCGCACGCCGTTTATCGTCATCGGCACGATTGCTTCCGTCGTATTGATGGTTTTCGTGCCCATCGCCACGATGAAACAGCAGGAAAAAGGTATGGCGAAAAAAGCCGAAATCGAAGCGTTGCGTAACGATGACGCTTTCATGAGCGAACTGCTTGGCAGATGGTACGACGATGCCGTTGCGGAAAAGAACGGCGATAAGACGAAAAAAGGCGCGGCAAATTATTGCGACCTCGATTATCTTAAACAAAACAAAATAGACGGCAAAGCGATTGATCGCGACGCGTTCACATCAATCCGTTTCGACGATAAACTCGATGCAAAATCCGGCTTTTTAGGGCTTGGCGGCACGACGTATACTTACGACGGCGTTGAAATCGAAACCAAAAAGGAAGACGGCAAAGTCGTTCTTGTCGGAAATGCTTCGAGCGGCAAATCTTATCAAAGCATAAAGGAAAACAACGACCATTACAATAAATACGTCGCGGCGGGTATGAACAACTATATTTCCGACGAAATTCACGAAAATATTACGAAAACGTCGGAAGGTAAATCCAGCCTTGCGATTTATATGGTGATTTTGCTGCTTGTCCTTATCGCGATGGCAACGTTCAGAAGCCCGGCGGTCGCGCTTATGCCCGACGTCACGCCCAAACCCTTGCGCTCGCAGGCAAACGCGATTATCAATCTTTGCGGCGGTGCAGGCGGTGCGATTGCGTTCATTATTTACACCGTCGCGCTTATGTTCCCGCTGACGGTCAATACTTATACGATTATCTTCGCTTCGGTGGCGGCGGGTATGCTGCTGCTCCTTGGCGGCTTCCTTACTTTCGTTAAGGAAAAGAAACTTGTCGCGAAATGTCAGGAAATCTGCAAAGAGTACGGCATCGACGACTTTGACGAGGGCGAAGAAGGCGCAAAAGCAACATTTGCGGAAGAACTTATCGCAGAAGGCGAAGGCAACGAAGAAGAAGCGAAAGCGCTGGAAGCAAAGCGCGTCAAAAAACAACACAAATCCCCGAAAGTCTGGTGGAACGAAAAAACCGACGAAGAAAAGGGCAAACTCAAATCGTTCTGGCTTATTCTCGCGTCGATATTCATGTGGTTTATGGGATACAACGCAATCTCGTCAAACCTTTCGGTCTACACCACCAAAACGCTTAACTTGTCGGCAGGCGTGGCGTCCATTATCTCGGGCGTGAGTATGGGCATTTCCGCAATCGCGTTTATTCCCGTCGGCGCGCTCGCGGCGAAAATCGGCAGAAAAAAATCCATAATGCTGGGCTTTGCTCTTGCGGTCGTTTCGTTCTTCCTTATTTTCTTCTTTGTCCACGCCGGCGAAAAAGCGATTGTCCCCGCCGTACTGTTCGCGCTGTTTTATCTTATCGCGGGCTTCGGTCTTATCATTGCAAACGTCAACACGTTCCCGATGGTTACCGAACTTTCCACCGCGGAAACCGTCGGACAATACACCGGATACTATTACACCGCAACGATGTCCGCGCAGGCAATCACCCCGTTTATCGCGGGCCTTATCATGGACAACAGCAAAAACGAAATGTTGTTCCTGTACAGCGCGATCTGCATTATCATCGCAATCGTATTGATGATGTTCGTCAAACACGGCGACAGCAAACCTATTCCCAAAAAGAATAAACTGGAACAATACGGCGACCTTGTCGACTCCGACTGATAAAAGACGATACAAATGCCACCGCAACCGCGGTGGCATTTTGCAAAAAATAACTTAAAACATACTTTAATCATCACAAAATAATCAGATAAAGTGTGGTTGTTGCAGCAAAATGGCAAATAAGAAACCGAAAAACACCAAAAACACCAAGGCGAAAACCGCAAAAAAGACGAACGAGCAAATCGCTGTCGAGAGCGCGGTGAACGCCGCGAAAAAATTGCATAAGAAAAATCCGAAACTGCTTATCGCAATCGTTGCGATTGTGGTAACCGCCGCGATTATCGTCGGCGCGCTTTACGTCGTGAAGCCCGAGTGGTTCAGAAGACCGATGCCGGAAAGCGGACAACTTGTCGTGCATTACATCGACGTCGGACAGGGCGACTGCATTTACATTGCGTTCCCCGACGGCACCGATATGCTTATCGACTGCGGCAGTCAAGGAGGAAGCAGTAAGTATCAAACGTCCGCGATAAGCGATTTGAAAGAACTAAATCCCGACGGCAAAATCGACCACGTTATGGCGACGCACAGCGATACCGACCACATTTCGTATCTTGACGAAGTGCTTTCCGAATTTCAGGTGGGCAATGTTTATATGCCGAATATCAGACCGAAACTTGGCAAAAGTGTAGAAATTAAAAATGAAGTCGTTGCCGTAGATAGTCTTGACGCAAGCAAACTCAAAAAGTTCACCGATAACGATACGATTGACACAGATACTTATGTGGAATTCTTCATTGCGGCGTTGTCGGAGCCGAATTGCAATATCACGCTCAATATCGGAAAATGCGAAATAAGAGGACAGGATTACACCTTCACGTTTTATTGTTTGTCGCAGGAAGAGTGGGATAGACGGCATTTGAATAACGGCGAACAAATAAACGCCGTGTCGCCGATAGGTATCCTCGAATATGCGGGAAAGAAGCTTGTGTTTACGGGCGACAGTAACGAGAGCAACGAAGAGTATTATTGTAAAACTTACCCGTACGTGGACTGCGACGTACTGAAAGTCGCGCACCACGGCAGTGACGGTTCGTCGAGAGATTCCTTTTTGCAGCACGTCACGTGCGAATACGCAGTGATTTCGGTCGGAAGCTCGTACGGACACCCAAAAAAGGAAATGCTTGACCGCCTTAAAGAAAACGGCATACAAAAAATCCACCGCACCGACAAGTGCGGAAACGTCGTTCTCACGGTGTCGCACACGGGCGAAATGGCATTTTCGTGCGAAAAACAATGCGCCGCTTGATTTAGTTGCGAAAAGTGAAAATTGCGGTTATAATATCATAAAGGTATGAAAAGGAATATTTTAATCACCGGATTTGACAATAAACTGACCGAAAACGTCGCAAGAGAACTTGCCGACTGTCTTTCGCTGTATTATTTATCCATTCCCGACCTTACCTTATATTACGCAAACCGCGCGTCGAAGGAAGTCGTCTTAAAGGAAGGCGGCAACAAACTTTACGAAAAGTACGTCAACATCGCCGTAAAGGACGCCGTGGAATTTGAAAGCATGGTTGCGGCGGCAGACTTCACCGACCTGAAACTCACGCATATAAAGGCGCTGGAAGACACTGCGCTTATCGTTTTTTTGGGCGAAAGTTTCACGACTCTTCAAAAGCACGGCGTAAAAATATTGAAAGACGTCGCAAATCACAGCAGATACAAATATAAATACGGCTACGACGTGTACGTGAACGCCGACGCCGTCAGAAAGAAAGATTTGACAGAAGTTATTTTGAAAGAAATAACCTCGTATTACGGAGGATAAAATGGCAAAATTCGACATCGACCTTGTCGGCAAGGTGGGAAGCCTTGCTCTTATCGATAAGGCGTACGGCGACATAAATTACTCGACAATCGCGCGCATTTCACGCGAACTTCGCCCCGGTATCATATGGGTTACGTCGGGCGCGACGGAAATCGGCAGGCTCGACTTCATCAAGCGCACCGGACGGGAACTCACCGGCAGCGACGAAGACAACAAAACCGACTATTCCGCGCAAGGTCAATCCGTGCTTATGGGGTGGTATCGTCAGTTCGTTGACAGCCGTTTCAGCTTGCGCCAGATTCTTGTGGAGCACCAACACTTCAACGACGCCGAAAAAAGAGAATATCTTAAAAAGGTGCTTTTGCGTTGTCCCGAAGAAGACGCGATTCCCATCATAAATTACAACGACGCCGTATGCTATGAGGAAAACCGCAAAATGGAAATCCGCGCGCTTATGAACGAAAAGAAAAGAGCGGTGGAATGCGTCGATAACGACGAAACCGCAAGTCAGATCGCGTGTCTTGTCAACGCCAAACGTTTGCTGATTCTGACAAGCGTCAACGGCATTTACACCGATATTTCCGACGAAAATTCCCTTGTCAGAGAAATCAACGGGAAGAACACGGAAGAGCTTTTGAAAAACATCGAAGAGTACAGAAAGTTCTGCCACGGCGCGTCCAGAAAGGGCGCAAACGGAGCGGGCGCGAAGCTGGAATACATCAAAGCCCCCGTCGAAAAAGGCACGGAAGTCATCATTGCCAACAGCAAGTTTTCAATCCGCGATATTCTGGAAGGAAACGTCCCCGCAACCCGCATAAGAGTAAGATAACAATACAAAACGCCGCGATAAAGCGGCGTTTATGCAATTAAGGAATATGTATAAAGTTTTTAAAAGTTACGAACTCGACAATCCGTCGCAATACGACTGGTTCAGAAAGTTTTCAAATCCGTGTTACGGAATGAACGTCAAAGTCGACGTCACGGAAGTAGTGAAAACGTCGAAGGAATGCGGCACGAGTTTCTTTGCAAACGTGCTGTTTCTTCTGACGACGGCGTTGAATTCCGTGCCGGAAATGCGTATGCGCGAAGTCAAAAACGAAATCCGCCTTTACGACGTAATCAATCCGACCTTCACCGTTATGACCGACAGCGGAAAGTTTGTCAATGCCGGCTTTAAGATGACGAACGATTATAAGGAGTTTTACGACACCACCCGCCGCATTATCGATGAGAAAAAGAAACAAACGACGTTTACGGCGGAATACAACGACTCCTCGGATTACGACGATTATTATATGACGTGTCTGCCGTGGATTTCGGTTGAAAGTCTTATGCACCCGTTGCCCGACAATAATATCGAGTCGTCGTCGTGCCCGAGAATCGGTTGGGATAAATACCGCGAAGAAAACGGACGGTACGTTATGACGCTGAACATTACTGTGAGCCACTGTTTCGTCGACGGGAAACGATTGTCCGATGCGTTCAAAGCAGTGCAGGAAAACTTCAATAATTCACGCACGTTGCTCCGTTAAAAGCGGTTCCCTTCCGGGAGATTGCCACAGCATCGCATAGCGACGCTTCGCAATGACAATGCCACAGTGTCTAAATGATATAAAATTAGTGCATATTGACGAAATGTTCGTTTCGCACAAAAACGCAATAAAAAACCCTCGCACAAGCGAGGGTTTTTGTTTGGTAAAATTATTCGTGTTTTGCCATTTCGCTGTATTCTTCGTAACGGATACGAGCTTCTTTTTCGTTCCTTGCGAAGAGTTCTTTCGCGACTTCGGGTTTCGCCTTTGCAAGCTGTGCGTAGCGGTTTTCGCCCATAAGGAACGCCTGATAATCGCCGGTCGGTTTCTTGCTGTCGAGGCTGAACGGATTTTGTCCTTTTTCGATGAGCGAGGGGTTGTAGCGATAAAGCTGCCAATATCCGCTTTCAACCGCAAGTTTTTCCTCGTTCTGCGATTTGCTCATATTGATACCGTGGTTGATGCACGGCGCGTAGCAAATGATAAGGGAAGGTCCGTGATACGCTTCGGCTTCGGAAATTGCTTTGACGAATTGCGCTTTGTCCGCGCCCATGGAGCATTCTGCGACGTAAACGTATTCGTAAGTCATGGCGATTTTGCCAAGGTCTTTCTTCTTTGTGAGTTTGCCGCCTGCAGCGAATTTTGCGACCGAGCCCGTCGGGGTGGATTTACTTGCCTGTCCGCCGGTGTTGCTGTAAACTTCGGTGTCGAGAACGAGGATGTTTACGTCTTCGCCCGACGCGATAACGTGGTCGAGTCCGCCGTAGCCGATATCGTATGCCCAGCCGTCGCCGCCGAAGATCCAAACAGATTTCTTGATAAGGCAGTCTTCGCGTTTAAGGATTTCGTCGATAAGAGCGTCCGCGTCTGCGCTTGCGCCTTTTTGCGCGGTGATGACTTTCACGAGTTCCGCCGCGGTGCGTTTGCTGCCTTCGGCGTCGTTCATGTTGTTGATCCAATTGTCGCAGGCTTCCTTGCAATCCGCGTTGTCTTTAAGGACGAGGGCGAGTTGTGCAACGAGGTCTTTCAGTTCGTTACGTCTGTATTTGTAAGCAAGGTTGATGCCGTAGCCGAATTCCGCATTGTCTTCAAACAAACTGTTCGACCAAGCGGGGCCGTGACCTTTCTTGTTCTTCGAATACGGGCAGGTAGGCGCGCTTCCGCCGTAGATTGACGAGCAACCCGTTGCGTTTGCGATGACCATTCTGTCGCCGAAGAGTTGGGTGATAACCTTGATATAAGGAGTTTCGCCGCAGCCTGCGCATGCGCCCGAGAACTCAAACAAAGGTTGTTTGAACTGGCTGCCTTTGACGGTGTTGACGTTGAAGTCCGCGGGGGTGTCGGGAAGATCGACCGAGTAATCCCAGTTTTTGTCTTCGCCGTTCTTCAAAGCGTCTTCCAAGGGGATCATGGTAAGGGCTTTTACCTTTGCGGGGCAAACGTTCGCGCAGCTTCCGCAACCGGTACAGTCAAGGGCGGAAACCTGCATTCTGTATTTGAAGCCCTTAAAGCCCGTCGCGTCCTTCGTAACGAAGGTTTCGGGAGCGTTTTCAAGAACTTCCGCGGGTTGAAGCACAGGGCGGATTGCCGCATGCGGGCAAACGAACGCGCACTGGTTGCACTGGATGCAGTTTTCGCTGATCCAAGCGGGGACGTTGACTGCAACGCCGCGTTTTTCAAAACGAGTGGTTGCGGTGGGAACGTGGCCGTCGGCTTCGATTTCGGAAACGGGAAGGCTGTCGCCTTTTTGTGCGAGCATAGGTTCGACAAAAGCCTTGTAGTAAGGATCGTCGGTGACGGGTTTGACTTCCGCGCCGGTGGTTGCGTCTTTCCAGCTTTCGGGATATTTAACCTCGACAAGTCCGGAGACCGCGTCATCGATTGCCGCAAAGTTCATGTTTACGACCGCTTCGCCTTTCTTGCTGAAAGACTTGACGACGAATTCTTTCATATGTTTGTTGGCTTCTTCATAGGGCATGACGCCTGCAAGATAGAAGAACGCCGACTGCATCGTGGTGCTGATACGGTTGCCGAGACCGATTTTGGTGACGATGTCGATTGCGTCGATGGTATAGAACTTAATGTGTTTTCTTGCGATGTTGCGTTTCATTTCGGCGGGGAGCATAGCGTCCATTTCTTCGGGCTTCCAGATGCTGTTCAGAAGGAAGGTGCCGCCGTCTTTAAGGTCGCTGACCATGTCGTACTTCGTGACGTAGGAAGGATTGTGGCAAGCCACGAAATCCGCCGTGTCGATAAGATAGGACGATTTGATGGGAGTGTCGCCGAAACGCAGGTGCGATACCGTCAGACCGCCCGACTTTTTGCTGTCGTACGCGAAGTATGCCTGAGCGTATTTTTCGGTGTAGTTACCGATAATCTTGATGCTGTTTTTGTTGCTGCCGACCGTGCCGTCGGAGCCGAGTCCGTAGAACTTGCAACGGATTGCGTCCTTCGGGGAAGCGTCGATTTTTTCAACGACATTCAGCGAAGAATGAGTCACGTCGTCGTTGATACCGACCGTGAAGTGGTTTTTGTTTTCGCCGCCCATGTTTTCATAGATGGCGTTGATCATCGAAGGATTGAATTCCTTGCTGCCCAGACCGTAACGACCGCCGAGAACTTTCACGCCGGTAACGCCTTGTTCTGCAAGTGCCGCGACGACGTCGAGGTACAAAGGCTCGCCAAGGCTGCCGCTTTCTTTCGTCCTGTCCATGACGGAGATGTATTTGCAGGTTTTGGGAAGTGCCGCAACGAGCTTGTCCGCGCGGAACGGGCGGTAAAGACGAACTTTGATAAGACCGACTTTTTGTCCTTTCGCGTTAAGGTAATCGACGGTTTCTTCGGCTGCTTCCGCGCCGCTGCCCATGATGACGATGACCTTTTCGGCGTCTTTTGCGCCGTAGTAATCGAACAGGTTGTATTTACGGCCGGTGATACCCTCGACCTTTTTCATCATTTCTTCCACGATTTCGGGAACGGCGTCGTAGTATTTGTTGCCGGCTTCGCGTCCCTGGAAGTAAATATCGGGGTTCTGAGCGGTGCCGTTAAGTTGCGGATGCTCGGGGTTCAGAGCGCGTTTCTTGAAATTTTCGATATCCTTCATATCGACGATTTTCTTGATGTCTTCGTAGTCGATCATTTCGATTTTCGAAACTTCGTGCGAGGTGCGGAAACCGTCGAAGAAGTGAAGGAAAGGTACGCTTGCGCGAAGGGTTGCAAGGTGTGCGACGAGAGCCAGATCCATGACTTCCTGAACGCTGCAACTTGCAAGCATTGCAAAGCCCGTCTGACGGCACGCCATAACGTCGCTGTGGTCGCCGAAAATGTTAAGCGCGTGATAAGCAAGCGCACGTGCGCTTACGTGGAAAACCGAGGGCAATAATTCGCCGGCGATTTTGTACATATTGGGAATCATCAACAGTAAGCCCTGGCTTGCCGTGAAAGTGGTGGTCAGCGCGCCAGCCGAAAGACTGCCGTGTACGGCGCCCGCTGCGCCCGCTTCGGATTGCATCTCGGCGATGCGAACCTTCTGACCGAAAATGTTTTTTCTGCCCGCAGTTGCCCACTCGTCGGCGTTTTCTGCCATAGGCGAGGACGGCGTGATGGGGTAGATTGCGGCAACTTCGCTTAAAGCGTAAGCGATATGAGCGGCCGCGGTGTTACCGTCAATGGTCATTTTTGTACTCATTTGAACCTCCGTTTGTTTATAACGTATAAATTTTACGATATATAGATAAATAAATTAATTATGCAAGCGTAATTATAAAATTTCGCTCTTAAATTGTCAACCTTATTCGTTACACAAACCATTGTATTTATACAATATTTTTTATTGCCGTCAATATCTTTGCCAAAATCGCCGCGTTATGCTACAATATTTCCGATTGAGGTTTTATGGAAATCATTAAGGTCGAAAACGTAAGCTATCGCTATAAGTCGTACGACTCGAAGCCCGTCGACGCTTTGAAAAACGTCTCCTTTTCGGTAAACGAAGGGGAGTTTTTGGCATTGGTCGGCGCAAACGGCAGCGGAAAATCCACGCTTGCGAAGCACCTTAACGGGCTTCTTCTGCCGCGTTCGGGCAACGTTTTCGTTTTCGGTCATAACACGAAAAACGACAAAGATATTTACGAAATCAGGAAAAACGTCGGCGTCGTGTTTCAGAATCCCGACAACCAGATGGTGGCGAGCATCGTTGAAGACGATGTGGCTTTCGGGCCTGAAAATCTGGGCGTCCCGCGTGAAGAAATCGGCCGTCGCATCACCGACGCGCTGACCGCCGTAAACATGCTGGAATGTCGCCGCGCGACGCCGCACAATATGAGCGGCGGACAAAAACAGCGTATCGCGATTGCGGGGATTCTTGCAATGAAACCGCGCGTTATCGTGCTTGACGAATCCACGTCGATGCTGGATCCCGCAGGTCGCCGCGACGTCATGAACGTCGTGAAAAAACTCAACAAGGAAGAAGGAATTACCGTCGTGCATATCACCCATCACATGGACGAAATCGTGGATTGCGACAGGGTAATCGTCATGAAAGACGGCAGCAAAGTTTTTGAAGATTCGCCAAAAGAACTGTTTAAGCAGGACGTTTCGCAATATAAACTCACTCTTCCGTTGATAAACCAAATTTACGTCAAACTGAAAGAAAGGGGGGCTGTCGGAGAAGCCGACGTGTTGCACGCGGCTGATCTGATTGACGCGATATGTCGATAGTAATTGAAAATCTGTCATACGTATATTCCCCCAAAACCCCGTTCGAGCATAAGGCGCTTGACAACATTTCGCTCACGGTCGAAGACGGCGATTTTTTGGGAATCATCGGCGCGACGGGCAGTGGGAAATCCACTTTCATTCAGCACCTTAACGGGCTTATAAAACTCACGTCGGGCAAAATCACCGTTGATGGGATCGAGTTGCACAACAAGCCAGACCTCAAAAAACTCCGCGCGGAAGTCGGCATGGTTTTCCAGTATCCCGAATATCAGCTTTTTGACGAAACCGTGGAAAAAGACGTGTCGTTCGGCCCGAAAAATCTGGGGCTCAAAAAGGACGAAATCGCCGAAAGGGTGAAAGAAGCCGTCGAAACGGTGGGGCTCGATTACGAACAATTCAAAGAACGTTCGCCGTTTGAACTGTCGGGCGGACAAAAACGCCGCGTCGCAATCGCCGGCGTTATCGCAATGCGCCCGCAAATTCTCGTTCTGGACGAGCCTACGGCAGGGCTCGATCCCGTCGGTCGCATCGAAATGTTCGACCTTATCGCGAAATTGAAAGAAACCACCGTAAAAACCATAATAATGGTGTCGCACAATATGGACGAAATAAGTGAGGTCGCAAACAAAATCGCCGTGCTCGAACACGGAAAATTGCGTTTTCACGGCACGCCGAAAGAACTTTTCAAACACGCGGAAGAACTTGAAGAAATCGGGCTGGATATTCCGACCGCGATAAAACTCAAAAACGAACTGAAAGCGCGCGGCGTCGAACTTTCGGACGACATCGTTACGGCAAACGACTTTGTGGAAGCCGTCGTAAAATGGAGGGAGAAAAGATGAAAGATCTGACTTTCGGACAATATTATCCCTCCGATTCCGTCGTGCACCGCATGGACGCCCGCGTCAAAATTCTTCTGATGGTTTTATATATCGCGGCGATTTTCTTTATTTCGAGTTACTTCGGATATGCCGTAACGCTCATATTTATTCTGGCGTTTTCGCTTGTTTCGAAAGTGCCGATCACGAAGATTCTGAAATCGGTGAAGCGTATTACTGTGATACTTGTAATCACCGCGCTGCTCAACCTGTTTTTTGTGAAGACGGGCAAAGTCATCGCGCACTGGTGGATATTCACAATTACCGATTACGGACTTAATTATGCCATAATGATGGCTTTAAGGCTCACTTTTTTGGTTATCGGCACAACTTTCCTTACTCTTACGACAACTCCTACGGAACTTACGGACGGGCTTGAAAGCCTTATGACGCCGCTGAAATACGTCAAAATTCCCGTGCACGATATCGCCGTAATCATGTCGATTGCGTTAAGGTTTATCCCGACTCTTATGGAAGAAACGCAAAAGATTATGAACGCGCAGAAGGCAAGGGGCGCGACGTTCGACACGGGGCATCTGCATCAGCGCGCGAAGGCACTTTTGCCCGTGCTTATTCCGCTTTTCGTCAACGCGTTCAGGCGTGCCGACGAGCTTGCGTTCGCGCTGGACGCAAGGTGTTACAACGCAACCGAAAACCGCACGAAATACAAGGTGCAGAAAATCAAAGGCTCGGATATCGTCGGCATACTTATCGTCGGCGGATACCTTGCGCTGGTCATTGTCGACAAGTACGTTTTCGGGGGTTTGTTCTGATGAAACGCTATAAAATCACCGTGTCGTATCTCGGCACGAATTACTGCGGCTGGCAGACTCAGAAAAACGGAACGAGCGTTCAAAGCGTGCTGGAAAACGCGTTTTCAAAACTGTTCGGCGCAAAAACCGCCGTTACGGGCAGCGGCAGGACGGACGCCGGGGTGCATGCTCTCGGACAAGTCGCGCACTTCGACGCGGAAACGTCGATTCCTGCCGAAAAAATTCCTTTTGCAATAAACACTATGCTCCCCGAAGACGTCAGGGTTTTGAGTTGCGAGGAAGTATCTCCCGATTTTCACGCAAGGTTTCAGGCAAAAGAAAAGACGTACGTTTATAAACTTTATCTGTCGCCGCATCTCAATCCGCTGAAAAACGCCACGGCGGAAAACATATGCGTCCCCATTGATTTTGCGGAAATGGAAAAAGCCGCGCGGTTTATCGAAGGCACGCACGATTTCAGGTGTTTCGAGGCGTCGGGAAGCAGCGTAAAGGACACGGTAAGGACGGTTGAAAAAGTCGAAATAATAAAAAACGGCGAAGACGTCGAAATCAGAGTTACGGGCAACGGATTTTTGTACAATATGGTGCGGATTATCGCAGGCACGCTCGTTGACGTCGGCAAAGGAAAAATCGCCGCAAACGACGTCGAAGACATAATAAAATCCGGCGACAGGGTGCGCGCGGGAAAAACTCTTCCCGCAAAAGGGCTCACGCTTTATTCGGTGAAATACAAATAATTTCGGCCGGAAAACGTTAAATTCGCCGAAAAAACAATCTTTTGACGTCGAAAATGACGTTTTATGCTTGACAACAATTTTTTTCTTGGATATTATATATAAGTCAAATTTAGGATTGTACATTGGTTATAAAGTTAGCCCCTTGTAATTATTGTACGCCCAAAACGCTTACATTTTAATTGTTAGGAGGTCTTTACCATTATGAAAACTTATATGGCAAAGCCCGCGGAAGTCGAAAGAAAGTGGTATGTGGTAGACGCTACCGATATGGTTCTCGGTCGTCTTGCAAGTCAGGTCGCGATGGTTCTTCGCGGTAAAAATAAACCCACGTTCACTCCCAACGTCGATACGGGCGATTACGTCATTATCATCAATGCCGATAAGGTTCGCCTCACCGGTAAAAAACTTGAAAAGAAATACTACCGTTATCATACGGGTTACATCGGCGGTCTCAAAGAAGTTCAATATAAGAAACTTATGGCCGAAAAACCCGAATTCGTCGTATACAAAGCCGTCAAGGGTATGCTTCCCAAAAACGCTATCGGTCGTACGATGATTAAAAAACTCCACGTGTATGCCGGCAACGAGCATAATCATCAGGCACAACAGCCCGTTGAGTTGAAGTTCTAATGAGGTGTAATTATGGCAACTAAAAAAACCGCAAAGAAAAAAGTTCAATATTGGGGCACCGGCCGTCGTAAAAAGGCCATCGCCCGCGTTCGTCTTATCCCCGGCGGAGAAGGCGCAATCGTAATCAATAAACGCGATATTACCGAATACTTCCCGCAGGACACGATGAAACTTATCGTCCGTCAACCCCTTGTTCTCACGAACACGCTTGACAAATACGACGTTTTCGTAAACGTGTGCGGCGGCGGCTACACCGGTCAGGCAGGCGCAATCCGTCACGGCATTGCCCGCGCTCTTATCGTTGCAGAACCCGAACTTCGCAGCGCGCTTAAAAAGGAAGGTTACCTTACCCGTGATCCGCGTGCGAAAGAACGTAAGAAATACGGCCTTAAAAAAGCAAGAAAGGCTCCGCAGTTCAGCAAACGTTAATTTTCGTTTCAAAATTGAAACCCGTCTTCGGACGGGTTTTTTGTTTGGAAAATCCACGCTTCTTTTTTGCGGAATTTTGCGACAACGGTTGAAAGGCATCGCGCGATGTGGTAAAATATCCCTATGAGAAAAACTGTGCTTGTGACGGGTATGCATACGAGCCTTGCGTATCTCGTCGCCGAAAAACTTATAAAAGACGGAAATATGCGCGTGATTGCGCCCGTGCGCGTGCGTGAAAGCGACCGCGTCGACGCACTTATCCGAAATTACGGCGAAAACGTCATTGTCAGTGATTTCTCGCCGCTTGATTTTCAGGAAGCGAAGGAACTTGTCGCGGCAGCCGATTATATATTGAACCTTGATTTTGTCGGCATGCTCGAAAGCGAGCATTTTCCCGATTTTGCGGAAAAGGTCAATTATTTTTATACGAAAAACTTTGTCGACGCCGTTATCGAAACGGGCTCGGACGCAAAGATTATCGAGCTGTCGACAACGGGCATATACGGCGGAAGAACGATGAAACGGCCGTACGCGGCGGTCGGACACCCCGCAATGCCGGCGTATTACGACCTTGCGAGCGTGTCGAAACTTCGCGGCGAAAGATACCTTGTCGAAAGCGGAATAAAAGGTTTTTACGTGCTCCGTACCGCCCCCGTCGCAGACGAAACTTTTGTAAAACGCATGCTTGACGGCGCGATGATTTTCAAAAATCCGCTTGACGCGCCCGCCGAGTTTATCACGGCGGAAGAACTGTCGGAAGTGATATTCAGGCTTGTCGTAAGCATTGACGAAAACGAAAAGAAAGTGAAAGAAAACGCGATTTACGACGTCGGCTGCGGCGAGCGCGAAATATATCGCGATTTCGTCGCGAATATTGCGGGAAAGCTTAAACTCAACGTCGATAAAATTGCCGAGCCGAGATGGTTTGTAAAACGGTGCGGATTCGGCGCGTGGATAAAGGACGGGCGTGTTTTACAAGACGCATTCGGTATTGAAAAAGTCAGCGTCGAAAGATATATCACCGAAAACTTGGTAAAAAACTCAAATCGCATATTCGGCACTTTATCACCGCTTATTAAGAAGTTTATCGTGTCAAAACTGTCGATTATGACAAATTCGCCGTACTATTGGCAGGAAAACGGAATGAACGACAGGGTTAACGTTTTTTACGGCGGATACGACAAAATAAGGGAACTTCCTTTGAAAATTTCGGACGTTTCGATAACCCCGACGGAAGGCGGCGATCCGCCCGGATTTTACGAGAGCGAAAACTCGCCGTATCTTACCGAAAACGACCTGAAAACTTATGCGGCGGCGCGTGGCGGAAAATGTTTTGACGTGAGTACCCGTGGCGTGGATTTCAAGCGCAAAACGCTGTGGGAATGTGCAAACGGCCATACCTTCAAAATGACGCCGTACGGCGTGCTTTGCGGAGGATACTGGTGCGGCGAATGTATGACGCCCGCTCCGTGGAAGTATTTTGAAAGCGTGAAAAAATCCGATTATCACAATTTCTTTTATAAGGAAGAGTTTTTGCCGTACGAAGAATACGTCATATCCGCAAACGATTATCACGACGTAATGCGCGAAGACTCCGCCGAAAAAAACCTGAAACCCGACAAAATCAAAAAATTCAAAAAAGGCTGAAATGGAAAATATCTTATTCGTTTATGAAAATCAACTGCCCGATAACTTTTCGGAAAACGTCGAAAAAGCAGGAATAACGCCGAAAGTCTCAACGCCAAGCGACGAACTTAATTTCGACAAAATCGACGCCGTCGCGTATTTCGGCGAAAACAAGGATAATCTGAAAACCGTTGTCGAAAAAGCCGTCGAAAGCGGCGTGAAGCGCGCGGTTTACGTTGCGAGCGCGATTTGTTACTTCAACAGGCGCAATCCCGGTCAAAATCTTGAAAAACATCCGTTTGTGAAAAATCTGACCGATTGCGAAAACGCAATCCTTGCTTTTTCGGACAAAATATCGGTGTCGGTTGCGGAAATTCCTTTGGTGTATCCGCTTCCGAAAGAAATATTTACAATCGGCGGCGTACCTGCGCTGAAATTCCGGAATTTTTATCTGACTTTTGACGGGGGATATCCCGAAATCAGCGATGAAAGCGCGGCTGAGAGCGTTTTAAGCGTGATATTAAACGGCAAAAACGGCGTGATATATCCGCTTTGCGATAAAAATGCGAAGTTCAAGGCGATGCTGAACGAAAAGTATCCCGACGTAAAGGTTTACGAATTTCCCGAAGAATTGTGGTGGGTGCTTGCGTTAATGGCAAAATCGTCGCTCAAAAAGGCGGGGTTGACGGCAAAGACCAACATAAAGACGCTTTACAAAAAAGACCTGTACGAAAACTACTTTTTCGACGATACGGAAGTAAGAAAGGCACTCGGCTACAAATAAGAGTTTGATTGCCGAATAATTGAAAAATGCCCGAAAAGTGTCCCGTTGACACGGATCGGGCTTATTTTTGCCGTGAAATGTGTCAACAAGACAGATAATTTGACATAATATTGCGCTGCACGGCGCAAACTGCGCTTTTGAAATCACGTTATCGGGGGCGATAACGCTCACTCTTATGCTTGTTTGCGCCTTTTCCCCACGGGTACACAGTATCCCGCGGGGACCCCGTTTTTACGCTCGCAATGACATAAAGTGTGTTGCACGGAAGGAATCGAGTATAGGGCGTTTTGCAATGACATAAAGTGCGTTGCGCGGAATTGCATAAAATGCGTACGGAATTTTTGTTTTTGTTGGTTTTTGCGACGAAATTTGGCGTTTTTTACAACTGTCGCAAATTATTTTGGTTTCGTTTGCGGTTTTTAACGCTCGGAAAACACAACATATTGTGGTCGGAAAAATTTTGGAAGATTTTCGGTATTTTTCGTAGAAAAAAGTAACAACATTGTATTGACGGCAGGCATTTTTTCTTGTAGAATATAATTATCTATATATGTGAAATTGTGCAGGCCACGTTTCACGCACGCATATATATGCGCATAAGGAGGCTATTATGAAACGCAACTCGATTTACAAGAAAGCGTTGGTGCTTGCGGCGGTGCTCGCCCTTGCGCTGATTCTTCTCGTAGGTTGTGGGCAAACGACGAGCGGGGATTCCAACCTCAATCAGTTCGTTAAGCCCGACACCGGTTCGCAACAGCAGACCGAAACGGTAAAGACGGCATTGTCAGGCGACGCTGCCAGACAACTGTTGCTGACCTCGATTATCAATGCAAAGACGATCGAACCGAATTCAAGGTACATAACGTTCTCGTTCGCACCGTACGTTTACGTCGAAAAGGAAGGCAAGACGGATAAATACACCGTCAAAGTCAAAGGTTCCATCGACACTCTCGGCGGACGCGATGACAAACAATATCCCGTCAACGAAAGCGTAATGACCTTTGAAGTGCTGAAAGAAAGCGCCGACCTTACGACGGTTGTCCTTGGCATTTACGCAAAGGGCGGCGATATGTATATCGACTTCAACGACTATGAAACGGGCAAGGCGGTGCATCGTTACTACGTGTCCGATTCGGATATCGCATACGTAGTGGGGCTTTTCAAGGATATTCTCAACCAACTGAAAATCGAAGAAGTGTTGACGGATTACGACCTTGGCAGCCTTATTAACGACGCAGGCGTTAAAAACCTTATTTCCACCATTTTGGGAACGGACAGCGACGATAAACTCACGCTGTTCAATATCCTGCTTTCCCTTATTTCCGAAAGCGGCAGTTACTCTGTAACGAACGCCGACGGTTCGGTCGATCTCGTGATGCCCACGAAACTCAACGCGATTTTCACGAATAAGACCTTGCTTGAACAAGTCGGCAACGTCGTCAACGGCTTGCTGGGCGGACAATCCGACATTATCAAAGGCGTCGTCAACTTCCTTGTCGGCGATATTTTGTCGGGCAAAAAGACGCTTAACACGGCGCTTGTCGCGAATATCAGCAACAACCGTTTCCAGAAACTTGCATTGAACGTCGTCAGCACGAAAGGCGGCGTCGACAAGACGATGGAACTTGGCATAGGCGGGCTTTCCAAATCGGCGGACTTCGCAAACGAAGTCAAAAATTCCATGCCCGAACTTGTCAAAACGGACAGGAAGAATTACAGCTTCACGACGCTCAGTGCCGACCTTAACATAAATCTCGACATTGCAAAACAAGAGTACAGCATCGAAAACATCGACGGCGCCGTTGGCGGCGCAATTGCCAAAGCCCTTGAAGGCATTACCGGCACGGAAATTTATAAAAAATCCGATGCTATCAATATTGAAACACCGCTCCAAATCAGCCTCCACCTCAAATTGCGTGCGGAAATCAACCTTAAAGATAACAAGAAAACCCGTGCAGTCATCGAACTGAACGGAAAAGATAAGAAAGGCAACGACAGGACCTATCTCGGTCTTTACTACATCGGCGCGGACAACGCGCTTTATGCCGATATGTCCGGTCTCGGCGGCGGCAAAGCGATGATCCCCGACGTCAACCTTAATCAGATTCTGAAAGACCTTATCGCGGCGAAAATCCCCGAAATCCCCAGCATAATGGAAATTATCGGCGGCAAAGGTTCGGGCGCGGCGTCGGGCGACGTCATTAACGCAGGGCTTATCGAAGCGGTTCAAACCGCAATGGATAACGGCGAACTTGTCGTGACGCACTACGGTCTTGCGGCGGGCGACGACGATTCGGCTGCTGTCGAAGAAACGGCAAGCCTTGACATTATGGCGCTTATCGGTTGCTTGAATATCGTCAAAGGCGACTCGACTCCGCTCACGGTGGAAAGCATTTCCGCAAGCCTTACGAAAGACGTAATCGCAGGTCTTATGGGCAAACTCGGAATGAAACTTCCCATTGACCAACTTGACCTTAGAATTTACCAAACCCGTGAAGATTACGAAGCGGGCGAAGAAGGATGGAAAATCGACGTCGCCGTCAATATGGCGACCGAAGAACGCGGACAAATTCTCGGCGCGAACGTCGGTTTGTTCCTTAACTACGGCAACCCCGATCCTTCGCTTGACGGATATCTGAAAGGAAAGGAATTCAAGAGCGCCGAACAAGGCGGCGAATATATCAACGCCGGTAAATTAACCTACAAAGACGGCGAATTCGACTTTGACCTGTGGGTAAGTATCGGGCTGGAACTCGAACTTGAATTCAACATCAGAGAAAACAGCGTACTTGACCTTTCCGCACTCGGAAAGCTTTTGTACAATCTTGCGTTGAAAGTGCAGTCTCCCGACGGCGTCAATGCGAAATTCAACCTTAAAATCAACGCCAACGCCAACGTAATGGCACTTGTAAACGCGATTAAGAACGGCGCGGACGTTGCAACGATCCTCGGCGCAATCGACGCACGCATCGACATTACGACGGGCGAAGGACAAAACGCAAAAACAGCCGTATTGCTGCTTGAAGACGGCATGCTTTATCTCAACAGCAGCGACGGCGAATTCAGAAATTATAAAATCAATATTTTGGAAGCCCTTGGCGGAAACTTCAAACTTTTCGGCAAAGACGTTTCGGGCACCGGCAGCGCACTCGCATCGGGCGAAGGCGATACAACCGAAGGTGAAGGCGGCGACGCTCCCGCAACCGAAGAAAAGGCGAAGTTCGATATCGTAGGATTGCTTCTTGCAAACATTAACTGCATTTCCGTAAACCGCGACAGACTGGAAGTTGCGATTGCGGATACGCTTATCACCGCGCTTCTTAACGGTCTGGGCGTCGATACGGAAATCGTGAAAGGGCTTAATTTCTCAAACAGCGGCACCGCGATTTCTCTGGAATACGACGGACTTAACCTGTCGAAACTCTGGCTGAAAGCAAACGTAGGCATTCAGCAGGGCGACAATGCGGCGCTCGGTCTCGGACTCGGTCTCGGACACATCGTGCTTACGGTCGGTCAGCGCAACCTTGCCGCACTTGGCGAACGTAATATTCTGGAAGACAAATATCAGGATCTTTTGAACGGCGGCAACGTATATCTCGGACTCGGCGCGGAAATCGACGTCGCGCTTGACGACGAAACTTACGTTCTTGAAGACTTGCTGGGCGCGCTTGTCGCGAACTTCGCGCTTGGCACGACAATCGACATCAAGGACGAAATCCAGGGCGGCTTGACCTTCAACATCGTTGCGGATATCGACATTTCCAGCAAGCCCGACCAGAACGATTCCCGTATTCTCATCGAAATCAGGAAAAAATCGAACAAAAAAGTCTTCCTTGGTCTTTACTATGACCAGAAAACCACGACGCTGTATCTCAAAACGGACGACGGCACGATTATTCAGCCCGTCGCGTTGAAATTCGACCTTATCGGGCTCCTTGAAGGGATTATCAACAAGGGCGACGGCACGGCGTCTGCGGACATCGACTTGTCCGAACTCAACCCCGTAATACTCCTTGGCAACAAAGGCTTGCAGATTCAGGTAATGACGGGCGTTATGAAGCTTCTTGTCGGCGTGCTTGTCGGCGATATGAACGATTATATCGAATACCATGCGGGCGCAAAGAGCTATAAATACTACGCTTACGACGCGAACACCGATTATACGATTTTGCAAAACGCATATCCTTTGGCAAATCCCGTCGGACAAAAAGACCTGTATCAGAGAAACGTCGATAAATATGTTTACGAGAACGGCGAATTCACGCTTAATAACGATTACGTCGACAATGACTTCTTCGTAAAAGCGAAAGAAGGCAGTTTCTTCTACGTATTGAAAGACAATGCTACGGGTATCGACGAAAAATACTTTGAAAAGAACGCCGACGGAACTTTGAAAGAGTTTGCAAACTCCGGCAGAAACTTCACGCTCATCGACGCTTCTAATAAGGATATATACGCGAGCGCGCCTAAGTACTATCAATCCGAATTCAAACGTGCGGACACTCTCATGTTCGATATGGATAAGGACGTGATGGAATTTACGAAAGGCTTTATTCCCGCGTACAACAAGACAAGCGGTCTTACCACCTACGTCAAAGTGGACGCTTCCAGACAGGAAGTCGCTCTTTACGAAGTCTTCACGCAAGGCTACACGATAAAACATTACGCTTTTGACGAAAACGGCAATCCCACCGACGAAGGGAAGAGAATGGAACTTAAACTGCCCGAACTCGGCGCATCCATCGTCATCGGTAAGATCGAAGACGGCGACGTGTCCGTGGTCGCAGGCGGCACAAAATTCAGCGGTATCGGCATCGGTATCTTCATCATGAGAAACGGTCAGTCCGATCCTCACGGCGTCCATTACGTAAAGATCGCGGCAGACGAAACCTACACCGGCAAGAGATACAATCTTGTCGACGGCACGTATCAGGAAGCGGCAGACGGCGAATATAAGCAAGTTGCAAACACCGCCGCAAACGTCGCAATCAAACTCGGCAACATTCAGCTTTCCGAAAAAACGTTCAAGGAAAACTACGGAGTAACCTTTGAACAGTTCATCGACGGTCTGAAAAACGAAAACCTTCCCCAAGCGGACGCAACGAATATTGCGGACCTTACCGTATACGTCAACGTGGAAGCGGGCATCGAAATCGGCGCAATCAAGACGGCGGCGGGCGGCGACACCTGGGCGATCGGCGGCTTGCTTTCGGGCATTGTCGGCGGCAGCGATAAAGATCCCAGCGCGCTTGCAAACTTCCTGAAATCGTTGCTCATTAAGTTCAACGTTCAGGACGAATTCAAAGACGTAATCGGTCTCAGAATCGCCGGCAACGTGAACCTTGGCGCGCTTTTAAGCGGCGATACAAAAGACACGATGCAAATCGTCAAGGCGCTTTTGATGAAGAGCGACCTTGCGGTTGAACTCACCGACGGCTATCCGTGGGCGGCAACGAAGACGGTTGTCGGAATTTACGTCACGGAAGGCACGATTTACATCAATATCGACGGCGAAAAGACCATCAAAGACACCAAACTCAAAATCGGCGTAGATAAAGTCCTGGGTATGGTGGGCGGCGCGTCCACGGGCGCACTTGCATCGGCGGATCTCGGCGTTGAAGGCATACTTTCAATCATCAACAACATCGTCAAAGAAATCAGCATTTACAGAAACGACGAAGCGTCGGGCATGACGATTTCTCTCAGCAAGAACATGCTGGGCGCGATTCTGCAACTCGTTGCGGACATCGACGGCGTTGACCTGAAACTCAACGAAACGAACAGCTTTATCGAACTTAATACGAAAGTTACGGATAAAAAACCGTACCTTCTGAAACTCAGCGTCGGTATCGACCCCTTGGTACTTGGCATTGCTCTTGGCGGATTGAAGATCGGTCTTGCGGCAAACAGCAACGTACTTAAAAACCTTAACAAAGCCGACTACAAAGGGCTTTCCGAAATCGAAACCATGGCGCTTGACGTCGAAATCGGCGTTGACCTTGGGCTGAAACAGGGCGAATTCCCCATCGGAAAACTTATTTCCGGCATTTTGCAGGCAACGGGTACCGACCTTGAATTCCCGCTCAATCTCGATATTCAGAACGAACTTGACCTTGACCTTCGCGTAAGGCTCGCGGGGAACCTTAACCTGAAAGAATTCGGTAAATCCGACCTTATGTTGCAGGTGAGAAACGCAGCCCCTGGCAAAGAAAAGACCATACTCGGTTTGTACTTCACAACCGAAAAAGACGCAACGGGGAAAGATATTCCTTGCCTGTACGTCGAAACGCAATTCTTCAGCCAGAGCGCACCCGTAAGAAGCAAGGTTGAAAACTTTGACCTGCTCGGAAGTCTGCTCGGCAAGACGGTCAGCGGCGTTGTGGAATACCTTGGCGGAAAAGTCGAAGGCACAGGCGCTGCGCTTGCGTCCGACGACGGAGCCACGACAAACGAGGCGGAAATCATTCTGGAACTTGCGTCAAAGAGCATTCAGGTGAAGATCGCGGAAGAAACCGTGAAAGGACTGCTTGAAGCGCTTGTCGGCGACAAGGTCGGCGACGACATTATCGAAATCATCAACGGTCTGGGACTCTCCGCAGAAGTCGCGGTGAACCTGAAAGACGCAGACAAACCTTTGCTTTCGGTCGTTGCGACGTGCTCGTATCTTGACCTTGGTATTCTTGTCAATAAGGTAAATCTCAGCACCCAAAAACAAGATATCTTCGGCACGACCATTACGGGCAACACCTGGACAAAGACAGAAGACACAACGAAGAGTGCGCTCGGCGTACAATTCGGCGTTGAATTGAGTTACGATATCTCAAACGGCAAGCATAGTCTTGACGCAATCCTTGGCAACGTCGCGTCGGCAGCGGCTTTCGAAAAAGACGCAACAATGGCAACCGTCGGCAGCATACTGAAAGCGGTATCTCTTGACGCGATTATCAAAAACACGCACGGTTCAATCGGTATCGACGTCGTACTTAACGTCAAATCCGAAAAAATGACGGAGTATCTTGTGCCCGCAGGTCAGGCTCTTTACGAACTCGTAATGGGCAAACTCGGCGCGGAATACACTGCCGGCAATGAAAAATACGATCCGCTCCAACTCCTTAATATGGTTGAAGCGTTGATCAAGATCAACCTTAACGGCAACCCAGTTTTCGTGAGCTTGAAGGACGGCTACGTTTACGTTTCGCTTTCTGCGGTCGGCGGCGACAACTTCAAAGCGTCGCTTCAAAACATTATCGACCAGATCAAAAAGACGTCGGGCAGCGGTTCAAGCGCGCTTGCAACGGGCGAAGGCGACGGCGAAAAAGATAACAAGAAAACAGATTTCGTGCTTGTCAACAAGATTTTGCAAAATCTGCTTTCAAGCGCAAGCATCAGCGATACGGGACTTGACCTTGCTCTTGCTCCTAACCTGATGAACGTATTGCTTGAAAACGTTGTCGCGAAACTTCTCGGCGACACGTTCGGGTTTAACGACGACGTGAAAGCAATGTTCACGCTCAGCAGCCCTTATGCAAAACTTTCGGACGGCAAAGCTTCGGTCGACGACGTCCTTTACACTGAAAAAGTCGAAGAGCGTTTCGTCCGTTATAATGCGGCGTTCGAGTCGCAACAAGGCAGCGAACAATACTTCTTCGACGCGGAAGCAAAAGTTTATAGAAAACTTTATAAAGCGGACGCCGTTGACGCGACTAAGTACGTCGTTTACACCGGCGGCGAAGTTCAGACGTTGTATTATCTCTCCGACGCGGGCGAATACGTCGCGCTTACCGCAGAACAGGTGGCGGCAGCCAGATTCGTGAAGTACACCCACACGAGTTATCTTGCGGTGTACGATTCCGCCGACAAAGCGACGAGAAACGTCGTGAAAGCGGCAGGATTCGTCGCGGGCACGACGGTTTACGACGCGAACGGCAAAGAGGTTGATAAAGATAACCTTTTCGTCAAAGTCAAACACAGCGGCATCGGCTGGACGAAAGAAAACGGCATAAGCATCGACCTTGTGTTCGACAACCCGAATACGACCAAAGCACCCGATTTCAGCATCGGTCTGGGACTTGACGCAACCCTTGTTTTGCAGGGCGAAGCGATTGAAGTTATCCCGTACTTTGTGAAGAAAGCGGGCGCGACAGCTCTTGACAATCAGGAAGTCAAAGGCTACTTCAAGGAAGGCGCGGCTCTTGTCGAAATTCCCGCCTCGGAAGTTTACACCGGCACGAGATACGACAAGGACGGAAACGTTGACGAAAACGGCAAGTTCAGAAAAGAACTTGTTGAGGGAACGGAAGCCGAGCATGACCTTGTCCTTATCGGCAATATATTCCCGGAAGTATCCGAAACCGTCGGCGATGAAAAGATTTATCTCTCGATGGAACTCGGGCTGACTCTTTCCGGAACGAAAGGCGAAAACGACAGTATTCTTGACTTTGTCGCAGACATTATCGACGTCTCCAACCGCACCAGCACGACGATGAAATACGTCGAGTTTGCAGAAGGCGAAGATAAAGCGGGTTACGAAGGTCAAAGATATTCAAAAACCGGCGCAATGTCTTATGCACAGGATGTAAACGGCACGTTCAAGCGTGGCGCGTACTACCTTGCGGAAACAGGCTACGTCGGCACGAAATTCGTGAAAAATTCGGACGGCACGTTCACGATTGACAACGCAAACGGCACGTACAAATTCGTTGACAGTGATTCGGCAAAGACTTACTTCCTGATCCTTCCGGAAGAAACCGAAACCTATCCTGCCGACAAGAAGTACAGAGAAGACGGAAAAGGCTTTGTGACCGACGCTAACGGCGATTTCAAGGCGGGCGAATACTCTGTAACCGACAGAACGAAAGGCGGTGCAAAATTCCGTCTTAACGCTGCAACGGGCAAATACTTCGTCTATGAAGCCACCGGCATAACCCTTTACAAACAAGGCAACTACTACGAAATCGACAAAGACGAACTTGCAACGTTCAAGGGCGTCAGATTCGACTTTGACAGCGTAAAAAAAGTCGCAACCGTCAACGATTCCGGCAAATATCAATTCGTCGCGGAAGAAGGCGCGTATTATCCCGTGCTTGAAAACGACGGCTACACCGGTAAACTTTATCGTGTGTCCGAGGCGTCAACCCCTGATAATACGATTTATATCGAAGATGTGATTTACAAATTCACCCCCGCGTTCACCGGCAAAGACCTGAGAGACCTTAACGCTCTTGCGAAGCTCCTTGTCAGCATCGGCGAATTCGAGGCGGAAGCGCGTATAAAAGTTACGGTCGGCGCAAACGTTGCGGAACTTGTAAAGGCGTTGTCCAATACCGCAAACATTGACATTGCGGAACTTCTGAAACACGTCGAACTCGCAATCGAGTCGCTTGATTCCAGAGGAACCGTCAAAGGCGGTATCTATCTGTATAACAGTACGTTATATATTAAATATATCAATACAAGTCGCGGTATCTTCTCGATGCCCGTGTCCGAACTCTTCGGCGCAATCGCGTCTGCAAGTGCGGATGAACGCATGCCATATGACGCGGCAATGCTGCAACTGTGGGTTGGCGAATTCATCAAACTCAACGGCGTGTACACGACGGGTATCGCGGTTCAGGCAACGACAAGCCTTGTCGAAACGCTGCTTGAAACCTTGCTCGGCTTTGACAAAGGCACGATAAACCTTAAAGCGTTCGGCGCAGTCGGCGTGGAAGTCACCATCGTTACGGCGTCTCCCATCTTCCCCGAAAACGCGGACGGCGAAGTTTACGTAAAGAAAGCGTATGACTTTGTAGCGCTCGCGGACGGCGAAGTTTACGACGGCGAGAAGTACGTATTGCTTGAAAACGGCGAATACGGCGAAATCGCAAATGGCAGCGAAGATAAATTCAGCGGTCAGACGCTGTATAAACGCGTTGCAAAGGCGGAAGCAGACGTGTCTTATGTCAAACTTTCGGAAGCCGGTATTCTTTCGGATTGCGAAGGCTATGATTCGGCATACGCGGAAGCATTGACCACAAGATATACGAAGGTCAACGGCATTTACGAAGAACTGAAATTCGGCTTCGACTTCGATTCGTTCGGTATCGGCATCGGGCTTAAAATCGGCCGCGTCGGGTTCAACCTTAACATCGGCAAAATCGATATCGGATTGATTGACGGAACACAGTCCATCGTGCCCGACGAAGTTAAGAACGCGCCCATCGCACAAGAAACGGTAATCGACCTGAGCCTTGAAGTAAATCTCGGCTTGGAATTCATGGATAAAAACACCAATGCGACGACAGGATTCGACATCGGTAAATTCGTCGATGGACTTGGCGTGCTTACGGGTGTGACGCTTGGCGAAGACTGGCTGAAACTCACGGTGCCCGAAGGCGGCGCGGAAGTCAGATTGTCGCTTCGCGTTGCGTTGGCGCTCAACCTTACGAACGTCGACCACTCGGTTGCCGCAATCGAAATCGTCGGTCAGATCTTTGAAGGCAACGAAAAGATAGGCGAAAAAACCCTTATCGGCGTTTACTACAAAGACGGCAACATCCTGCTGAAACTCGACGGACTCGGATTTGACAATATCCGCATTTCGGGGCTCAGACTCAGTGATTTACTGGGCGGCTCGAACGGCGTCGAAATCCTTAAAAAACTGCTTGGCGGCAGCGGATCTTCGTCCGCGCTTGCGTCCGAAGTCAACTTCACGGTTGTAGAAGACAAGAATGAATTGAAAGCGGCGGCACTCGTATTCGACCAAAATCGCATCGCGGTTGAAGTCGGCACGCTGTTCATCGAAAAACTGTTGGGCATCGCGGCGCTCGGTCTTGACGAAAACACGCAAACACTCCTGGGCGGTCTTAACCTGAAAGCACTTGTCGAAGTCAACTTCGGCGAGAAATTCGTCACGGCGGAAGAAGGCTATAACGGCACGAAGTACGCATACGATAACGAAACAAAGAAATATTATATCGACGAAAACGGCACGTTTAAGCGCGAAAGCAACATTTCGCTTAAACTCAACGCGGAAGCCGCAGACCTTCTTGGCATAAACGTTGCGGTCGAAAATATCAAGATCGGCAACACGGGCGTTGAAGAAAAAGTCAAAGCAATCGATATCAACGACTACGTCGAATTCATCGAAATTCTCTTTGGAACGGAGAAGGATGAAAACGGCAACGAAATCGTCGACGCAAACGGCAAGCCCAAAAAGAAGATAGTCGGGTTCGAGCCGAAACTGGAAGCACTCACCTTGTCGCTTGACCTTGACCTTGGCGCAATGTTCACCAACGGTATGGCGATGGGTAGATCCATACTCGACAGCGAAGGCAAGACGGTTCTCACCAACGTATCGTCGGTCGGCGCAATCGGAAACGGCAACATGGGTATCCGCGCGTCGGTCAAACTTGAAATCGCCTTTGCGGCGCTTCTCAACAAACTGCAACAAGGCTTCGATTCGTCGGATATTTTCGCGGCGATCGAACAGGCGTTGCCGCTCATAAAAGCGCAAATCTCAATTTACGCACAATCCGACGGCGACGAACTTATCGGTATCTACGTCGCAGACGGCAACGTATACCTGATGCTTGACGGACTCGGAATGCCCAACATAAAAGTTACCGGCGAATTCCTTATGGATATCATCAGGACGGCAACGGGTTCGGGCACCGCGCTTTCGTCGGACGAAGCAACCGCATCTGTCGAAACAAGTCAGATTATCGATATCGTAAAACAAATCGTCGATGGCATAAGCGTTGGAGGAAAGGCTTTGAAAGTCGCGTTCCAGAACGACTACTTCGCAAAGCTTGTCGACGCATTAGTGTCGATTGTTCTGAACAAGGAAGGATTCAAATATTATCAAGACGTATTGCCCGACGTGCCGACCGATGTCGCGTTCAGCGGACTTACGATAAACCTTGCCGGGATCGAAGACAAGTACGAGCCTATTTACCGCAAGGACGGCAAGTACTATTTCGACGCAGGATGCACAAGCCAATATTACGGCATGGTATTCTTCAAAAACACCGTAACAAATCATATCGAACTGTTCAGTGAGAAAGAATACGTCAAACAATTCGGCGAAGTTAACGAAACGACGGAGTTCTATCGAAGCATCAGAAACGGGCTTGTGGAACTCGATCTCGTCGCGTACTCGACGCACCTGAAACTTGCCGTCAATATGCCCAAACTCGGCGCACAGAAAAACATTATTTCTTCGCCGGAAGTCGCAGGCGTAGCCTTTACGGAAGCAGACGAAGTTACCGGCGTCGCGCTTGGTCTGAAAGGTCAGGTCAAGATTGACAAGCAACCGGGCATCGCTCTTGCAAACATTCTGAGCGGCGTTGTCGGCGACCTTGAAACCAAACTCGTCATCGAAGAAGATATCGACATTCGTTTCGCAATCGAAGCGGCGGTCGGCATCAAATACAGCCTGAAAGACAAGAACTTTGCGCTGAACGCGGTTGATCTCAGAATTTCCCTTACGAGAGTCGACGCGACGTTGGGCAACGTACCGCTTGCGGTTCTTACCTACATCAGTTCGGAAGGCACGCTTTACGTTGACGTATCGCACTTCTTCCAGAAACAAAACGCGGGTAACAACAAGAACCTTGGTATGCTCAAAATCACGGGCGTAAACGTGCTTGACCTTATCAACGGACTTCTCACGGGCGAAGGCTCGGCGACTTCCGTTGCGCTCGGTTCGACCGACGCGTGGGTTGAAGACGAACAACAACCGTACACCTACGTATATTACGAAGCAAACGCCATTAACTCCGCTGCGCCTGCAAAGTTCGTGCACGTCGCACAGTTGAACGATAAAGACGAGCCGAGAATGGTTTACAGAAACTACACCGGCACTATTACCGCCGAATTCAAGACGGAAGACGGCAAAGACTTGTACGTACGCGACCGCGCAAACAAGGATACGGGCTACACGCTGCTCAGCGCGGAAAACGCAGAAAAGTTCAGCCACAAGGCGAAATACACGCACGAACAGGCGATGACTTATACGAAACTTACCGACTTGTACGTAAAGGTCGGGGAAGATTACGTATTGGCTGCCGGCGATGCGGACGTAACCGGGACGGTGCTTTACCAGAGAGTCGTTGGCAATTACGTAAAGATTGCGGACGGTGAAACCGTTAATGCAGAAGACAGATACGAGCAAAACGCCGACGGCACGTACACGCAAAACGCAAACGGCACCTTCAAAGCGGTTTACAAATTCGTGAAAGTGTCGGATGGCAGCGCGTGGTATATCGAAGAATACAATTCGGAAACCTGCAAGTACGAATATAACGTATACGACCCGGCAAACCCCGACCACAACGCGCCCAAACTTTATCACTACGACGAAACCGAGAAGAAGTACGCAGAAGGCGCAGGCGAAGGCGGCGCGAAGTCGTACGTCAAAGTGCCCGTTTACAGCATTTCGGCGGTCTGGGCTGATCTCAGAAACTATGGTATCGCCGACAACGTTGCGGGTTATGACGTGGCAAGCAACGCAAAAGTCAATATCACGGGCAAAGCGATGCTCGGTCTTATCGGCGGACTTATGGGCAACACAGGTCTTGAAGACATTCTCGACGCATTGCTCGTAAGCATCCATGCAACGAAAGATCCGTTCATCTTCGGCGCGGATATCGGCATCCTTGACGTTTACAACGATCACAAACTTGCGCTCAACGTAGGATTGAACATTTTCGGGTTCGACTTTGAAAAGAGAGAAGGCGCGGGCAACACCGACGGCAGCTATCTTGAATTCCTCGACGCCGAAAACACGATTTCGTTCAAGCCTGAAAACGCGAATAGTTATCGTCAATTTGTCGACGTCGACCTTAACCGTATTCTCTCCGCATCGGAAATCATGGACGTCCTTGTCGACAGCCTTGACTTCGGTAAGAGCGGAAAGATTTATCTGAATCTGTCGCTTGACGCGGATTCGTTCGCAAAAGATACCGGCGACAACTTCGTCCCGTGGGAAAAATACTTTGCGGCACTTCTCGGACTTAACGAAAACAGCGCAAGGGTATTGTATCAGGTGCTCTTCCCCGAAGACGAACTTGACGGAAAGGGCAATTTCAGCATCGACATCGCGGCGGCAATCGACGTGAAGAAACTGATTGGCGGACTTATCGCAGGCACAGGTCTGAACCTTGAAGGCACGGAAATCCGCATTACGATCAATTCCGATACGATGTTGTTCTCGGAAGATTCGCGTAAAGACGGCAGCAAGATCGTCATCACCGCAATCGGTGAGGCGGACGGCATTTTGTCGGTCTTTATCGACAACAGCGGATACCGCGGAAAGGGCAAACACGTCGCAAGACTTGACCTGAACGCAATCCTCGGAACGGCGACGTCGAGCGCGGCATACGCAAGCGCGAACGAGAATACGGGACTTATCCCCGAAAACATCTTCGGCGTTTTGAACGCGCTCCTTGGCGAAGTACGTCTGGGCGGCGGCAAGATCTCGGTCGTTTTAAGAGAAAACTTCATCGGCGCACTTTTAAATACTTTGGTCGGCACGGATATTACGGAACAACAATCCCTTGTAAAGGGCGAAATCTATATCGACCTCAGAAACCTGGAAGTCGGCATCGAAATGATTCTCGGCGACGACAACTACGTTTCGGAAGAAGAACGCGACTTCTATATCGGACTCAGAATCGGCGGCATCAACCTGACTGCTCCCGACGGATTCGATATGACCGAATACACCTTCATTAAGAAGGCGGACCGCGCGAACTTCAAGAACATTAAACAACTGAAACTGGATATCAACTTTGAATCGGAATGGTATTACGACGCGACCAACAAGACGGAAGGCTTCGATATCAGTCCTGTCGTCGATATCCTTGAAACCATATTGAAGAAGGAACTCTTCCCCGACAGATTGTTGCAAGTCCTCGTAAAAGACGACAAGATCGACGCCGTTTACGCCACTGCGATAAGCGCGCACATTGACCTTGCGGACTTCAACAATATGAAACTTTCGGTTGAAATTTTCAAGTCGACCAGCGAAGAGCCCGTAAGAGAACTTAAACTCGGCGTGTACCTTGACGGACAAAGCCTTTACGTTGATTTGTCGGGTTGGGGACTTCCCAAGATTAAACTTGGCGGTTTGAACCTTGGCAACACTATCAACGACGCATTGTTGCCGCTGCTTGATCAATACCTTGTCGGCGACGACAACAAACGCGGCGGCGAGACGGCTGCTCTTGCAAGCAGCTACGTCGGAGACTACGACAAGAACCATATCGAGTATTCGGACTTCGTCGAAGCGGCAGACGGCAAATACGTGCTTGTCTATACGGAAAGCAACAGCGGCGGATACGTGCTTGTCGACGGCAAATACGTGAAGTACAATGCAAAAGAACACGCAGGCGCAACCCGCTACGCAAGAAAAGTTGAAGAATACGACATGGCGAACACGGCGCATCAGAACGTAACCCGTTACAACGTGAATAAGGGCGCGTTCAGATCAAGCTGGGGCAAGGTATTGTTCCCCGTTGCGTACGAAGAAGACGCAAACGGCGCATACGTCCTTATCGACGGCAAATACGTGCCGTTCAACGCAAGTCTTCACGAAGGACAAAAGCGTTATAAGGAAGTTTCGGGCAACAAACCGTACATCTCGTTGCTTCTTGCAAACAACCGCTTCGGTTTCGGCATCAACGCTGACCTTATCAACAGCCTGCTTGAAACCATTCTGGGCGCGTTGAACCTTGATATTCAACTTCCCGACTTCGGTGACGCTGTCTTGCTGTTCGATTCCAGAAAGGACCTGAACGGCGACGGTTACGCCGACACGCAACTTGACCTTGCGGTGCAAGTCAACGACAACCTCTATTTCGGATTCCGCACGACGAATCTTGAAATCACAGGCAACTCCACCGAAGTAAGCCATGCCGAAAGAAGATATGCGGAAGTCGTAGGCGACGGAAAGGAATTTGTCACCGTATACGACATTGAAAAAGGCGAAATCGGTCTTGAAACGGTTGCGCTCGGTTTCAACGTACAGATCAGACAAAACTGCGTCGACAACGGACAAAGCGACTTCGAGAAATACCTCGGCGTACTGCTTAAATCGCTTTTAGGCATCAACAACTTCACGCTGAACCTGCCGTCAAGCGGCGAAATCGGTTGCGACATCGACCTCAGAGTATCCCTGAACATTGCAAACCTTGTCAAAGCATTGCAGGGCGGCAACGTCGACTGGTGGAGCGATATCGAGTTGTACCTTGACCTGAGACCCATGAACTACGGCTCGTTGCTCACGATGTATAAACAGAAAGGCGACGCGGACGTTTACGCAGACCTTTCGGGCTTGTCCTTGTTCAAGGTCAAGATCATCGGTTTGCAGAGCCTTATCGGCGGACTTGTATCGGCGTCGGCAACCGCGCTTGCAAGCGGCGATAACGAAGTCGCGATTGCGTCCGCATCGGGCGACATTGCAAAACTTACCATTATCCCGGGCAAAGTGGGCTTCACCGTCGAAATCGGCTGGGGCTTCATCGAAGGACTTCTGACGAGCCTGCTCGGCGATACGCTGCACGTGGAGGACGGCAAAGACGAACTTGCGGGTTACAAGACCATCACCATCGGTGAAGGCGCAACCGCAACGGTCATTCCTTTGCCGAAGATGAATAACGACAGAGCATTGTCGCTTTCCATCAACCATGCGTCTGCAATGTACAACAGATCCTTGGAAATCGACCTTAAACTCGGCTTCAACAAGAGCGACGAAAGCGCGGTCAACCTGAAAATCCACAATTTCGTGCTTACAAGCGGACAAGAGAAGTCGGCAAGGTACATCAGGTTCGGCGCGACGAAGGGCAAGATTAACGAAACCGGCACAGGAAACGGCGTGCTTGACGCAATCACCGGCACCAATGCAAACGCGTACTCGGGACTTGTGTTAAGCGATGCGAAAGGCATCAGCCTTGTGAATATCCTGACCGCGGTGATTAAGGGTATCGACCCCGACATCAGCATCTCGTGGAAAAAGAATACAAACCATTACTATACGAATAGCAGTAGAGAAAGCTACAACTCTAATCAATATGCAACAATCGAATTGTCGCGTACGAATAAGGGCACAACACACATGTCGGGTTCTAACGTCAAGACTTACGCAGGCAAGTTCCAGGCAAGGATTGACAACGACAAGGGACGTTTAATCGGTGCATGGTTGTTCAACAATCAGTTGTACATCGATATCACAAAGACGCTTGACGTCACGCTGCCGATCGGCGCATTGAGAAAGATGAAGGTTGCGGACCTTGACATTCTGGGACTTCTTGGCGGACTCGGCGCGGCATCGGCAACAAACGCCATGGCAAGCGACGGTGCAACCACCGAAAAGAGCCTGAAAGACACGGTATCCGGATTTGTCAAAGGCATTCAGGTCAACTGGTGGAACAACCAGTCGGTCGTAGGAAGTAAAGTCGGCGACAAAGCAATCACGACAATCCGCGTCGACCTTAACGGAAAAGGACTTAACAACATTCTTGCAAAGGTTTACTACCTGCTTTACGGTATGTACGACACGAACGCTCCCGCCGCGGAATTGTTCAGCGAAGAAGCGTTGTATCAGATGGTTTACACCGAAGGTCAGGACGTAACGCTGAAAGACGGCACGGTTGTGAAGAGCGTGAACGCTCACGGAAAATGCGTGTTCTATCTGCAAACGTTTGCGTCGAATATGATCGGCGAAATGGCAGGCATTCTCAAAAATATGCTTAAACCCGGCGGATCGTTCGGCGACGTTCTGAGAGAAATCCTTGGCAGATTGCTGCCGCTTCCGAAACTTGACGAAGCCGAAAACGGAAGACCGAGTTACGTCGAAATCGTAATCGACAAGAACCGTCTTAAAGACAAAAAGGGCGTTCTTAAACAAATCGCACTGATGATTAACAAGGAGCGCACCACAAACGACGGCACCACGATAACGGCGGTTGGCAACAACGACGACACTGCGGAAATCGTCATCAACCTTGACAGCAACGTCACGTTGCGCTCGGTATCGGCGGTAAGAGACTACAACACCAACAGCACGAGGCCCAACGAAGACTCCGGCAAGACCATAAACGTCGCGAACCCGTTCGATCCTGTCGAACTTACGACGGCGGCATTGAACTCATCCGGTCTCCTTGACAGAGTTGCGGCAGACTTCTATGGCATTTCGGAATACGATTCGAAATCCGAAAAAGGAGTGGACGACTCTTACGCGGAACTCGGCGGAACGCCCATCGTCTGGGATACGTCGACTGCAAAACTCATTCCGGGCGAAGAAAGCGAAATCTGGGGCTATGCGCTTAACTACAAAGTGCAGAAAGTCAAAGTCAAAGTAAGCAACAGCACGGGCTTCCTGCGTCTGTTCGGTTACTTCAAGGCGGACGGCACGACGTTTGTCGAAACCAACAAGATTACGGTTGATCCGACCAAAGATCCGACAGGTACAGACAATATTTCGGCAGGCTTGCCCAGAATTATCGTAATCATGAGAAGGGACGGCGAATTGCAAGTTCTGTCCAGAGATTACGACAAGGATAAGCCCGGCACCGTCAATATCAACGGCACCGATTACACCGTTGACGGCAAGTTCAACTGGATTGACGAAGACACCGTCGAAGAAGGCGCAACGGTTGAAAAACTGTTCTGGTATCAGGTCGGTTACAGCTCTCGTATCCAGAAGAGCATAAAGGTCAAGTACAACAACGTCGATATCGTTTCGGGAAGCTTGCCGAACGACAACAAATTCGGAATTCTGAACGGCGGCACGGCATTTGACTTCACGCCCGCAAACTTCGATATCGTCGGCAACCTCGGACTTCCGTCCATTAAGGCAAGCGAAACGTTCACGAAGAACGGCGACAAGTTCTCATACGTCGGATTTGACGGCAGCACGTACGAGTTCACCCCGGGCACCGCGCCTACGGATGAAACCGGACTTGCGGAATGGAACAAGCATACGCTTGGCGGCAACGGAGAGTTCACAAGATCCTTCAACGGCAAAGTGCTCCAAAGCGGCACGTACGCCTACGTCGCGGCGGAAAGCGCGGCGGCAGGCTTGCTTGACAGCCTTGGCGGACTCTTCGGCGGAAGCGGCGCGAATACGGACAACGGCAAGTACGCTCTCACGGTAACCGATACGGGTTACACCGGACTTAAAGAAATCACCGTAAAACTCGGCACAGGTAAGACGACAACCGTCGACGTGATCGAGTGGAACTACGACGACTTCAAGTACGATATGAGAAAACCGCAAAACGGCGCAAGCGGAAGAATCGTTGCGGTCATCAATAAGTACGAAATCAAACGTACGACAGGCTTGGTCGAAAAGACGGAAGTCGTGAACAGCAAACAAAAAATCAGGCTCGACGTCGGTATCACGCAAGAATCGCTCAGTGCGCTTGCGGGCGGCGACCTTAAATTCAACCAGTACGAAGACGCGTTCGTATTAAGTGCGACGGGCGACTACGTCCTCGAAACAAGAGACGCGTTCATCCCGTACGACGAGACTTTGCACAAAGACAAGAAGCAATATGCGCTTGTTGAAGGCAAGTACGTTGACGCGTCATTGGCTGCGGCGGACAACACCGCAAGATACGTCGAAGGCAAAGTTACCGGCTACGTTTACAACAAGTACGTGAAAGGCGTAAGCACCGCAGACAACAGGTATGCGATCAATATCTTCGACGCGGAAGAACTTTACGTCAAAGTAAAACATTCAAGGATTACTTCCGAGACGCAACAGTTCCACGTCGACGACTTCAAGTTCTATACCGACACGTTCGCGGCAACCGACACCAAGCAGACGTTCACGATGTTCGTCGTGCCGGAACTCGGCGTAAAGACGGAACGTAATATCACCGTGAAGGCGTTGTACGACGTAAACGGCGCGTATGAACAAATCTTTGACATCAAAGTCGTCGTAACGCCCAAGGTCGCAACCAAGGTCGTGTTGCTTATCGACAACGACCAAGTGATTAACAGAACATATCTTGAATCGACCGCGGAAGTCACCGTTTACTACAAGGACGGCACCGAAAAACAAGGGCTTGCAAAAGACCTTATCCGCCTGACCGACAGCGAAATCGACAAGATTGCAAACGCGAAAGATCATCTCGGCATAACTTACGGCACGGCAAGCGTGTTCAAGAAGGGCAGATACGAGCTTATCGCGGCGGGCGAAACGTACGACGGACAAAGATTCAACCTTGTCGACGGCAACTTCGTCAAAGCGACGGACGGCGCGTACAAGTTCGTTGAAGACGAAACATTCGTCCAAAACGGCGTAACGTTCGAAATCAGAGTGTTCAGCAAAAACTGAATAAATCAAAATTAAAATCGGCTCCCGAAAGGGAGCTGATTTTATGCCCGAAACGCTTTAATATTTCTTACGGTTGTGATAGAATAAGGCTATGAATTTTGAAATCACGGGATTAAACGCGCTTATGCTCGTCGCGCTGTGCCTGCCTGGTTTTTTCCTGACAAAGGCAAACGTGCTGAAAGAAGAACACATCAAAGGTTTTGCGGTGTTCCTTTTGTACGTGTGCAGCCCCGCGCTGTCGATATACAGCTTCCAGCAGGCGGAGTGCAACAGGGAAATCCTGATAAACATCGGCATACTTTTGCTTGTTACGACGTTTATGCAGGTGCTGATAATGGGCATCGGCTTCCTTATCAACATAAAAACTTATAAAATCGACGGGGCGTCGCGCGTGGCGACCGTTGCGGCGGCGTTCGGGAACGTCGGATTTTTCGGCGTTCCCATATTGCAGGCGTTGCTTCCCGACCATCCCGAAGCCATTGTTTACAGCGCGGTTATGAGCGTCATGATGAACCTTATCGGCTGGACTCTCGGTATGTTTATGATGAGCGGCGACAGAAAACACGTTTCCGTCAAAAACTTCCTGATAAATCCGACGACGCTGTGTCTGCTGATTGCGTTGCCGCTGTTTTTCACAAACACGTCGCTCCCGAAGCCCGTCATGAACTTTGTGGAATTCTTCTCAAAAATGTCCACGCCCACGGCAATGACCGTGCTTGGCATGCGGCTGGCTTTCGTGAAGTTCAGGGATTTAATGGATTACAGGCAAGTCGTCGCGATTTTTCTGAAACTTATCGCATTGCCGCTTATAACGTTCGGGATAATGTACGCGCTGCCTGTCGACGAAACGTTGAAAATCTCAACGTATATTCTGTCGTGCATGCCGCCCGCGGCAATCACCTTAAACTTTGCCGAGCTTTCAAATACGTCCCCGAAAACCGCCGCGAATATCGTCGTTGTCGGGAGTTTGCTTGTCGCGATAACGCTCCCGGTATTGTTGCTTATTGCATAGAAAATTATTGAAAAGTCTGAAACGTTGTGATATAATATATTAAAACGAAAATAAGGAGTCTTATTATGGCATTCAATTTTATAAAAAGACAACTCTTGAAGGTTATTGAATGGACAGACGAAACTCAAAATACCATTTTGTATCGTTTTGACGTCCCCGACAGATACGCGATTATGCGCGGCTCGCAGCTGACCGTCAGAGAATCGCAGGTTTGCATCTTCGTCGTAGAAGGCCAAATCGCCGACGTTTTCACGCCCGGCAGATATAAACTCGACACCGAAAACCTGCCGGTTCTTACGGCGTTGTACAGCTGGAAATACGCCTTTGAAACTCCGTATACCGGCGAAGTCTATTTCGTGAATACCAAACAATTCACAAATCAGAAATGGGGCACTTCCAATCCCATTATGATGAGAGATAAGGACTTTGGCGTTATCCGTCTGAGAGGCTACGGCATTTACAGCTATAAGGTTGAAGACGCGGTCAAACTCATGCGCGAACTTTCCGGCACGAACCAGCAATTCCTGACCGAAAACATCGCCGACCAATTGAGGAAAATGATTTTGTCGACGGTCACCGACGTCATCGCCGAATCGGGCATTGCCGCGCTGGATCTTGCAACGCAGTACGACGAACTGTCCGGCTCCACGAAAGATAGACTTGCCGACAAATTCACCGAATACGGCTTCAAACTTATTGATTTCTATATCGAAAATCTTTCGCTTCCCGAAGAAGTCGAAAAGACTTTGGATACCCGTACGTCGATGGGCGTTCTGGGCGACAAGATGGGCACGTTCACCCAGTATCAGGCGGCGCACGCTATGCGTGAAGCGGCAAACAATCAGGGTGCGGGCGGCTCGCTTGCAGGCGCAGGCATCGGTCTCGGCGCGGGACTTTCGATGGCAGGCGTTTTCAGCGAAGCGTTGAAGGGCGCAAAAGACGCTCCCGCGGAAGCAAAAGCCAACACCGTAAAATGCACCAAATGCGGCGCGGACGTGAAAGCAGGCAGCAAATTCTGCCCCGAATGCGGCAACAAAATGGCGGAAAGCAGATTCTGCCCCGAATGCGGCGCAAAAGTCGGCGCAAACGCAAAATTCTGCCCCGAATGCGGCAAAAAACTTAACTGATTGACACACGATGCAAGGCAAAAAGGCTGACAAAAAAGTTGATTCGACCGACGTCGTAAAGTGCAAAACTTGCGGCGCGGATATGTACTTCGATATCGCGTCGGGCAAACTCAGATGCCCGTACTGCGATAACACCGTCGAGGCGAAAGCCAACGTTTTCGAGAACGAACACAACGTCGACGGCTTTGACGAAAGCAAACTTCGCCACGAAGACGGAGTCATTACTTATCAATGCCCGAACTGCCACGCAAAGTGCGAAATGCACGGCGTTTTCGACACGTCGGCAAAATGTCCGTTCTGCGGCGCGACCAACGTCTTAAAGGTTGACGATATCCCGGGACTTGCTCCCGACGCGATTCTTCCGTTCAGGATTACGCGCGACGTAGCGTCACAAAACGCACTTAAATGGATAAAAAAGAAACTTTATGCGCCGATTAAGCTGAAAAAGAGTTTCAAACCCGAAAATCTGAACAGCGTATATTCGCCGACGTTCAGCTTTGACAGCGATACTTTCAGCACTTACAACGGGCGCCTTGGCGAATATTATACCGTGACCGTCGGCAGCGGCAAAGACCGCCGTACCGAAACCCGCACAAGATACTTCAACGTCAGCGGCACGTATTCGCAATTCTTCAACGACGTACTTATCGAGGTCAGCCCGAAACTTTCGCAAAAGGAATTTGAAAAGGTCGGCGGGTTCGATACCGATAACGCGGTCGAGTACACGTCGGAATATATCGCGGGACATTCGTCCGAAAGATACGACACGAGCGTCAACGACGCTTACGGCACGGCAAAAGAAAAAATGAACGCCCGTATCAAAAGCGCGATTTTGGCGCAGTATCATTACGATGTGGTCGATTACCTCCATATCGACACAAGCTTCAACGACAGCACTTTCAAGTATATCCTTGTGCCGTTGTGGTGCAGCGGTTTTAAATACCGCGATAAAATTTACAACTATTTCGTAAACGGAAGGACGGGAAAAGCGGGCGGCAAAACGCCGATTTCCGTCTGGAAGGTTGCGCTCACGGTGGTTATTATCGCCGCCGTCATCGTCGGTGCGTATTTCGGCTTGAAAAGCGCCGGCATAATCTGAAAATTTTTTAACGAGGTGAATATAATGATTATTACTCCCGATACTTTAATTGGCGACATCATCGAAGGCGACGTTAATATCGAAGCCGTTGCAAACGTTCTCACAAGCGTTGGTATGCATTGCCTGGGCTGTGCAATCGCTCACGGCGAAACGGTCGGCGAGGCGGCAGAAGTCCACAACGTCGACGTAAACGAACTCATCGCGCGTCTTAACGAAGCGGCAAAAAAATAATGGCTGAATCAAAAGAAATCAAAGACAGGCTGTATGAACTCAGGACGTTTTCCGATATTTCCACGGCGGAAATGGCGGAAAAACTCGGCGTGACCGAAAACGAATATATCGCGTTTGAAAACGGCGAGGACGAAGCGCCGATATGGCTTGTTTACAAATTCGCGTCGATCGTCGATATTGAGCCGTCCTTTATCTTCACGGGAAAACAACCCACGAAAAAGTACGCCGCGGCAGTTTACGAAAATAAGGGCGAACGCGTCGAAAGGTACCCCGGGTATTCTTTCACGTCGCTTGCCGCCGATTTTCAGAACAAGCAGATGAAACCTATGCTTGTCGATATTTCCCCCACAGACAAGCCCGAGCTCGTGTGTCACGCCGGGCAGGAATTCAATTACGTCCTGGAAGGGCTTTTGAGAGTGGTTGTCGGCGACGAGGAGTTTTACCTGCATAAGGGCGACAGTTTGTATTTCGACCCGTCGCTTCCGCACGCGCAGATGGCAATGGGCGACAAGCCCGCAAGATTTATCACCGTTATCAACGAGTAAAAATTACGACTTGTAATAAAAATAAACCGCCAAAAAGGCGGTTTATTTTTGTTTTAATGAAAACAGCCCAAGCCGAATACCGCGTACTAACGAATCGACTGGGATTTCGGCATAGACACCGCTTTTCAGGTTTGTCAGAATAACAAAGTCGTTAGATTTTTTGCTCGCTTCAAACATTTTTCCGTCGCAAAAGCAAACGTAATAATCGTCGGTTGCAAGCATTTGTAAAAGTTGCCTCCTTATTTCGCATAAGGAAAATTGATATTTATTTGATTTTTGATTATAAAACTTAATCATATTAAACATTATAGATTAGAAATATTAATAATTCAAGACATTAAATTAAAAAACTTGATAATTATTAGTAGGAAATACGATTATGATTAAGTTATCTGAATTAAGAAACGAAAAAGGGCTGACGCAAAGAGAAATCGCAAAGATTTTCAACGTAAGTCAGGGCACGTACAATAACTGGGAAAACGGCAAAACTCAGCCGTCGATTGAGCAACTTGTGGCGATTGCGGATTTCTTTGGCGTTAGCATCGACTATCTTGTCGGGAGAGAGGGCGAAGACGGCGTTATCGCAAGTGCGAAGGACGACCGCATCAATCTTTCGGACAAGTCGCGCGACGCTCTTTACGAGTTTTTGAAAACCATATCCGACAAAAAATAATTGACCGCCTTACGGCGGTTTGTTTTTATAAAAATATTGTTTTGTAACAATTCATTATTTTCTGTTGGCAAAGAAAGAAAAAAGTGCGATACTATAATTAGAAATAATTAAGGTGAATTATGATTTTATCGATCGGAGAAATACTTGCGGATTTAATCGGCGAAAAAAACGACGGCGCATTGACGTTCAGGGCGTTTTGCGGAGGCGCACCGTTCAACCTTGCCGTTAACGCAAAGCAAAGCGGCGCGACAGTCGGATTTGTCGGGCGCGTCGGAAACGACGTAATAGGTCGCTTCGTCACGGCGGAAGCAGAAAAAGCAAACCTTGACAGCCTTGACATTCAGACGGATGAAAAACGCAACACGACGATTGCTTTCGTGACTCTCATGAGCGGCGAAAGGGATTTTGCGTTCAATCGCCACGACACCGCCGATTTTAATATCGACTTTGACAAAATATACTTTGCAAAGTACGAAAACCTTAATATCGTGCATTTGGGCTCGCTTATGCTGTCGGAAGAAAAAGGGCGCGCGCTTGCAAAAAGAGTTGCCGACAAAACGAAAGAAATCGGCGCGAAACTCAGTTTTGACGTGAATTTCAGGAAGGATATTTTCCGTGATTTCGACGCCGCAAAAAGGGCGTACGAGCCGTTTGTAAAACGCGCGGATATCGTCAAATTTTCGGAAGACGAACTACTTGACTTCACGGGAATTTCCGGGATCGACGCTGCGGCGGAGTCGCTGTGCGACAAAGACAAACTGATTCTCGTGACGCTTGGAAAGAACGGCAGCGCGTATTATTTCAACGGCGAAAAGGGCGTTGTGCCAAGCGAATATAAATGCAAAAGCGTTGACACGACGGGCGCGGGCGACGCGTTTTTCGGGGCGTTTCTTGCGGCAATCGAAAACAAAAAACCGACAAAAGAGAACATAGTTTCGGCAATGCGAAAGGGCAACGAAAAGGGCGCGAAAACGACAGAATTTTTTGGTGCGATAAAGTTATGAACGACATTAAAGACATAGTAACAAAACCGATATTTTTTGAAAGAAACAGAGTTTATCGTATATATCACGGCGGTAAACCCTTCAAATCGTTGTTTGACGACGGATACGACGACGGCACCGATAATATGTTTCCCGAAGAATGGGTAGCAAGCAAAGTGCGTGCGATCAATCCGAAATACTTCGGCGCGCGCGACGGCGTGTCCAAAGTAAAAGGAACGGGGGTTTTCTTTGACGACCTGTTAAAAGAGCATAGCGCGGAACTTTTGGGGCCCCGCAAATATGACTGTCTTGTGAAGTTTCTGGACAGCGCGACAAGGCTACCTTTTCAGGTGCACCCCACAAAAGAGTTTTCAAAAAAACACTTTAATTCCGAATACGGCAAAACCGAAGCGTGGCTTGTCATCGCGACTCGTCCCGGCGCAAAACTTTATTTCGGCTTTAAGGACAAAATCACGAAAGAAGAGTTAAGCGCACTCGAAGAGCGCAGCGAAACCGAAAAAGATATTATGGGCAATTTGCTTTCCGGCGTGGACGTGCAGGTCGGGGATTTGTGGCTTATCCGCGCGGGGCTGATTCACGCAATCGGCGCGGGTTGCACGATTATCGAAGTGCAGGAACCAACGGATTTTACAATTCAGCCCGAACGGTGGTGCGGCGATTATCACATAAGTTACGACGAAGAATTTATCGGGCTTCAAAAGGACGTCGCGCTTGACGCGATAAACTACGATATTTACGGCGCCGCCGCAAAAGAGTTTGCAAAAGTATCGCCGAAAGTCGCCGTCGATACCGAAAACTATAAAAAGGAAATCCTTATCGGATATGACGATACGCCGTGCTTTCAGGAAATCCGCCATACGATAAAAAACGGCGGTAATTTCATTACGGAATTCGCGCCAGCGGTTTATATCTGCCTTGAAGGCAACGCGAAAATTGTCGGCGAAAACTATGAAAAAGACGTGCGCCGCGGCGATTATTTTTATCTACCTTTTATTGCGGAAGGGAAATTCAGAATCACGACCGACACCGAAGCCGTGTTTATCGAGTGTCTTCCGAGCAAACAAGATTGAAAATCCGACGATATGAAAATCCGCCCGTTCAGGGCGGATTTTATAATATCCTTACGAAAAGGCAACCGATGACCGCGCCGAAAAAGGACGCGACAAGGGAAATTGGAATGGCGAAGCGCAGGCTTTTGACTTTTACCTTTGAAAAGTAAACGGCGCAAACGTAAAATATCGTTTCGCTGCTGCCGATGATGACGGCGGCGCACTTCCCGACGTAACTGTCCGCGCCGTAATCTTTGAAAATGTTTTCAAGAAGGGCGACGCTTCCCGCGCCGCTGAAAGGACGCAAAATCATGACTTCCGTCACTTCTTTTGGTATGCCGAAAAAGGCAAAAGGTTTTTCAAAAATCTTTGTGAGATATACGGTGAGTCCGCTTGTTTTAAACAGTTCGATAAGAATGAAGATCGCCGCAAGATAAGGGAACACGTCTTTGACGAGCAACATACTTTCTTTGCCGCCTTCGACAAAGGCATCATACACGTTTACGCGTTTTATCGCTGCAAAAAGCACCAATAAAACCAAGATTGAGGGAATAACGTAATTCATTTGATAAACACCGCAACAAGCAGAACGCCGATAATCGTCGACGAAAACGTCGATATTATCGACGGCAGAATTATCGCGGACGGGGCGGTGCTTCCATACTCCGTCATAAGGCTTAACACGGTAAGCGGCAGGAGTTGCAAAGACGTTGCCGCAATCACCGTGAGCATTACCATATTTTTTGTCGCGACGCCCGATTTGTCGTCCATAAGATATATCGCGTCGATGCCGGCAGGCGTTGCCGCGTTTCCGAGTCCGAGCACGTTCGACGCAACGTTCAGGGTGATTAAGTCGACCGCTTTTTCGCTTTCGTTTCTGAAAAGCCGACGGGTAAGCGGACGGCAAAGTTTCGTGAGTTTTTTGTCAATCCCCGTCTTTTCCATAAGTTTCAGCACCGACGTCCACACGGCGTAAATCGCCAGCATTTTAAGCGACAGCGACACCGCGTTCGTCGCGCCAGCAAGCATAGACGCCGTAACTTCATCGGGCGAAGTCACGGAAATTATCACGACGGCGACGATAAAAATCAAAGTAAAGATGACGTTCACGTTTAATCGTATGCAAGAAGACGGGGAGTTATGCCAGACAAGATTAAAACGAACCGTGGTCTGACGGCGAATTTTTGACTAATACATCGTTACGCTCACGGCTTATACATCAAGTATTAACCCGTTCGCGTGCCTTGTCTTAGCCTAAAATTTCACCGTCGGACTTGCCCGCAACCAAAACGCCGATATTTCCGATGATTTTTGGTAAAGGCGAACGCAGACGTACTATACGTACTTCAAGCGAGAATTTGACAAAAAGCGCAGAAATTGCGACATTTTGGCAAGGTTCGTTTTAATCTTGTCTGGCATACTTTTTATACTTTACAAAACGCATTATAAATTGTATAATGTACCGGTACTTATTATAAGGAGGGCTCATATGTCCGAAAAACAGAAATATTATATCACAACCGCAATCGCGTACACGTCGGGGAAGCCTCATATAGGCAACAGTTACGAAATCGTGTTGTCCGACGCAATCGCGCGCTTCAAACGTCGCGAAGGTTTTGACGTGTTCTTCCAGACAGGCACCGACGAACACGGTCAAAAAATCGAAGAAAAAGCCGAAAAGGCGGGTATGACTCCGCAAGCCTTCGTCGATATGGTTGCGGGGGAAATCAAAGACATCTATAAACTGCTTAACATTTCGTACGACAAATTCATTCGCACCACCGACAAGGATCACGAACGTCAAGTGCAGAAAATGTTCAGAAAAATGTACGAAAACGGCGATATATACAAAGGCTCTTACAAGGGTTGGTACTGCACCCCTTGCGAGTCGTTCTGGACGGAAACGCAGCTTGTGGACGGCAAATGTCCCGACTGCGGCGGCGAAGTGAAAATGGCGGAAGAAGAAGCCTATTTCTTCAAAATGGGGAAATACGCCGACGCCCTTAAAAAATATTACGACGAGCATCCGGAGTTTATCCTGCCCGCGCAAAGAAAAACCGAAATGGTCAACAACTTCATTAAGCCCGGATTGCAGGATTTGTGCGTGAGCCGCACTTCGTTCAAGTGGGGTATTCCCGTCGATTTCGATCCGAAACACGTCGTGTACGTATGGCTTGACGCGCTGACGAACTATATCACGGGGCTCGGCTACGACGTCGACGGCAACAGTGACGATAAGTTCAAAAAATACTGGCCCGCCGACGTGCACGTCATCGGTAAGGATATCGTCAGATTCCACACCATTTACTGGCCGATTTTCCTGATGAGTCTGGGGCTTCCGCTGCCGAAACAGGTGTTCGGTCATCCGTGGCTTTTGCAGGACGGCGGAAAGATGAGCAAGTCGAAAGGCAACGTTATTTATGCCGACGACCTTGTCGGATTTTTCGGCGTCGACGCGGTAAGATATTTCCTGCTTGCCGAAATGCCGTATGAAACCGACGGTATCATCAACTGGGAGTGGATCACCGACAAAATCAACAACGACCTTGCCAATATTTACGGCAATCTCGTCAGTCGCACCGTCGCGATGAGCAACAAGTATTTCGGCGGCGTCCTTGAAAACGCAGGGGCGAAGGAAGACGTCGACGACGACCTTATCGCAACCGTTACGGGCGCATACGAAAAAGTGCGCGCAAAAATCAACGAATTCAGAATATCCGACGCGCTTTCCGAAATCTTTGTGATTTTCAAACGCGCAAACAAATATATCGACGAAACTATGCCGTGGGCGCTCGCCAAGGACGAGTCCAAGACCGCAAGGCTTAAAACGGTTTTGTATAACCTTGCCGAAAGTATCGTAATCGGCACGTCGCTGTTGGAACCGTTTATGCCGGACACCGCGGCAAAAGTAACGTCGTATTTCGGCACAACGGTGCGCGACTACGGCCGAATTGCCCGTTTCGGCGGCATTGAAAACGGCACGAAAGTCGTTGAAAATCCCGAAATTCTGTTCAGACGCCTTGACGTGAAAGAAGTTGTCGATAAGGCGCACGAAATGTACGAGGCAAGGAAAAAAACCGCTGCTCCCGAAGTGAAGGAAGAAGAAAAACCCGAAATAGACATCGACTATTTTGCGGGGCTCGATTTAAGAGTCGCGAAAGTCGTCGCGTGCGAAAAAGTGCCAAAAGCGGACAAACTTCTGCACCTTACCGTCGACGTCGGCGGCGTCGAACGAAGCATCGTCAGCGGCATTGCAAAGTTCTATACGCCCGAAGAAATGGTCGGCAAAGAAGTGGTCATAATCGCAAACCTTAAACCCGTGAAACTTCGCGGCATCGACAGTCAGGGTATGATACTCTGCGCGTGCGGACAAGACGGGAAAGTTACGCTCGTTTCGCCCGAATCCGCCGTGGAAAGCGGCGCGGTCGTCAGATAATGCTCATCGACACGCATTGCCATCTTGACGACGAAAGGCTGTATCCGCTTGCCGAAAGCGTCATAAGCGATATGGCAAAAGACGGGCTGTATTGCGTCGTTACTTCGTCAAGCGATTACGAGTCGAGCGTGTGCAATTTCGCGCTTGCGACAAACAATCGCGACGTGTATGCGACCGTCGGGATTCATCCGCAGGAAGCGTCGGGGCGGACAACCGCGCAATACGACGAGTTTTGCAAGATGGCGGAAAACGAAAAAGTCGTCGCAATCGGCGAAGTCGGGCTTGATTATTATTACGAAAATTCCCCGCGGGAAGTCCAGAAAACCGTGCTTGTCGAACAAATGGAACTCGCACATTTTCTGCGCCTTCCGCTTGTTTTTCACGTCAGGGACGCGTACGGCGATTTTTTTGACATCTTAAAGGACAATAAAAAACTCCTTGAATACGGCGGGACCGTGCATTGTTTCAGCGGCACGGCGGAATACGCAAAAAGCCTTTTGAAATACGATTTGTACTTCGGTTTCGACGGGCCGTTGACTTATAAAAACGCAAGGCACTCGGTGGAGGCTGCGGCGGAAATACCCGTTGACAGACTGCTTGTCGAGACGGACAGCCCGTACCTTGCGCCGACGCCCCTTCGCGGCACGATAAACCTTCCGAAGAACGTCCGCCTTGTTGCCGAAAAACTTGCGACGATTAAAAATTTATCAATAAACGACATTGAAGAAATCACAACGAACAATGCAAAAAGATTGTTTAAGAAGATAAAATGAACACATTAACTTACGTTTACGACAACAAAATATACTTAAACCTTACCAATAAATGCAGTAATAACTGCGAATTTTGCATAAGGCATACCGGCGACGGAGTGCTGGATTATTACCTGTGGCTTGACAAAGAGCCGACCGCCGACGAAGTCATCGAAGACCTGAAAAAGTACGACCTTTCAAAGTATAAAGAAGCCGTGTTTTGCGGTTTCGGCGAGCCGCTGTACGCTTTCGACGTGTTGCTGAAAGTTGCAAAATGGCTCAAAGAACACGATATGAAAACCCGCCTTAACACGAACGGTCAGGCAGGGCTTATTTCGGGGCCCGATACGGCAATGAAACTCAAAGGACTTATTGACACCGTGTCAATAAGTCTGAATGCGTCCGACGCCGAAAAGTACAATAAAATCTGCCATTGTAAATTCAACGAAGAAGGGTTTTACGAAATGCTTCGTTTTGCGGTAAACTGCAAAAAAGAAGGTATCCGCACCGTTATGTCCGTCGTTGACGTCATCGGAAACGAAGAAATCGAAAAATGCCGCGCCGTCGCAAAACAGGCGGGCGTCGAGTTCAGAGTCAGGACGTACGTCCAAAGTTACGAACAATGAGAAAGATTAAGGATATTTTAATCGACAACGGTTTTCGGTTCAATCATAATCTCGGGCAAAATTTCATCACGGACAAAAATCTCCTCGATAAAATCGTGGAGCTTTCGGGCGTGGACGAAAACGACGTCGTCGTCGAAATAGGAACGGGCGCAGGCACGCTCACCCGCGCGATTGCCGAAAAAGCGAAAAAGGTGTATTCGTTCGAGGTTGACCGCGCGTTGAAGCCGGTGCTGGACGAAACGCTTTCGGGGCTTGATAACGTCGAAGTGATTTTCAAAGACGTTCTGAAAATGAAAGATAAGGAACTGATTGAAATCGTCGGCGAAAAATTCAAAGTCGTTGCGAATATTCCTTATTATATCACGACCGCGCTCGTAATGCGTTTTCTGGAAGAAGGCGTGCATCCGTCGGCGATAACCGTTATGGTACAAAAAGAAGTTGCCGACCGATTCGTCGCGAAACCCGCAACCGAGGATTACGGCGCGATTACAATGGCAATTTCCTTATACGGCGATGCGAAAATCGTCGGACAGGTTGACAAAAGTATGTTTTATCCCGTGCCGAAAGTCGACAGCAGCATCGTGCGAATCGACGTATACGATAAGTACGCGGGCGTCAATAAGAAAAATGTCAACAAAGCAATCAAGTGCGCGTTTATGATGAGAAGGAAAACTTTGCTGAACAATCTGACTGCGGTTTATCCCGTGCAAAAAGACGAGGCGGCGAAAATCCTTGAAAGCCTGAATATCGACTTAAAGGCGCGCGGCGAAACGCTGACTCTCGACCAAATTATCGAAATTACCGATTTACTGTCAAAATGACACATAAAAACGCAATAAAATGTCAAAAAGACTGTCCTTGCGACAGTCTTTTCTTTTTGCTCTTTTTATGTCGGCTATTTGACCGACAAAATGCGGAAAAAACCTTGACTTTATTTTGCGCGCGCTATTATAATTGAATCATAGAAATTATATGAGGTGAAATTATGTCAAAAAACTCTTATCCGAAAGTTCCTTGGAGAACCGTTAAAGACCCCATTGCAGGTCATCCCAGAACCTACGAAAACGGCATAAAACTCGATTGGTACACGACGGAAGCCCCTGCCGGCAGTTATCGCAGCATTTTCAAGTGGGGCAATCCGAAAGAATATAAAGTTCCGAGCGAAGGAATGTTCAATTATATGATGAAAAAGTTGGACTTCACGCCCGAGTTTTTAAACAGCAAGAAGAATTTCGGCGATTCTCCCGTGAAATACGAGATAAAGTCGCAACTTTCCGTTGAAGAACACAAGGCGCTTCTCGCATTTGTGGCGGGCGACGGCGCGGACGACGATTACACAAGGCTTCGCGTTGCATACGGTCAGACGATGATCGACCTTATGCGCCTTCGCGAAGGTATTGTCGAAAACGTGCCCGACCTCGTACTGTATCCCTCGACGACCGAACAAATCGAAAACATCGTGAAATACTGCGACGAGCACAAAATCGCGATTTACGTTTACAGCGGCGGCTCGTCCGTAACGCGCGGCGTCGAACCTACGGTAAAACGCTCGATCACGCTCGACCTTGGCAAAAACTTCAACAAAATCATTTCCGTCAACGAAATCAACGAAACCGTTACCGTGCAGCCCGGTATTTTCGGAACGGCGCTTGAAACGTATCTCAATAATCCCGATAATTTCAAGTCGGGCAACGCTTACACTGTTGGTCATTTCCCGCAGTCGTTCGAGTATTCGACGGTCGGCGGCTGGGTAGTAACGCGCGGCGCGGGGCAGAACAGTTGCTATTACGGCAAGATCGAAGATCTTGTTCTCACTCAGCAATACGTTACTCCCGTCGGTACTTTCCGTACGGAACGCGCTCCCAGAAAAGCGACGGGCCCCGATATTAACCAGATTATGATGGGCAGCGAAGGCGCGTTCGGCATCCTTACCGAAGTTACGCTGAAACTCCACAGACGTTCCCGCGTGCAAAAACCTTTCTGCTATCTTTCGCGCGATTGGGACAGCGGCGTTGCGTTTATGCGCGACGTTATGCAGGCTGAACGCGGCGTACCTTCCGTATTCAGAATTTCCGACGGCGAAGAAAGCGACCTTGGTCTCAGAATGTACGGACTTGGCAAAATCGAAGGACTTTTGAAGACGTTCGGACTCGAACTCGGAAAATGCTGTCTTATCGTCGGTTTCTGCGACGGCGATCCCGATTATCAGCGAATGACGATAAGAAACGTCAAAAAGAACGCGAGAAAACATCATCTGACGTCGTTCCTGCCCGGCATCGTCGTGCCGAAATGGTCGTCGGGACGTTTCTCCGATCCCTATATGCGCGACAATTATCAGGACTTCGGCGTTATCATCGACACGCTCGAATGTGCAATGCCCTGGGACGAGGTCGATCACATTCACGACTACGTCAGAAAGTTCATTAAATCGCACCCCAACGTCATCTGCACCTGCCATATCTCGCACTGCTATCAGAACGGCGCAAACCTTTACTTCATCTGGATGCAGAAGGACGAGGGCATCGAAAAGTTCAAGGAGTTCCACAGCGGCGTGCTTAACGCGATTCAGGAATCGGGCGCAAGCATCAGTCACCACCACGGCATCGGCAAACTCTTCGCGCCGTACAACGCAAAACAACTCGGCGACGTTCAGATGGATATGCTGAAAGCTTTGAAACACCATTTCGATCCCAACGGTATTATGAATCCGGGCGGAACGCTCTGGCTTGACAAATAATAAAAAAACAATGCGCCCCCTTCGCAAAACGCGAAGGGGGCTTTTTTAATGAAAACACGACGTGATAAAATCACGTTGTGGTGAAATCACGGGGTGATGAAATCCGCCGTCGGAGGGTGAAATCTTGCCTACGCAAGATTATTGAAAGTTTAATAATCCGCTTGCAAGATTGAGGAGAGTAATCCGCATGCAAGCTTATGGATAGTATAATAAACCGCTTTCGTAAGATTAAGAATAATCGGAAAAACTTTGCATTATTGCAATCCTGTTTCAAAACCGCCTTTTTCAAAAAATCCCAAAAATACCGTTTGTCGAAAAAATAGAAAACGAAATATTCTTATTATATTGACGCGCATACATACGCGATCGCATGCACGCGCGCGTGCGCGCACGTTTCTTTATATAGTGTTTCAAGGCAATGTCTGTCCCGTTGACTTTGACAAACAAAAAGATATGTCAAAATATACAAAAAATTTAATTTTTTTGTAAAAAACCCCCGTTTTTTGCTTGACGGAATAAAAAGATAAGGCTATAATTCGCAAATGTTGTTTACAAATGAACATTGAAAATTCAGTTGACGAAATCGCGGTAAGTTTTGATAACCGCGCATCGCAAATCTCCTTAAAACCCGTCGCCGGCGACAAACGCAGCGGCTCAGGATTTATCGGGAACAACGCGGGATTGTGCATTCAAAATCATTTTGAAAAAAGTTAAAAAAACTTTGAAAAATATTGCGAAAATCGTTGACAATCGAATTTAGATATGGTAGTATGTAAACACTGTCGCCCGTGAAAGGCAACAGCAGCACATTGAAAATTGAAGATATGGAAAAGCGAATTAAGAAATTGTAGTGAATTAAAACACGAAATAAATTTCGACGTCAAATTCCAATTTACGCAAAGTAAATTTGTCAGACAAAGTCGGAACAGTCAAGATTGAACTTGAGAGTTTGATCCTGGCTCAGGACGAACGCTGGCGGCATGCCTTACACATGCAAGTCGAACGGACCTAGCAATAGGTTAGTGGCGAACGGGTGAGTAATACATGAGCAACCTGCCTCAAACAGGGGGATAACACCGGGAAACTGGTGCTAATACCGCATAAGACCACAGCGCGGCATCGCGCAGGGGTAAAAACGATTCAGTGGTTTGAGATGGGCTCATGTCCCATTAGCTAGTTGGTGAGATAACAGCCCACCAAGGCGACGATGGGTAGCCGACCTGAGAGGGTGATCGGCCACATTGGGACTGAGACACGGCCCAGACTCCTACGGGAGGCAGCAGTGGGGAATATTGGGCAATGGGCGAAAGCCTTACCCAGCAATGCCGCGTGAGTGAAGAAGGTCTTCGGATTGTAAAGCTCTTTGATCAGGGACGAACACAATGACGGTACCTGAAGAACAAGCCCCGGCTAACTACGTGCCAGCAGCCGCGGTAATACGTAGGGGGCAAGCGTTGTCCGGAATGACTGGGCGTAAAGGGTGTGTAGGCGGGCTCGCAAGTTGGATGTGTAATACCCAGAGCTTAACTCGGGTGCTGCATCTGAAACTACGAGTCTTGAGTGTCGGAGAGGTAAGTGGAATTCCTAGTGTAGCGGTGGAATGCGTAGATATTAGGAGGAACATCAGTGGCGAAGGCGACTTACTGGACGATAACTGACGCTGAGGCACGAAAGCGTGGGGAGCAAACAGGATTAGATACCCTGGTAGTCCACGCCGTAAACGATGGATACTAGATGTAGGAGGTATTGACTCCTTCTGCGTCGCAGCTAACGCAATAAGTATCCCGCCTGGGGAGTACGGCCGCAAGGTTGAAACTCAAAGGAATTGACGGGGACCCGCACAAGCAGCGGAGCATGTGGTTTAATTCGAAGCAACGCGAAGAACCTTACCAAGGCTTGACATCCACTTAAACTCATGGAAACATGAGGTGTCTTCGGACGAAGTGAGACAGGTGGTGCATGGTTGTCGTCAGCTCGTGTCGTGAGATGTTGGGT